>Ga0179593_1325802_pt1 | contig 13488 bp, 20 predicted proteins | sample CZODoug2_1_08_16_FD_185931 | JGI IMG/M metagenome (GOLD analysis project Ga0179593, IMG submission 185931) | Vadose zone soil fungal communities from Angelo Coast Range Reserve, California, USA - CZODoug2_1_08_16fungal (PacBio error correction) | ecosystem: Environmental > Terrestrial > Soil >... | reverse complement strand
AACCTTTTTATTCTTCAGTTTCACGTATTTTTTTTGTTTTGTTTTAAGCCGTCTCTCAAAATGGGGTTAATTGTCTTTTTTGGGTTCTACAGACCAAGCCAATTCCTGATTTTTCCGTCCCCCCCCACTTGGCTTTTAAGGGTTTTTACTGTTCATGTTTTTCCCTGTGTTTTTATTTTTATCCCCTCTTTCCCGATTTCCAAAACGGTTAACCTTCCCCCCCTCCCCCCCCCCTTCTGGCCTATTTTTCGTGTTTTTCTTTACCGAGAACCCCACCCCCAAAAATTTTCCCTAGGTTTTGGGGACCACCACCATTTTTATGGTTTTTTTTTTTTCTTCCCCGTTTCCCCTGGTGCCTGTTTCCAAATTCCCCCCTTTTCCAAGTGGACGTCCTTCACCCATTGAACCCATTTTGCGTCCCCCTTTTTTGGCTTTGACGCCCCTGGCGGGAATTTTTTTCCAATTACCCACGGGGCCTTTTTTCCCCACTTCGTCTTCCCCTTGGTCACTCTTTTTTCTCCCCTCCTTTTTTTCATTGTAGGAACCCATTGTTTCCCCGTTTGGGGGGAAATAACCCCCCTTCCCCACAGTTGTTCGAATTTTTTTTTCTCCCCCACGAAAGCCCCCCCCCCCCTCTTTCCCCTTTTTTTTTTTCCTTTTGAAACCTTAAAAACCAAGACTTTTTGTCTTTTTTTCCTCCGGTGTTTTTTTGGTTTGTTTTTTTTTTTCCATTTAACTAAATGTGTTTTTTGCCCCTCCAATTAATTTTTTTTTTTCCCTTTTTTTTTTACTACCACCTCCGCAAGTGTTTAAAAAGTTTGGGGGTTTTCCCCCATTTTTTTCTTTTCCCCTATTGTCTCTTTAATCTGCTTAGAACCCCCACACACTTTAAGTTTTTTTTTTCCCTTTTTGACCTCCCCTTTTTATTTTCCCTTTTTTTTTTTTCTTTTGAGGGCTACAAAAAAATAAAATTTTGTTCCCTTTTCCTCTTTTTTCCCCGGGGGCCCTTTTCCCCCTTTTGACCTGTTTTTTTTGTCTTTGTTGGGACCCTCCCCTTTTTTTTCTTGAAGCCGACAAAAAAAACAAAGGGACAGTGTCTTTTCCTTCCCCCCTTTTTTTTCATTTTAAAAGTGGTTTGCTGTCTGCTTTGCCCGAAACGCAGGGCGGCCCTGGACCAATTTTTCCCTTTTCTTTTTTTTTCCCCTTCTTCCCCCCAATACCCCCCCATTTTCGATGGAAAATTGCATAGATTTTTTTTTTCCAACTTACCCATTCCCCAAAAATTTGTATTTTGTTGCTGTTCAATGATATAGGTCGTTGTGCTATGGCTTTTGATTCTTGGGGGACATCTGTTTTTTTTTTTTTTTTTCCCTCCTCCTTCTCTTATTTGGGTTTAAGATGAAAACCCCCAAATTAAGGGGGGTAAAGTTCTGGATTTTCCCCCCATGGGAACCCCCCCCTTTTTTTTTCCCTCAATTAAAACTCTTTAGCTTTTGAGTGCAATTTTTTTCCTTGTCGCCCGGTTCCGATCCCCTCTTTTTTCATTTTTCCCCCTAGTGGTTTTTTTTCCCCCCCTGTTTTTAATCCGGCTGGAGTTCCTTCCAAGGTTTTTTTTGAAGGGGGAAGGTTGGGGGCCGTTTGTTCTTTTTGTTGACCCACACATTCCTTTTTTTTTTTCCCCCTTTGGGGTGTCCCTTTTTTTCCCCTCCGTTTTATGTTCTTTTCTTCCCCATCAGGAACAAAAAAGTTTCTTTTTTCACAAGTAGGGGAGCCCCCCCAAAAAAAAAATGGAAGCACCCTGAAACGAGTTTTTCTCAATTTTTTCTTTCCCTTTCATTTGGAGTATTTTTTTTCTCTACTTGTCTTTTTTTTCACTCTGGCTATGGTGGATTTCTTTCCATTTTCCAGCACTTTTGTCCCGGAGGATTTTATTACCCAAGTTTTTTTCTTCTTTTTCTTTTTTTGGACAGACCCGGTTTTGGTCCCTCATCCACTCAGGGCTACATTTTCTTGCGCCAATTAAACCCTTGCCTTTTCCTTTATTTGCAGCTTTTCTTTTTTTTGATTTCCCCCTGCCTATTTTTGTGGGTTCATCCTTTTCTAAGGGCGTCGGGTTTGGGCTTATTTTCCTTTGGTGTCGGAGGGCGTTTCTATTTCCCTTTGTTAATTTTTCCCCCCCCCCACCCCCCCCCCCCCCCCTTGTGTCCCCTTTTAACAGGTTTTGGGTCCATTCTTTTCCCATTGTTTCCCTCCTGCATTAAAGGATTCCGTTCTTCTGTTCCCGAAGCTTCCTTTTTTCCCCCTTAATCCACGACCCGTTGACCTTGGTGTCCCCCAAACAAAACCCCACAGAAATTCCTTTTTTGGGAAATTACCATTTTTTGACAACCCCCCTTTTCTTTTTTCCCCAATTGCCGGTTTTTTTCACTTCTCCTTTTTGCCCTCTCCGCGGACTTCTTCGTCTTTTGCCTTTTTTACTTCCTCTTGTCCCTTACATTTTCCTTATTACAATAACCCTGTTCCCTGACCAGAAGTCATTTCCGTCTTGGCCAAATACAATTTGGTTTTTCCTCATTCTGTTTTCAGCTTTTTTTTCCCCTTTTGTCGGTTCCTTTTGCTGGTTCCCCCCCCCCTTCCCCCCTTACCGTTCATGAAGTTTTCGTTTTTGTTTTCCCCCAACCACAAGACGTTATGGTTTTTGAGTCCTTTTTATTCTCTTCTTTTTTTTTTTTTCTGTCCCTCTTTTTCAACTTCCTGTTTTTTCCAGGGGGCTTTTTTCCCCCCCCCTCTTGTGGAAACCTTAACAATCCCCTACTGTGGAGGCCTGTCAGTCCCCGACGGGTCTTTGCCTCTATCCTTCTCCGGTCGATTTTGCAGTCAATTCCTGTTTTCGCAATGACCCCTTTTTCACTTCGCTTGCACAACCTTTTTGCCTGTTTTCTGATGGACCCACCTCCTCACCCTTTTTCCCCTTTGGTTTCTTTCGGTTTGTCTTGGAGGTGGGTTTGCCTTTTTTCTTTTTTCCACCCCGTTATAGAGGCACACTCAACCATTTGTGGGTTTTTATTTTCCCCGGACTTGGGTATCCCCGTTTCCTCTAGTGATATTTTTTTTCCCTTTCCTCTGGGACATTTTTCTGTCTTGGGTCCCCTTCCCCCCCCATGTTTAGGGACCTTTATTGGTGAGGAGGGAGTTGTAGTACCCCTCTTGTCTGCCATTGTTTCAACAAAGAACCCAATTTTTTCTGTCCTTTTTTTTTCCCTCTACCTTCGTCCCCCCTTCCCTTTCTCCATTTTTCTTTTATACTTGACTACCCTTTTTTTTTTTTTTTTGCTCAGAGTCGATGTTGACACCCTGTTTTCGTTCTTGATCCGGGCCAACAAAAACCCCTGGCTCTTCCTTTTTTTTCTGGTGGCTCCTTCTCTTACCCCTTCTTTTTTTTTTGTCTTGGGTGTTTGTTGGCCCCCCTGCCTCGACAATCCCGGTTTTTAAAAGGACACACTTGTCTTGGTCTTTGGGTGAATTTGGGGGAAAACATTCATTCATTTCTCTATCGCATAGTTGACTTTCCCCCCACCCAAGTCCCATTAGGGTAGACTAAACTCTTTTCCTCCCTCCACGTTTCTTTTTTATGGTCCGAGAAAACCCTTTTTTTTTTTTCTGGGGTTAACCCACTTGGAACAATACAGGCCCTCCAAACCCGTCCCCCCTTTTTTCCGATTTATAGGGATTTTTTTTTTTCCTCCTCTAAAAAAACCTCCCATGTCTGGAGGAGGGGGTTTATTTCATTTTTCTGCCGGTTCCACAAACATTTTGTCTCACACTCTTTTCCCCTTGTGGCCCCTTTTTTTATCCTATATTTATATAGCCCCTGAAAAGGTTAACTTTCCCCTTTTGTCTTCTTTCTATGTTTTTTTTCCTTGTAGGTTCTTTCTCAAAAAGAAAATTCCCCGGAGTCATGTTGACCCACCAAATTTAATTCTTTTCTGTCCCCCCCTCCTTCCATTTTTCCATGAGAACATCTTATGTTTGACACTTTACACGGTTAAAATTTTGCCTTCTTTTTCTAATGTTGCGGTTTTTCACCACTGCAATCCTTCAGTCACCGGTCCTTGTCTTGACTTTTTTTCTTCCCAAAACCCAGATAGGCTTTTCGGTCCCCCCCTTAGTACATTTTAAGGTATGTTTTGTCCCCTGTTTTCTTCTGGGTTTTTTTTTCCCCTTTTCCCCCTTGGTAAACTAGGCCTTTTCTTAAAAGTTTCCCCCACCCCTCCCCTCCCCTTCACCTTCGCTTGGGTTTTCTTTTGACCTTCTTTTGTTTGAAAACCCTACCTTTTGACTGGTTAACACCATTTACCATTGTTTTTTTTTTTGAGATTGCCAATTGTGCCCCTCTTCCTTGTTTCCTTTGTCGGGGCGCGTTTTCTCTTTTTTTTTCGTAGTTTTGTACCCTCCTTAGTCCCCCCCCCCGTGTCACCCGTAAAAGGCTTTTTTGAGGTCTGGGGACTTCCCAAGTCTATTCCCTTCCTCTTTGTTTTTTTTTGGTTTTTGGGGGAGCAAGGACAACGAATCCTCCTCCCTCTGGAAAATCTATCCCTCCATCGTGTTCCCTTCCCACGAACTTACCCTTGACTTGGTTAATATTTTTTCATGACTAGGAAGTTCCCCATCCTGCAGTCTTCCCTTCCGCATACATACCGAGAGGTTTTTGAGACATTTACCCCTTCCCGCTTTTTGGATTTGGTTTTCCAAGCTTGACTTCCTACCCTCGTATTCATCCCCCCCAGTTCCCCGAGGCCGTGTCTTTTCCCCCCCCCCCCCCAAAAAGATGACGTCTTCCCTCTGAGGAGTTTCAAATCGCCTTTTCCGAGCTTCCTGGTGAATCATTTTTTTTTTCGAATATGGGGATTTATTTAAGTTGGCTTCTATTTTATTTGTGCCGATACTTTCCGCAACTTTACGCGGTACACCCCCCTTCACTAGCAGCTAAATTTCCTTTCCCCATCTCCTGCTTGTTTTTTCCGTCCGTTCTTTCCGAAGTATTGACCTGATCTCTTTTCCACTACCTTGGGCGAGGAACCCATTGGCCCCCCCGATTCTGTCGGGGGGGACCTTTTCTTTCCTCATTCCCTGTAGTCCATTTTTCCCCACCTTTTTCTTTTTTTTTCCGAGCCCTTGGTAGGTTTGTGGTGGATTTTTCTCCCTCCCCTAGATAGGCGGTCCTTTTGACAGAAGAAAAGGCACCCGCCAACCTCTGGAAACTGGTGCCACTATTTTTTGTTGATTTCCCTTTTCTTCTCTGATGCCCCCCCCTTTTCTCCCCGCAACGCTTCTTTTTACTCCGTTCCTATTTATTAGCAACTAGTTTTTTTCTCAGATTAAAAAAGTTCTTCATAAAATGCCCTAAAAGCCATTTTGGTTTTGCTCGTTATTGGTGGGAACCCTTCCCTTCCAGTCAAAAGATCGGTTTGGTCACACAGTTTTTTTTCCCCCCCCCATTTTTCCATTTTTTAATGCCTCCCTCTCTTGGTGGAGGTTGCTCCTCGAGAACATTTTTTTTCAGCCAGTTATTCCGTGGTCTTTTTTTTCCCTCGATCTGATCCTGAAGTCATGACTTTTTTCCCCTTTTCTTCCTCTTTTCCTATTCACTCCCCCCTACCCGCTTTTATCCGGGTCTTTTCCAATTTTTGGTCCTTTGCTTATCTCATCTTCATTTTTCTTTGTTACCGTTTGTTGAATTCTTTTTGTCCTTTCCCTCCGGAAATCGATGTCCCCCCTTTTATTCTTTCTTTCTTCCTCCTTCTGGCCCTTTTTTTGACGTTTCCCCCCCTGGGAACCGGTCTTCCATCCCTTCCTATTCTCCCCCACGACAATTTTCTTGCTTCATTTTGTTCAGTGTCTCCTTGTTTCCCCGCTCTCGACTTTCTTTTTCTTCTTTTGTCCTCCCCCCCCTTCACAGTCACCTCGTTCCCTCTGTGAGAAAGGAATTGGCTTCTCCCCACCAATATATTTTTTCTCCTACAGGCTTTTCCCCAAAAACCCTCCTCCTCTCCTTTGCTTTTTTACGGTTTGTTTTTTGTTACTTTTTTTTTCCCTTCTCGTCCCTGAATCAACCCTTGATTTATTTTCTGCCGGACTTCCGGGGGTCACTTTCAAAAGACGCCCCCCCTCTTTTTTTTTTTTCCCCTTTTCCCAAGATTCCTTTCCTTTGAGGGGGCTTTGGTTTGGGGCCACCATGGGTGTTTTTTCTTTTTTTCTTTCCTTGTGCCCCAAAAAATCCGTCTTTTTCTCCTCCCAAAGAGAAGACTTAACTTGCTTTTTTTAACCCTTACTGTTAAAAACTTTTTTAAAGGACGGGAAGCCCTTTTTTGTATTATTTTCTCCTAGATCCCTCCCATTCTCGCTGCCCAGCAATGCCGACTTGTCACTTTTTCCAGCCCATCTTCCTTTTGTCTGAATTAGGTTTCAGTTCTTTTTTAACGTTGAACCATTCCCTTTAGCTTGCCTGCCCTTTCATGAGTTATGCTTTTCTTTTTTTGCCTGACCAATGTTCGTCTCTCTAACCCCTCATCACCATTCGTCGAAAAAGCATGCGATCTTCTTTTACGCCTTTCTTCCTTTCCCCGTGACATAGACTTTTAGCCCTTCCTCTCCTACTACTTTTCACTGCGCGAGCGTGATTGATTCCTTCCTGTTCACCAACGATAGCCTTCTCTTCTTTTTTTTCTTCCCCGTTGTGTGAGATCCTCCGACTCCCTTTCCCCCCCGGGGTTTTTTTTAAAAACAAAAATCTTGTTCATTCTTCCCCGTTCGGCAGTGTTCCCCTTGATTTTCTTCCCCCTTTTCTTCGTCAACTCCCTCTTGTAACGGAGAACGCAGGTTTGTCCCCTACTTTCTCCAGAAGATCCAGTTTTTTTTTTTTTCTCCTCCGATTTTTTTTTTCGTTTTTGTTTCCTGTGATCCATGTCGTTTCCCGTTGCCCAAGAAAGTTTTCAACCCCTCTCACCCATTCTTTAAGCGTTTGTCCTCTTCAACCTTGAACCCTTCCTCCTCCATGGACCCATTTTTATTTTTTTTTTGTATTTGCTTTTTTTCCCGTCAGTTTTTATCCTCAAATTGACCTGGTTGTTTTTCCAATAACGATTCCTGATCATACCTGGGTCCTCCCCCTTTGCTACCTTTATAGCTCTTTTTCGCTTCTCCTTTCTTTGATCTAAATTCCCTCCCCCTTTTTCTTCCTCTGAAAATGGCCCCCCCTTTTTCCCCCCCCTTGTTTAAGAACAGGACATCCCCGTTTTCCCCCTTTTGAAATTCAGATTTTGCTCCTTTGTGAAGTAGTCGGCGGAGTCCCTGATGAAAGACCGGTCTTACTTTAGACTTTCACTTCAATAACACATTTCTTTTAACTTCTTCGGCGGTTTTTTTAAAGCCACTTTTTCCTTACTCTTTTTTGGTGTTTAGAAGTCCTTTTCTTGGGAGGTACCTGAAAATTTGCATTTCTTTCCTGTTCTGTTTTAGTTTTCCCCCCCCTGCGAGAGACGACTTTTTTGTGGGACCCATTAAAGAAATCTCTCTATTTCTTTCGTTCTAAAACACACTGCGTCCCACCCCCATTTTCTCTCCATTGATAGTGGGGGAAGATCTTCTGTTCAATAACTGGGTAAGTGCGCCCAATCCTCCCTTTCTCCCTCTTATTCTAGCTGCTGAGTTAAAAAGAAACCACACACAACTTGGCGATCCCTCCCCCTCTTCTTCCCCCCGCTTTCTGAGCGGTAGAACTTCAATTCTTGACTTCCAAACCATTTCCAACGGTTAGGAAACTATTGAAAATACCCTCCTATGGGGGGGGGGGTGCATTTGAAAGCCTTGACAGAAAGGTCAGGTGCTGGTCAAAGGCTCTTCTTTCCTGTGTGTTCTGGTCTTTAGATACTTTTTTTTTTTCTCTCCTTCCTCATAGGACGAGTCTTTCCCACTCGGTCCTGGTTCTTCTTCCCCTATTAAGCGATTCCTTCTCTTGCATCTTTCTAATTTAACAAACACAATTTCGGTTTCGGCTTCCCTTTTGCGCCTCCCGTCTTCCAATTGGTTTTCCTTGTTGCGTTTCCAACCAAAAATTTTCCATTCATTTCCCCAGCCTCCTTCACGAGCGGGTTTCTTTTTCCTTGTTTGCTGATTTGGTTCGGAGGCTGTGCCAAACCCTTTTCAGTCTGCAGTTTTTTTTCTATCACAGTTTTTGGCGGGGGATTTTTTCTCGACTGCGATGGTTGATAAAAACTCCTTTCGCCTTTTCTGGGTCACCTCCTCTTCGTCTCCTTCATCCGCTTTCCCCCCCCCTCCCTCCAATAGTGGATACCATGCTTTCCCCTTTGGGGGGGGAAATTGTAGGTTTTTTTTTTCGGGATGACTTTTTTCATCCATTGTTTTTTCCCTACCCCATCCCCCCCAGTTCAGTCTTCTTTTTCTAGACTACCCCCCCCATCTCAGTTATGTCCCGAGTCCAAGTCCCAATATTTCACCCTTCCCTCTTTTTTTTCTTCTCCATTTCTAAAAGTGAGCCAGCAGCAAATGCTCATATGTCCCCCATGGTACGTCATTTTCAAACGTCTGGGGGGCGTTGAGAAAAAACCCCCTTTTGGACGAAGTTTTCCCCTCGTCTACAGGACAAAAGAACCGGTAGGCTTTCCGCCCTTTCCTCTTAAGGAACTCCAATTGTTGTAACGCAGTTTTTGAAAGGTAGCTGAGTTGCCCGGCCCTCTCTTTCCCCATCGAACCCAGGACCTCATTATATAAGAGTTGGGGAAAAACCCCTGGAGCCACCCCAAAAGAAGCCCGTTTGAACGGGGGGGCACAGTTCGTGCTTTTGAGTAATTTTCATATATTATTGTTGTTTGAAAATTAGTGGGCTCGTGAAGTCATGTTTATTCTTTACCGTCCTTAGTAAGTTAGCTTGACATCCCTTTTATGTGAGAGTTTTCCCCCCCCTGATTACAGTTTCCCTTATCTTATTAAGCAGACGACCCCCAATCCCGATTCCTTCCCTTCTTTGGAAGGGCCTCTTTCCTTTCTTTTGTTGGGGAGGAGCTTTTTGTTGCCTCCCCTAATAGAAGCTTTGTCCCTATCTGGCGTTCATTTCCCTTCAGTGCATGACCCCCCCCCCCCCCCAACGGGTGTTTTTCACCTTCAATTTCATTATTCAGAGAGAGCCCCTAAATTTCCACTTTGGGGATGCATGTTTTCCCTTCTCGCTTGGTAAAACTGTTCCCCCCCCCCCCCCACAAACCCTATTTTAAACTGGAGGGTGCACCCCCGACCAGTGAAAAAAACTGTTGCCTCCTTCCCTCCCCGCTGACAATGTCTTTTTTCCCCTGCTTTTTCATACTGGGGTTCAATCATACCGCTACTGCTTAGCTTCCTTTCCTTCGACCTATGTGCATTTTTACCTTACCTACATTTCCAATGCCCTCCTCCGAATCCCTTTTTCCATCAAGTTCCCTATACTTTTCATGAATAGCCCCTCCCCCTATTTTTTATGATTTCCCCCCTTCTTGTTTATGCCCTAACTTGGTTTTGTGGAACGTTTCAAGTTTCTTCACCATCTCTATGGCTCGTCCTTTCTTCTCTTTTTTTCCCCCTTCCCGTGCTCATAAAGGACTTTTTTTATAAGGAACAGGTCAAACCCTAGCCCGCACCCATGAAATTTTAAAAAAAAGCCTTGGTCGGCCATAGCTCTGCCTGATTTTCTCATTTTTCCCTTTTTCTTCATCCTAAGCCTTTTTTTCCCAAACTGTTTTTCTTTTTAGTCCGTCTTCCCCACAGCCATGCCCATTTTCGGACCTTCCTTTTGGGAGGAGATTTAGCCTTTTTTAGGCTCCACTTCAACAAAAAATTTTTTAATCTTCCAAGGACAAACCCCGTTTAGGACGAAACCTTTTTTGTTCGCCTCACTTATTTCATTATGGTGTACATATCCTTTCTCTCAAAACTCCCTTTCAATGGTTTTTGATTTTTTTTTTTTCCCCTTTTGAAAACCCCTCTTTTTTTCCTCATAGGTTCCGGGGCGAGCCCATTACCCCCCACCCTCCTATCTCCATCCGTCTTTTCCTGACCCCCTTACCAATTCTGCGCAGTCCTCTTTCTTTGGACTATTTTCGAGACCCTTTCCTCCTCCCCTTTTTAATAACCCTACCCGGGTTTTTTTTTGTTTTGTATCTATCTGGGTACCAACGTTTTTCTGCAGATAGTGTGTCCCCCCCCCCCAAAAGATCTAATGTCTGTTTCAGACCCCAAAAAGGACTACAAATCTGTTTTCTCCTCGTGTGGGTTTTTCCTATGTGTCCACCCCTGACTCAAGTTTTTCCCCTGCGATTGACATCCCTTTTTTTCAAGAGGTTCCTTCCCCCCCTTTCTCCTCTGGGATGAAAATAATGGTTACCATTATTTCTTCCTCGGAGGGGTTTTTTGATCCTTCAGTAAGGTTTTTTTATCTATTGTCAGATTTCATTTTTTTAAGGCTGTGTTGGCCCCTGAAAGAAGAATCACCCCTCCTCCCTCCCCGCCACTTTTTTCTTGGTTTTTGTTTTCATCCTCTCCGAAAGAGTGACTTCTTTTTCTTGCATACTGCCCTTGGACTCTTGCCCTCCTTCCCCTCGACAGATCCTTCTTTTACGACGCTGTTTTTTTAAATTTTCCAGTTCCCTCTTCTATTTGGGTAGACCCACTTTTCCTGTTTTATTACCCTTGCAGGGGCCCCGAATTTTTCATTCCCCTTCTTTTCACCTTCCCTTTTTCCCGAGGCTATTTTTCACTTTGTTTTTAAAACTGAGAAGGGACCCGGTCCACTGGGTTCTTTCAGGCCTTGTCCTGAAACAGGATAGGCCCTTTTTTCTTGCCTGCGTCACTTTTTGTCGGTTTCCTTTTATATCGGGACCTTTAACCCCTTTTCCCATCTAATGGATATAAAGACCTCCTGAGAATTTTCTTCTGTCTTTTAATTTTGTGCCCCCTGCATTTTTGCTCCCCAACCAAAAATAAAAAAATTTTTTTTTCTCCCTTTTCAATCCTTGTCGGTTTCCTTTATTGTCGTGTGGTCCGATTTTTGATTTACCTTCTCTGCCGATTGCAGACAGGGAGTTTTACTTCGAGGTTTTGTCCCCCCCGTGCATATTTTCCCCTTCCATTTTTTTTTGTGTTTTGTTAGCAGTCCCTTCCAGATAATTCCAAGAACACAACCCCCACACGTTCTGGCCACAAGACTATTCCCCCCTCACGATTCCCCACTCTTTTCACCCTCGCTTGTCTAACGGATTCCCCAGTTTAATGAAAGACCCATTTTTGAGGATTGGAGCAGAGCCCTCCGACTGATGGGCCTCACCTTCTTCCCATCCTATCAGAAGCTGTTCAACTTTCACCTCTTATTCTCCCAGTAAGATGGCTTTTTGAACCCCCCAAAAAATTCTTTTGGGCACAGGGACGGGCATCTTCTTTATAATTGTGGGTTTTCTTCTTTATCTCTAATGTTTTTTTCTTTACCCTCTTACTTTCATTTCGAAGATTGTCTTTTTGTCCTCCCACGACCTTTCCTCCTGTAAAGACTTCACTGGCATTTAAGATTTTTTTTTCCACGCCTAGTGGACCCCCCCATTTTTTCTGCCGCGGGGATGAATCTCCCCTTTCTAATGAGGTCATGGTTCCATATTCTCTCCTTGCGGTCTGATTTTTTGGCTGCTTTGCTTTAATTTCTTCCCTGTTCTTGTATTTTTTGTGTGGGCTGAGCTTTTTTTTTTCCTTTGAATTTTTTTGTTCTCTTTCGGGACAAGAAGCTCGGGTGTCCCCTTCTTCCCTTCCTCATAAGGGGGCCCACCGCCCCCCGAGTGAGAACAAGATTTTTCTTCGGAATGACCGATCCTTATTCCTTTATCGAAGGAGTTCTGTTCCCGCGGCCTGTTGCCAGGGATGTTTCTTTCTTGCTTCGGTCGAATCTCCCTTCCCACTTTTTTCTCCCCCCCCACCCTTCTTGCGAACGGACGTTTTTCTCTTGACCTCGAATTCGGGCCTTCTCGGCACCTGTTGTTTCCCCCCTTGGGTAACTCCCTTTCTTTCCCTTTTCTTTCTTTCCGTCCACGCCCTTTTTTTGATTTGCATGCCAGGGATTCGGCGGGATTTCGTCTGGGGAACACGGGCCCTTTGTCACGCGATTCTGATAACTTGAAGCTTTTTTTCCGGTTTTTGCCACAATTCTTTCCCATTTTTGACGCCATCTCAGGCAGCCCCCCACAATATTATTTAGACTGAAAACCTCGCAAAGGTTCTCTTTCCGGAACCCACCCTGCCGGGACACCCCTTTTCTTGTCTCCTCTATTCCCGGTTTCTTTGTACGTTTTCATTTAGTAGCTTGACCGATTTTTTTTTTGGACCGTCGCTATAGTTCCCTTGCTCTATCTTCAGATCAGTTTATTTTGCATGCGAGCCTTACAGCCAGCGACGAAATGATGGGTATTTTTTTTCCCCTTAAACCCCCCCCACAGTATTTTCCATCCGCTTTCAACCCCTCCACTCTTCCTAGGAAATGGTTTGTAGCATGTCTTGACTTTTTTTTTCTCATTTAGCATACCCTGTTGGATGTATTACCTTTACTCTTTTTTAGTCATTCCCCCCCCCCGGTCACCATATCCCTTCTTTGCTTGACGGCTAAACCAGGATGTCGTTCACAGGAAACCCCTTTCCGTAAAAGGGGGAAGGGGCCGTTCCCAAGAAAGGGACCTTCAGGATTGGTAAGATTGTTATTGACGGTCCAAACTTTCTTCTAAAACCGTGCATCCTTTTTCTTCCCTGCTTTTTTCCCCTATCCCCCCTGCTCTACCCGACGTTAAAACGGCGTCCAATCTCTGGCGGTGGGGTGTTCTGCCGGGTCCAAGATTGCACAAGTGATTTTCCGTTGGGCTTGAAATGTTGAACCCGTGGGCGTTTGGACCCTCCCCTTTAGCTCCATTCTTTTTTTCTATCCCTTTTAGTTCCACTTCAATAAGAGAAGTCTCTTACTGGAAGCGTTTTCCCCCACAATGCCTCTTCCAGTTTCGAAGGCCCACTTCTGCTATCTACCGAGACTTAGTCACACGTCCTTTGAAATCGGCGTCACGAAATTCCTGACCAGTTCTTTTTCCTTTTAACATCTGAGTCTTTTGAGACTGGTTGGGGGGGTCCACACCTTTACCCCATTCTTTGGGAGGGTCTGTTCTTTCTAAGTCAACTTTTGTTTTCCGCAACCTTTTTGATTTCCAAGCATGACCACACCCCCTGCCCTCCATCTCTTCTCTCCCAGGGAATCTTCCTTTCTGTACTTCCCGGGTTTCTTTTTCTTGGACCGCAAGTCCCTCGCTTTTCCACCAAAAAAATTTCGAATTTGTGCTTTTACTACCGGTTTAACTCCAGATGAGCCATGTTTGACCTCATTTTCATTTCTGGTAAACCTTCCTCCTCCCTTCTTATACT
>Ga0179593_1530719_pt1 | contig 13489 bp, 17 predicted proteins | sample CZODoug2_1_08_16_FD_185931 | JGI IMG/M metagenome (GOLD analysis project Ga0179593, IMG submission 185931) | Vadose zone soil fungal communities from Angelo Coast Range Reserve, California, USA - CZODoug2_1_08_16fungal (PacBio error correction) | ecosystem: Environmental > Terrestrial > Soil >... | reverse complement strand
GTTTTCTTTTTTCCTTCCCTTCCCCCCCCTTGATAATTCGCCGAAACTCCTTTCCGTCCCCTCCTTCCTAAGATTCTTTCGGGGTAGTGTACCTGCCCCTGGAATTACCTGATTTTCCCATTTACTCCCATCCTCTTCGGCTTTCCCTTCGCCAAAAGACTTATTCTGCGGCTTTTGGTCTTTCTATTGATACTTTCCCGTGCTCTAGAGTACGAAGCTTTCTTCCTCTTAACCTCTTTACTACGGAATTCTGGTATTAAAGGTTGATCAAAATCCCCCACGAATTTCCTAACCCTCGAAAGCATGGTCCTTCCACCCCCAAGAAGTAAAAGTCCTTTTTTCCGCTCCTCCCCTCCATCCCCACCGCCACCGCCCGGCCCCCGATCTTTTGACCACCTTTCCCGCTCCTCACATTGTAGGTTTCCTGGTAGCTGCGACGAACTCCCTCTTCCCCCCTCATTGATGCAAAGTCGCGGCTCTTTGCTTGTTTTTTTTCTGCACTTTTTGGTCCGATGTTTTCTCTTTTTGAGACGTGATGACTTCATTCGTCAATGTCTGGGACCTTCTTTTCTTGACAATAGTCACGGTATCGAATTTCGCTCTCCTTCATCACGTTTTTTGTGCTAGTCCATGCCGTTTATTCTCCGTACACCGTGGCATTGACCCTTCCCTCCCCCTCCCCCCGATTGATGGCGGTTCTCCCTCTTAAGAGACGGTCAGCGCACCCAATTCTACCCCTTCACTCCTCCTTTCATTAGCCTCCTTGGAGGCTACTCCTGCTGATTAGTCGTGGCCTTTCTTCCTCTTTCTTTTTTTTTTTTGGGCCCCCTAGACCCCCTTGCAACTCATCTCTCCTTCCCCCTCACGATTTCTTTTTCTCCCCCTGGTGACTTTCCAAACAAAACACTTCGCGTCTTATTTCCGTTCCAGCTGTGGAATTCGCCTCTAAATGAACGACATTGGCTATTCCCTACTTAGGCCCCTCGGTCCCTAGAGTTCCCTTTCACAAGATCAACTTGAAAGAGTTCTTCCCTCTTTCACCTAAGGACTTTCTCCCCTCTCCTTTTTTGAGAATAAGGGAAGCCCTCCCGGTTGCATATCTTTTTTCGGAAGGTGATTCGATCCCATTGGGTCGTCGGCGAACGACTGGACCCCCTTGGGTTGTTCTTTGTTTCCCCGTTGTGATGTATTTCAGTATTGGCCCCAGGTTACGCAACAATCCTTCTTCCACCTTTTCTATCGGGCCCCTGTGGCCTGCCGAACGTGAGGTAAAACGCCTTTCCCGCTATGATTTTTTCGCCCGTCCTCCAATCCTTTTTTTGTTTTTTCCCCTCTTCCTTTCCTTTTTTTGAAGTCTCTATTTTCACCGGACGATAGTGAAATTTTGTGTCGATCTTTGCGCTCTGGCCCCCTCGACTCCCCCTTCTCGTGCTGGGGCTGAGAGCATTTTGAGTTCCCATCTCTCCATGACCATCCCTCCTCTCCCAATGCTTTTGCCGCACCATTCCTCCGTCCTCGCTGACCGCCAAACGCCCTGCTGAAACATCCCATATGTCGAGCCGACCATCGCTTCATTCCCAGCTCCCGTTTTTTCCTCTTCGCGGTGACCCCTCTCGCTTCATAAGATAGTCCTGACCTCACTAAACGCCTCCCCCCCCCCTTCCCTTTCCTACTCTTTTTTTGTGAGATGAGTTTTTGGCGCGCACTTGATTACTTTCCTTGCTTTTTCTTCCGCTTGAGCGTCCCTTGTCTTTTCACGCGATCGCCGGCAACGTCGGTTTTCCCTGTCGGCCTCCCCTTTTTTTGACTTCGAGTTTTTTTTTTCCCCCTCTCCCGTGGATTTTGCGCGTGTGGCGTTGCTTCCCGGTCCTTCTCTCTTTTTTTTCTAGAGATTTTTTTCTTTCCTGCTAAGCCGAGCGCCGAGCACTGCTGGCTCTCCCCACAGGGTCGCTCTCCCTTTTTTCTCAGGTCCTTTTTTTTGCCCTCCCGCACATGTCAACTGGCTTTACATCCTTACCCCTTTTTTCTTACGGCTCCCTTCGATGTAACAACTAGCCCCCGGATCCATTCTCCTTCTGTTTCGCAGCCCTTGAGGCTTTTACAACGTGGAGTCCCCTCACGTCATTTTCCTGGTCCCCCCTTTCTCACGTCTTTTTTTTCCACTGGGCGAAATAACAACCCATAACCTCTGATTCTCCCCTCACTCCCAAACGTGTTCGCCGACCGACCTCTGCCGCCGCAGGGGGATCTTTGCTACCCAGCCACCATTTTGCCCATCTTTTCTTGGGCTTCCTTCTTATCCCGATCGAAGATTGAACTTTTCCTCCTTTTGAACGATCCTTCCCAGTTTTCCCTTTTCTATTTCACAATTTCAACCTACGGGCCGTTCAGCCTCTTCCATTTCTAAAAAAACCCCCTTGCAAATCTCCACGTTCCCTTTAATTGCTGACTTCCTTATTCTTTCCCTTTTTGTTTTTGCCAAGGCACCGGTGGCCTCCACTCCCTCTTTTCTTAGTTCCCTTTACCAACGGGTCTGCTCTCCGTGCCAAAATTTCCCACCGCAAATTTTGCGCCGTTTCCCCCCTGACAGGCGAATTTCTCCCTGGCGCTACTCCGGCTCCACCCTCTTTCTTTATCCAATGTTCTTCCCTTAGAGCTTAAGCGGGTCTCAACCCTCCTTCAAATGGTTCCTGGTTAGGGTCAAGCTCCACCTTTACGTTATTTTCCTAGTTTTTTCCCCCCCGATGGCCGCCCCAAAACGAGTTCCTTCCCCACCCTCTCTTTTTCGTGAATAGTAACAGATTCAGACCCTCGATTTCTGACTCCTATCTTATTTTCTCACTCTCCCCGGAGACAATCGTGAACCCCCCCCGTGCCGTCTTCCCCCCCGAACGGCGCGACCTTTTTCAATGGTCCTTCTGCCTTTCGTCCTCTACCCCTTGGCACAGCGAAGCTTTTGACTTTTACGCTTGCTCTTTTCGCTTTTCGGTTCTCTTCGCGTCAAGGAGGCGGCCTTACTTCTTTGCTTTTTATTTTTTCTGGCTCGTTTTTCCCCAGGCTTTAGCGTTTGATTTTCTCTGATACCAAGAGTTCCCCCCCTGCTTTACCTTCCCCTCCGAAAGATTTAGCTGATACAGTAAGCCTATGTCGGTACATCCCCCCTTTTTTTGACAAATCCCCTCCATGAACAGACGTCCCCGTTAGTTCGTGTCCCCCAATGGGCCAGACGTACCCCTTGTTAAGCTTCTCTGAATTTCCTCAACCATTTAACTCTTCGGCGATTCCCCTATGGGTTTTTTTGCTCGCTTTTCTTTTTTAGTTTTAGGCTCATTGATCATAAGTGGCGTTCCCCCTTACTTTTCCTTCCGTTGTTGTTTGAGTGTCTCCCTTGATTCTTTTCCTGAGAACCCCCCCCTTGATTTTCTTCCCTCTACGCGACCCCCGTTGGAGTTCGGATTTCGAATTCACGCGTCGCTCCCGGAGTGTAGGACCTTCCCTTGACTTTTCCCCGGTTTGGTCCTTTTCTCTGAATGCTAGAAGGTTATTTATGAATTTAGCCCCCCCCTGACATTACTTACTGTGGGGCGATTGTCATCTTTTTTTCCCTTTACTTACTTATGACTTTATTTCTCCTCACCCCTATTTCCCTTTCGTAAAGCGCCCCTTTATCATTAACTTTACCCCCCCTTTCTCCCCCCTTTCCAAGAGACGCTTGTCCGAATTTCTCTTGTTTCCCCCTTCCCAAATTCCCCCTTACATTTGCCGACCCCCTTTGGTGACGAGATCCTCAACCACGCACTTCTTTTTCTATCAGTGCCCTGAACCTAAAAGCTCCTTTTTCCACATTTTTTCCTTCTATTCCTTGCGGCATCATCCTTCCGGCCCATGAGTCCCATCCTTCGTTTCTGCTTTTCTTACGAGTTTGGGCAAAGATTGTTCGCCCTGGTGAGATTTCATTCACTTTTCACTAAGTCTGCCCTGATTTTTTCCCATCGCATGGTTCCCCCCTGATTTTTACAGTACGACTCGTCTTTTTGTCAAGATTGCGCACGTTTTTCCTCCTGTTCCCCACGGCCTCGGTATAGTCAATAGGTTTGCTTTTCACCGGCGTTTCTTTTCCTTCCTCCCCCATCCTTATGATGGTGTTTGGACCTTCGACGTCAGTTTCCCCCTTAGATCTTTTTTCTCGCCGGCTAGCGCCAGGTTCATTTGCGGAGTATGGCTCGTCTTGCGTGGTTATTTTGGCCCTTGACCTGATCCACCATTTTTTCCGCCCCAGAATCCTCAGACCCGATTGAGTGGTAGCACCCCCTTTTTTTTTCCACCCAACACTGCACCCCTCAAGGTGAAACAACTTCCCCCGCGGCTCAGCTTTCCCTTTACTCCTTTTTGCGACTTCCCCTTTCCTCGGGCTTTAACGGTCCTCTGTTGAAGTGTCTCCCTGCAAGGCTTTAGGCCCCCCCTGGGGTGCAAGCTGTCACTTCTGGAACCATTTTGCTCCCTGAGACTCAGTTTCATCCCTCGGGATTTTTCCGCTAGTGGTTTCAGGGTCCATCTAAGGGCCGCCTTTTCTCTCTTGTCGTGCCCCCTCCTGTTGCAAAGGGAGGTAGGATCCTAAATCAAGCTTTGCGTTTCTTTCTTTTTGCGGTTCTCCCCTGAGTGGTTTGAATTGAGAACTCCGGGTTGACTTGAAATTTCCTTTTTCCCCAGAACGCAAGCCTTATCTGCTCCCCCAGATACGCCATTTAGTTGTTCCCTCTCCTGAGCGACGGTGCTGGATGGAAGACTCCCCTTTCTATTTCTTACCTGTTGAAGGAGACTCGTCCCATCATACTAGAAAGGCTCCTTCCTCTTTTTAGATCCCTCCTTTCTCTGCTATTTCAATAGCTTCGCCTACCTTCAAATCATCTTCCTTCCTGCGTCCTCCCCCTCCCCCTCTCTTCCTTTATCTATCCCCCGCCCCCTTGTCTTCGATTTTCCCCCCTTGATTTAAGCCGACCATCGCCGATTGTTTGACCCGACGCCCTCCCTCGCCGCCCCCCTTCCTTCCCCCCTTTCAGATCGTCCGAAAGATCGGGCGGCCCAAGTCCCCCTCTTTCCGCCCTACACCCCCAATCTTTTTTTTTTTCTCTTCTTTTTGGTATGGCGGCAACGTTCAGAACTGGTATTGGCGCGATTCTTCCGTCTTCGCGTTCTCCGGCACTTTTCTTTGCTGGTGATGCAGAAATCGCCTCTCGTTCAGTCGGATGTTCTTTTTTTTTGACTTTTTTTTCTTTGAAGAGACCGGGCTTGCTGAATGATTTTCTTCTCGGCCTTCGCGAGATGTCCCTTTTTTTTCTTCTGGTCAGAGTATGGTCCCGAAGCCCTGCTGGCTATAAAGTCCCCAGCATTTTTTCTCCATTTTTGAATTTGCTTTTCTTTTCTCTTCCCTGAAAAGTCTATCGGCGGTGACATCTCCCCTCCCTGCGGCCTTTGGCCTCCCCAATAGCACTTCTCCTTCTCGCAACTGGTGAGCAGAATGCCCTTTTTTTATAAATGGGGTCCCGTTCCCTCCTGTTCTGTCTCCAGTAGTCACGCTTTTTCTGAACCGTTTCCCTACCCTCCCCCGGCCCTTTATTTCCTTAAATACTAACCGCCCTTTTCACTCGCGTCTCCCCTCCTCGCCTTTTTCCTGACCGACCACCGGCCCCCTAGTTTTCAATTCCCCTATTCTTCTAATTCTGAACGTTTTATCCTTTAACAACGGTATAACTCCCTCCCATGTGACTCTTAAATTTAACTCTAGGGCCTCGACGCGTCCGAGAATTCACCGGGCTCTCATCAGAAGAGGTTCTTTTTTCCCTTTTTCTGATTCTGGGTTTCTTTTTTTCCACCCCTCTTTCTGAGAGGTGAGTCGTCGACCCACCCTTGGGGATGACTCCCCTTTTTCCCACCTCTTTCATCTTCCTAAGGACAAGAAATAATAATCCGGCGACCCCATTCGTAAGCCTTCCGGTTCTGTCTTGTTGACTTGTGCGCGGACCGTCTCTTAAGCGTTGTACCCCCCCTCACCTGAATCCTTTTTTGAAGGTTTCACCCCGCTCCAAGGTTACATATTTCTCCCTACGTGGTCCTTCCCCCACCCAAAAAAACGATGATTGTGCGCGCATCTTCCAACTCAAGTTCTACCTTCTAAGGGACCGGCATGCCGGCACTGACCCTTGTACACTTTGAAGGGAATCCACTCCAGAGGTCAACCCATAGTGCCCAAATCGTGATACGTAGGCCAGCCCCTTCCCTTTCCCTGTCGTCCTCTTATTGCAGTACTATCGAACCCTTCCCCTGTTTCCCTTCGGAGCCTTATCATCCCAATTCCTTTGGACTCTTTCTGCCTTGATCCTTTCCACCCCTGCGGGGCCTCCTTTGCGTTGAGGTACGGCCCCCTCGGGCTCGTTCCCCTGTCTTTGATTTCTCTCAAAAAACCTCTGTTCTTCCGTATTAAACTCGCCTTTTCCTTTATTTTCAGTCATCCGACTTCTCTGTTCGCGGTAAGGTATAAACCCGACTCTTCCCCTTAGCCTAAGTTTTTTTTCCCCCCCCCCCCGAAACCCATTTCATGACAAGAAGTCCTAGTTTCATTAAGTCAGTTCAGGTTCCCATTCTTTCTGCTCCGTATAACGGCCAAGTGACCCGCTTTTTATTTTTTTTCATTGTTTGGGCTCCCCCTCCCCCTTATATAGATTTTCAATAATCCTCCTTGTTGGAGAAATTTTTCTTTTTTCCCCCCACTCTCTCAATGACCGAACTCCCGAAACTCCCCCCCCCCTCCCTAACGTTTGTCCTTTCCTGTTGATCGCCGACTCCAGGTTGCTTTTTTTTTTTTCCCCTTCCCCCCTGCCTCGACTCGGTACGTTGTAATGCCCGACTCCCCTTTTTTTTTGCCCCTTTTTCTTCTTCAGATGGGATTTCACGATTTTCTCTTTTGATCCCCCTTTCTCTGAGGCTGAGCTATCGCAAGTCTTCTTTTATCCGCGCTTTAAGACGGGCATCTCCTTTTCTGGTTCCAGTTTTTTTCACCCCCCACCCCAACGCTCCGCTTGGCGGCCCTCCCGAGCCAGCCTTTTTCCAAGCCCGTAACCCGCTCCTCCTTTTTTTTTTCTGACGGATTTTTCACCGTCCCCCGGAACAATCAGCGTTCGGACCCTCAGTTTCCAGCGGTCCCTATTTTTTCCTAGTCCTGCAATACTTTTCGTACTACCCATTTCTGGTTTTTCCAATTGATTCTGCTGTGCCCCTTTTTCTTTTCTCACGCGTGTTTCACGATGTTTTCCCTTGGTGATCTTTATCCTTCCCATCCTTCCTCGAATTCCATTCTCATGCCTTTGTAATGTTCCCCTTTCTTTTACCTCTCCTGGGGAAGACTTTTCCCCGCTGGCCTCATTTTGTAAAACTAATCGGTGTGTCGTCAATCGGTCTGTCCCCGTTGTTCTCCCTCCCCGGCAAACCTGCCAAGACCGATTGAGCTGGGTCTCCTTCGGTCAGCGCCTTCCCCCCCCCCCAATCCGGAGATCCCCCCCTTTTTTTTTTTGAGAGCTCTTTAGAGCAGGACCCTCCTTTCTCTTCTTCTTCGAATTTTGCCGTCTTGTCTTTCTTTGTTATTTTGGAAAACGGATCTACTTTTTTTTCAGACCCCCCCATTCAGCACGATTGAGTTGGTCGAAAAATGCCTCCCCCAAACCTCCGAGCATAGAAAGGTGTACCCCGCAAAGGATCTCGTCCTTGTGAGATTCTTTTTAATTGGCAGAGGGCTTACGAGATTTTTCCCTCTTTTATTTCCCCCTTGAACTTTTTATTTTTTCTTCAATCTTGTAACGCTGTCACTTTTCTAACCCTTACCCCTTCCTTCTTTTTTATCCAGGGCTCCCCCTATCAAGGGACTGTACAGCTCTTTTTGGCCTTGTCCCAAGTTCCTTCCTTCGTGAGGTTCGAACGACGTGGTCAAATTCTTCTTTCAATACTTTTCTTTCTCTATGTATGCTGGTGCGTGTCCAAAGTTTTTCCCACCTGCCCCCCTCTCTCTCCATTCCTAGTTCCCCTTTGAATGCTCTCTCAAACACAGTGCCCCTCATCCGCGTCATTACTTTTTCTCCTGGAAAATCCGGGATAGTGGGTTACCAGCTCTGAGCCGTCCCGCTTGATGTTTAGACTCTCCCGATCCTTTACATTGGTGCGGTGCATCCTCCTCGCTCATGTTCTTCATCGAGTAATCTTATTGATGCGGGCGTAGAGCCAGAAGGGTCTTTCCCCCACCCGCCTACATTCTTCCCACCCCAAAAAAAAAAAACACAAACCCATTTCCCCAAAACATTCAAAAAAACAACAACCCCAAACAACCTTTTTACAACCCAAAAATGCCCCCACAAAACCCCCCCAAAAACCTTTCCATCTCGCGCCGCGAGCGCATCTTTTAACCCTCCCCTCCCGGTCCCGCACCTTTATTCAATCAAGTCGACACCCCTAGGAGGAGCAGTTTCCTTTTTCTCTGCTCCTGGACCGCCCAAAAGTTGCCGATCGCAGTGCCGGCCCTCCTTCCTCTGATCACTCTCTTCTTCTTAATCTTTCCCATTACCCCAAATCTCTATATTGTACTCCTCATTCTGTTGGGTGGCCTTCTTTTTTTTTCCCCGTTTCCCCCTTAATCCTTTTTTGATCTTGATCGATATGTCTTTCCTGATCGGCTTTTCCCACCTCCTCGCTCCAATTTTCTTTTCTGGTCTTCCATGACAAGACCTCCGGCTTAATTGGTTTTTTCCTTTCTTCGGTCCCTTTTTCTGAAGAGACTCAGGGATGTTGAATGATTTTCCGCGCGCATTTTCCCGAGTGGACCCGTTTTTTTTTCCTTCCAAAGCCAGCACGCGATTTACCTCCTTGCGATCCTCTTTCCTTCACCCTTCCTTCACTATAGGCGGTAACCTCACTTTCCTCCCTGCGGACTTCTGGGAACCTTTTTTTTCCTTTTTTTCTTTTCGACTGAAGAAATGGTGAGAGAATGAACTTCCCTTGTACACTCCCCCGTCTTTTTTTCTGAGGTCTTTCTCAAGTGCGTCACGATTTCTCTCCGTACCCACAAACCGGAATTTATCCTTAAAATAAAGAAATTTGAACAACCGTCAGAGTGATTTGTCAGTCCTCCCCCACTTTCAGACCTGGAAGTGGATATTGACTAACCCGAGCCTTCCCTTCTAACTTTTTCTGGCTGACCGATTCTCAAATTGAGCACTTTCTACTTGAAAGCGGAACCCTTTTGCCTAAACTCCCCCAGTTGACCCTATCTTTCCTCTTTCCTCCGAGGCCCTAGAAGGTCAAGCTTCAGTACCAACTGATCCCTCTTCTTTCCTCTTAGTAGATGCGTGTTTGTTTGCAAAGCAGTTTTTCCCAAAAGCGAGCTCCCTTTTTTTTTTTCTTTCTTTCCTATCCGGTTCAAACACAAGTATTCCCTTTTCCTCACTACTAATCCCCCCTTTCCTAGAATCTCCCGTAGATAAATCCGGCTTCCTTGTTATCTCTTCTTGGATTTTCTCTTTCAGTCGAGATAAGCGTTCACAAGATTCCTCCGCTTTTTTGGTCGCTCCACTTTTTACTTCACCCCCAGAACTCGCCCCACCGTCTCCACCCCCCCCCCTCTTCGGACTCGCGATATCCCCTTTTATCGACCTCCATGTCGGATGGCCATATGCCGCGTATCCTGCAGCACTTTTTTCCCCCTGCGTCCCCAAAACTCGTGACCCATTCGGAAACAGCCGGAGCGCACTCCTTTTTCCATCTGTTTTCCTCTCGAAGACCCCCAATGTGGAACAAGCTGGAATGGCTTGTTCAAACTGTCCGGTGCTTTTTTCGTGCTTAATTCGTCCAAAGGAGGCCCCTTTAACTTCGTTCTGAATGCTCCCAAGAGGTCTTTTTTTCTTTCTCCCTTGAATACAGTGTTTCTCTCTTACGACTCAAGTTTCTCTGGAGCCGTCTCCTCGAGCTCCCTATCAACCATGTGACCCTCTCTTTCCCCTCCTGCCAGCCGAAGTAAAGTTTGGTCCTTACCCCCTTCTGACCTATTTTGATCTTTTTCTAAGTCGCAGGGAAGGCGGCTACACTCCCCTTTCTCCCCCTGCGACTACGGCCACTTTCTTTCCTCTGGATTTTTTTAGGCGGTAATTTTACCAAGTTGTTTCCCCCACCCTCCCCGTTTGTTGTTTGCTGAGAGATCTTTGCTTCGTTACAGCCACTTTACCCTCCACCCGCCGGCCCACTAAATTTTCCACTCTGAGTTTCCGATTTTTCTTTATATCGCTCCTAAGTGGTCATGGCCTTGCCAAAGACGGCCCTCCGAGGTACGTCTGTCATGTAAATTTCCCCTCACGTTGCTTTTTCAGCTTCCTCTGTTCGTTAGGTGTTGATACCCACGCTCTCGGCAAGTATCTCCGAAATTGTCTTGATAACATGACTAAGTGCGTTTCCCCCCCTTTCGGTTACCAAGGGTTGATCCCCCCACCATCTCCCCTGCTTTTCCCGGCCCGACCGAGCGCTTCCCTCACTTCCCCCTAAGTAAAGGCGCATCCTTGTGAACGCGATTTCACCCAACGCAGCCACAGCCACCTCCACACCGCTTTCCCCGGTTCAAAGCTTCAGCCCTGTTTCCCTGGTTCCTTTATCATCTCGTACGCCCTTTCTGAAAAAGTCTTTCCTTCCTTCTTCACGAGTGTATTTTTTAGACCTGGTGAGACTTGATTGCCCTACCCTCCCTTTCCCTTGTCTTTTGCATTTCCTCTGTGACTAGTCACGACCTAGAATGTGGTCTCGCGCACGTTTTTCAGTTTTGTGGCGCCCACGCCTCGTTTTCTAGTAAATATTGCCTTTCGTAACCGTGGTCCCTTTCCCTGAAAGCTTTTTCTCTTGATGAGGGTTCGCCCCTCGTAATGTGCGTTCCACTAATGCCTCCTTCAAATGAGTGAGATTCCCGCTGAAAGTCTGATTCGCCTTCATCCCGAACCTTTTTTCTGGCCGTCTTAGATTGTTGTTTGAGTAATACACCGGCTCCCCCCCTCTCCCCCGACAGACTTCCTTTGGAGACCCCTTTCCTTTCCCAACCCCCCCCAACTACGAAGATCTTGAACCCCGACAGCTTCTGTATAGACCCCCTTGTGCGCTTTTTAATTGCCTCGCTTAATCGTCCTGACGGTTGCCCCTTCTCCCCCTGAATTTTTTCTGGATCGCGGTTTCCGCTAAATTAGCCCCTTCTTTTTCTTTTCAGTCACGGGAATTTCTCTCGTGGTTTCCTATTATTTGCCCCATCCTTTTGGCATGGCTTCGGGCCACTTCAATTGCTTTTTTGTTTCATGAAATCTTTGCTTTGTGAGTTCCCCCTTCTTTGCCCATTCCGTCCCCTTGAGCCTCCCTTTTCAACCTTGCCGAACCCACTTGGACGCCGTCGCCGCCTTCTGCTCTTTCTTTCCCCATCAGTTGTGGCCAGCTCCCCTTCCCTGGACGCTGGGGATAGAAAGGACCAACTTTTTCCTTGGTTTCTTTGGGTCAGACCTTCCTATAGTTCAGAGCAGCTGAGTTATCCTTGTGTTTTTCCGGTCGCGTTTCCCCTCTAGTCCCAATTAAAAAAAACCCTTCCCAACAACTTCACAAAAAAATACCCCCTTACCCTTACCCAACCCCTCCCATAAGCTACCTGCGTCTCGAAGTTTTGCCTCACTTACCCCTCCCCTCCACCTCTCCTTAACCCTTAACCCCCTTCCTTCGAGCCGACCATAGAAGATTTCTCCACACCGTCACCGTTTTCTCCCCCCCTTTTTTGCTTCATCACCTCTCCCCCTACGGCGCCACTTCTTTCTTAATCAGTGGCCGCCCCCCCCCAATCTCTTCTCCGTTTTTTTTTGAGAGAGACGGTATTGGCGGCCACGTGATTAAATACTGTTCTCTTTGGCTCCCCGCGCTTTCCCTGTTAGGTGCTGCTTCAATTCCGAAATGCCCCGGTCGGCTCGCCCTAGTCGCAGACTCTTTCAGGCGAGTCGGTGAGGAAGAGACCTTCCTGAAATGCATTGCGGCATTTCTTGACTCTCTTGGGCCCCGCTGGATCTAAAGCCCCCTCCCCCGGCGACTTTCCCCCCTTCTTCTCGTTCCTCCCCTCAAATGCAAATATCGGAGGTCTATCACTCCTTGTCCGGCGCTTATGCGGTGACCCTTTCCCCGTTTTTTTCTCGTTTCCCTCCCTCATCGGCGTTTACTCAAGTTGGTCAAGTTCCCCTCTCTTTTCTCCTGTCACGATGCGAACATGGTCCATTTCCCACTTACAGACCTTTCACAAACTTTTTTTTTCTCCATACCCTCTTCAAAAAGTTTCGCGACCGAACTCTGCGAAGGCTCGCCCCTTACCCAACTATCTGACAACTCCCGTGCTGTTTTTGATTCCCCCTCTCCGATGACTTTCTCGTTTTTGACCACCCGGGGTCCCTGAAACTCCCACTTGACAAGGTTGATTTCCCTCCCCCTCCTCTTCAATAGTACGGCAAGAGCCTGGCCGTCACCGTCCTCCTTCTTTCAGCCGATGTTGTTCACCTTTTATATTAGTTTTCTTTTTTTTTCCAGGCCCTCTTTCCCCCACCTAAAAGCTTTTTCTATTGAGTAGTCGTTTTTCCCCAAAACTTTTTGATGTCTCGGTGCCCGCTCAAGTTCTCCTTCCTTCCTCCCTGCAAATAATCAGCAGGCGAATTCTCCCTTGCTCGGACTAATCGCCCATTTTGACTGGTTGCGCTTCCAGCGCGCTTAAGTTGGTTCTCCCCCCCTTAAACCCCCTTTTTTTTCCCCCTTTCCCCGGGAAGAGCAAACATTTACTCTTCCTAGGTGCATTACCCTTACAACCCCAACGATTTCGTGCGCGACTCTTTCCCTCGTTCCCTTACTACCCCGATCCTGCCAGGCGATGGCCACCCTTATTACCCTTCCCCCCGCGGAGAACCCAACAATAGTGAAAACTTTCGTTTTCTTCTTTTTTCCCCCAGCCAGCGCATCTTAGGTCCTTTCTCGACCCCCCTCACCCTCCCCTTTTGACCAGCTCCGCTTTGAAGGGTCCATAACGCCCTGATCTTGACTTTGGCCCCCCGCTTTCCCCAACGTTTCTTCGGCCTTCTTTTTTTCTATGATTCTCAGGCTTTCGACCCTCCGGTTAGGTTGATTTTGATACCTAAACGAGGTCTTTTTCTTCTTTTCCCCTTCAGACTTTCGGAGATCAGCTTCTCTTTCCTTCCCCGACTTCCAATCGTTACAGACTGCGCGTTCCGTTTGTCTTTTTTTTTCTACTCTTTTTTTTTTTTTTTCGTGCATTCTCTTTCCTTTAGGCCGGCGAACCATTCCCCATCCCTTTTTTTTTTAGGATTTTTCTCCCTACCTACGGCCACGTGAGGGCTTCTGGCGTTTCCCTGTCCTCCCCTTCAAGTGGTAGCCCCCCTCCGCA
>Ga0179593_1724583_pt1 | contig 13490 bp, 12 predicted proteins | sample CZODoug2_1_08_16_FD_185931 | JGI IMG/M metagenome (GOLD analysis project Ga0179593, IMG submission 185931) | Vadose zone soil fungal communities from Angelo Coast Range Reserve, California, USA - CZODoug2_1_08_16fungal (PacBio error correction) | ecosystem: Environmental > Terrestrial > Soil >... | reverse complement strand
TTTTGGTCCATGGGGTCTTTTACTTCGCTAAATTTTTGTAGTCCGGCCGAGGCCTACGTTTCTTTTTTTTTTTTCTTTCCTCACCAGCCTTTTTCGAGCGCTCTTTCCTAAGTTGTTTTTTTTTCTGACAGAAAGGCTCCCTTTTTTCATCCAGCGCCGGTGTTACTTATTTAGCGTCCTGCTCGCCGGCGCTACGCGTGGGTGCTTTCTTTCTTTATCCCCAGGGACTTTCCGGACGTTCACTCCCCTCTCGCAGGGATTCACCACCTCCCCTCCCCGGTTGGACTTTTTAATAGCTGTAAAGCGGTTTTCTTTGACTCTCCGTCTATGGGTACCGATCTGATAGCGCACCGCTAATGGCCTTAGCCCGCGGTTCCTCCTTTCATAGCGTAAGGCCTTCCAACGTCGGTTTTGGGCCCCCGGCATTGCCTGTTGGGTTGGGAACAAAAGACGCTTTCAGCTTTTTGGCGCATTTCTTGGGAGCGCCCATTTCGCGGGGTTCTTTCCCCAGGAGGCGCTATCTTGGCTTCGCCTTGCGTGTTATCATATCCGTAACGCTTCTTTCTTGAAAGGTTCCCCCCCTCGGTGTGTTCCTGAAAATCTTTTTTTTTTGGTCTTCCCTTGCGGTTTAATACACCCACCCCTTTGCTCGATTGGCGAGGAACTAGATGGCTCTAAAACCTTTTTGTACCTAATGCTTCCACGGGGCTTTGAGCCCCCCCCTCAGGTTTTTATAGTGCGTATGTCCACTTCCTCTCCCCTCGGTAATTATGCTCCCCCTTGCGGGAACTTTTTCAAATACGTTCCTGTAGCTCTTTCTTTTTCCTCTGTTTCAGTCCAGATTAGCACGCCCCCTAATAGCTCGGTGTTTGTCGAAGTCTTGTCCATCCAGTCCAGCCCAGCCAAGTCTGGGCTGTTCGTCTTTCTTCTCCTTGGGTTTTGTCCACTACTTGCGTTCGTTCTTTTTAAGTCACCCTCAAGAGACTTTTCGCTTCTTTCAAGGAATATATCACCAATTCTATCCAAATTCGGACCTTGTTCATGGGAATTTGGAACTAGTGTACTATTGTAACTATTGTATCCTCCTCTTCCTTTTACGTTTTCTGTGATCTTATCCCTTTTTGGAGTGGGTTTTTAATCCCTTCAAAAAAACCCGTAAATCAACTTTCCATGCAACCCTTCCTAGATTTATTCCACTTCACCTCCCCTAAAGACCGTTTCCCCTTGACACTTCAAAAAAACCTGTGTATAGCCTCCTTCCTTTGTGCATTTACTTCTGATATATTTCCTCGAGATCCTAGCAACGAGTCCCTCGTTGTTGGTTTTTCGCTTTTTCAGCTCCAAAGTAGCTTCCCGTAATTTTCTTGCTACCGTCTTTTCATTTTTTGCATGCCTACGGGATTGTGGATACTCTTAACGAAACGTTTTTGACTGTTGCTTATCCCTGTAAGAATTGGGCCTTTATTAAAACCATACTTATCCCCCCCAAAGTCTCCTTACCATCTCTCCTTTTAGTACTTCTCCAATCGTTACATATCTGCCCAGATAAAGACCCCCCCCTTTACTCAATTGTTTTTCATCGATTTCTTTCGTTTACCTTTTTCTCACCTAAGATTTCTTTCTTTATCTCCCGCTTCCGTTCCACGTCCGCTGAACGCTATATGAACCATACGCCCTTTCCCTGAAACCAAGTTTCGTTCGAAACTTTCGATTTTTTGTTGACTTTTTTCCGTGCGTTCCTTCTGGCCCCCCGGACTCCTCCGTGCTGTTTCTTTCCTCGGGAGTTCCATGGCCTCCCCTAACGTAGTGCGTCCTTCAACCTTCCTTTGTTAAGGTGATTTGTTTGGACACTATCGGCTCCGTGATTTCATTTCTTCTCACAGACCCCCCCTGCAGTAAGTTTTTGGGCAGCCAGATTTCTTTAGCACGACGTTTTCCTACTCCTTTGACTCAGGTAAGTATTCTTTTCGCCAGAGGGATTTTTCTGATGGTTCTTTTGGCATCATTTCATCTTTCGACCCTTCTTTTTCCCAACGAAGGACCTGAACGGCCTCTCGGGTTAGTTCCTTCCCGCATTACCGTTCGGTTGAGCTCAACTGCCTCGCGTGTAGAATGACTTTTTCCCCTAAGGCCATCACGAGGTGTTCGGCGCCTTTCAGGCCTTTTTTCTATCTTTTTCTTGTCTTGATCTCGACCCGGACTTAGAAAGGAGCTTTCTGATGACCATTTAGCTACTACCTTCGCCAATTTCTTGCAATCCCATTTTTTGCGGTCGCCACTTCGGGTCCTTTTTCAGGAGACGCTATTTTTTTTTCGTTGACTTCTTTTGTGCTCCTTTTCATGGTGCCCCCACGTTTTTCGATAACTAAGTATGACCGGAACAGGGAGTGTAGGCATACCAGGCTCTGGTTTTTTTCCAAGCAATTGTACTCTATTGTGTCCACACCCTTTTTCCCCACGTAATCCCTTGACTAGGGCCATACACTCACTTTGTTTTTTTTATTAGCCTCTTCTTGGGAGAATTTTTTTTTGAGCACCTTTTTCATATTCCAGCACCTTTCCGCGTCGCCTTAAGACTCCGTATTTAACCCCAATCCCTTGTTTTGCCCCCCTTTTACTATGCCCGCTTGCACCTGATCCACTTCTTCCCAGCGAATTTGTGTTTTGAGCACGCTAATTCAGGTACTATCGCTTTTGGCAAAAGGACCTTGCCTGTTCCTGGCGCTTTTAGGGCCAGGTTGTGTTACACACTTTCTCTGGCATTGTTTGATGAGTCTTTTTTCGAGTCATTGGTTGTCTGCCCCCTTTCGCCGTTTCCGGATGTTAGTCGTGACACTTCCCCGGAGGTTCGTATGGTTGTGTTACTTTACCGTTTTTTAACGAATCCTAAAAATGGGGGGCTTTACGCCCGAACGAACTACTGTTCTGGTCGCAAACTTTCCGCAACTGGAAACCTTCTCTAGGTGGCCTCCCTTTGTGAACTCCTCTCTTTTCCGCCAATTCTTTACTTAATGCTTTCCACGGTTTTTCCTTCTCCTCCACTCTGTTGTCACTTGGTTCCCCTAAGATTGTCCTTTCTTCGCGACTATGAGTCAATTTCACGAATTGGACCTTATCATCTGGTAAAACGGAATCGTGTTTTTTTTTGAAATCTCTTTTTTTCTGATTTTTTTTTGTGCGCACTCCATGCCGCCCACGTAGTGCACCCACGCCCCCTCCTTTTCTCGGACGACTTTTTTTGTTTCCGGACTTTCCTTGGCTACTGCAACCCTTTTGAAAGTCACTTTGCTCTTCCCAGAGCACCTTTAGATAGTTACCTCCAATCGGTCAAAAAGTCTGCCCTCTTCAATCCCCCCCTTTGCCCTTTTTACTACTGGAGGACCTTAGTGTAAATCTTGATTTTTCCTTTGAAGTAGAGGTGGTTATTTTTTGTTCGTAAACCTTTTCCCTCCGGAAGGTTCCCCTTTACTCTTCATTACATAAATTATCAACGCTCTCAGTATAGTTAAATTCCCTTTCCCCACACAGAAACTCACAATTATTGCACTTAAATTAATGACCTTCATACCTTTGTTTTTCTATCAAGTTATATGTAAAGTAGTGAGCTCCTCTCTTTCTCTTTCTTTTCCTGACTCTCGGCTAGGTAAGCTCTAAAAGATCTGCACTGACACAGGCTAGCATTTCTTCTTTCAATAATCTCCCCATGTTGGGTAATAGATGGGTTATTCATATAAGGCTTAGACGTTGATTATAAAGGTTACCTCAGGCAATTTCCTTTATCTTAAAATTTCCAATCCTTATTTCTCCCGGAATTGCCCCCCCTTCCCCGTCCTTAGCTTCCCTTTCCCCTCCCAGGACACTAAGTTTCCAAATGTTTCCCCCATTACGAAAATCAATCCGATGTTTCCCCTCCCTGTTTATTGCAGTGGTCCTTTTATTTATAGTTACCAAGATAACCTTCTTTTCAAGCTATATGCCTTCCTACCATTATACGTTGGTACTGTCTCTGAACCCCACCTTCTCCCTGTAAGACTTTTTCCGCGCGCAGTTGCAATTCCTTTGGAGACTTTTTCGATGCGCACCCTCACGGATTGCTTTGTCTCGGAATCTTTTCTCGATTTACGCCACCTTTTGACGGTTCCACCGTTTGAATTTTTTTTGCTGAGTTCCCCTTGTTGAACCTCAATAAAATTTCTCTTCTCATGGAGTTTCACCTTTTACATCCTGCAACCTTACTTGTGAGGCTTTAGGTTTTCTCGAATGTGGGTTTTTTAGCTCCTTTTCTCTGGAATTTCGACAGGCGGGATTATTATTTCGTATTACGTCTTTTTCTTTTTTTCGGAATTTTTCCTCTTCTAACCCGGAGCTGTCGGGACGTTTCCTTCAGGGGTACACTTTTTTTCCAACGTCTTATCTGGATGCGATCTCCCACCATCTCCTTGCGCCGAGGGAATATTTTCTTTTTCCCCCCTTGGGCCTCTTTTCCCTGTGGGAACACTGGTCGTGGTTTGTCGATTTTCTTTAAAATCCTTTATCCCTGGATCCCGACTCGGCCCCAACCGTGTCGGGTTCTTGATTAACCCCCTTTAGCTCTGAGCGGACCTTTCACGACCTTTCTTTCGGGGTTTCAAACGTTGTGGGCCGTTGCCTTTCGATTGACAGCATTTTTGATGAGGCCTGTGCCCCTTTTTTTTTTGGCTGTGGATCCGGTAGTTAGCGCATGTTATTCACTAGTATTCTCGGCAGGACCTGTCCATTTCTTCCATTTTGTGGGGAGCTCCACGCTTTTTGGGTTTTTCTCGCTTACTTCTCCCCTGTTGTTGGTCTTTGACGAAGCCCCCCTCTTCTGCTTTTTTCCCCTTTTTTCGATGCCTCGTGGGGCCACCTTTTGAAGGTTACCCTAGCCTTTTTCTCAGTTCTCTCCACAAGGTTGTCTCAAAGAAAATTTGGACAGCATATAGGAACTCCTGGTCATAGGCTTTTGTGGAACCCAAGTTTTTTCGTCGAACGAAACGGGGTGGCTCTTCTATCCCGAAGTTCCCTTTTTATTTTCTTCCGCGAATTGTGCATCTTAAGCGCCATTTTCGGGCTTGTTTTCGCCGTTTTATGTTTTTTTCTGCCCTTTGTCTTGGTTCCCACCGCGTGAGCGGTTCGGATCCAGTCTCATCCCTCCTGCGGCTTCCTTGGGATTTTCTGAACCTTCGCAGGTTCTCGGAAGACTTACCCTTCTGGTATTCTTATCTGCGGGATATCCCTTACCGATCCTTTCTTCCTCCAACCCGAAAGTTTTTTTCCCTCCCTTTTAGTCTTTCTTTCGTGCCGAGTTTTGGCCCCCGCACCCAATTAGTGCGATCCCTCTCTCCATCTTTTCCTCTTTTCCCTTCTACCCGGTCCTACTTCTCAACGGGGCCTTTTTGAATCAATGTTTTCTTCAAACTGCGCTGGAGCATGCTTCGTCTTTTCATCATCCCCCAGCTTTCTTGTAACATTCCTCTTCGATACGTTCCCTTTGGAGGCGTAGGCTTCATCGTCCTTCGAACGCACCAGACCACTTTTTGAGTCCTTTGAGCATCCCCCTATTAGTTTTCCTCACAAGTCTCCAGTTCTCTTTGTAGTTGGCGACCCCGTCCTTTCCTCTTGGGTTTCCATTTGTCCAGTTATTGTTAATCCGAGAAAAGAGTCCTTTATTGTCACTAACCGCGTCCACTGTGTTCCTCCTAGGAGTGACAATATGTCCAGCCCAGGGGTCCCCCAGTTCGGAACTTGGTTTTTTTTAGGAACTCCCCTGTCTTGTAACCAGTTTTATTCTTGGTTTCCAATTGCAGAGGATGTGTGTTTGACGACTCTTAAATGTAAGCTTTGGCAGTCATTGGACTCCCACTTTAGAAAGTTTAGGCCCCCCACAAAAGCCTTTTTCCTTCATGACTTTTTTTTCAAAAAAATCCATCAAGGCTGCGTTATCAGCCTGTGTGATTTTCTCGCTAAGGCTCCTCTTTAGTGACTAGACACCGTTGGTTTCTATTTTCTATCCTGTTGAAACCCTCCTCTTTTAGGCGAGCTTCTACCGGTATTTAATTTTTTTTCTCTTCATCCACGTGCATTATACAAGTTTCCTCCATTGGCACCACATTACTCCTCTCATTTCCCTGAATGCGAACAAAATCTAACCGATACTCTTCCTCGATCCCATTTAGTATTCCCTTTACGATTACGAAACTTCCGCTATTCCCCTCCTTTTCCGCCCCCTTCCTAGCTTCCTCCTTTCCTATTAAAGAGACCTTTTCTTTTCGCGGTTTTTGATCCAAAAACCCCCCACGCAATCCACCCCCCTTCTCATTATTTTTTCCTTCGTAGTTCTATTTGATGTCGGCTTTTTCTCTCTTCATAAGTGTTTTCCCTGACTCAATCCCTTTCCCCTTCGAAACTCGGTTCTTGCGGCTTCTACCAGAATTTTTTATAGTGTCAGCGAACGATGGATTTCAATTAATTACCCGGCTGATTAGTCCTCAATGCTCTTTAGTTTTTTCCATAATTTCCTGGTTTTCTTCTCTTATTTATCGCACGAATGGGGTAGTTATTCTCGTGGGGCCGTTACTCGACTCGAGTTATTAAGTTTTCTTTTGCTATGTTTGGCGGCGTAAACCGTTTCGATGGCTAATTCGAGCAAGTTTGGTGTCTTTCCGGAATCCCTTTTTTGGCCTCAACTTTTTTTTTTTCTCAGCACAAGCTTTCTCTAAATTGGTGCGCGCTGTATCCCTTCGCACGTTTTGTCCTTTCCAGTTTTTTACCATCCTTTTATTCGCTTGTACCCTGTGCTGGCCGCCCTCGGAACTCTTTCTCTCTTTGACTAGTTTTAAAGTTCTTTTTGCCGCTCCCCTCTCCCTACCATCGCGTTTTGAGTAACCGTGCACACTGTTTTTCGGGGGTTTGTGTTTAGGCCTTGGTGGTGCAGGGACTTTTGGGATCCCCGCTTTGCCTGTGGATACTTTTCGAATGGCGCTAATCTGCATCAGGGAGTTAGCCGGGACCATCTCGTTTAACGGGGTGGGTCTCTGATTTTTTTTCCTTATTCTTCTCCAGTGTGTTTTGAGCCCCTCGCAAAAACAAATACTGGAGTATCCCAACCACGGTTTTTTTTGCTTAGTCAGCCGCTTTGTCCTGAGTTTTTTCAACGACGTTTACCAGGATCCGTAGACCCCTTTTTTCCAGGAAACAGGTCCTTTGCTCCCGTTCCCTAACTTACACAAACATCTTGTTCTTTTCTTTCAATCAGGCAGTGGGTACCGCGAGGTAGTAGACCTTTCATACGCTCCTTTAAGTTGGGCGCGCAACTCCTCCCTTTTCTAGCGAGGTTGCCAGCAAGCCCTTCTACTTAAACTTGGTCCTTTCACGGGCTTTCTTTTGGAGCCCGGCCCCATGATCAAGTTTTTGAGTGCAGCGCTTTTGCACTGGTCGCTTTCGTTGGCTGGAGTCCTTTCAGGATCCGGCGAATTTTAACAAGCCTTAGACCCTAAGGTTTTTCTTTCAGCTTTTCCGTTTTGTTTACCGACTGGGGTTCCCTACGTTTCGCCCGTCAATAATTCCCGGTTCGCGTCCGGAGTAGGCTAAGACAACCCCCATTTTCTAATTTCTACGATCATTTTTGCAGGGTCCCCGGAGATTTTCCGGGGTTATGCGGCAAATGCTTCATTTTTCTTATTATTATTGTTCTCTTCCGAGGCTCCACGAATTGGCCGTATGAGAACGTCCCTTAGCTCCAATTTTTGGCCGACGAGTTTTACATGAGACGTTCGCTGACGTTCCATCTTCCCAGCCTCATTCCTTCCTCAGAGGCTCCCCCGAGTTAAATGTTTCCCCTGCAATATTTATTTTTTCTTTACAGATTTTTTTCCTGTTTAGTCTTTATCGGATCTCCCCCCCTCGTTTCTCTCTTGTCTGCACTTCCAACGATTTAGATTATGACCATCATATTTCACTCCGTGATACCTTTTCCGATTCTGTTCCAAGTAGGATATTTCCTTCTTCCTTCTCGTGGGGAGATTTACTTCCGGTAATCGTAAAGCCAATTCTCCCCCACAAAGTCTTCACTTTCTCTCCTGAAGTTTACCACAACCGAGTTTCCAAGGACTTAACCCCCATTTCGTTTTCTAGCAAGCACTCAAGGTGATTTCATCCTTTAGATATTTATATGTCAAAGCTACGTGTCTTTTTTTCTTTTCTTTTTCTGTCCCCCGGGTTCAACGCTCTTGACATCCTCCTGACCCCTCGGCAACCCTTTTCTCCCCTTAAGTGCAACAATACCACCTGAGTTTGATGTTGGGTCCTAGAATTGGAATTTCCCTTTTTTCGTGCATTTCTCCTATTTAGTTGCAATTAGGGAGCTTCCCCAGTAAATCTCCCTCCCCATTAGACTCCCCCCTTTGCCCCAAAATAAGTTCTAAAGTTCCGAGCCAGTCCACGTGACCGTCCTTTTAATCATTTCTTCTAATGAATTTCGGCCACGAGAGAATTCTTTTCTCCAATTCCGTGAAATTTCCTCCCTTAACTTATCCAATGATTCCTTCTTGTTCAACCCACTCGAATATTTTTTCCCCCTCGCGCACTGAAACTTTTTTCTGATTTCTTTTTTCGATGCCCCCACTCCGTAGCATGTTAGTGTTAGAACCCTTCATTTTCCTTTACTCCACATTGCTTTCGTACTATTCCTTCCCTTCGTAATTCGCGAACTTGAGAGCGATTAGTTTCCCCAACTTTCTGGCCTGTTGGATTTTCTCCAACAGCCCCGTTGTACAAAGGAGTCTTTCTGAGGGACGCACTGAATTTAACTTTCTTTGGGTGGCTTTCTCTCCGCAAGATCCCAGCCGTTTTTATCGCTTTTTCCGCTAGATGTGTAGTCTATCGATGCGTACCCCCCAGTATCTCTTTTTTCGTAAATCTTCTAAAGATAGTCTCCAGGAGGTTACTCCCTGACGACATTTCTTGACAACTGGGCTTGCGTAGTCGTCAGGATGACCGCCTTGCGCCCTTTCTGGCTGTATCCTTTCCTCCCGTCGAAGATGTTTCCTGCGGACCTCCTCAAGGCGTTTCCTCTTATTCACGTTTTGCTAATGCGCCTTCTTAGGTTGCGCTCTTAGTTCGGCCAACGTAGACTCGTCCCGTTGGCCAGCTTGTGACTTTCTTCTCCCGTGCCTCCCCTTTCCCCCGTTTGGATTTTTTCCTCGGTGCCTTTTTCCCGGGTGCCTTTTTTGTGGTTTCAGGAGAGGTCATGTGCCTGTGCGTACCTGGGGCTTCCTTTCCACGCGTATCCTTCTGACTTCCGCTCTTTCGTCAATTTTTGGGCTTCTGGGGTTTTTTATGCCGCACCTTTTCCTTTTTTTTCGAGCGCTTATCTATTTCCTGTTGTTAGCGCTAGAAGCTCTCTCCCCATAATCTCCACCTTTCCCCGCTATTGCTTTTTCCTAAATCCTCTTGCCGGCGTATACTGCTCCTCTTTCTTCTCCTTGGCGATATTTTGACCGGAATTAACGCACCTTTTCGGCAACCACGGTAAGTTGACGCACAAGACCCCCCCTTTGCGATTCCCCACAGCCCTGTTTAATATTTTTTCAGGAAACTCTTGCTTCACGCGATGGTAGTACTTCTTTTGAATACTTCATCCCGCCGTATATTTCTCGATTTTCCTTACGGAGCAAGTAGCGTATGATCGTTCCCCTTCTTTACGTCTGGGCGCTTTCGTAAAGGGCGTCCCAGGTTCTTTGATCCGGTCCTCTACAGCAGTTTTCTTCTAGGCCTTTTGGAGCGTGGAAGCGCATCCCGTTTGCGCCCCCTTTCCTTTGACAGGGCTTGTTTTCCTCTTCTTAGACGATTTTTTTCCTTCCAAATTATTGATTTACTTTCCAAAATCTTTTCCGTAAGCCGACTATCTTTCGTCACCCCCTTTTCGAGAAAATTCCTTTCTTAGTCGGCTCCCCCCCAATTTGTGATGGTGGAGGAATAAGAGTACGTTTTCAATTACCGGGGATGTAGACATAGAACTGAGTCAACTTCTCGTCGAGTGCTGGTAAAGTACATTATTGTATACCAGAGGTTTTTTCGCCTCTTCCCCACATTACGCTTGTTGTTTTCACTGGTAGACCTCTGTTTTCTTCCTCTCGATCGAACCTTAGTCCGTTATGTGCGCCCTTTTAGTGAATTCCCCCCCCCAACTTTTTAGATTTTCGTTCCAATCCCTTGGTTTCCCTGTCAACATAGCGTATCCTTTAGTTCATTCGCGTCCTTCCCAAAGAGTCCATTTTCTTTAGATCCCTCACTATCCTTTCGCCATCTTATGAACTTTTCCCAATTTCGCTGTTATTCCATTTGAGGCTTTTAGTGTACTACTTCCTACTTACTTCTCCTCTCTTTTTCTTTTGTTCGCATTCTTTTTTTTTCTTAAACTGATTTAAGTAATTCCCAGAGATACCTTCCTCGTAAATACTTTTACCCCGCATCTTATACGGTTTTCCTATCGCTCCCCCCCTTTAAAGACGTTTCCTAATAGGGCACATTCCCATTACACTCGATTTACTTTCCCTATATCAGTATATGCGCTCATGGGTCTCTTCTTCTCCCTTTTGTGAGTCGAGACCGTCTTTTGAATATTTGCACCCACTGTAGTCTTCTTTCATTTCAAGAATGTCTAGATTCTTTTCTTTTTTATATAGATTGGATCCCCTCCTTAGACGGTGTTCCTTCTGTACTATTCTCCAAAAATTCCTCTTTGAACCCTTCTCACACCTAAGAAACCAAATGCGAACTCCCCCCATGATTAGACTTACCTCTTATCCCCTCTTTACACTAAGGTCCTTCCCCCAACTTCTTGTTATTTACCATACTGTTTCTTCGCTCCTTACGATTTCTTTAGAATATCCTGCCATCTTACCTTTTAAACTTAGCCACTTTCTCTTTCCCCCTTCTCTACTAACCTTCTTTTACGCCCCTTCTTTTTGAAACCTTCGTAGCTCCAATACATTCTTTTCGTTGAACTTGTCTGGTGCTTTTTTCTGTTTTCCTCCACAAGTGGCGTCAGACCCGGGACTCATTCTCTGTTATTGTCGCCCTTTTTTTTTCTTTTACGTGCTGTTTCCAAGATGTTCCCTCTAAGTTTGACTCACTAACTACCACACACAGACCCCCAACCTCTGCGACCGCGTCTTTCTCCAATTTTACCTTTTTTTCCCCCCCCCAAAATTCTCGTGAGTCTTGACGTGTTTCCCCCCCGGACCTTGTTCTTCGACTTATTTTATTCTTTGTCTCGCCACCTTTTCCTCTTTGTGTTTTATCCGACTATGCTTGAAGTTACTAGTTTTTTCTTGTTATGTTCTTAAGAAACCTTTTTAAATTCCGCTATTGAACCCTAAACCTCTCCAGTCGGTCCTTCTTTTACCTGTTAGCCTCTCTTTCAGGCGTTTCCTGGCTTCCATCCTCCCCCAAGGTTCCTTGCTCGAGTACTCTGCATCTGTGTCCGGGCAATGCGGCTTTTTTTTCTGGCCGCCCGTGGCTGGCCATCCCCTTTTTTTGCAGTTGGCAAGCGTGGAACTTTGCCAAACTTGACGCGGGTTTTTATTTCCCCCCGAAGTGATCCTTTTGACGACTATTCACCGGGCCTCTTCCCAGGTCGGGGGTCGCGGTCTTCGTGCAATTCTCGAGGCGTTCCGGATCTTTCCTTTAACACCATGTGCGGAGTCCCTTTTTTTTTCCCATTCGCTTTTCCGTGTAGAATTCTCCCTCTGTTTGCGGACTTTAACTTTTTCCCCCAATTTTTTTGGTGTGCGAGCGCTTCTCTCGCCTCTGTTTTGTGATATCCCTGTCGAAAAAACTTTTCTTGTCCCCACTTTCCCTCGGGCCTTTTTTCAGATCCATCTTCTGTCTCCCTGGAGCTACGCGTCGCACCTATACAAACCCCATGTCCCATGTGTCCCTTTTCATCGTTCCCCCCTTTCGTCGCGGAGGCCACTCTGGTGTCCTTTTTTTCTTTTATCCAGGCCCCCTCATCTTCTGCTCACTTCGGCACTTTTTTTGTTGTTTTAGAGGCGCGTATTTGCCCGCATTTCTTTTTTTCCATGGCACCTGGTCCATAGCCCCCAGGCTTTTGTCCCAGGTCCCCACAGTGAAGTCATTGCCCCGGAGACTTAATCTTTTTCAATGTCGCGTAATTTTTTTTTTCGCATGTACGAAGGGAGTCGTTCTTTCGTTACGCCGACTGGTTTCCATGTTGAAGCTTACTCCCGGGCCTGTCTTTTTTCTCCCGTCACGCCCCTGTGGTGCTCAAATAAGCTTGTACGCTTCCACTGACAGGGGATTTTAGTAGGGGACGGCTTACTAAACACCCCATTCGTTCTCACGTTGCTACGATCATATGTGAATTAGTTGGCTCCGGGTGAATTCGGTTACAAATGTTTTACCCCCATGATTTCTTAGGCATTCAAGTTCTTCTTTTTCGTATTACTGCTCCGCCCCTATGTTCGTCCTAGGACCGGATTGACACGTACTTGGCCAGCCGGCACTTCTTTTACCCGCCCTTTTCCACCTCCAATGCTCTTCCTAGGTCCCGTGTTCTCCAATAGTTTCCCACCTCCCCCAGACAGTCTCCATTTCTCCTGGCGCCCTTGTTCCCTTTTCCCCCGAGATATCTTTTTGGTTTACTTTCTTTGCGGATCCTTTATTAGCCTTAAGTTTTCTTTAAAGGATATTCCTCAAACGTTATCTCTTTTCTCCCCTGCCATACCCTTCTTTTCCTCTGATCCAAACTTTCCCCCCCCTTTCTTTATAGAATCTTCAGGTTTCCCCTTCCGTCTCTTTTTTCGTTTGCATTCCGGGTTTCTTGTACCCTGTCGTGATTAAGTATGTGTGCGCCTTTTTTATACTGTCAAGCTATAGTCTTCCCCTTTAAGACTTTCCCTTCTTACCTGACTTAGACTCCCTTCACCCCTTTCAAGACCGTGAGTAACTATTTCCATTACTTTAACTTTTCCAAAAAAAACCCCAAAACTACTTTTCTTTTCGCGTGATTTTTTCAGGGTGCAGGGCTCCCAAAGCTTTGTATCTCCGCTTCTGAGAGGACCAGTGTCTCATTTCTTGACCATAGAACTTATCTCCGGCTGCCTTTTTCTTGTACACAGGCATATTTATGGTTCCAATTATGGTTCACATAATTGTACTCCTTCCTCGTTGTTTTTTTGGACTTAAACTTTCCTTCTTCAGACAGTTTGTTTTTTTGATTAAAAATTCGAAAGACCACCATCTATTCAAGACCTCTCCCAAAGGAATTCCCTTTCACCCTCCCCTCTATGATCTTTCTACACTCCCCTTTCGAGACTTTCTTCAATTTGTCCCTTTATAATAATCTTTCTAATAATGAATTTTTTCCTTCTAATTACGACTCTTCCTCCTCTCCTTGAAAAACTTAGGTTTCAAAGCTTTTCCTTTTTATATTGCATTTGCACGAGTAT
>Ga0179593_1649131_pt1 | contig 13490 bp, 16 predicted proteins | sample CZODoug2_1_08_16_FD_185931 | JGI IMG/M metagenome (GOLD analysis project Ga0179593, IMG submission 185931) | Vadose zone soil fungal communities from Angelo Coast Range Reserve, California, USA - CZODoug2_1_08_16fungal (PacBio error correction) | ecosystem: Environmental > Terrestrial > Soil >... | reverse complement strand
GGTCCCCCCTTCTTCCATTCGTTCTGCTGCCTCCCCGTAAGACAGCAAGTGCCGCCCGATCACGTACCCAGCGCTTCCCTCTTTTTTTTGTCGCCTCGGCGTTCTTTTTTCCTCCTTCTTTTCCCCCTCCCAGCGAAGGAGATGGGTAACCTACTTCCGCTGAACAGGGTAACCCGCTACGCCCCTTTCCTTTTTCTCGGTTGAGTTCTCGCAAAACGATTCCTTTTGCACAGCCCGTCGTTCCTGTCCCCACTCTCTAGGTTTATGCCCTGCTTCCCCCCCCCCCCCCAGAGGGGAGCAGCTTTGGCGGCAAACCAATGCAAAAAACGCCAAATTTCCCCCTTTTTGTGATTTGATTTCTTTTCCCCCCCCCCCAAGGGACGCACTGCCCCTTTCCTGTTTTGAAATTGTGTTCCTGGCCCATGTGAGAGAGTTCGCCCCCTTTCGAAAAGGTACTTATTTGTCTGCGCACGAACGAGTTCCCTTTTTCCTTCCCATAAAAAGCTACATCCCATCCCATTCCTTCCCCCTAAGTAAAGGACCCACAATTTGGGGAACGGTGTATTTTTTTTTTTTTTTTCTGCGTCTGTTTTTTTAGCTGTTTCCCCGAAAGGAATTTTTGTGCAGTAGGTACTGCCCTTTTCTCCATTCCCCCCCCCTTCGCTCGGTCTTCCCCCTCACTTCGATTAAGAGCTGGTGTTTTTTGACTGAAATACTTGCCCTTTTCTTTTTTTCCCCCAGAGCTTACTCCTTAGTTCTCGCCCCTCGCCCCTCTATCCTTTCTCTCCAAGTGAGAGGGTGTTGAAAGACTATTGTTGGAACCGCCCCTTCTCTTTCAGAAACTCGCAGCGGTTCTCTTGTCGGACAGTTTTTTCTTCCAAGAGAGTGAGTGTCAGAGTTAGGAGGTTCTCTTTTCCAGCTATTCTTCTTCTCCCCCTCCCCAAGAGAAGGGAACGTCTTTGGAAGTTGAATTCATTACTCCAATTTGGGTTTCTTTTTCCCTTTCGAGGGAGTTGGCACACGTGGTCGGGTAGGCACCGTTTTTTTTTGAGTGGCGGGCTTTTGGTTTACTCCCGCATTTTTCTTTTTCAGGTGTGAGGAGCGTCCACTTGGTCCAGGGAGGAGAGGGGCAGACTTTTTTTCTAAGGCCTTTTTTTTTTTTTCTTCTCCACTCCTTTAAGTCTTGGCTTTCTCTTTACTTCCTCCCCTCCTTCGGTGGCCGTTTCGAGCAAGCGTAACGCCCCCCACTGCGTTCCACGTTTTTCCTTTTCCCTGGGGAAAACCTCTTATGGGCCTCATCCTCTTTTTTCTCTCCACCCTTCTTTTAAAAATGGACCGTTCTCGCGGTGAGCCGCCCCTCTTTGGGGCTTTTTTCCTTTTCTCTAACGCAGCAAAACCGGCTTCGTCCTCCCCCTCTGGGCCCTCCCTTCGCGTTTCCTCTCTTTCTTCTCCCTATGAATATCATGACGCTTGCCCCATGCGACCTCCTGTGGCACCCCCAATGGCCGTGACTCTTCCCTCTCGAGAATACTCCGCCTGCGGTTTAGGGAAAGACAGCCTCTCCTCATAGGGGAATCCCACATGTGTGAACACTCGCCCACCTTCTCTCAAAGAACCCAATGGTGGGCCGACCCTTGGGCCGCTTTACAAATGAATGGACCGCTCGGCTCTTTCACTCCTCTACAGAACTTTCCTCCCCTCCCCTCTTCCCTCCTCAGCCAATTTTTCCCCTCCCCCCTGGAAAGCTTCGGCGTAGGTGTTAGGACTTTACTCCTTCTTCTTTTTCAAAACCGTCCATTCCCTCTTTTCTAAGGAAGTCGTTTTCGGCGCGACAGAAGTAGCCTAGCGCTTTGCTTTTCGCCCCCCCCCCCTTCTCTGCCGGAGTTTAGCACCCGCTCCTTTTTTCTGTGCGTATCTTTTTTTCGCGGTTTTTTTTCCGACCGACGCACTCTGCATGTAGTGGGAAGCACGAACTTCCCCCTACATCGCCTAGTTTTCTTCCCCCCCCCCCTTTACGGGAGGGCCGGAATAGCGATTTTCCCTTTGGGTGAAGTCCTTTTTTTCTCCCCTCCCTTCCCCGCCAGTTTTTTTTTTGTTGCAAACGCTCCCTTTCCTCTGGCCCCTTGACCTCCTTTTTCCTTCTTTTGCCCGGGGGGCAGCAATTCTTTCCCTCAGTAGTGCTTTTCTTCCTTCCCGTCGTGATTCCCCCCCCCTTCATCAAGGCCTTCCTCCACCTTCAATTTCTTCCTAGTTGGTTGCATGGTTCATGGACTCGAGTTTGATGAGCAATTTTACGTCGTCCCCCTTCTCCCCCCGGGATCGCTCCCCCTTTTGGCCCAGGCCCTCGGTTTTTTTCCGTCGCTCCCTGATTTTGTAGCTTCCTCTTTTCTCGTTCCAGGACGGAGCGTGTGGTTCCGGCGCGCGGACTAGGTTCCCTTGATGTGGCCTTGCACTGCACCTTTTTTTTTTTTTTTGTGAGCACGCTTGAGCCCCCTTTTGTACGGGATACCTCCACGTTCCCCTTCGTTTTCAGTCCTTTTCTTCCCCATTTCGCATTTCACGTTCTTCGGTCCCCCTGAAACTTTTTTTTTTTTTTTTCGATTTTTTCCGAGTCCCCACCCCTTTTTTTTTTTTCCCTTCCCCTCCTAGCTAGCGTCTCTGTGCGGCACGTAGCTTCCCTTCCCCTCCTTCCCCTTTGTGTTCCTCTCTCTTTCTTTTTCCCCCTGGAGGGAGTGTTGACCTTTTCGGCTAAACTGCCCTTTTTTTATTTCCTAGCTCTCCTTCCAGGTAAGTTTTAGCCCTTTGTACAATGATGAGGAAAGCGGAACTGTAGCCCTCCCCCTTTACTTTGTCTTTTTTTTCTTTGTCCTCCCCCTCCCTTCTTTCTTCCGCGATGGGCTCCCCGGCTGGAAGAAACGCCCATTTTCCTTTCCTTCCCCTTATGCCCCCCTCTTGCTTTTTCCTTCCCCTTCCCGCATTGAACTCTGACGCCTTTCCTTTTTTCTGCTTCTAGCCAAACGATCTCGTCACTAGTCCCCGTTTCTTTTCCCCTTCCCCAAAAAATCCCGTAGGGGAGGCACGCCTTGCTTCTCCTATTCCCCCCTCTCTTTCATTCCCTTCCCCCACAAAAGCAACATTTCTCTGCTTTCGGATTCGTATCCTGACTTTTTTGGACCCCACCCTTTTCCCCGAAGGCCTCTTCCCCCCGCGAACTGGTGACTTCGTCACTTTTTTTTTCTTTTCTCCTAGCTCCCCCCTTTCCTCCAGGTGAAATTTTGACTTAGGCAATGAAGGTGCTCCCCCCCCTGCCATTGCATCTTCTCCCCTCCCTTCTCCAAAATGAAAGTAACCCCCCACTGTGGGACGGAGATCGTTGTTTTTCTGGCAAGCCAGCTCCCTTTCTTTTTCCTCCTGTATGAGACACCGTTTTTTGCTCGAGGGGACTATCTCTTTTTCCGCCTTTGGGATACCGTTTTTCCTTTCCCGAAACGCAAATTCTCCCAGCGCCTTACGCGGCTTCGGCTCTCCCCCTTCTCTTCCGATTTCTGATGTCTTTTTCCCTTTTTGTTTCCCTGAACGACGCGGAAAAGCTCCCAATAAGAGAGAAGATTTTTCTCTTTTCCCTGGCTCTCACCTTCTTGTCTTTTCCTTTTGGACGGACCGTTTCTTTGTAGACGTTAAGGCGTGTCTCTTTTCCTCGCTTTTTTGTGAGCATTTCTTTTCGGTCGGCATTGAGGAAGCTGCAATTACTTCATTCCCCTTTTTTTCTTCTTTCTTTCCCCCTTTAGAGGAAGAGCCCCATTTTTTCAGGGCACTTTTTGGGAGTGCGGCGGTCTTCCTTTTTTTTCAGGAGAAGAGGGAGAGATATATTTTCCTTGGGGGAGGAGCACCTTGCGGGCTCCCTTTTTCGTCTGGCCGAATCTTTCCTTCGGATGGGACACTTCGGAGAGAAGAAGGTCCCTCGTACACGTCCCCGGGCAACGACGCCCTTCTGCGGAAGAGCGCGAGCAGTCGCATTCCTTCACTGGAGGAGCTAATGGCTTTACGTTCTTCTCACGCCCCGGCCCGTGGTCCACGCTCTTTTGGACTCTCAGGGCTTTACAGAGAAAGAGGAACCCTTCTCACCATAGCAATGGCCAACTCTCGTCTTTTGAACAATACCCTAAGCGGACACGGCCCAGGCAACCACAACTTCATATGTCCTCCCTAGCGTCCCCAGTAGAGGGATTAAGTCCACCCGCCTCCCCCCTCCCCCGCCGGTTGCGTGTTTGAGCAGAGTATGATGGGCTCCTTTTTCTACCCAATGCGGGTGTTTTTCCAACTTTGAAGACGAGAGGTCTTCTCGCCAGCCCGCATTGACCTTGAGTGGGGCTCCCTGTTGTACGAGGGAGAATACCGCTCTTCCCAATTCAGACAAAATACAGACCGCCCCGAGCTACGATGAAGAAGAGACTGACGAAACCTTAACAATCCTTTTTCCGCTTTTCGTTTCCAAGCACTCTCCTTTTTTTTAAGGGAAGAAGAGGAATCTCTTTCAGAGCACCACGTGTCTCCTACTTTTTTTTCCCGGGAAGATTCCCCAAAAAAACTTTTTCCGACCCGCGTTCGTCTTTTTTTTCGGGAAGAAGCTCTTCCAGAGCCCCACCGGGTTGACAACTTTGGGACCGCGTCGTTGGCCGAACCTCCTCCCCCCCTGTGCTTTTCAATTACGGACTTTTTCCCGGAAGACCGGCGCCTTTATTTTTGTCCTCCCCCGAAAGGGAATACGCCCGCACAGAACTCGCTTTATCCTGCCTTTAGAACGCGCTTGCCCGGGGCATGCTAGAGATTCAGCCGTCGTTTCCCCCTACCCCTTTCAGTCCTTACTTCGAGAGCCGGATTCCTTTTCTTCGCAGCTCCCCTCTTCTTTCTCCTGTAACAATTGCGTTGTCTTTCCGTTCTCTTTCTGGCCCAGCGGGAAGCGCTTTTTTTTTTATGAGGAACTGTGGCGCACTGGGCAGTTTTCTTTGCTTTTCTCCATAACGGATAGAACCAAAGTAGGGAATGTAGGTGCCGCACACTCCTGAAAAGATTTCCCCCTTCCGAGAAAATCCGGCCCAAAGGGTGGTCGTAAGGCGCGCGGGGGAGACTATCTAAGGTTCATTTAGGTTTACGTTTTCAGACATTAATCTTTATTCAAAGAAAGCACCGTTTTCCCTTTTCTTCTTTGTGCCAAAGCCACTTTCTCTGGGCAGTTTGACGAAGGTTTTCCGTTTCTCTTTTTGCAGCCCCTTTTTTTCGGGTCCTGTGATTGCCCGTCGTGCTTTCATCCCCTACATGGCCTCTTTTCCCTTTAAAATGGATTGATTTTTTCTTTTTGTTTGGCCTGGTCAACAGGAATTTCTCTTCTTTCTCTTTTTTTTTTTTTTCCTGTCTCTCTCTTTCTCTTTCAAGGAGATTTTATGTGGCCGGCACCTACTTTCTTCCGTTGTTCGCTAGTTTTTTTTGCGAGACAGAAGACGAATGCGCGGCAGTCCCGTCTTTTGGGACCCCTTTCTTTTCGGGAGAGGAATAGGTTCTTCTTCCGTCTGTTATGAGATTCCACCCCCCCCCCCTCTTAGTCCCCCCTTCATCTCGTAAGAGATTTTTTTTTTTAGTGATAGAAAAGGCGCCCTCCTTTTTTCCTGCACGTTTCTTGGTCTGCTTGTTTTTTCTTAAGGCGGCGGTCAGGACGGGAACTTCGATTTTCCCCCGGAGCTGCCTTGGGGGCCTTCCTTTTTATAGAGTTAAAAAAAGGACCGCCGCGGTCAGCTTTTTCCACCTAAGAACCCTGTCTTAGTCGTTAGAAGGCTACTTCCTCACGTTGTTTGTTGTTATATCCCGTCTGCTCTTTCCTTCCAGTGTTGAACCTCTCCTTTGGCGCCGAAATGCCACCGTTTATTCCTTTTTTTTAGCGGGCCTATGGTGCTTTTTGTCTCCCCCCCCCTTTCTGGGAAGAACGGGAACTTTTCTTCACGGTAAGGCCAGAAAAGTGCCGCAGCTACCTTTTGGATCTTTTTCCCAGTTACCTCCCCTTTTTTTCGGGGACTAAAAGCGTAAGCCACGCAATTTTTCATTCTCATCCCCCAGCGCTCTTTTTCTTCCGGCTTGCTGACAACCCTTCCCCGCTAAGAATGACCCCCCCCCTCCCCCCCTAGCGCCGGGAGGCGCTTTTCTCTGGCCCTCAAACCAAATTCGCCGTCTCCCCCTTCTTTTCGCTGGAGCGCGACCACACAATATGAGCATCAAACTCGATTCCCCTGCCCCCGACCCAAAATCCCATTCCTTTCTTTTTCTTAAGAGGTAAGTATGTTCAATTGGAGGGAATAAACGGCCATCTTCCGGTCCCTTGCATTGTCCCATTCTTCCCCTTGGCAAATAGTGAGGATTTTCTTTTTTTTTGCAAAAGCCTTCCCCCCCCACTTTTGTGGATTAGAGGTTATTTTCTTCCCAGAAAAAATACGGATTTCCAGCTTTTACAAAGGCACGCTCCCCCCTTTTGTTCCTTCTTTTGTGTTTTTTTTTTTCTTTAGGGGCTGAACCTCCCCTTGGTCGGTCTGAGACCGTGCCGCACCTCCGGTTGCTCCCCTTTTTTCCTCGATCTCCCTTAAATTTGTGTTTCGTCCTCCCTTCTCTTCCCCTCCCCCCTTTTCCTTTCCTCATACCAGGCTCCCCCTGTCTTGTCGCGCCTCCGTTCCCTCCTATTTTTTAGCTATTTTCCCCCTCCTCCGAGGAAAAGTACGGATTCCTTGAGCAGCGGGCGGAGTTGCCGGGCGTTTTTTTTTCCTTATTCGGGAGTAGAGTTCGGCCTTCTTTCCATGGCGTTTCTTTTTCTTTTTTAGCCCCCTTCAGGACTTGAGCCTTGCTTTCCCTCTCCCCTTTACAGGAGGAAGGGAAACAGGTTTTCCTATAAGCGGAACGGGCACACTTTTTCTTTTGTTTACGGAGTCTTCCATTTTTTTTTTTTCCTTCTTTGAGAGGAAGGGTTTTGAGAGAAGCGTGAGGTTCGCTTTAGCCGGATGAATCTCTTTCCCCCCAGTCCCGGGCGGAGTCCGGCGGATTTGCTCGGGTCTTTTTTTTCTTTTTTTTTTTTTGCGGCAAGCGTTAACCTTTCCCCTTCTGACGACCCTTCCGGTCCCCTTTGGGAAAAACTCAGTCCCTCCCGTTGTTCTTTTCTCTTCTCTTTCCTTAAAAGGTAAGCATCTTGTGTGTGGCTTTTAAGTTGCAGAAAACTCCCTTTCGCTCTTTACTCAAATTTCCTCTCCCCCCCCTCCTTCCTTTTCGATTACCAGGGAAGCCGATTCCTCTCTGCCCTGAGACAATCATTTTCCCTCTCCCTCCCCCTTCCCGATCGCTCTTTCTTGCATAAGAAGAATCCCCGTACCCCTTGTGAAACGAGTACGCTTCGGCCTCCCCCCTTCCCTCCTTTACTTCCCCATCTTTCAAGGCGCCCCTTCTTCTTTCGCAATCTATAAAGAAATTTCCTTTTCTTTAACTCGGACTCCGCATAAGAGCCTTGAAATCCCGCTCCCTCGGCATCTCTTTTTTCTTTCCCTTTTTTACGAGTAGTAATGGAACCCCTCTTCCTTCACTTTTCTGAGCGAAGGAGCGCCCCCCTTTCGATTTCTGAATTGAACCCTTTTCCTTAGGCGAGACACTCTTCTCTTTTGCGTGTACATATTCTCCTTCCTTATTTTCTTAATGTTCATCCCCCCTTCCCTCGTTCTATTTAGGGTTAGAAAGAAAGATTTATACCACTAGATAAGGAACATTCCTTTACCCTCATTTAGAAATCCTTTCCTCTGGGGGATCCCACCTTTCCATTATGATAATTCCAAATCCCCCCTTCTTCTCTTTCCAACGCTCCAGGCGCCTTCCGGGAAGAATCCTGCTGGCAGCAAGGCTCTTCCTTTTCCCCCCCCTCACGTGATTCGTTCACCTTCTGCAATAACAAGGAACTTTTTTTTGGTGGTGCAGTGTCGGACGACCCCTTTCGGTTTTCATGCGAAATTCTCTTTCCTTGAAGAACCGACGGGCTCGCGCTTGTTTGTTTTGCTACAGGGGGACGAGCCGCCGGCGCTCGTTTTCCTCCTTTTTTTTTTCGCCGCTGACGGGTCTCTTTCAAAGGGGCAGCGAATAGTTTCGCTTTTGTCTTCTCCTTTCTTTTTTTTAAGAGCCTTTTGCTTTAGCCCCAGCGGTAAGAGCATGGGTACGTTCTCCTCTGCCCCTTTAGCAAATGTTTGGGCTCCCCCATCATTCAAGTTAGTAGGGCGAACTTCTTTGGCTCTATTCCCGCTAGCGCGCCAAACTTTTTTTTCCCCGAGCTTCCTTTTTTTCCCCCCCCCTCCGTAGGCAGGATATCTCGCTCTTTTTTTTTTTTTTATCGAGAAGCCTGCTACCTTTTTTCCTTTTTTTTGCCGCTCCTTGCTCGCTTTCAGTTTTTTGTCTTTCCCTCGAGATGGGCATGTCACGTTTTTTTCTCACCGAAGACCCTTCTTAACTTTTCCCTTGACAGTTTTCCTCCTCTATCCTTTGGAGAATAAAGTAACAAGCGAGTAGCGCCTTTTCTTTTGTCGCAACTAAGGCGCTTTCCTCTCCCAATCTTTTCCTTCTTTCTCCCCATTTTGATAAAATATGCCGCGCCTTTTTTCCCCACGCTAAGCCTTGACTCTGTCTGCGCATTTTTCTTCCCTTCTTAGTCTTCACACTTTTTTCTCCCCCTTTTTCAAAAGAGCAAAAAAATTTCTTCTTCCCCTCTATCTCGACTCAACCAAACCCCACCTCCCCCCTCAACCCCTTCCCCCCCCCCATGAAAAAACACACAAATCCCCCCTCTTTTTTTTTTCTTGTGGATGCTCTCTGATTTCCCTCCCCCCCTTGGACCGCACTGACACTGAAAGTCCCCTCCCTTGATGCCCGCCCTCTTTTCCCTTTTCATCGTGGAGGTCGTCGTAGATGGAAACAGCCCCACTGGCTGGATTGGAATTAGCCGCTTCCCTCCCCCAGACACTTAACATAGATATAAGCTTCACCGTCCTCCCCTTGTCGGAGCTCTTTTTTCTTCACTTTAGTGCTGAAACCTTTTTTTTTTCTTTATGAGAAACGTGCCGCACCTTCCCCCCTCCCCCCCACGCAGCCTTTACGGCGCCCTTTCCCCCCTTTCCGGCGCTGAAAAGAAGACCTTTTTCCCTTTCCTTCCAGCGCTTAAGCGCTTTCTCCTTTCTCGGTCATTCCCTGATAATTTTTTCTCCTCCTCTGGAAAAGATAAGGCTTCCTTACCCTAAGAGAGCAGCTTTTCTTTCGACTCGATTTCTTTACATTCTTTTTCGAGTAGAGTTAGGAGAGAATTTTTCTCCCTTCTTTCCCCTCCCCGCCTCCCCTGCCTTCCCCTTTTCCTTTACAGAGGAAACCAGGTTGCGTCTTTTTTTTCTTTTCCCGCGGGGCACACCCTTTCCCGTCTTTTCTTTTTTCTTTTTTTTACTTTAAAAGAAGGCCGCGCGTTCTCTTTCTCGTTTCCTTCGTTTCCCTTTTTTTAGAGGCAGGAGCTTTTTCCCCTTTCTTTAATGGAGGAGGGCTTCTATCTTCCTGTTGTCCTTTTTTTCCCCCTTGCGTATAAAGGCAACCCAACCCCCCTTTCCTCACCGCGAGGGCGGACGGTCCTTTGTGTCCCTTTCCCTTGGGGTTTTGAGTCGCTTTTTAAAAAGGGACCGGTCCTTTCTCTTTTTTCTAGTGGTGATTTACGCTTGCTCGAATGCACTCTCCTTTGCCCTCCCTCTCCCCCCCTTTTTTACAAGAGTGCGACTTCCTTTTTCCTCCCTTCCTCCCTAGAAGCCATGGACCCTTGTCCTCTCCCCCCACCATTCCCTCTCTCTCCCCTTTTCCCGCAGACTAGAGACAACCACTTCCCCCCCCCCCCCCCCCAACGTTGTGCACCGCGTCCTGCCTCCCCTTCATTCCTTACTGAATGCACCTTCCCTCTTTCGAAAGTAACGGAGAGGGATCTTTTCCTCTTCCCTCCCGCCGAAGTACGCCGCTCCCCCTTTTTTACATGCGCCGGCACTTTTTTTTTTTCGAGCGCGTATGAATTCTAATCCTTCTCCCCCCTTTCCTTTGAAAAGGCATACGCTCCTTTCCTCTGTCCTACCTCCCTCTCCTCCTTGGGATGAGAAGGAACCTTTCTTTTTTTTTCCCTTTCTTTCGCCTACACGAGTTAGACCCAGCTTTTGACTCGGCTCCGAAGTGTCTCAAGACCTACTCCACCCCCCCCCTTCTTCTGTAGTGTTAAGCACGAAATCCCCCCCTCTCCATACCCCAGGCTCCGGCCCCCCCCCCCCCCCCTTTTCAGGGAATTCTGTCTCTCCTCTCCCTCCTCTTTTAATACAGTAGGTTTCCCCATTGCATCCCTCCCCTTTTTACAATTGTAGAAGGTGCTTCCCCAGGAGAACTCCTCATTTTTAAGGCGTCGAGTTAGAAAGGCTCTCCCCCTTCCCCCTTGGTCAGTGAGGAGGGGATTCCGTCGTTCCCCCTCAATAAGTAAGCCCGAAAATTTTTTTCTTTGTTTGAATGTCCAAATTTTCAGCGAGTTTTGCTCTCCCAGTCGAGATCAGCGTGCCGCATCATTTTTTTGTCTTTGGCTTTCCTTTGCTTTCGTTTCCTCTAGGTCCTTTTCCTCCCTCGCAGAGTCAAGGCGTATCCTTTTTTTTTTCTGTGCCCAGGCCTCCCGGGGGGTTTTTTTTTTTTTTTTTTTTTTGTGACGGAAAAATTTGCGTTTCCCTCTTCTCTGAGCCCAGCGCTGGGTTACGTCCCTCGCTGCGGAAGTGTATGGATTACTTTTTTTTCTTTTCCCGGAGGGCGAAAACTGACTCTTCTGTCAACCTGTTGTGCCCCTTAGATTCAAAACTTCCCTCCCCCTCCCCCCTTTTTTTCGTAGAAGGGCTATCTCCCCCGGTTTTTAGTCGATAGCCTGACGCACAGAGGCTTTCCCTCCTCTCTTCGAGCGTTGCGAGATCCCCCTTGCGGCTAGCGTCTGGCGGTAAAGTCAGTTTTTTCTCCCTTTCCCTTTTGCGTAAACGACGGAACGGGTTCTCCGTTCTCGCTTTTATTTCCGCTTACGCGCTGGGCCCTTTTTTTCTCCCTTCGCTGGAAGAAAGTCCGTCCCCTCTCTCCCAGCGCTTATGCGCTGTCGATGCAGCGCATCCTTCCTCTTCCCTGTTCCCCCAAACAGATACGCCTGACTCCTTTTCTTTCAGGAGCCGTCCACCTGGGGCGGGCCACCAAAGCGTCCCCTCTCTCGCAACGGAGGGGCGGCACGCTTTTCTTTTCCCCCCCCGGCATGCAAACCTCTTTGGCAGGCAAACAAGGCCCCCCCCCCTCAAAATCCATTTTTTTCTTTGGGAATCACCTTCTTCTCCCTTCTGCCTTGCTGCCACCGAACTTCCCTTTTTCCCCATCCGGCGTCGGCCTTCAAACAGCCTTCGACCCTTTCCCCTTTTTCGGGATTTGAATAGTTTTTTTCCTTCCACCACTCCCCTTTTAGAGGCAGCGGTCTACCCCCTGCCCTTCCTCCACAATTGGGCCGGACTTTTTTCTGATGGTTTGCGTTGGTGCTTTCGTGTGAAAACTAAAGGCACGACGTTTTTTTTCCTTCCTTTCCTCCCCCCCCTCCGGTGAGCCGGTCTACTCCAAGTCCCCGGCGCTTTGAGAGACCTCTTCCCTTTTCGCTTACGAGCTAGGCTTAAAGTCTTTTTTTCTTCTAAGGTGCGGATGCCCTTCTGGAAAGGAAAAGATACTTCTTTTCTCCTTTTTCCCTCCTCGGGCGGTTCCCTTGTTGGGTCTTTCCCTTCCTGTCGAGTTCGGGTTTCTTTTTTTTTTTTTTTGAGTAGTTTTCCAATACCGCGCCGTCTAGGAAGTTGATTCTCCTTCTTTTTTTTCCCTTTTCGGTAGGAGTTGCTTTTACGATTTGGCCCCCCCCGGTCGATTGGGCACCGGATGTTTTTTTTTTGGGACGCGGACCAAAAGCGGGGCGCCCCCCCTTTTTTTTTTTTTTTGTAGCGTCCAGGTTGTCATGCTTTTGTTTTGGAGGAGATTTTCCTCCGCCAATCTGGCCCGGACGGATTTCCTTTTCTTTTTTTCCCCCCTCCTGAGGTTTTTTTTATTCGAGCCAGCTCCACCCAAATCCTCCCCTTTCTCCACCGCGAGGAGGAAACGGTCCCCTTTCATCCTACTCCGTTTGAGAGATAGAAGCTGAGTTTTTCCCCCCTTTCCTTTTTTTTTTTCCTCCGCTTGATGAGTTGGGTCTTTACTTTTTTTCGATGCCTCCGAGCAAATACGTCCCTTCTCTTCCAGGCGCGATGACTTCCTCTTCCCCTCCCCCTCATTGAAAACATGGGACGTCCCGTCCAGCGAACGCTCTTTTTTCCGCAGCCTCAAGCCCACATCGTTTTTCCCCCTTTCCCCTTTCTGCGTAAGCTTCGGCCGCACCTTTGTACGGATTAAAACTTCCTCCGTCCGGCGCGGGATTTTCTTCTCCCTCCTCTCTCGAAGCGAAATCTCTCGTGCTGAATCCCCGCTCCGCCCGCTGCTCGCGTCTTGTTCTTCCCTCTTTTTTTTTCCCGAGTCGGTCATGGAACCGGCCTTTTCCTTAGGCGAGACACCTCCTTCTCTGGGATGAGAAGGAACCCCCCCTTTCTCATGCTTTTTCTCTTTCGCTAGTAAGGCGGAGGGGTGCTTGGGATATCTGCACTTTCTTTTCGGGGCGGCATCTTCTTTCACAAAATTTATGTAGTGTTCAGCGCCCGTTCCCATTCTGCAAGAAATGCCCCCTCCCGTTTTTGGCTTACGTTGCTTTTCTGCCCTCTTTTTAGGCCGTAGTTTTTTTTCCTTTCTTCAGGCAATTCAAATCTTTGTCGAAGGCTGGTCCCTTTTTCCTGCAATCGCGCACGATGAAGGTCACAAGTTCGCGTAGGCAGATCGTCCAGGAAGGGGAAGTTTTTTCTTTAAATTGGGAGTAGGTATCAGGACAGAGCCATCCCCCTTTCGAGGGGGACTTTCTTTTGAAGGGGTTGAAAACATGGGAATACTTTTTCTGAGATTTTTTTTGGTTCGAGCTCTTCCCCTACGGTGCTCGACGCTTTTTTTTTTCCCCTACGGGGGGGCTAAAAGTTTTTTCCCCTAGACAGCAGCGAATGCGTCTTTCGTAGCGTGTGGGAACCTTTTTCTTTTCGGCATAGGTTAGACAAGCTCTTTCTCTTTTTCCCTTTTATTCGAGCCGTTCTTTTCCCGCTTTAGCCCCGCTCTACTTTTTCTTTCTCCAAGGCGAGAAGCACCTTTGTTGGAACCGTTTTCAGGCTTTCCCGTTCTTCGGGCGCCATTCCAGAAAACTTCTTTCCCGTCGCAAAATTTTTTATTCGAGAAACGCCCTTCTATAGAGGAACCCCCTTTCTTGACGCCGGGGAGGCCTTCGCAGGATAGCG
>Ga0179593_1556730_pt1 | contig 13490 bp, 24 predicted proteins | sample CZODoug2_1_08_16_FD_185931 | JGI IMG/M metagenome (GOLD analysis project Ga0179593, IMG submission 185931) | Vadose zone soil fungal communities from Angelo Coast Range Reserve, California, USA - CZODoug2_1_08_16fungal (PacBio error correction) | ecosystem: Environmental > Terrestrial > Soil >... | reverse complement strand
CTTTTTCTTCCAATGTCCGTAAGGGCTCTCTTTTCCGCCCGTACTATACGCACGAAGTGTCTTTTTTTCGCGTCAGACCCCCTGTCCCGTTAGGGGTTTACCGGTAAAGTTTTCCCTGATTCACGCTTCCCTCCCCCCGCTGTTCGACCCCCCTTCTCTTAATGCCTGTTTTCAAAGGTGTTTTCCCTTCCCCCCGGTTTTTCATGAAGTACGATTTTTTTCTTTTTTTTCTTTCCCTTTGTAAAGCGGTTTGTTTTTAGTTTGACCTCCTTTTTGACATAACTCAATTCTATTTTTTCTTTTGGTCATGGGTTCTTTTGTACCGGCCCTTTTCCTTCCCTGATCAAGTCCCTTCTTCCCTATTTTTCCTCTATCTTGTTTCTTTTTTCGTCGATCTCTTATCTCCCTTAGAGCGGTATAGTCACTGTTCTTTTCTTCCCCTTCATGGTGGCCTTCTTCCACATTTCTTGATTTGGTAATTCCCTTCCCCCCCCCACCTTGCGGCCCACTCCCCCCCCCCTCACCTTCCTTTTCCCGTTGTGAGAGTAAACTGATTCCTTTCTCTAATGCAGCTTTTTTCCCCCTCCGTTCTTTTTGTGCTAAACGAAACCCCCCCTCGGTGGGTTCCCTTTCTGTTGAAGAAGGAGGCTGACTTTCCATTGCTTCCAAGCGCTTTTCTGCACTTTTCTTACTCTTCCCTCTTTCCGTTAGGAAATCTTCCAGAAGGGCCCTTTCCTGAAGTTAATCTCGGCCACTGGGTTTCCTCTCAGTTTGTCACCTGGTTTTTTGGAACGCCTTCCTTTTTTTTTCAGTCCAGGGAGCTATCTCTCCTGCGTCTTTTTTTTTGCATTTCTTCCCGTAACCTTCCCCGCGGAGATCGTATTTCTTCCGGATATGGCTTCGGTGGCAACGGATGTGACCTTCCTTTTGATATCTCTGGTGGCCCGCCTCTGGCTGAACGAACATCAACACACCTACTACCAATATTAAGAAAACTCCTTCTCTTTTCTTTTCCCAAGAGGCTTTTTCACCATTCTTTTCGCTTAAATCAAAGCCTCTACTTTAGGTTTTATTTCCCCTAGTAAAATTAGAAAAGTGTTTTTCTCCATTGAGAACCCACTCTTTGTTACCCTCCGCACGCCGAGTTCTCTGTTTGGGCAGGCCTTTCTCCAATATTTTTGTTACGTAACTAGAAACTCACTTTTCCGTAAGCTCGTTTCTTCTGACCCCTTTCCAGAAACAACCCCCTCTTTATCCTGCTCTCAGTTTCCCCCCCTCCCCCCCACCAACGACTTTTGCTCCTCTAAGTTTTCTAGTCGTAGAATCGATTCCCTGCGACTGTAGACCCCAATCGGCCTCCCCCCCCAGATGACAAGTATCCCTCTTTTACTGTGCCTGCTTCGCCTCCTTTCTCCCTTCCTTCACAGGGACAACGCCGGATTCTTTCCCTTCTTTCCTCATACATGTTTTCGCCCTTTTTTGATCTTATTTACGTCTTTCTTTCGACTTCTATAAAGACACATGTTTCGTTCGGGTTTTTTTTTTTTTTTTTTTCTTTTGTCATAGGAGTTAGGGGCGTCCCCCTCCCCTTCACGGGCCTCTTCTCTGTTTCTCCCCTTTTGTTGAGGAGGATCTTCCCCTTCCCCCCCCCCAAGATGCTTCCTGGTCGTTGAGCCCATAACTTCCCCCCCTCCGACTTGGTCGCCTTTTAGATTTGAATTCCTTTTCCCTTTTAAGAGACTAAACGCCATTTCCCTGAAAACCTTTCCTGTGGACTGGAGAGGCGAGTCTCCTTCCTTTTCCTTATGGATTTTCCTTTCACACCTCCCCCAAGCTTGATGTCCTTACTTTCACCTTCCTTTTTGCGGAACCAACAACCTTAAATTTTTACTTTCTCTTGTTCCTCCCGACGATCTGCGGGCGCCTTCCAAAACTTTCTCCCCTTCCGTCGTTTGTGGAAATTTCTTCCCCTTTTTCTGCATGATAAAGCTCTTCCCCCTCCCTCACTACCCCCCCCCTATAAATGAGAGTGTGGCTACTCTCCTCACAGACCTGAAGAATGCCAAAACAGTTGTCTTTCCCGTCCCTTTTAGTTTTTTTCCCCCCCGGCGAGCCGAACTGGGTCGACGCAACCCTTTCTTTTACTCGCCTTTTCCCCTTTTTGCGACTTTCCCCCATCCCCTTAAAATAACCGAATGGGAATAATCTTTTTTTTCGGGATTCCTTAAGAGCCCTCGTTCCCTCTTCCCCCCTCAACCTCTCTCCCCAGAAGTGACTTTCATCCTTCCCCCGCTCCTTTTTTCGCCTCGGTTCCCACGTCTTTTTCCGGGTAGTCCATTATCCATGTTTTCCCCACCCCCACAACCTCCTCCCCTGCTAGATATTAATCAGCATGCCACTCGTTAATGTGTCATTTTTTCGATGTTATGCTAAAATTGAGTTCTCAGCATCCACGTGTCCTCGGTCTTCCACTTCCTCTTCGTTCAATCGTCTTCTCAGCCTCCGTTTCTCTCACGCGCCCCCCGAACTCCCCCGAGCCTTTTCGCCCTTTTGTATGCGGCGATTGGATCCTCACCCTCTCCTTCTTTTTGACATGAACAGGCTTCTTTAAATTTGGTTTTTTTTCCTCTATTCCCTCTGATATTAGCCGACACTCCCGTCCAGAATAGTTTACTAGCACCCCCCCCCTCTTCCGCAACTCTTTTTTAAAGTACTTTTTAGAATTGTGCAATTCCCCAAGCTTATCCTTCCTGCTTGACTGTTGGTTCGATTCTCTCTAAAGTAGATACCGCCTTGACTGGCGAGAATATCGCTTCCCCTCCCCGGAAGAAAGCCCTTGATGTTTCTCTCTTCTCAGAACGTACTGCCTTAAACACCCCACCATGAAGCCCCCCTTTAGTTATGGTACTTGCCCCATACCTCTCTTCATCTCCCGCCTTCCCCCCCTCAACCTCGCCTTTTTTAACTCCCCCACCCACGTTCAAAACCCTCCCCCCTCCTTCTTTATAACCTTTTTTCACCTTTTACACTGTAGTTGCCCCCTTTTCTTTTTTCAAGGACTTTACCGTTTCTCCCATGTTGGGGTCCTCCTAAACAAACTCGGCACTTCTTCTTGTAGAGATTTTGGTGTTTCCGCAAGTTACAGACGATTTTCCTTCCAAGACTCCATATCTCTCTTTTCCTCCACCTTTTTTGTTTCCATCGCGTTCCCCCTCCCCCTTATTAATGTCCTCTTTTCCGTCCTTCCGAAAAATACCAATCTCCTCCCCCCCCTCCTGCCCTGAGTTTTCTTCTTTAGCGAATATGGTAAGTGCGGTTTTTTCTTTCCCCTTGAACGATTCAACTATCCACCTTTTTTTTCACCACCGTTCTACCCACACCAATATGAGTATAAAGCTTCTTTTCCCCCTTGGGTTTTTTCTTCCCATTTTTGAATAGGTTTGGGCTATTTTCCGCTCCAATCAGAAGTGTTCTTTCGTTTTTTTCCTGTTGAAGACTTCTTTCTAGGGAGAGCTTTTTCCTCCGATATTTAGTTGGAGCCGTCCTGTTTTGCTTTTACATTCTGTTCCTCCTACGGTTTTGAAGAGTGAGCTTTTCTTTCCCTCTCTGGGGCTGGCCCTTCCGCGTAGCCCCCTTTCTTCTGACACCGTCAATGGCTTTTGTTAGCCCTTCCTCAATGAGTATCGTTCCCTCGAGCTTTCGATTGGAAGTAGGCCCCTCTCCAAGAGCTTCCTTCCCTCTCCCATTCCTGTTTCGTCTTACACTCCTTCCTTGTCGCAGAAGCCACATCCCCTTTTTTCTGACCAGTATTTTATATACCGATTTATCTTTCCGTGTTTTCCCAGCCCTTTTCTCCAGCATGTAAATCCAGTTGGGGATCGGGTCTGGCTCCCTGCGACCGCCTTCTCCAGTCACCTTTCCCTCTAGGAGATGTTAAGATCCGCTGTAGTTAAATATGAGAAACACTTTTCCGGCCTTGGCTCGCCCTGAAGTAAGGGCACTTTTGCGTTTTGTATTCCCTTAAGGTGACGGCAATAGAGATCCTTTTCCACCCGCAGGTCCCTTTTGGGTCGGTAAGATTATCTCTTCGGAGTTTCTTGATACCCACACGTTCCGTTGTTCCCGCGCTTGCTGACCGAGGATCTATCTACACCCCTCACCCTTTACCCCCCCTGTGGTCTTTCGTGATCGCCTATTCTGAAACGCGGATTCATCCAATCTCCCTCTTACTCTCCCCCCCTCCCGACCCCTTGTCTCGTCCGGATTTTTCCCACAACTTCTCTGCTTAAATCAACGCTTTCTTCCTTTAGGTTCTCTTTTTTACGTACCCCCCGTGTTGCGTCGGAACCCTTCCCACCCCCTCTTGGAAAATACTTCGCCTCCTGACCGCCCCACTTTTTTTAGAGAACACTTCCAGATTAGTTTGTCCCCGATGAGAAAATCAGTTCCACATAGACCGAATGAGATGGAAAATTTTTGCACCCCCTCTTTTTTATCCCCCTGATCCTCCTTTTAAAATCCCCCCCTCCCATTCTTCCGGACTTCTCTAAGTTGCTTTTTTGTAGTCCCTTCGATTACCCTCCTCCTGCTCCCCTTCGTCTTTCTGCCCAATCCTTTCTCTCTCTCCCATTAAAGCTTGTAATGTGCTCTCGCTTCCACTCCCGTCAGACACGAAAAGACAGGGCCCCCAGGTTCACCTCCCTCCCTCCACGTGCACCATGCCTCGGCCCCCGCTTTCATATACCTACCCCTCTCCGCAGTCGACCTATAATTTAGTCCCCTCTCTAACATCCGCATTTTACGCGTTTGTTTCCTACTCATCACATTTTCCTTATTTCTCCCATCCTACCCCCAACGCCCGCCCCCGTCTCTCCGTTTTTCGCGTCCCGCCCTCATCACCCCCCCATCCCCTCCCACACCACCCGCCCGCCTCCCCCGCCCCCCCATCCCCCCCCCCACCCCCGACCGCCAACCACACGCCCACGCCCTCCCCCACCCAACCTCCACACCGCACACCCCCCCCCCGGACCGGCTCTTCACACCACCCCACCCCCCCCCCCATTCTGTCTTCCACGTCACCTAACGACCTACCACACCACCCCCCCCCAACCCCCCTTCGGCCCCGGTCGATCTCCCGATAAGCCCCCCCATGTCCCCGAATGACCTTCCACCCTACTCTGTGAAGCCAGAACGCCCCCATGGGCTCCACCACCCCAGCCTCCACTCCCCCCACTATCCGGTACCTTGCCACCCTCCAATGCCTCCCCACCTCTCATCCCCACCCCCCAACGGGCAACCCCGCGGGGGGCCCACCACCCCCCCCCACACACATAACACCCAACACAACCCAGACGCACTACCAACCCCACCACCGTGCCCCAACACCCCACCAACAACACGCTCCCCCCACCCCTCCCCCCCACAACCACCCCACCCACCCCCCCCCCCCCCCCCACCCCAACACACGGGCACCCATCACGCCCCATCCGCCCCCGCCCCACCCCTTGGCCCCCATCGCAACACACGACCCCCCACGCACCACACCCCCCCCCCCCACCCCACCTTCCGCCAACCTCCCCCCCCCGCCACACCCCACACCAACCTCGACCCCCTTATCCCCCCCACCCCCCAGCCCGCCCGCCCCCCCCCCAGGCCCCCCCCACCTGGCCCACACCCGCAGCCGCCCCCAACGAGACCTTTCCCCCCCCCCCCCGCCCCCCCCTCACCCCCCCGCCCCTCCCCCAGACCGGCCCCTTTTTTTTTTTTTTTTTTTTTTTCTATTATATTTTGAAACGTTCGTGATTTTTTTTTAAAGTCTCTTTTTCTTGGATGAGTTCCCCTCCCCTCTTTTTTGGAATCCTTTTTTCCCTTCGACGAGCGAGAGAACCCTCCACCCCTCCTTCCATAAACCTAATTTTCCCCCCCCTACCCTGTACCCCGCTCGGTAACCTTCTTCTTCTAACCCCTTTTACAGATTTCGCGCTTTTCCTCTCTAAGGAGGATGATGTATCCTTTTTGGGGTCCTACTTTGTTCGTTTCCATTCCTCCTCCCACTTTTTGCGCAGGCCGTCTCTTTTCCTTTTTTTTTAGTAAACGGTGAACGCATGCCGTTTAGGTCGGCCCCTCCGGAGTCTGTGGCCACTTCCCCTCGGCTTCTCCCCCCCTGAGAGACTTCCCCCCCCCTACATCAGTACCCCCCCCTTACCCGTCCGAATTGAAGCCCGTCAGTCCACCCCCCCTTTTTCCTTGCAGGTTGGCCCGCTGTTTTTTCTTTCCTCCCACGATTCAAGTGGCTCCCGGGTTGTTCGACATTTCCTCTTCCCCCCCAACCCTACCCTCTTTCTCCGCCGACCCTTCTCTGGTCAAGACCAAAATCTCTTGCCCTCCTGTTTCACCGACCCATGTCCACCGTCCGCTATCTTTTTTTCCAAACACCGTCACCCCTGTCCGCGCCCCCCCCGCAGCAAGACACCCAACCCGGGGACCCCCTCACCCCCCCCCCGGCTCCCCTCTCCCTCACTTTAGGGCACCCCCTTTCCTTCGGACTCTTATAACCCCTTTTTTCCCCTCCTCTTACCTGATCGTGCTTTTCCCACCCCTCGTCTCCCCCCTCCCCCCCATACGGCCCCATCGCCCTCTTTTCTACCTTCCGAGAGGGAATTCCGTCCCCCCCTCCGGGGTGTCTCTTCCCCTTCCCCCGTCCGGGCTCAAACTTCCTTTTCCCCCGGGCCCTTACCGCCACCTTCTTTGCTCGCAGACCATAGGGCTCTTCCGGCATAAGCCTTTTTTTTTCTTTTCCAAAATGGACGCCGGGTCTTTTTCCCTTGCGGTCCCCCTTAAGAAATGGGCGGCTTCTTTCTTCCCCCCCCTCCCCCTGCCAGCAGCAAGTCCCCCAACCCCCTTCCCCACAGTGCCGGTCCTCCCCCAGTACTTGACCCCCAAATCTCCCCCTCTGAACAAGAGACACCCCTTCACCACTTCGACATCACCATACCCGGGGGGCTTTTTCCTTTTTCGAAACCAAACCCTCCCCCCTTCTTCCCCTTTTCCTTTACGTTTTTCCTTTTTTATGATCACCCGACGCTGGGCTCCCCGACTTTACAAGTGGCCGCCCCTTTCTCTTTAGGCCCCCTTCTTAGGTGAACACTGGACACAGCTTTTTTTTTTCCCCCCCCTTCCTTCAAACCCTCATTTCTTTTGGCAGGTACCTTTTTTTTCCCCTTTTCTTTTCCATTTCATCACCTTTGATAATTCACCTTTCCTGAGGAAGAAGTTATTTTCTCATGAAAGTTGTCACTGATTCCAGGGATCGGGTGTCCTCCCCTGGAAATTTTTCGTTGCCTTATATTTCGAACTTATTTTTTCCCCCCCTTAATCCAGTTCCTTGCGTTTGCGCCTTTCCTGTGTCTTTTTTCAGAACTTTTTTTTCCCCCCCCTCCTGAGGATTTCCCTCCTTTTTTTCGAAAAATCAGTCCCTTTTAATTTTTGTGTACTGTCTCCAGAAGAAAAATTTTTTTCGCTTTCTCCCTCTTGGATTGCACTCCCTTTCTTTTGCGGTGGGATGTTTTTTTTTCTTTTTTCCAACTGGATGCTGCTTGGGCCTTTCTTTTCCCCCCTGTCGAGACCTCTCCCTTGGGACCTCTTTCGGGCCGGGGCCGACCCCTTCTCCATCGGATCGAGAGGGAAGCCACATTTTCCACCGGTCGCCTGCTGGTCTTTTTTCTTTTTTCTCTTAGAACTTTTCCGCTGTGAAATTGCCTTCGGCTTTCTCTTCTGACAAAAGGCCGGTTTCTTTTCCCCCTGATTACGCCTCTCCATGGAGAGACCGGTTCCCTCCGATGCCTCCCGAGGCTCTTAACCACGATATCTCTTGGTTCCCCTTTTTTCTTTCAGTAAAGCTCTTGATTTTCGAAGTGGCGTAAATTTACTTTCCCCGACGCCCTGCCTTTTTTTTCCGTGGACGCGTTAAGCCCCCTTTCCGGTGAAAGCGATTGAGCAATAAAAATTGTTCTTTTTCCCTCCTTTAAGGATTTGGTCCCCTGCCCGTACTTTTGGCTCCCTAGTAGACACTTCCCCTCTAGGGTTTTCTTTTCTTTCCCGGTCACTTAGGAAGTCTTTTTCCCTCCCACAACTTGAATTTTTTTCTTTCCTTTTAGTGAGAAGAGGAAGTTCCTTCCCCCCCCTTTACTCTAGGAAATTTAGGTGGCCCCGCCCAATAGGATCTTGATTCTTGTATCGGAATAAAGTGGGGGGGTTACTGCTCTTTTTTCAGCCTTCCTTTACGTTGGGTGTTCTCCACCGCAGGTGATCTTGGACACAGGGTCACGGTCCCAGTGGAACTTCTCCTTTTTTTCCAACAGGCTTTCTTTTCCCCTTTCTATCTTCTTCCCCCCCTCCCCTGAACTTTTTTTTCCCCCAAAGTCGTTGACTTTTGTTCCACGATCCCCCCTAGTCCTCACTCCCCCACCACATCCCTTTTCTCCCTGAAAATCCTCCTGCGAGCCCTTTTCCCCTCCCACCCAGGCGCGAACCGTGACCTATTTTTAATGCCCGATTTACAGAGCATTTTTTTTTAAATTAGAGTTTTCTGGTAGCCTCTTCTCTCCGGCGAGTACCAAAACTTATCTTTTCCTCAAAACTAGAACTCCTGTTAGCCCCCCCCCTCAATAGTGGCGCTGTCCTACTTCGAGCGGCTTTCCCGTACTTTTCTGCGCACCCCTCCCCCTCCTTTCCCTCTCTTCCTCCTTACTCCCCCTTTTGTTTGCGAGAGACGTTTCGTTTTCCTGGTTCGCTTTTTTTCCGCCGAGCTCTCTGGCTGCTCCTCAGCCCGCCCCACAGCATTTTTTGCTTACATCCCCCTCCTTTCGAGTGGATGCAGGGACCGCTTCCCTTTCCCCTTTTTTTGCGAACTTTCCCCAGCGTTCTCCTCGTTGCTCCAACCGCCCCTTCCCCCTAAATGTCCCCCCCCCCCTCAAACGAATTCGGAAATCTCTTCATAACAAACCGAGGTCTTTCGCAGGGTCTTGTTTTGTATTTTCAGGTTCTTTTGAGGAGAACGCTTTTTGGGCTAGTAGTCCTTTGTCTTGCGGCTTAATTCCCCTACTTTTTTCTTCCCTTGATGAGGAAGCTTCCCTGGTGCAGATCCTCTGGTTTTTTGCCTTTCTCAGGTTCCCCGTTTTTGACGTTTTCCCTTAGCCCTTTTCAAAAAGACATCCTTTTGGCAACCCTACCTCCGTACCCTTGATTCCTCCCGCCAAGCTCTTCTTTCTGGCTTACCTTTTCCATTCCTTTCTCGTGTCGAGGTTTTGTGCTTTATTCCCCCCGTAGGCCGTTCCGATGTAAGTTTGGTCTTCCCCCATCCTTAGAAGTTCCCCTCCAACTCAACACACCTCTCCTCCCTTACGTCCAGTTCAGACCGCCCCCTTCCCTTGCCATCCTGCCCCCCCTCCCCTTTTCAAAAATTGGAATTGCATCGTCTTTTTACCCCCCCTCCCCGTCTGGCTTCTTACCTCCTTCGGAAACGCCTTCTCTCCCAATTTACTTTCCTTCTGGGCTACCCCTCTGTGGATTTTCTTTTTTTCTTCCCCCCGAGCCCAGGATACCCCTTTTAATCTTTTTTTTCCTCACAACCTTTCCCCCATCGGGAGGCAAATTTTTCGTTTCTCCCTTCCAGTTTTTCCCCTCCAATCCACCTATGTCCCCCCGTTTTATCACCAAGTCAGGCGAAACCTTCCCCTTTCCCCACTTATAACGTGCTTTATTGAGACCCTCCTTTTAGATTCTTTACGAATTAAGCTGGTTCCCCCGAAAATCTGAACGTAGGCGGGCCGCCGTTTTTTCATTCCTTAACCCTTATTCTTCGGTGCCCTTTTCCCCCAGCCGCAGAACCACCCAACCCCTCCCACCCCCGCAGATCCTGCCTCACAATAACTCACCCCCATCTTACCCCCCCCCCTTTTTCTGCAATTGAGTCATTCCCTCAAGGGTGCGCGGCCTGATCTACACTTTCATCCCTTTACCTTTTTTGCACGCAAGTTGCTTTGCCCCTTCTGATGCAACGCCCCATGGATTCCATGCGCCCTTTTGATCTATTTTTTGCCCCTTTTTTCCAAAGTTTCAAGGTGCCATTCCCCAATTCTGCCCTTCCCCCTTAGTAGCAGTTGGGACTTTCCCCTATTTTACTTTACATCGTTTTTTTTTTTCACAATGGACATTTCTCTCCTGTTATTTTTCCTTCCTTTACGACAACTCCTTTCAGTAATTAGGCTCCTGTGACATTTGTAACTTAGGGACGTGATATATCTTCCCCTTTTTTCCGTTCTTTTTAATGAGTTTTGCCTTTTCTTGTTCAACGCCCGCTTTTTTTTACCCTAGACGTTCCCTTTCCCACTGTATTATGGTTTTTTTCCCCCTCAGGGATCCCCTTAATTTTGTTTTTTTCTTTGTTGGTTTCCTTACTCCCTTTTTCCTCGGGCTTTTTCCTCTTGTAGCGTTATTCTCCCCTCTTTGGTTTTCGACTTTCTCTTTCCTTCTTTTGTATTCTTTTTTTTGGTTTTGTTTTTTGGGTGATACCCTTTGTCTTTTTCGTGGTAGGCACACTGCAGACCCTGTTTTTCCCTGGGACCGCCGACGGCGCCATTGTTTTCTCTTCCCCCCGTTTTGCCGAGGTTCTTGGTTTTCCCACAGGCTACCTTTTTGACTCTCTGCCTGTTTTCTCCCTGCCCTCTTTTTTAGAAGGATTTGCCGCCTTGATTGAAATTTTTTTTATTACCTTGTGTCTGCTACTCTTTTTGCGGTTTTTTGGATCCGCGTCGTAAGGCCTTTCCCTCTTGGGACTCCGCTTTACTTTCCTTTTTGAGCGCACCCTTGATAATGCCTAGGATGCATACCTTTCCTGTGGTTTCCACCCCTCCCCCGGTTGCTGCCCGAGAACCCCTCTCCTTAGGCTCCTCGAGGTTTTGCCGTTTCTTTTGGTTTACCCCGGCCCTAATTGATGGGTATTTCTTTTCGCGCAATTTAATCGGTCAGGATGGCATCCTCTTTCGCTTCTTTTTAACTGACTTCCCCGTTTTTCTCTATGTTTTTGAGTTCGTTTCTTCGCCTTCTCCGGATTTTTCTTCGCCCCTTGCATAGTTTCTTTTGAGTCCCTTTCCCTGTTGAAGGTTCAGTTCTGTGCGAATTGAAGCCTCCCCCTCCTTCTCTTTTGTTACTTTCCCTCTTCTTGTCCTGTTCGAACTTCCCCTGTGTTCTTGTTTCTTTTTTTGCCGCTCCTTTTCCTTTGTTTTGGTTTTACTATTTACACCGTTCCTTTTGGCACAGACCTCTCCCGGTAACTGTCCCCTTTTTTTCACATGATATGATACCCTTCTGTCTCCCCTCTTACTAGAATGCGGCCCTCTCCCTTCCACCCTCCCCTCTCAAAATTCGTATTCCCCGTCTTGTTTTTTGAAGGCTCCTCCCCCGTTACACCGTACCTCCCTCCCCCCAAGCTGTTGAGCCCCTCCCTGCAATCCTCATTCCCTTCACCCCCTCTCCCCGCTTCACTACGGTTGGTTCTTGGCTTTTCTTTTCCTATCTTCGTCTTTTTTTTCAATAGCGGTTCGCTTCACCGTGCCCTTGTTCGCCCCCTCTTCCTCTTCTCTCTCCCCCCCCGTCTTGCCCCCACTGCCGGGGCCACACTTTTCCGCCATTCCTCACCTCCTCCTTGCACCTTCAATTTAGATTTCTTTCTCCCTTTTTTTTTCCTCCTCTTGATAAGCTACTCCTTGGTCTGGGTCCACCCTCCCGCAAACCCCCAATGAAAAGTCCCTATTCCTCCTCCCCTTTCTGTTGTTTATTTTCTTGTATTGTATTTGATTATTTTCCTTTGTTTGGTTTTTGTAATCGCTTGCTCTTCGTACCTTCGCTTACGTGATTCTTTGTATTTTTCATGTCGAGGGTTGTTTTCTTTTTTTTGCGTGCTGTTTCGTATTCCTTTTGCGAAGTCGCGCCGGCGTTTTTTTCCTTTTATCTTTGCATTTTATCCCCACCTTCCCACCAAATTTACCCTTTTTTATGCTCGGCTTATTTTGTCTTCGTTCCTACCCCCCGTAGGTTCACATTTTTCCCTCTTTTTGTCCTTTTGTGCTTTTCTTCTCCTTATCGGTTTTTTTTGGTACGCCGGCCCAAACGCCGCGCCCCCCCCGCTTTTTTTTATTTGGCTTCAAGAGTCACCCTTACTATTTTCTTTTTTGTTTCGTATTCGGCCATTTTTTCCTTTTGCCCACCGCCCATCCATCGGCCCGTACGCGGGTGTTTTTTTCTCCAAGTTTAATTCGTACCGCGCCCCCTTTTCCAAGCACCGCCTTTCCCACGACAAATGAGATTCTTCAGTAACACGCCTTTCCCCAAGCCCCTTTTTCCAAGATCCGGATGCCTTTGATTTAACTCCCCCCTTCCCTTTCTGTGCAGGTTTTTTTGATTCTTGACGCGACGATGCCACTTTTTGGTGACGCAGTCGTCCTTCCCCCCCCAACTCAACCACACCCCCCGCGACGAAGGCGACCCCTGTTCAGCCAACATTTATCTTTGCCAATACGGACCACCCTCTTTCCCAAAGTGGGAACTTACCCCCTGGTCATTACCGGGAGTGTTCCTGGCAAAAGGCCCAACCGACTTTTCCACTATCCAAGGTCACCCCCAAGCACTTCGAGGGAACATGCTGGACGGGAAACGCTTTTTCTTCAAATGAAGTTTTTGTTCTCCCCTCTAGGACATTTTCCCAAGATCTCCAGGATTACGACCTTTTTTCCCAACCACCTCCGTTGTCTTAAGACCAAGTCCGCTTCCATTAACGGAAGTTTCTCTACACCGTGATTTCTCCAGCAGGCGGTGATCCCTTTCCGCACCTTTCACTTTTTGCAATAACTTGACTTTCGGCGGCCTTCCGCGTTTCCATAAGGAAGGTAACTTTTTCTCCCCCCAGGAACAACTCAAGCCAAGTCCCCCACCAACCAGTACACCCCCCCCTTCAGGCATCCTTCGTAATTGCTCCCGCCCTACAAGGCGCCGGTTTGCTTGCAATGCTCTTCTTCCTGATTCCTAGCATTAACGATTCCCTCTCCTTTTTTGTCCTCAAGCTCCCGGATGCGCGCCGATACTGGGCCCTCGGCATCTTCGCATTCCTGGCCAAGTTTTCCCTTTTTAATGTCCGATCCGAATTCCTTCCAACTATTTTTTGCAGGTCAATTGTCATCCTCCTTCCTCCTCTACGTTTTGCTCAGACCTGTTTCCCTTCCCTGCACCACCAGTTGGAATTGTTTTTGATTCGGGTGCAGTGGCACTTGACCGGCTGCATATACTTCAACTTTCCACTTGGATCCTTCGAATCCCGTTTCGCCGTTCACCGCCCTGAATAGACCCCTCGCTGGCTCAAGAGGTATCATTTCGACCATGGGATACTTTTCCTCTTGTGTTAACTTCCCTCATCAGAAACGGAGTGGCGCTAGAGT
>Ga0179593_1543928_pt1 | contig 13490 bp, 13 predicted proteins | sample CZODoug2_1_08_16_FD_185931 | JGI IMG/M metagenome (GOLD analysis project Ga0179593, IMG submission 185931) | Vadose zone soil fungal communities from Angelo Coast Range Reserve, California, USA - CZODoug2_1_08_16fungal (PacBio error correction) | ecosystem: Environmental > Terrestrial > Soil >... | reverse complement strand
GCAGGTCCCTCTTATGAGCGTTTCCCCTCTGCGGCTCGACTGCTAGTGTTCGAGCCACCATGTCAGAGACCGCTTCTTTTTCACGAGGAGTTGCGCCTTTCCCTTAGTGCTGTCGTGTTCGCTCTCCTGCGTATTCCTCCAGACCCATTTCGCTTTTCCCCTTCCCTACTAGACTGGATTTTTAGTCTTTTTGCCAACTCTCCCAGCCCATCAGCGGCCATCTTGTCTTCCGCCTTCGTCTGGCCTTCGAGGTGGCGTCAGAGGAGAGTGCCTCCGCCCTCCTTGTCCAGACCTTGTCCATGTTGCGCCAACCCTTTTCCTGGGTTTCCGACAAGGTTGAGTCTTTAGACGACAAGTCTTTCGAATCCCCCTTACCTCCCCTTCTCAAGCTACTCTTGCCCCCCCCCTCTCCTCATTCTCAAAGCCTGTACGGTCCAACGACCCCCCAACACTTCATGCCCTGCAATTGGCGATCTCAATGATATTCGGCTTCTGCCTAAGCGAGATTCCCTTCTCGGCCCGCTCCCGCTCTCTTCGCACAACCTCCGCCCTTTTTGTATAGCGCCCACTTTTGCCTCCTTTGCCAAATCTTCTTTTCGAGCGCGCGTGATCGTTCTGGATGTGAATCCCAAAATTTTCTATCATCAACCTGTCCCCCTTCTCTCTCGCCCGTTTCTAAGAGCCCCTCCCCAGTAGTTTTTTTGACCTCGTATGGGAACGCTTAGCTCTGGATGGACTTCCCATTGTTTCTTTTTGCAGTTGAATTTTCTATCTTGCCCAGCGCGCCTTGCCGCTTTCCAGAGCGACTAATGCTCATCCAGATTTCAGCCGACCTGCAAGGTGCATGCAGATCTCGTCCTCGTTGTCGAGCGCTTTCTTCGGTTCCCCTCTTCTTACACTCGGCCTCTGCTTTGAACTTTGCGCGCCCTCCTTGGGACAAGCCTTTCCCTTCTGAGTTCTCCTTCTCTTTCTTCCCAACTTTTTTCCCTGGTCGACATCGCTTCCCCGAGATCGCGATTAAAGGACGCCGGCTCCTTTCAGGTCCGCGGTCCCCCCTTCTCTAGTTCTTTGCTCACCACGCTAGAGGAACGTTCTTTTCAGGGTCCCTTACATTTTTTTCTAGGGTCCGGGCGAGCGGACGGCGCTGGAGCCGCAATCTCTTGTCGCCGCTCTTCCCTCCTCGCTGTCTAACCCTCCCCGTTTCTCCGGCGAGAAAGGTGTTCTCCGAAATGGACCTTGCGCGGGCCGCTGCAGTTGAAAGATGACCTTGTAGCCTCCCTCAGTCTTTTGACTGCTCAATGACCTTTCGGACGGTCTGCTATTGGTTGGTATATAGGGTGGTTTTTGGCACGCTTTTGTCCCCCGACACTTCAGCAGCATTTTGGTCCTCCTAACCCCTCCTTCTTTTACGGCCCCTCCAGGTGATTCTTCTTAAAATTACAGTATTTGGTTCCTCTGTGGCCAAAGCCCTAGTTTTTCTCATGGTTCCTGTCCCGATTTCTCTCTTCTTTCCCAACCTTCCTTCCTTACCTTCCTTTTAGCACAGGGTTTTCTTCGACGCAAAACCCTCTTTCGGTCTTTCCTAACCCATAGACAGAGCCTGTTTTTTTTTCCCAAAGCTGTCCGCACTCCGTAGGGATGCCGGCCCGTTTTTGCCTTCGTCCCCAGTTTCTGGGCATTCTCCCGTCGCTTCCTTTTTTATTGGCTTGCTTAGGGGCTCCGACTCGACCCTTCTCGTGAGGAGATCTGTTTTCCAAAATGGGGCCTTTCCTCACTACTGCTGGTTGATTTATCCTTTTTTACAATGCCATCACGTGCAGCTTTTTTAGTATGGCGCAGGTTTTTGGTGATGATATTTTCACGCCGCGGGCCTGTCTTCCCTCAAGCCTGCCTCCGAGGCGCGGCTTCCTAGCCTCAGTCGATGTCTTTCTAACGTGAATTTTCCTTGCCGACAAATTAGACGAGGCTCGAATCGAGATGTCTTTCTATTTGCGTCCGACATCCCTTACTCTTCGAAGTCCCCTCGCTTCCCCTTAGCCGCGATTGACGCCGTTGCCCAGCAAAGCTTCCGCGAGCGACCTCTCCTGTTTCCCCCCTCTACAGGTCTTCCCTCCCCCTTTCCAATTATCCCCGCATTTAGCAGACTGGTCTATAGACGTTAAACGCCGTTCCTCCGGCTTGGCCCCTCAGTTTCTGTTACCGACTCCCAGATGATTAATACCAGATGAGCTTCCCTGGGATAGTCCTTCTTTTCTCATACCGGTCGCGTCTTTAGACCCATTTGGGAGTCTCTCAGGTTTCGTCCTCGCAGTTATTCGGATTTAGTCAGCTAGCCCATGAAGGCGAGGAGTTTCTCTATAGACGACCGTTTCCTCCTCAGTTCCTATTCTTTTCTCCAGTGCGGACCCTTCCTCTTCTCTTGTGACCGCGGCGTTAGCCTTGACCCGGGTGCCTTTCTCCGTCGAGACGTCTTTAGACCCGATTTTTTTGGTTTTTCTTAACGGATGTTTCATCTCCTCACCCCCCTTGCGTCCCCCCCCCCTTCGAGTCCTTGTTTCGGTCGGAAATCTTGCAGCCATGTTCAATCTCCCGGCTTTCGGCGGCGCGGTCTTAACCTTCTTTGTCCCTTCACTTTTTTTTTTGGCAGTAATGTCTTATTTGTCTCATCGATTCGCCCCCCTTATCCTGACGCCCTAAGCGCAGAACCCTATGAAAGTTCAGCGAATTCCTCTCCCCCGCTATCAGCCTAACCCCCCCCAGACCATTGAGAAGCCTCCTTGCCACCTTTTCGCCCCTCGTATCCCCAATCCTCGAAAGGATAAGTTTTCTAGGGGTCAGACCCTCTACCTTGCCTGGGAGCCAGAAGTAACTCTACTTTGCCTCCTTCCGTCTTTTCCCGGCTGTCCCGGACCCTCCCACCCGTCCTCCGAGGCCGGTTCCTGACAAGATTTGCGAAAAAGCAGTTTCTCTTGTATTCCTTTCAAGAACTCCTCCTTTTTTTTCTTTCAGACCTCCGAAGGAGGACGGCGACCCCCTCCCGGAGCGTCTTTTCTTTCACTCACTTCTCTTGATTCTTCTTCCACTCCTGATCCTCTCTTTTGCCATCAGAGGTAAAACATTTTACCTAATTGTCGAAGAAAGTAGCATTGAGTGTCCTTCTTTTATGTCGGTTTTTTCGTCATGGCGCCTTTCTTCGTTTACTGGGTTTGCGGGATCTGCTTTCCATTTCCATCTCGCAGTTCGAGTCCCCCCTCTCGAACCACCACTTCCCTCCTCTGGAGGCATTTGTAACCGTTAAGGTTTTCCTCGGAGCGGTTGCCACCGCAGATTGCGTGGCGATGGGATCCAGGGAGATGAGTCTTGAGCGGAAACACAGCTCTGATCTCTTGGTAGCCCCTTTTATGTTTCTCCCTCTGGTCCCTTTTCGGCTTAGGCGAAGCAGGAATTCTTCAGGATCCCTGCCGACTCCACCTGGTACTCATGACCATCCCCTCGCTTATATCTCTTTTCTCCTCGTATATGAAAGGGCCGTTCCGAAGGAATCTGGCCTTGCCTTCTTTCAGAGAGATCGCCTTTAACCCCTCTCTTGAGCTGCCTCAGGACTGATAGTCAGGCTGATTCTGCTGACGATCCCTTCCCATCTTCTCCCTCAAGCTATGTTTTCTTCTCTCCCCTTGCTTCCTCACTCCTTCCCCCTGATTTTTTCGCCTGTAGAAACCGAGCGTTTCAGCCAACTCTTTTCACGGGAATGCATGGTAGCCCCCCTGTTACCTCTGCTCCTTTCGGAGATGTCAGCCCCGCCTTCACGGCCTCCTTGAATCCCCCCTTCCCCGACAAACTGCGGAGGATCCCCTTTCGGGGCCCCCTGTGTTCGGCGTTCCATCCCAGCATCAGTTTTTATGTCTCTGTTTTCTCACATCGCGACTTCTATTTTGGAATTGTTTGTCTTGGGAATTCCTTTTTCTTTTGGGTCCCCCGAGGATTTCCCTTCTGCCCTTTAGTAAGGTTTTTTCGCGTCCTTCCTTCCCTGCTGCTCGCTCTGATTCGGTTGGCTTTAATCCCCGACTTGAGCGAGGACCTTTTTGGCAATAGAGGAGTTCTTCTAAGATTTCCGTGAGATATTGAGATAGCCCCGTTTTCCTTGTCCTTTCTCTTTTGCTTTTTCTTATTCTTCCTGCACCCTTCCCCCCCTGTCGTCTTTCCTTTGCTCTCGGCCTGCAGGCTGTATTTTTTTTTTTTTCGGCGAGACTTTTAAACCTTGCGTGACCGTCCCCCCTATTTTGCTGAAACCTTTTTAGGGAGCGCAGGCTGTTTGGCCTTGCTTCCTTTTTCCCATCTAGAAAGGCCAGCACGAAGCGTTTTGGATCCAGGACGGCCTTCTTGGCTTTTGGGAGGAGTTTTTTTTTTTCAGGGCTCGTCCCCTAAGGGCTCTATCCCGCGCGCCTCTTCTGTCTCCCCTGGAGCAGGGGTCTTGTTGATTTTTCCAACTCACTCCTGCGCAACTACTTTTCTTTCGACAATCCTCTTGATTAGAGTCCCGCCCTTTAGGAAAAGATTCCGAAATATAGAAGCGATCGCTCCGTCTCTACACGCGCCTCTTATTGAGTCCTTCCTTTTTCTCCTTTGTTGTGAGAGAAGATGTAGCATTTTTTCATAAGATGGAGTGGCAGATTCCTCCGGCTAGCTGATTAGTGGATGTTCGTCTTGTTTCCAGACCCCCCCCCCTTACCTCTCCCCTCTTGAAGAGGAGTTGCGACTGGCGCCTTTGGGCGTGGCGCTCTTTTTTCACCTCCCCCCTGTCCCTTCTTTCCAGCGTATATCTGCCCTTGCGTGGGTCTCTTCCAAGACATTTTCCGCACCTCAAGCTTTTAGTCCTGTTAGCCCCTCCCCTTTGGCAACGTTGTGTTTTCCTCATGCTGGAGCCTCTTTGCTTTTCGCAAAGCTGCTTGACCGTTGTCCCTCCACCCAAAGTCTTCTGGATGGAATCGTTATATCATTCTCTCCCTTTCGATCCCGACTCTCCGCCGCCTGGCACAGACCCGCTTTCCCCCCCAGTCTGAGTACGTTCATGTCGTCACGGAAAGAAGGCCCCCCCCTCAATTACAACGAACCCCCCCCCAATTTTTTTGTGTCTGTGGTTCCTTTTCCCCCCCAGCTTTGGCGATCTCACCCCTTCTCGGATTGCCGCTTGGCCCCAGCCCCCCTCTTTTCTCGAGACCGCGCTCGGCCTCTCAAACCTAATTCTCGAAGAAATATGAAAGGTCCATACGTTTTCCTTTAAGTTTTCTCTGCTCTTGGAGTTGTGAAGCCCCTAACCTTCTCGAATTTTTCCCCCAACCCCAAATTAGAGGATTCCTTTGCAGATTTCGCACTCCCAGAACAGCGCCATCATTTTTGAATGGGAAATGCTCTTTTTTGATTTCTTTTCAATGTTCTCTACGCAGGTTTTCTTTGATGGCCGTCGAGTCTGGCGGCCCCTCCCTCTGACCCTGCCTCGAACATCGAGTCTCCCCCCCCGCAGGACGGTGCATGCCAGGCTTGCCTTTTCTCTATCTTCTCTAACTCCTTCAGCGGCGACCCTCCTTTCCTTTTCTTGCTTTCTGTGTCCCAATAAATTTTTTTCAGAGATTTGTCCTCTCGGTTTTCTTTTACCTCTCTCCCCCCAAGAAAGGACTCTGAGCCTCTCTTTCTTCTTGTGCAAGGCAAAGATTGCTGCCTGCTTTCTTTTTCGCCGGTAAGACGCAGTCGGGTCCTCACAAGCTCCTTAACTGGTCTTTTGAAGTTTCCTCCCCTGTTTTTTTTTTTTTTTGACGATTTGGCCCTGCCTGCCTCTCCCAGCGCTGCTTTTCTTCCCAGACCAATCACAGTCCCTCCCCGGCTTGTGTTTTTTTTTTGAGACGAACTTTTTCTTGTATCTTGACGCCAAAGAGCCCCATCCGGTTCCTTATTCACCTCCAGCTCCTTGCCATGACTCAAATCCCTAAGTTGACTTTTCCTTCATTGGTGTTTTTTTATAGTTTTTCCCCGTTTTGACCCTTAGTCTTCCTGCTTTGAGACGATCCCCTCCCCCCTCCATCCCTGCATCCCGCCCCTTTTTCACTGCTTTGCCAACGAACCCCCGAAGTTCCCAGACTTCTTCGAGTCCCTTTTGCCAGGGCGCCGTTTCTCTAGACACTTACATCTGGTTCCTCTTACTCCACGTTTTAGTGGCTTCCATGGCCGCCGACTGTGCTTTTTCCCCCCCCTTTGCCCGTAAAGCCCTGCTCTTTGATTCGGTCCGTCCTCCCCTGCTTTTTCATATCGTCGACGACCAACAATTTTAGGAATTCCCCTTCCAGTTCCTTCTGTTTTTCGTCCCCCTATTGGACGACCCTTCGTATGCGGAGTTGGTGATCCAAGTTTCCTCAGGGCTGCTTAAAGTCTTCTCGGGTCCTGATTTTTGTTTTTCTTATGGCGGACCCTACCTATCTCCCTTCTTTTGAGATTTCTCCCTTCCAACATGTGAACTTCTCTGTTTTTTGCGGTGATGATTACTTCTTTAAGGCTCTTATGCATGACACGTTCCTCTTTTTTTTGATAGATTAGTCCGTCCCCTACTCTTCTGGTTGCTTTCTAGGACCCCTCTCCTTCCTCATTTTTGCACTATTCTGAAATCGTTTCTGGAGCACCCGCCCTCTTCTTTTCTGACAGGGACTTTTTTTGATCCTTGCCGACCCTCCGGCCTCCTGAACGCGGCGTGGACTCTTGATGTAGGTCCGAGTTACGTGCGACTCATTCCTAGACCTTCCCCGCGACGTCCCCTGATTCTCTCAGTCGCCGCCTTTAATTCCCCAGTCCATCTTGCCATTTTTCGCCTCCCACCCAAATAGTCCCCCATGGCCGCCTCTTCGATTCAAGCCTTCCCTTTATCTGATTTTTTTTATCTCCCTTCCACCTCTTCGAATTTTTTTCGACCGCGTTTGGACTTCTTAAGCCAAGACCGCGGCTGAAATACCCTCGCGCCACCCTTAATCTCTATCAATAAGTTGTTGTTTTTCCTTAATTGGATCGCAGTTTTTGATGGAGAGCCTTTTTCTTGGCTTTCTGATTCGTCAGGGCGTCTGCCCAGCTCCTTCATGCCCTTCTGGTGATAGACCTCCTAATTTTCTTTGTATCCGAGTGCGTTTTGCGAGTTTTTTTAAGCGGTCGCGCGACTCCCGGCTAAGTCTTTTTGACCTTTCTCGGTTTTCCTCTTTTTTGGTCTTTTGAAGTTTCTCGTAGGGGGAGAGAGGGCCCTACCCTCCTCTCAACTTCTCTATTCCCCCTTCCTTCCCGTGAACTGTTTCTGTTCCCAATAGGTGGTCTTTCGAGCAGGCTCTCACGAGGCTTGCGTTCTCTTCTACGAGCCCCGGTCTCGTGGCATGTCAAGGCTTTTGGCAGTAGGGCCGTTTTTCTTTGCCTAGATCCTCTTTTTCTGATTTTTTCCCCTTGTCCCCTTCCCACATAAGCTCCCGTACGTGCACTGGCCTTCCCCTGCCTTTTTCGCTTTTCAGCCCCCCACAGAAATTCGTTTTCCCCCTGCCCCATTTTGTAACGTGCCTAACATCTAGCAGAAACCTCCGATCGGTTCCTAAGGATTTCCGCGGCTCCCCCTACCTTTCTTCGACCTTTGACCTCTTCGCGTCCCGTTTTCGTCCTTTTTTCCCTAAAGCCAAGTCCCACACTGAATCACGAAGAGGCCGTTTCATTTTGAGCCCAAGAGAAGGAGCTTTTTTTTGTTAGTAATTGAATTTCATACCCCGTTCATCTTGTTTTTTTTCCCCCCGACCCTTTATTACCCTCTCTCCTGCAGTACACCGGCGCGGATTGACGCACAGTCTCGTCTGATTCGGCCGTTCCTTAATGCTCAGTTGCTTTGCCATCTTCATGGTCATACTTTATTAAGAAGCCGCGTCTCCTTTCAGTTTTCGTGGCCGTCGGTAGTTTCTTTTCGGTTGCCGTCGATTTTCTTACTGGCGTCGGGGTGCGTTTCTAGAGCTTCTTTTATCTCGCCCCCAGTGGTTACGTACAAACAGAATCACCCCACAACTGAGACCTCGTCTTTTTTTTTTTTTCATGTGATTTCCTTCCCCGAAGGCATTTGCTCCTTGGGCTGTTAAATTTTTGCTTGCGCCTTTCTGTTCGCCCGGGGCGACGATTTTCCTCCCCGACCCACCCGACCTTTTGCTAGCATTTGAACCGGTGCTTTTTTAATTTTATGTACTCGGCTTTTTCACATCATGTGGTTTTCTCGTCCTTCTTTCTTCGGGAGCGCCATCGCTCAACAACAATTCTATTTAATCACGATTCATCGATCGTTGTTTAGTCCCTCCCCTCTGCGCTGACCTTCTTCCTCCCTAAGGCAGCCTTTTTCCGTTTCGACTGCCCGAGTCCCTTTTTTTTCAAGTCCTGTTGGATTTTTATGACACAAGAGAATATCTGTGCACAAGATTTCGTCTCTCACCGGTCCTTTCCAGAGATCGAGCGTCGGGTTTAGCTTCCCCTTTTCTGCCGCTCTCGTCTTTTTCCGCCTCAACTTTCATTCTTCTTGGCGTCTTTTCCTTCGGCTCTCAGTCGTCCTTTGGACTCCCTGCAAGGCGTCGCGTACGCAGATAGACCCTCCCCCCCTGCTTCTCCACGTTTTCGTTACATCTGCTCTTTCTTTCGTTACATTTTTTCTAATGATTCTCTTTCCTGTCAATCCTCCGCGGACTTTCCCTCTCCTTTGTTGAGGTTCATTTCTCTTTTTGATCGGGGTTCTAAATTCATCGCGGCCGAACTTTAGTAATTTGAACGAGGACTCGTATGGGGGTTTTTGCCCCCGGCGTTGTTTCGGTGTGTTCTATCCATTCCCCTACCTCGGGCTCTCTTTGACTTTCTGCGTGATTCCCCAAATCCAGGTCGAGTCTATTGAGATCGCCTTTCAGGGCATTGCTTGTAGTTCTTTTGGCTTCCTTCCGGTCGTTTCCTCCTACCCCCCCCCTCGGACCTTTTAGCTTCCTCGCTCTTCTCCTTGCTTTTTTTTTTTTCCGGTTCCTGTGGTTTTTGCCTGAGTGCCAGCGTCGCATGTTGTTTGCACCTCAAACTTTCGAGAGCAGGCGGTGTGCTCCTCGCGGCCGATTTCCGGACAGCCCAGCACGAGTTTTTTTTTTGGACGGGGTTCCATCAGGCCTCTTTTTCCCTCTGGCGTGCTGTTTTCTTTGCGAACCCCCGCAATTTTTCGTTCGCTTGACTCTCTCTTCTTTTGTATTGAGTTTTTTTCCCAGTCTCGATCCTAACTTGGCCCGAGCCGGGCTCCCCTCTTCGAAGCGTTCGCTCCTTCCCCTTGAAAACTCTCGAACAGTTCCCCCCCTCGAAGGACTTCTCTTCCCTTTCTCTTTCTTCTTCTTTCCTTTCCTTTTTGTTGGTAGAGTCTTGAGCAGGAAGGCCCATCAGATTTTTTGTTGATCGCCGGCTGCGCCTTGTTTTATTTTTGAGCGAAACCCTGTCATCGACAGTCCTTGATGCGTTTGCGCCGGATCCCGTCCCCCTTTGCAGCTAGACTTTTTGCCTTTCCCTCACCCCTGTCCTTCGCGCAGCCTTTCTCCTAATGAGCTTTTTTCGCTTTCCGCGGGCTCCTCCTCCCGTCAAAGCTGCTTTTTCCCACTCCTCCTAGTCGGGCTGGACGTCTCTTTTTCCTCTTTCGAGGGCTGATCTTCCGCCATTCGACCGAATTAAAACACTTTTTTCTCCCCCTCTCGGGTGGCACGGCAGTTTCTCTTGCTCGGCTCCTCCCGCTTTCTCCGACAGCATTCAAGCCTCTAGCCCCCCCATCTTTCGTTCTGAATTAGAGCTACGGCAAGAAGGCCAACCTACCCAAGACTTTCATCCAAAAGTCCTTTGATCTCCCCCCCACTTTGCGACCTTGCCCTCGGTCGCTTCCCCCTGAGCGATTTTTTTTTTTTTTTTATCGAGCGACAGCTTATCGCAACCCCCCCGCTCGCCGAGGATAATGCTTGGCCAAGAATTACTCAACTACGCTTCTCCTTTCTTCTTTGATTCAAAGGCTCCCCTCAAAAGGAGGTATTAGAGATGTTTTCTCCCCTGTAAACAGCGCCTGCCTATGAGATTTGCATTTTACCTTAGTATCAGTATTTTATTTACCTCTTGATCAGGTTTTTGCGGTTTTTTTCTTGCGCATTTGCAGACTGCTTTTTTCGTTAGCGCCAAGGCGACTTTTCCCCTAGGACCAGCCAGTCTGGAATCTCTTCTTGCGCGTTTGAGCGGGCTAGCAGTCTTTTTTTCTGACGTACCCGACGCTCGGCCCTGAGGCTCGTGCATCCCGCCAATATCCTTTTCGGCGGGGATCTCAGGACCTCGCAGTGCCCCGCTCTTTACTCTCTCCTATCGGTCTGGGTCTTCGATTTTTTTACCGCGGCCATTTGATGCCCAGGTGCCCTCTTTTGAACCGGAAATAAGCAGATCGAGGACTTTTTCGGTGATTTTCCCGAGGACCGTTTTTTTATCTTTCCCCTCCGGAACGGCTCCCCCCTGCAGCCGCCTCCTCTGATGGTCGCCCTCTTAGCGAGGAGCCCATCACCGTTTGTAACGAAAAATGTTTGGCACGCCTTCCTTGTTTCTCAAGTCGATTCCTCCCTAGCCCCGCCCAGCGCATGTCTCATCTTGGTCTCCCCCGCCCAGAGCCGATCTCGGGACCGGCCCTACTTTGCCGACGTTTCGCCTTGGGGTTGTTGGTGGTTTGGGTGTTTTTTGGGGTTTTTTAGATTTTTTGGCCAGTGCGAGATGACCTTCACTCTTGCACCCCATCTAGCCTCAAGGTATGAGCCTGTCCCTTTCCCCGCCGGCAACTGGCCGGACCTTCACCCTTTCAGGTGAGACGTTTCTTTATACTTTATCTTCGGTTCCTCCTTGCCGCCAACTCCCGCGCCTTTAAGCGGTGTTTGCCTATCCGGTTAATGTTCTGTCCATTTGTTCCGCGAATCCGTCTTCTCGACTTGTCCCGGCGGGATTCTCTTTTCAAACATCTGTCTTCCTTGAATTCAATACTTCGCACCGCGCGTTTCCTGCCCACTTTTGACGCAGAATTCACGTTTTTGTGGGATTTCCTCGTTTTGCGAGCTTGGTTCCTGCTCACGTCCCTTTCTGTCGGGATACTTGTCCCGCTTATTTTGTGTTGCGGTAATCCTTCTTCCAGATTTCGAACTGCTCCATCTGAGAGTGTTATGACTTCCATGTTTTCTTTGAGACGGCTATTGCTGGTGTTTTCACGGCTTCCCCTTCTCTTTCCATTTCCATTAATGCTTCATTGTCTCTATTATTTTCCGAAAACCTATTCCTTTTTGACCCCAGTCATAAACGCCGCGGTCCCGCCGGCAATTACGCCTTCCCCCCCTCTTTTGCGCGTCTGCCAGCAGCATAGTCGGTGCTGACTTCCCTGGCCTTCTTGTACTCTTTCAGGCCGACCTTGCCATAGCCGCTTGTGGCACGCACGTTCTGAGAGGAGTTCCTCCCCCGTCCTCTCTCTCCCTCACAGCGAGAGTTGTTAGGTCGCAGAGACATTAATCGCTTCTTCGCCGCGCCCCTACTTCCCAACACTTCCTCAAGGAGGGAACCTTCACACTCTGCTTTTATCCTTTGTATTTATAGACAGTTAACCGCGTCATTGTCCGTCTTTTTTCCCTCCTCTAATCCGTCTCTCAGAAGCTCGTCCTTTCCACCCCCCTAGCTTAGACTGAACTGTATGACTTCTTATTTTTCAATTACCGGGTTGTTGTGAGGAGTATCCTCGTGTTTGAGCTCGGCTTTTCATGCGTCTTCGGCTTCGCCTTTTCCTCTTGACAAAGACGGTCCCTTTCCCGGTCTGCGACTATTTTTCCGCTGCTACTAATTTCCTTGGAAGATTATGGCTACTTTGTTTAAAGCTCTCTTGCCTAGTAACGGCGATTTTTTTTTTTCCTTGACGGCTGCCGCGCCCTGCATTCGTATTCTCTTCTTTTTCCGATTGGAAATTATTTTCGCCCTAGTCGGCCACCTCCCTCTATTCCCTTTCACTACAATCGGTGAGAACTGATCAGAATGTTCCTCCTTCTTGTCCTGCATCTTTCTTTTTTGGGTGCGGAGAGGATCCCTTATCTTCGGGAAGGTCCATTACGTAGTAAGGGCAGCTTCTTTGTACCTCTCCCCAGTCCTGAGCCGGTTTTATCTCACCGTAACTCTTAAGTTCCCTTTCTGAATATTCTAGCCTTCCATGTCCCCTTCCAAGCCAATTCGTTGGCCGTTACATGTGATCGTCCTCCCCTCGCGCACGATTTAAGGTCGCTATTTTTTCCTACCAGACTTTTGCCGCCCTTCGCCGACAGTCCTTTTGCATGAAGCCTCTCCCGTCGCTTTCCGAAAGCCACCTCCGGACGGAACTCCCTTTTTTTTTGTGTGGCAATCTTTTTTTTTGCGCAGGCGAGGTGGCTCCTTTTTGCCCCCTTCGAACCTGTTTGTGGCTCTTCTCAGACACGCAGCTCCGGCGATTAACCCACCCGGCGACGTCCGGAGTTGGACAGACCTGTATGATTGCGGCTGCCCGCTCCCCTTTGGCCAATGAAGGAGGAACCCATTTCTTAATGTATTGTATCCCCTATCGTCTTTCCTTGCTTCTGGCAGTCCCTTTTGGGAACGGCGTTTTTCGATTGCTACTTTTTTTGTTTTCCTTTTCGTTAGGCTTTTAATCTAGCTCTTCCGTGTCCAACCGATCTTCCCCAACCCTGCAAGCCCCTGTCTTTCTTTTCTGGCCGTTCTGTCATTTGGAGCTGGTCTTCCTTAAACGGCCGATTTTTGCGCTGGTCGGCGGTTCTGAGCCGGGCGACTCTCCTGAAACCTTGTTGCTCGACTTTTTTTCCGCGGTGATGGGCCCTATCTATTGCGACCCTCCTCTTGCGGAGCCGCGGCCGTGGTCAGGCGATTCACCCCCCCAGGTACAGGCCCCTCCACGCGAAGTTAATAGGATTGTTTAGAAACTCCCCATTCTTCCCCCTGCGTTTGCAGCATGCAGCGGCCCGGCGTTCTTAGACTTTTACATCCCGTCTTAGGTTGCGCGGCTTGGCTTTCGATTTCTATCCCGCCATGATCAGTCCATCCCCCATATTTGTGGTCCTTCCCCGGCTGCAGCCCGCTTACTTTTCTTCTTAGCTGACCACCGACGTTATCCTCCAACGCGAGCAGCTCGGAATGAACTTTCCTTTGGCCCTATTGTTCCTCGGTCTGGCTGTACTCGGCCCTTATGCACTTTCACGGACGACTACCCAATCGGTCTTCCCAGGGTCGTTCCCCTTTTTCCAGGAGTCCCATTCTCATAATCCTGCTGGCTTTTAGATGAGTTCTCATTTTAGGCTTGGTTTTTTTTCTGGGCTCGTCCAGAGAAGAATTTGAAGTTTTATTCCACCTAACTTCTCCTCGCCTTTAGTAAGGTCTGCCGACCCCTT
>Ga0179593_1436610_pt1 | contig 13490 bp, 18 predicted proteins | sample CZODoug2_1_08_16_FD_185931 | JGI IMG/M metagenome (GOLD analysis project Ga0179593, IMG submission 185931) | Vadose zone soil fungal communities from Angelo Coast Range Reserve, California, USA - CZODoug2_1_08_16fungal (PacBio error correction) | ecosystem: Environmental > Terrestrial > Soil >... | reverse complement strand
CCCGCTGGTCAACTCCCAGCTCCCTCGAGCCAGCAAATGTTTTTAGGAAATTTTCTGGAACCGTTTTTTGACAGCTCCTTTCTCATGCCCTCGTCCCTTTTGGTTTTTCTGATGGGCGCGGCCTTCTTCCCTTTTGTGGAGACCCAGGAAAGATCTGATCCTATACCCCCACACATCACCCCCCTTTCAAAGGCAGTTTTTCACGATGGGGTTCGCTGCTTCCGTTCTCCCGTCCTTTCCGATGCATCTTTTATAAGTCAATATTCTCGCTTTCTTTTTTTCCCCCCCCGGCAGAGCCGGGGTCCTCTGGCTTTGTTTTTGGCTCGGCGACAAGCTTTTTTCGTCTTTGCTGGCGAAGGGTAAACCTTGAGTGGCCTTTGGTCCCCCTCTTCTTCCCCTCTCCTTTTTTTCCTTTCCCCCGGCCAATGTCCATCGATACACTTTTCGTGCGTCCCTGACATTATTTCTAAGGAGCCATTGTGCGATAGTTTTTCCCGTTTACCCGAGCGCTTTTTCCCAGTTTTCCTTCTTTGCAAAGATGAAACCCTCTGGCGATGTTTGTTCCCAGGACGTGAAATTTATGGGCAATCAATTCATATGCTGACCCTCCGAGTCGCGTTTTTCTTTATTTGTCGGCCAGTTTGCCAGGCATCCTTCTGGTAATTATCCATCAGACTCCGCGGGATTTTCACCTCTTCACAATAATGACCTGGATGCCGGAGCGGGTCCCAATCAAGTTCAGGTCAGACCTTTTTGTCATCTTTTTGCTCCCTCGAGAGTGATTTTAGCGAATCTAGTATCTTTTTTCCCAGTATGAGAGCCTGCTTTTTCCGGTCCCCTTTGGACGCTCCCAAAAGTTGTTGTTTTTTCCCGAAACCGTCTTTCCCTTTTTGAGAGAATACATTGGATGAATGTCATCACCAGTGTTTTTCGTCAATATTCGTCCCCCTGCGGCCCCCCCTTTATGGGAGCTGGAGGTCTTTGCAGGTCTCCTCTCTTTATGGTTTTTGCTGCAGGTCAACGCCCGTCTGATTCAAGACGACTAGAGCGGTTTTTGAAGTGTGCCACGGAGGCGACCCAAAGAACCTAATTCATATTCTCGTGTTCAAACCTGTTTTCCTTTTTGACTCGATAGTCGGACCGTTTGGGCATAGGACCGCTTGACTGCTTGCCTTCCGCCCTTCCTTGGATCACCATCTTTTTTTCACGTTAAGTTTGTTCAAATCCCATTCATAAACCTTGTACTTTTTCTTGAATCAGAAAATGTGTCGGTCTGATGATAGACTCTCCTCTCATGTGCGGTGGCACGGAGATTTTGAAATCCTGCGCATGATGCCCCCTGTGTTACCACCTTCGGAATGTGATTCTTACCCTCCTGCCCTCCTCTATTGGTGCAGTCAGCCAACGCCTGAAGCCTAATTGATTCAGAAGCTCAATTTAACCACGCCTTTTCTGGGGTTTGATGTCTCTTTTTCCCAAGTTTTGCCCTATGTCCTGAGAAACTTATACGCCTATATTGGGTGGCACGCTGCAGTTGCTGAAGAATTCCAGTCCCGCATGCCTTTTGCACTTGCGTTTGTCCTTGACGATTTTTTTGGAGAAGGTGCTTTACTGACGCGTATCGCGCGAAGCGGTGACGCCGCCCTTTACCTTCTTTCCCATTGGAGGAAGGATTTTTCTGGATTTGGAGAAGTAAGAGTTTGAAGTTAACCCGGACCTTGGGTTAAACCGCTCTACCCCCCTTCGACAAACTTCGGCACCCACCTCTCCATTTCTTTTCACAATTCCCCAATAAACCCTCAGGGACTAAATAGTCTAGTGCGCCCCCGAGGGAAGCAGAGCAACCCTCTTATTTCTCCTCCTCGTTTTTTTTTCATTTCTGCTTACAGGCCCCGCCCCATTTATCGTCTCTCTCCCCCCCTTTCATTTGGAATGATGAAGGTTTTTCATCCATTCCCATTTTCCAGCTTTTGATAGAGTCAGTCTTTCCCCTCTGTCGGTTGTTCCCTCACCCTTTACCTTATTATTAACAAATCGACAAATCCTCCATACCCCAGCAATTTTTCGTTATTCTGTCAAGACTAAATCGGTGACTTAGACTTTTATTCTTCCCCCCCCCCCCCTGCCAAACCTCGCCCCATCCAGTGAAAGAGCATCCCCGCTCGGCCTCTAGCACGGCTCTGCCATAATCTGCATTCCCCCCCCCCCCCCTCCATTTGCAGTGTGTCTTCAGCATTAACTCCAGATCCCCGCGCACAGCAAACCAGTGACCCCCTTCCGACTTGTAGTGTCGGCGCTGTTTTCCTTTTCAATTTTCTGGTAGCGCAATTTCCTTTTTTTCCCCCCGCAAAAAGATATTGTTCAGGATGGCGCATTGTACCTCCTCCGGACGTTCTCTAATTTTTTGTCCGTGTCATCACAGATTCCATCTTTCCCCCTTCCCCACCCTCGATTTTAATGCTGCTGCTCTCTAGAAGAGTCCTGGAACGGACCCCACTTTGATGGTATAAGGGTTTTTCCGTTAGACTTTCCTTTTTACTCCCCCCCCCACCGACCTCTTTCCAAAATATGTTCCGAGAATTTCGGTCGTGGAGGCAGCAGTGACATCTTTTTTTCCCCCTTTTAAGATTTATTGTTCCCCCCGCTGATTCACCGTTGAACCCTCTATACTCCCCTCCAGAGTTTCTTTCCAATCCTTTTCCCTTTCACCCCTTGAGTACCTATAGTGTTCTTTTGCCTCTTTTGCTGCTTTTCCTGCAGCACTGCCAGTCCTGCTTCTCTTCTCTTTTGGACATACATCGCTCCTTTTATTGGAAGCGGCTCAATATTTTCCCCCTGTGACCCCCCTCGTAGTAACTCTCCACCAAGGGATAATGTTTTTTTCAAGCAGTTCAGCCTCGGTTCCCTCCTTTTTTTCGATGACGTCCGTGCCCGCCTTTTGCCATTCTTCTTTCCTCCTTAATCGACCCTTTCGCTTCCTCGCCCGTGATAAATAGCGCCAGCCCTTCTTTCCCTATATTAAAATGCAACTGAACTGACGAGATCTCCCTTCTCCCCGTCCCTCTAATATTTCACCATCGTAAAATACCGCGGTGATCTACCCCTACCCCTTTCCCCAGAGTTGAACCTTTCCTCTCTAATCCCCCCACTCAAACTCACAGGTTTTTTTTAGGATGTCTTCGCCCTGAATTTTCAGAATTTGAAACTTAGCCCCAACATCGGCAAGTTGTTTTTTAAGTTTCCCTCCCTGAACCGTCTCGGGGCCTGCCCGCGTGTACACGGCCCCCCCCCGAATATGCGCCTTGTCGCATCCTCCCTCTCATATCACGCCAAAAGTTTAAGGCGCTTTCATTCCTTTCACACGTCCTTTGTCTATAGTTGTTTTCCCCACTCACGCGTTGTTTCCCATCGACATTCTCAAGACCGTGCCCCCTCCTGTAGCTCTCTTTCCTTTACAGGAGAGCGTAACAAACTTGCCTGTTGCTTCCGGCCCCTTATCCTTTTTTTTCCGCGTACCGTATTCACCCAGGGCAAATAAACCTTTTTCCGCCCTTGGATGGCTGCTCTTATCAGGAGCCGGGGTCCACCTGTTGACGCCGCGTTCCTCATCCCCCTTCCCCCTTTCCTTTTGCTGGCTCTGGACACACCCTTTCACTCCCTGAATGTTCCTCTGCATTATGCGCGGCGGCCCTTTCTCGCGCTTGAATCCGGAGGTGCCATTCTCACCCCTCTTTTTGCGCATCGGATTTCAGCGATTTTTTCAACTACTTTCAAGTCGTTTACCTTCCCCCTTTACCGTCCTCCATCAGTCTCGGAGGAACATTCTGTCTTTTGGCACGTTGGTCCAGATGAATCGCAGACTCGGTCCCCGTGGTGTGATGTCCGGCTTCGCGTGGAGTTCCCCCTCTGCGTGCTTACTCCCCCCCTGCCTTTTTACCCCGGAACCCTTCTTTAAACTTTTTTTCACGCTTGGTGATTTCTCTCTGGATAAATTGAAGGCCCTCCATGCTTTTTGGGCTGTTCTCCCCCGGGTATTTTTGCTTTCGTTGGTCAGCCTGGTCTTGGTCTCGGCGAGCTACAGGTTTACCCTTTTCCTTTATTCTGTTTCCGCTTTTTATTGGGTACAACGCGTTCGTGGCTGGCCAACTCTACGGCCCCGAGTTTGTAGGAAATGACGATTTAACAGTGGGTTTTACTTGACTATTCTCGCAGTCATGCGACAAGGTTCGCCCCATCTGACGTTAAACCGAGCTGCATTCGGGACCCTTGTTATCCCGACTTAAACAGCTGATTTTTTGGGAAAGCGTTCATTTCGGGTAGCTTCTATGCCCGATCCTTCCCCTAGTTTTCATCTGCTTCGTTTGACTGGTTAGCGGACCTTCCCCCCTGGATTTTTCCGGGTTCAAATCCCCGGTGATACTTTGACCTACTTTCCGACGATTTTGCGGAGTTTGATCCGCAATCCCGTTGCATTGATGTTCCCTCGGTCGCCTCGGGTTATGGAGCGTCCCGTCTTCGTTGCAGGGTTATGACGGAGCAAACCTCGGCGGACGGCCTCCCCAACTTACATGGTGATCCCTGTTTCTACCTTTGTTTTCCCCACTGCTGAGAAATTCCTGGATGAAGCTCGTTATGCCATTCTTTTTTTTTTTCTCAATTCTTTCCACCCCCCCTCGGCACAATACGTTGTTTTTTTTTCTTATGACGGAGACTTCGGTTCAGCGTAGCTTTCATTTTCTTATGGAATCTACACTGCTTCCTCTCAAGATTTACCTTCTTTCGCTTTCTGGGCCTGATTGAAGTGAACGTGTGGCCTCCTGTCCCACCCCCTGCGTCATATTCGTTAACTTTTTCTCCCTTTTGACCTATTATTCACATGTTGGGCCAACGTGCCTCCCCAGCCCCTATGCACGCCGAACCCCCTGCTCCCTCCTTTCTCCCCTATGTTTTAATTTTTGCTATCATACCCCTTTCCTTTCCCCCCCTTTCTGCTTTAAAGCAAATGCTATTCTACCTGATGATATACGGGAAGCAGTGCATTCCGCTGGTGGCTTCTTCCCATCCTGATGCCTGTCCATCCGTCTTCTGTCTTTCCTTCGGATTACAGGGACACGAACTTTCCGATTGTCGGTGTACGAAGCCCCCCCGCCCATTTGACGTGGAAAAGTTCTTGCTTGACGCGTCGTCCCCATCTCCCCCCCTGACCTGCCGAACGGTTTTTTGGTTTTATGTTAGCGTGGACCATCTCTTTTCGTGAACTCGAATGGACTACACCGTCTGATTTGGGTGGAGTGGCAGGTGCTTGTCTCTCTACGTCCCCTCTTCTCTGTTGGCGGCTTGCGAATTTGTTGCAAGATTTTTTTTTTGTATAGCAGTTTCTGCCCTTCATTAGTATCCCCGCGTCCTCCTGAGCTGTCTGCCTGTTCCCACGCCCTTTGCTTTTTGAATGAGAGGGCTTTGGCTTCAGGGATTTGGGGATAAATGGACGGTTGAAGGGGTAAGATTCCCCTTTCAACCCGACGTTACCTCCTTCAACTGGAGAGCCACCGATTTCCGTGCCGGGCCCTTCCTTTCCCCCCCAAGTGAAGCGGCTGAGTAAAGAGACGATTGCGCCCGTCATCCCAGAGCCCATACTCCTCTTGGTCTCTTGGTTCTCCTTCTGGATATGAGTCTTAATCGGATGTGAGCCTAGTTCTCTTGGCTCGTCCATTCCCGTATTATGCTTGGACCCTGTTCCTTTCTTTGGACCAGCTTTTGGTACCTCAAGTTGATCGAAGTGGAGCCGTTTCGCTCCCCTGGTTGGTTAAACATTTTTTCCTTCCCCTCAAACCTTACCTTTCCCAAACCTACACAATCTTCCAGCCAATCCCCCTCAACGGTTCTCGAGGCCGAAGTTACCTCGAGATGGCGCACAGGGTAGAATTCGACCCTTCCCGGAAACCTTTGGGCACCTATTATCAGTGCCCGAGACCCCATAGGACTGAATATCCTTCCTTCTTTCAATTGCAATTCCACCCAACTTCTCTGTTTGGCAAGTCTCCTTCCCTCTCTTTTCTCACCGTCGCCTCGAAAAAAACCACTTGAAACCGTTTTCTCTCAGGTCGTGGGTATCCCTAGGGGACTTTCCTTCTTTAGCGCATGGTCTTTTTTTTCCCTTTAACCTTCACACTGTTGAATGATGGAGTTTCCATGTCAACTTCAGTGCCAGACCTTTGCATGTTTAAAGGCTTTTGCCACTTATTGTCTCCTTTCCTCTCGCAATGTGAATGACTATTTAATAAGGTAATGACTTGCGACAACTGAAGCAAATTTCCGCTCGGTTTTCCCAAGGATTTTTCGGGGGGAACCAACACCCCTGAAGATGTCCCAAATATTTTCTTTCCTCTAGGGGTATTTTCCCGAACGCGTGCATGCACTATGAACACCCCTTTCGACTTCCCTTCCATGGTAACGTTTTCCCTATCTTCTATCCCCTAGGTTTTATTTTTTAGATCCATCCCCGTGCCCACCCCATCTAGACAGAAACTCTAGTTGTCTCCTACTCCTTTCGTCTTTCCTTCTAAGAAAGCAGTGCCGCCTGATCTCTTTCAGATTACGATTTGTAACCCCCTCCCGGGCCTCGGCCGCATTTCCCGACACCCCGAAAATTACCTCATCCAAAAGGCTAATGTCTCGACGACGCCGCCCTCGGTTTTTCACCCCTGTAACGTTGTGGACTCTCCTTTCCTCCTTTGCTTTGATCCCCTTTCCATAGTTCATCCAAGTTCCCAGACTCGGCGAATAAGTTCCGGCTCTCTTCTGCAGCCCCCCCTTGTCGAAATCTTTTTTTCACCAGGGAACCACATGTCACTTCCGACAGATACTAGTACGATAAGCAACACGGTCAATCGTCCCTTTTTTCCCCCAATAAGCAAGATTTCAATTACCCTCTTCCTTCCTGTGTCCAGTTCTAACTAACTACTAACACGCAATCTTACATATGACTTCGGCATATGAATTTCTGACCCCCCCCTGCAATTCTGTACCCCCCCTCGGCCCCCCGATGTTTTCCTTGAAATATGAGTTCCACTTACTGGCTGCTCGGTAAGTGTGTAAAAGCCAACCTTTCCTATGCGCACCCTTCCTGGTTTTAAGATAATCGTCCAAACGTTAGCCCTTTTTTTTGGTTTTTTTTTTTTTTATACTGGTTTTTGCGTAATTCGTCTTCCCCCCCCAAACGTATATTTGTCCCCCTGACACCCCTCTTTTGTCCCTCCTAGCACCTTTCTCCATTACTCCGGAAAATTCTGGATGCCGAGCCGCCTTACTGATGAACCAATGAGTTTACCCCTCTATTTTAAGACAACCGCGCCCTTATTGACGTATCCTCGTCCCGCGCTATTAAAAAAAGATTTCAACACCTTTTGCTTTTATTGTGTTTTTTTTATCTTTCATCAGGCCCCCTCCTCCGGTTTTTACCTTAGCCTCGCGACATCAGCAACCGGAACTTCTACGAGTAATGTCATTTTCCCCCCCGTTCCCCAAGTTCAGAGACCTCATCTGCGGCGTCGGTGTAACTTGGCTTCTGCAGCGATTTTGAACCGGACCAGACGCTTCTCTCTCCCAATCAGTTGTGTTGTATTCGAGATTCTTCTGCACCCCTACTCCCCCCCCTTCGCTGAAAGCCCATACCGCGATAATGCTGAGCTAGCATTCTCTCTTTTGATGAAACTCAGCTATGATAGGTTCGTTTTTCGCTGGAGAGGCATTAATGCAGGTGGAGACACCAAGCGGCCCTGCCCCCCTTACCCAGGCCCTTATCACTTGTTCACCCTTAGGCAGCCAAAGGTTTTTTTCCCGTGGGTGAAATCGCTTTTACCATTCCTTGCATAATTTTTGCCTTGTGTTTTCCTCGCCTGCCCTCTTTCCTCTTCCTTTTTCATCTCTCGTTTTTCCGACCTGTCTGCGGCCGCCTTCGTACACAGGCAGTTTGTTGCTGCTGTCTAGGCCAGTTTCTGGCCGTAAACGTCCTCTCCGTTTGCCCTGGAAATTTTATATCCGGGTAACTTTGGGTCGTTTTTACTTGAGTCTCGCGTAGGGAAATTGGCTCGCATTCCTGTTTTTTTTGCCGTTTCCCCCCCTTCGAGAGAAGTTTGACAGGTTGTTCTTTCTTCTTCAAGACTGGACCAGCTGCCGATTTGGGTCCAGGCTTTCACTTTCCCTTACCCTCCATTCTCCCGAGGAAGATGTCTTTGATTACCGCAATCTTCACTTTCCCGTCACCTGCTTTCCTTCCTCCCTTCCTCACAGGGTTTTTGAGACTTCATGAAGCATGATCCCCGGAGATTCTTATCCCCTTTATTTGTCCTGCTCTTAGACGAGGGCTCTCTCGAGTGTTGAGAGAACCCGCGCCGCGAGTCCTTGGAAAGGATCCGACCCCTGGAGTCCCCCGAGGACGACGCCACAACGGATCTCGGCGTCTTCCCTTCTCCCCGTATTTCTCCCCCCCCTTTTCAGACATTATCCTGTGCTTTTTCTTGAAGTTTTTGTTCTTGTTTTTCTTTCCCTTCGCCCCAATAAGTGGGCCCCAGATCCCCTTCTTTCTCTTAGTCTTCTTGGGCATTGCTTAGTGCCCAGCAGAGACTCAGCCTCTTTCCCTCGGCTTCGCTGCGTCGCCTCACTTTGGTTCAGATTCGCCCAACAAACCCGCCCAATACCCTTCTTCCCCAGGTCAGCTCGTGCAAACTGTGATCATTTGACTCTTAGTCTTGCACTTGTTCACTTTCATTCTCCCGGCTCTTCCCCCTCCCCCTCCTAGGAGACCCACAATGTTGACAGCGTTCAGGTTTTCCCCATCCCTCCCCCCCCAGTTGTTGTAACCCTGTATTCCTCTAACATTGTCTATTTGTTTTTCCTTTGACCGTGCTTCTAGTCTTTTCATCAGGCCTTGGTAGGGACGCGATGTTTTCGCTTCACCACTGGCACGATGGTTTACCCGACCCCCATGCCGACGTCTTCCCCCTTCCTTATTGTTCACCAGCCCATCCTTCAGAATCTGGTCGAGTGTACGACCAACTCCTTGCCCTCCATGAACTGTTTCCTTTCCTCTTTTCCCATGGACTCCCCTGCTGCCCAAAGAAACGTTTTCGTTTTTTGAGGTCTTGTCGTCGTGAAATGCGCGACCGTTTCTCCCCGCTCTGATTTGGTTTTCCTTGAGTGATGACGATCGACTTTCTTCCTGAGCGATGCGCTCAATGGAGTTTGCGGTGTACTTCCTGCTTTTTTTTCCTCGCAGTTTGACCGCCTTCCTGACAAGTTCCAGTCTATGCGTCTCTTACGACTAGAAAAGTTGTTTTTTGCTTTCCTTACTTCGTGGAAGAGGATTTTTGAATATAAGATGTGGTTGAATGGATCCCATCCCTTTTGTTTCAACCCTGCTCAAAGCATTCCCCAATGTTTCACAACTTGTTTTTCCCCTATCATGCCGTCCCCCATTAAAACCCCCTTGGGGGTGAGGACCTCCCCTGAGGCCGCTTAAAAGTGCTTTTCCTGCACCATTATTTTAATTCTACCCGTGGTTTGTTGAGGGGATGGCCTCTGCTCTTCTGCTGTGGCTGAAGGCCTTTCATTCCCTCAGTCCTCTTAATTTTTTTTTATTTTCTTGGTCCTTTGAGGTTTCTCCCGAAAGGGCGCGTTTGACGAAGTGGCGCGTTATAGCGGTTTTACCCCCCTTTTTATAGGTATGTCCCATAACCCCTACATCTTTTTTTTTTGAATTAGCCAAATCTCGTCGACCACATACCCCTTCTCACATTAATGCCAAGGTTCGTTAGTAAAAAAGAGCTCCCTTTTAGACCTTCTTGATATTCCAACCCCACCCCTTTCCCCCCTTCTCCCCAACGCCCCCCAGCGCATCGCTCGGCTGCTAATCCGATCGTATATCTCCTTCTTTCCACCCCCCCAATTGCGTTCGGTAAGCTTCTTCCTCTATTGAACGGACCCCATCCACCCCCGTTAACAGGAGTTTCTTGGTCGCGGCGTCGGCCCCTTTTCCCAATCCCCGTTTTGACCGGTGTTTTTTTATTAAAGCAGGTCCCCCCCCCCTATTCGTCCTTCTGTTTTTTGCCCTAAATCTTAACTGCCTGCCGATCGGCTGTGTGTTCACTTGTTCCATCCTTTCAGGTCCACGTTATCTCCCCTTCCCCCTCGCTTACCTCCATGGCTGATGCTAGGCTATACCCCGGTCCATGACCGCACCTAGCATTTTCGATTCAGTTATTTTGGTGTCCCCAGTCCCCCCTGTTTTTCTGCTGGCTTGGTAAGCCAAAACTCTGGCCACGCGCAAAGATTTTTAGAGAGTCTGTTCTGTCTTTTTTCCTATTGGAACCAGTGTGCATGCACTTGGAACCTTTTTCCGCCCCATCCCGAGCCCCGTCTCACGATTTGAAACGAGCTTGCCGTACCCTCTTTTCTTTTCTTATTTCTTCCGCCACACATTCAAAAATCTCCCCGCAGCTGATCAGTTTTTCGCTTTGCACCCTCCTATTATTCCTGCGGCCTGCCTCAATTCTAAGACTTTTCTTTCCTATTAAGTGGGGCGTGATTGACCCCCGCAAGCTGACTAACCCCCTTACACCTGCCTTCATACTCCTTTCATCCAACATTAATAGAAGACATCTACGGTTTAGCAGAATTCAGATGCCCCCCCCCTTCTTCTTTTGAGCGCACCTTTTCCTGATTGTTTTCCTTTACAGAGATTTCTTGTCAGATACTCGTCGTGAATTTACTCAGATCAATATCGACAGCCCGCGTTTCCGAGCCTTGCTCCCGGTCAATCCCTTCAGGGTCCCCTATCTTCATTTTCTTTACAGCTTTTCCACTCCCCCGCTGATGACCAGTTCTGTAAATTTAAAATACCTCCGGTCCCCCCCCTGTCGCTTACAAACCGTTTCATTCCTCGGCGTCCTTAGTCTCATCTTGAAGTTTTTTTTCTGTATTAAAAATCCATTGTCCACTTCGCTGTACAACAAAGGCCCTCTTTCACTGCCATTTCCTCCCTCTTCAAGTGTGACTTTCTACCAGCTTCTTTCCACCCCCCATTCTCACTCCTGTAGTCCCAGATCCAGTACTTCACGCACGGGTTACACGGCCTGTAATTACGTACCCCACCGTTGTCTTTCCAGTAAACCTAAGATTTTGCACTTCTCCCTTGCAGCTTTTCCTTCACTTACCAGGTATTTACTCCCCACAGGCGGAAAAAAGGCGCGTTTAACAAACTTCCTATTTAACAATCTACCCCCACTTTTCAGTTCTGATACCAGAATCCTTACACGCGGAAAAATTTGCCCCGCGGCATTTCCTTTCTTAGTTTTTACTAAGCGAGACAGTAACTCTCCCTGCTCCTCACTCAACCCCTTCAAACTTCTCCTTTGAGGCTTTTTGGTCCAAACGTTTCCAAAAGTTTAATTTCTCCCGATTCTTCTGTCTATTTTGTTCGACCGTTCCCCTGATTTCTTCTTCCTTCCCTCCTTTTCATCCTGTGTTGTGAGATTCTTCTCCTTTTTTTTGCAACTCCGTTAAATCTCCCGGCTAGCCTACCCGTTACTCCCTGTTTTCGATGGTTGTAACTTCCTCTCACCGAGTGCATTATAGAAGGTTTCCCGTGGTTGAGTTCTGCGCGACCCTTGAGACCCTTGCCGTCCTTCGGTTCATGCCCCGCAGCAATACTGTGACCCTGAGCCCAAAGGTTTTTTTTTCAGTGTTTACTCCGCTCTACCTATACTTTTCCCCCATACGATTGCTCTGTTGGGCTGCGTGGAGCCGAGTTCTTTCTCTTTTTTTTTTCACGTTGATTTTTCTTGCGTGTCTTCTCTTACAGTTGCCTTTTTCCGGTCTCCCTATTCTGGATTCACCCGCTTGCTTGGCCGGGACAACGATCCTTAAAGACTTTGAGACGGATTGAGTTTCTCCTGGCGGACTGCGTTTGATTACTTTTACATGCCTCCCCTTCTTGCGCTATTTCGTTTCTTTTTTTTTCCCCCAGCCCCTTTGCGAGCGCAGTCGGGGACGTGCGCGATTATGCAAGACAAACATCTTTCCTCTTTTTGGACAGTGCCTCTTTCATAACTTCCTCCGTGCTCCCCTACGAGGAAGATGTTTTTATCTGAGGTCGAGCTTCACGGTGCCCTTCCTTTCTTGCTGGTCCTTTCCGACCTTCCTCAGCCTTTATACTTTGACCTCTTATTCGAGGATTCGGCGCCCTTTCTATGAAATCCCTTTTCATCTGCCGGTGCATCCCTCGAAGCCGGCGTTTGCCCCTCTTTTCGCCCTCACTTATTTTTCGTTGGGAAAGTCTACAGCTTTCGTGTTCTTCACCGCGTCGGACTGCCCGATAACCGGAAGTACTCCTGGCGAAACCATAGGTTTGACTGAGTTGCCCTTTATAACCCCTTACATTCCCTTTATCTTTTCGTTCCCTATTCGCCGCGGGCCCCATCAGGCACTTGGTCTCTTCCCTCGGTTTCCCCTTCTTGTCGTGAGTCCTGTTCATTTTGTGTGACACCCTCAATCTCCTGATTCCGCCCTGAGACAAGATTCTCTTTTCTGTTTCTATTTTTTCCCGTTGCCTTTGTGTTTTCGGTTTGACCTGATCGCCCCCCTTGTCCCATAAACTCATGGTTTTACTGCCTAAGCTCCGTGCAAGTTTTGATAATTTCGAGCAGGCGGTCCAGTTTTTCCAATCTTCAAATGTTAACGGATCCGCCCGGAACAGCCTGCTCGCGCTTTTGGTGAGCGCCTTTTTTTCTCTTACACTATCCAAACCCTTTTTTCATTGTAAAACCCGAGCTTCCTCAATTTGCGTATTTGTCGGCTTATGTCATCCGGAAGCCCTGTCCAGTTTGCGCTTTCTTCATGATCTGTCCCAAGGTGCATGCCTCTTCCCCCGGTCCCAACATGTCTTTCCTTCCTTGATTTTTTGTCAACGCAATACTGCCGATCTGGGTCGTCCTTTCCGTCACATGTTTTCTCTTTTTTTTTAATTGACCCCCCCTTTTCGCCTCGCGTACCATCAAAGCCCGTGACAAGAACGGTTTTCTGGGGATGTTCTTTCCCACGCTTTTCCAGATCTTCAGTGACTACCCTTCTACGCCCATTGGGTGGAACGTGTAGATGATGACGAGCCCTATTCTCTTCCTAGCTTCTGCCCCTTGATCCTCTTTCTTCCCGATTTTTGTGGTCGAGCAGGGCTTTTCATATTCGAAGTATCCAGTCGCCCCCCTCCGACTTTCCTTTCCGTCTACCCTTTTTGCGGCACTTTTCTTTAAAGGCTTGTCGGATCTGATTGGCGATATAAGATACGTTTTCAAGTGGATGGACAGAGGGTTCAAACCCTTCTAACTGGTTCTTCTCCCCCTGGCGGCCTCCCCGGCTTTCCTTTTCCCTACAAAATTTTTTTTTGTTTGCCGATCCCAGAGTGCCGAGTGTCACCCATTGAGGAGCATTTCTCCCCT
>Ga0179593_1302570_pt1 | contig 13490 bp, 11 predicted proteins | sample CZODoug2_1_08_16_FD_185931 | JGI IMG/M metagenome (GOLD analysis project Ga0179593, IMG submission 185931) | Vadose zone soil fungal communities from Angelo Coast Range Reserve, California, USA - CZODoug2_1_08_16fungal (PacBio error correction) | ecosystem: Environmental > Terrestrial > Soil >... | reverse complement strand
GTTGTCGTACAATCACACCCATTTGCTAATGATTCATTGTACCTTCCTCCCTTTTCAGCAGTCATCTTTTTCTTTGTACGAACCACAAGAGTGTTTTTTCTCCTCACATATCACATTTATCCGGTCGCGAACAACATCCTCTCTGGGGTAAGATTGCTTTTCCGTAACTACCACACGAGGTTTTACAAGCCTATCGTCTAAGATTCTTTCCCCCCTAGTTTTTCCGTTACGTAAGGGCAGATCCCCGAATGAGAATTACTTCTTCTTTTTCGTTCCGATTCTGCTAACTAGAGTTCCTATCCACCATACCCCCCTCTCCGTAGATCCCGGAGCCTTGTTCTTTCCTTCTACCTCCAAGGATTAAGATTTCTGTCTCACACATCATTGTTTTACCCCTGGCTTATTGGTCTTTCTTCCGATTTTCCCCGCACCAGCGAGTGCATGTACTACGTTGATCCTTTTTTTATTTCATTAGAACCCTTTTCCCCATGAGTCGCAAGTGACTCCCAGCCTTTGAGATCGTCCCCCAACAAAACTGGTTTTTAATCAATTAATCCGTCCCTCCCAATACACCTTTTGAGTTCATAGAACACTGGTTTCCTGACGCTTGTATTTTCCAAGCCCCACTAATTCTTTTTGTAAATATTTCTCGCCCTCCCGATTCTCCCCGTGATATTCCCATTCGTCTATCACCCCAGCCGTCAGGATTTTTTTCTCTGCACCATGTGTCCATTTTCCGAGGAAAGTACCCCCTGTTGTGATGACTTGTCCGATCAGTACTCCCAGTCTTTTCCTTCCCCGGACCCGTTCCTGTTTGCGAAGACCCCAGAGCGCCTTGACCCTTTCAAGGAATCGTGAGGGCAAAAACTCTTTTTTCCTCCCCGGCGCCCTTTGAGTTTTGTAGGCCTTCTTTCGTTCCCGCACACATTTGACCTTCCAATCTCGGACACGCGTCCTCCCTGGATTACTTCTTACTGTTCTGGCGGTTACGGGTTTTTGACCCACACGTATTCCCAATTTTCGTCAGCTGCTTGGCACGGCCGAATACTGTACCACGACCGATTGCGTTCGAGTACCGTTCTCTTCCCTTCTCTCCTCCTCCAGCAACAAATCCTCGACAGGGACATACCCCCACCAACTTCCTGTCGCCGCTGGCCGCCTATTACAATTTCCCGACTTTACACCCGTTGCCTCCCGACTCGGGCCCTTAGCAATTTCCCTGGTTTCCTCGATTATTACTGCCTTTCCACTTGCTGATTTAGATTTATGAGACCTTCCCCACCTTCTTTATGGGGCTATATCCTTTCCCCCTCCTCCTCTTTTCAGAGCTACCCCACATCCCCACCTCCCTGCAGCAGAAAGTTGCTAAGGAATTTGTCCCTTCCTTTCCCCTCCGCGCCGACAGCTTAGGCTATCCCCTAGTCTAGTTTTTTCCGACTCGGGTTTATGGAAAGTCTGTCCCCCCCCATTTAGTCGTCCGGTAGTCCGACTTGTTCAATAATGCAAGTTGTGGATGTCATTCATATTTTTTAGGAGCTTTTCCGCGTCCGCTACGAGTTTTCCTAGGGTTTTGAACGGTCATAGCTTCCCCCCTATCCGTCTTTCACTTTTCCTCTGGCCGTGCAAAGCCCGCACTTTCATCTTGTTTTTGTATGAGTTTCCTTTTCCCTCGCAGTTATGAGGTCGTAGGTTAAGGAGGCCGCTTTCGTACATTGTGTTTCCCCTTTCCCCCTGGTACCTCCAAACAGGATCTTTTGCCCCGGCGTCCCCTCCTTCCGGAACTCCATAATCTTGTTAATCTAGGTCGTAACCCGACTTTTTTTCCCTCAAAGGATTTCAATCCTTAATGATTTTGCTTCTTCGCGCTCCACGCCGGGTCAGATCCTCGTGCTTGTCCCCTGCGAAACTTCCATTTCCACCAACCTTTTTCAACGAGTTGACGCCGTACGAGTTGTTAATTGTTTTTTCTAAGTATACTCTGCTTGGTGACGCGCCGTAATTTTACACCGTCTGCCCCTTTATTTCTTTTTTCCCCTAATGGACTTTCCCCCAGCACGCGTGTTATGCTGGTTGAAATCCCTCAACGGCCCTTCCCATTGTTATCAGACCCGCTCCCACTGGTTAGATTGTCAGACAGTGCAATTTCCTTTCTGTGTTGAATTTCATCCAAACACTCGTTTTCTAATGCCTCGCTTGGCGCTTTAGAGACCCCCACATTGATTTTTTCTGCCTTCCAGAGAGGGAGCTGCCCTCTGCATTTTATTCAATAAAGCACGGTCCAAGAATCTTTTGTGGGACCTCGTCGTCCCTGTCGTCGTTGCACCAAACTTCGAATTTCTCTTACGAGAGGTGATCTTTTTTGACAGGTACACTAGTCTCGTTCAATCACTATGAAACGAACCGATCTCCCGGGGGTAAGGATGATTTAGTTTTATTCTTACTGGTTCTTCAGGTAAAAATCTGTTAAAGAATCTTCTTCCGGGAGGGGGCATTTCGCACCCGTTTAAGTTTGTTTTACTCTCATATCTTACAAGACCATTGTTGGGGTACTTATACAGGATTCATTGCACTTACACCCACTTCCTGGTTGTTCCCCCTGAAATATGATTCGGACAGGTCGTCAATAGAGGCCGAACCATACGTGATTTGGCTGGTTAAAGTTCAGAAAAGGCCCCAGAGGGATTTCCTCGGAGGACATATGGATATTCACATTTACTAGTTCACCTCTCACTCGTCAGTGTATTTACTAATCACCCCCCCACCCCCCATTTCGTGAACGTGGCCCGTGGTAGGCCATTCAATCCCCGGTTCGCCCCCCCCCCCGGCCCGACCCCCACGCCTGTTCACCCCCCCTTTTTTTCAAGGGTGGGCCAGACACTGCAATTACGGGGGCCATTGTTCTATAGGGGTGTGTTGCACGTCCCCGACCCCTGCCACTTAATCCGGAATGCACCGAAGGATTCGTTTTCCCCCCAATTGTCAAAACTTCGACTGCGTTGAAGTGTGCATGCCGATTGTCCCCGCGAAAATTTGCACTTTCCCCGGCCCCCCCCACCGCACCCTCCGGACGTTTGGTTTTTTCGCTCCCCCCCACTGCCCGTCAGCATAATTCCCCTCCCATGACATTTCTCCCCTTTGACCCTACTCCTATGATCACTTCTCTTTCTTTCCAATCCAAATGCTACCCCCCCTCTTTTTGATCTTCGTTCTTTTCATACTTGACATCGTTAATTTCCTTATGTCCAGTTTTTTGTGGTTGTAATTTTTGTACTTTGCTGTCTGCACCAGGGGGGACTTGCGCTCTAACCTCGAATCACTTTTTGGCAAAAAAAATATTTGATGCGCATCTTTCCCACCCGAAAACCCTTTTCCCATTCTCTTGATGCACCTTTTATACAAACTTAGCCGATTGCAAGGTGCTTTAAGCCTCCGGCAGGATTTTTGCCTTAAACTACACTTCCCGTCATCTTGATTGTTGTTGAAATCTCTTTACGCATATCGGGTGATGAACGCACCTGTCGGGTCCCCTAAGCATATTGAGTATAAGGTCCCCCTGCTTATTCCTTTCCTTAATACTTTCGTTAACCGGTTTCCATAAGATCATAAGTTCCCCCCTCGTTCGAGAGGCCCCGTCTACTTTTATGTGGCTTTTCCCCCCTTCCCACGAGCGTCTTTCACCTCTTTTCGTTTCCTCCCGGGCCTTCTTCACCCTCCTTTTACTCACCTTTCGTTCCTAATTCAGTGGCCTTATTTCAACCCCAGGTGGCCTTTTGGGGTACTATCTTCTTCCACGCTCAGTTTTTTTTCTTTCGACTACGCCCGCTTGCTCCCCTGGTCCTTCCCCTACCTCCCTGCCATTCCCTGCCGACATGAGTTCAATGCTTTTTGTCTCGGCCCGTTTTATTCAGTGACGGCGGTTTTGAAATACGATGTGCATTGAACCGTCTCCAACGAGATTCTTATCACTGGGCCGAACGACCGCGTTTCTTGCTGGCTCTATTTGCTGAACACCGTACCGAGTCTTTGATGTTGCTGAATCTCGCTCCCCCCTGTTCTCCCCTAGTCTTATGGACCCGGCCTTTCCTTTTCCCCAACCTCTGCGTCACAATATCAACCCCCCAACTCAACTGGCCTTTCCTGAGGTAAGGTTGGATCAAGTTTTCCCGCTAGAAGGGTTCACTATTTCTCTGCTTCGTCTTTCACAGCCTTTTTTGCTCAAAGGTATTTTGCACGTTTCACAGCGATGCTCCTTCTCAACTGTTCCTAGTTTTTCTCCTTATCGCAGAGAAGTCCCCCACTTACTCCCGCAGTCTTCCAAAAAAACCTACCGTACCTTCCAGACATTTTCCCCGCTGGACCTTTCACCTGAAACTAAGAGCCAAACGTGGTTGTAACGTCATGATGTCAAGGCATCTTTTCCTACAAGTCGTGGAATTTTCACCATTTTGAAGATGTCTTGGTCTTTATCTGTTTTTTCCTCATATGGATCAGGATACATCGCTTTTCCCCCCCCTTGTTTAGCGGAGGTGGACTCCATGTGGCCGCTTTCACGCGTGTGTCACTGTCCGCCCTCTCTTGCATTGCCTTCCTAAAGGTTCCTGACCTGCTTTCCCTTTTTGAAAGTGCCCTCGCAGTTTACACAACAAAAAATGCGGCCAAAAAATGCACAACAGCGGAAGTGACCCCTTCAAAAGTTTTCGGCTTTCGTGTTTTCTTTAAAGGGTTGTGGATTTTACCCCGGCTACCCCTCCACGGGCTTTGCAATTTTAGTTAACTCACCCCTGCGTTTTAAAGAGGCTCTTCCTCTTAATGACATTTCTATTACATCCCTCCTAATCGCGATGCAGGGAGTTAATTCCCACCCCTCCACCTAACGGAGGGTTGATCATTCGTGATTTTTTTTTTTTTTTTTTTTCTTTTTTTTTACCTTCCTCGGACTAAGCGTTCAATGTTTCCTCCCCCCTTTATTTTCTGTTAGATATTATTTCCGGGCTAGAAACCCCCTGGCTGGGTATGCATTGATGTTTCCAAACCATGGGCGTTTGCATAGTCCGCACCCGCGCTCTTGTTTAATACGGAGGTTAGTAATTTCGGTGCCTTACAGAGAACCGAGGACCTGAGCTAAGACTAGTGAGCCGACTTTAGAGGTAGGATCAGGATGGGACCGGACGCGTTTTGAACTCCCAACCGACCACTCCCTCTTTTAGCGTCCCCGGCGGAATTGTGCCGCGACCTGTTTTTCATTTTTTGTTCACCATCAGTGTTTGAAGTTCTTGGCGCTTATTTTCTTTGAGAGCATTTCCGACGCTGAGTTGACCTTCCCTTTCAGGATCTTTTTTTCTGGAGCTCTCCATTCGCGCCCTCAGTTCCAGTCCCGAGGTTCTAAGTCACACAGAAGGCCCTCCCCCCCTTAAGGAACTAGTCTCAACTACTCTCACCTTTTCACTGAACCCATGGCGATTTCTTCCGTACTGATTTTTCCCAAAGATCCAATTATGAGTGTAACCTCCCCCCCCTTCTGGAGAACATATCTATGCCATATACCCCCCATAAGAATACCTCACCCGTCCCCGTTGTCTTCTTCCCCCCGCCATCTTCACTTTTCATTCTTGAAAATGTGGAGGTTTTAGAACCGGTGAACTTCGGTACTTCTACCCTTCTCTAAGTCTGACTGTTTTCCATTAATGAGACTAAGAAGTTTTGTTGCCCCCCTTTTACCCCTTCGCCCTGTTTTATCTTTGAGGCATCGGGGCCGCAACATTATGGACTTTCTTCCAAATGCTCCCCGCTCTCCTTTTTCTCCCTCTCAGCTTCGTTCTTCGCGGTGTCACAGGACCTTCCCCCCAACCCCAGATTCAGTTTCCCGTGCGTTGGCCCTGGCCAGCTCCAAACCCGGTTTTTAACGAACGTCTTGAGGAATCTGAGTACCGTGCTTTATTTCTCTCTTTCCGCCCGAGAAGTGAACCCCCACATCTCTCCTGGACATTAAACCCCCCCCCCACGTTGATCCCTAGACGTACCTCTTGCCGCCCCATTTCCAAGGAGCCGCCCCACCCATTCTTGGACGAATCTTGGACTCCTCCGGGGCCGGCTGCGTATTACCTTTCCCCTTTTATGAGCAGCTCTTCTTGCGTTAAGGGAGGGTTAGCTCTTCTTTTCCCCTACCCCCTCATCTGTGTGTGGTGGTCTCTTCGGTTTTAGTTTGCCCACAGCCACTTCCTGCTTGAGAGTAAGCCCCCCTCCCTAAGACACATGCTCAAGGTCTTAACTTCCTCCACTTCGCCCCCCCATTATTGATAATATTTTGTTCAAGACTCTTGGTAGGTACCGTCCTTTCCCCCCCCTTCGTGGCCAAGGGGCGGCCTCGACGAGTTCCCAAGAAGGTTTTTGTTTTTATATTTTTCCGCCGCGAGTTTCTGGTCCTTCTCTCACCGTTAGAGCGTTTGCACCCGTCCCTTCGGATCCCCTCGTTTACTTTCCCCTGTGTTCATCTGGCGTTTGCTTCCGCCTTGCCGACCTTTCATCTGGTGTTGTCGAAGTCCATCCCACCGCGACTTCATATCCTCGGTAGCTTGTCTCAGGTCTTTCCGAGGCGCCTGCGCGGTGTACCGAAGCAAGTTCCCCCCCGTATGGTCCCTCGAAGGCCTCACCATTCTTCTTCCCCCCTTTCTCGGGGATGTGGAAAACCGATTTTTTTCCCCTCTTTTCATTCCCTCCATTCCAGGTTCCTGCTTTTTTAGCGGTGGTAGACATGCCGCGCTTCTTCCTTGATTTCCCCTGAAAAAACTTTCCTCCCCCAACATTTTTCCCGAGGACCTCCTTGCATGGCCGATCCCTCCCTGACTCTTTTTTGTGTGATAGGTTAATGGTAATCCTATACCTTAGCCTCGGGTTTCGGCGCCTCCTAATGGAGTTCCCAGACTTATTTTGGCTTTTTTCATCCCGCCGTCCCCCGAGACTCGCACTGTCATGAAAGGTTTCCCCCATTGTTTAGTGTTTTTGCGCGTCTCCGTTTGCCTCCATTTTTGTCCGTCTGTTTTCTGGCTCAAATACCTGCTTGGGCAACGTGGCGCTTGGCGGAGGGCCTGCCCCTACCCCTACTTTTCCTTACCTTACTCGCTTTGCTTCGCCATGCCCACTCATCCATACAGAACACGCACCAGGTCCACACGACTTCCCCCCTGTGTACCCTTCCCTGCTGACTCTATGCGGCAGCCCCCTATTCGCCTCCCTACGACCCGAGGGTTGTGTGAGAGTTCCGATTGCGTTTCAAGCCCCAGTTCCGTCCCTCCGAAAGGAAGGCCCGTCGGAGGACCACCTAAGGCTGATTTTTTAGGGTCAAAACCCATGTCTATAAAAGAATATTCGCGAGTTGTTCGGGTAGTTGCTCTTAACCCTGAGTTGTTTAGTTCCCCGCAATTCTATTCACCCCTCCAGGGGGGTGTTCTTCTCCCACCTGAGATTGCGAATCGCTCCCAAAAGGCCTGCGTCCTGCGGGTCTGAGGACCCGGTTCTAGATTTAGGAAAGGCGTGAACCGGAGTCCCACCTGTAATGGGAGTTTTTACCCTCCCCTACCGATGCGTACGCTTGCCCCCTCTGTACATTAGTTAAAGCGCTCTTTCCAACCTCTCAACGTGTTTTAGTTCCAACCCCCCCTCCCCTCCTTTGTTAGCAGGGCATATACATTTCCCCCCCACCTCACGTAAAGACACCACTGGCAGGACCGGTTCCCACAATTATACTGTGGGAATGCTGGCCTATATACTTTTTTTTTTGGCCTTTCAGGAATGACTACCCCTTTCAATCGTTTCAAGGTACCCTACTTAGTCGGCCCCCAGGCTCCCCACACGTTTTCCCCCCCTCCCCGCGGTTGCAGCCCCCATTGGCGTCAAACCTCTTCCATCATCTGATTGTCGACCACTCTGCGTAACCATGTCGACCTAGCCACCTTTCCCTTTTTACATTTCCCCGCCTTTCGATACGACCTTGACTCCATTCCCCTCGGTTGTTTCCTCGTTCTTTCCCCTTTCCGGGTTTCGAATGTCGTGTTCTTGTCCGTGGTTCCTGTTTGGGTTTACGTGTCGTGTCAATGAATTGGTATCGGACTTGTCCCTTCACGGCTTGAACCCGTTTTGCGGCATTGAGCCTGCTTCGCCTTTCCCTTGAGCCATCTGTGTAACCCGCCCGCAGGAAATCGGTTTTTTACGTCTTTGGCCGTGATCAACTTCAGATTTTTCGACGTGTTATCCCGACCGTCCTTCCCGTTAACTCTTGCTTTTTGCCTTCATTTCTTAGCAGAGTTTTTTTTTTTCGTTTGACCGCCACAGGGCCCTGGGTCCATAATCAGGAGTCAAAATTTTTTTTGGTTTCTTCAATACTCGGGAATTGTTTCCTCCCGAAGCTCATTCTGCCTTTTTCGATGCTCCTTTATCGTTTCGGCCTTTTACACATAGCACTCTTCCTACAACCCCTGTTTTCCCACTGGCCTCGTCGCCTAGGGCCGCCTTTGTAATTACATTTTTCGTCTAATTCAGTCTCATTTCTGAAGTACAGGGGCTTTTTGAATTGGTTTCTTTTCCCCTTACTTCATCTTTTCTGAGAGCCCCTGCCGCTTCCCGCCCCCTGGGTTTCCTCAACTCCTTCCCTTAAATTAGATTACACCTGTGTATTAAACCCGGCTGTCCCCCCGGACATTCGCTATAATCCTTCTTAACTGTGCCATACTCTCCTTTGCGATTTGCAAGGCCTTTACCTATAAGATTCTATCTGGCCTCGCCTCCACGCTTCTTGTCTTTTGAGGACACCATTTAAGAGTCATGTACAGGGCATGAAGACTCTTTCTATTTTTTCTGGCCTACATGGGAGTTGGCCAAACCCATTCTCCCTTCACCACCAAAGAACCTTCTTCCGGCCGGTTGAAAGCACGTCGATTCTTTCTACTTTCTGGTCGTGTCCAATGATGAGCCCCATGAATGGTCACGGTTCGAAGTGTTTTCCCAATCCTTCCTCTCTTGTCCTTAGTTTCTCTAAGATCACAATATTTCCCGACAGTTGTAGTCCCACCCCTTACCTTTTCCACCGACCGCCCTTCCCCCTGCTGGCAGTAACAAGAAACGCCGCTGCCCCATTTTGGGGAATCGCAATCTTCTATTTAACCGTTGCCATCCCAAGTTGACTCATGGTTTTCTGTTTTTGTTCGAAAAGTGGAATTCCTGCTCCCCCCCCTTTTCGCTGTTCGTTGCCGCCAATTCACTGTTTTTTCGATTGCAACTGCTGGTTTCCACTGTAACTCCCCTTTGATGAAAATTGCCCATACGCCATTTTGCCTGCATATTAAGGGCTATTCCTGTTTTCAAACCAACCAAGTGATACCCCCTGCCCACCCGTCTTCTTTAGCAAAATTTCAAATTTTTTTTCTTTCGGGCATTTGTTGGGTAGCCCCCTTTTGACTTTAGGACCGCTCCATTACTCACGTTCGGAATGTATACACCGATTGATCCTTTTTGTCACCCTATTATTCTTGTACTCCCATGGGCTCTCCGCAGGCCGTTTCCGTTAAGCCTTCCCCCATCACGGGTTCTTTTCCTCCACTGCGTGATTAACTCTCTCAGCGTCAAGTTTTTTCCTTTCACTTTAGTGGTTCCGAGGCAGGAGAAGGGTAGAGAACAAGTCCTTTGAAGCGATTAGTCATAACACCGGTTCGTTTTAACGCTCCCCCCTTCGTTTTTTCTACGATTTCTAGTTTTTTCCCAGGTAATGAATCCTGGACTTTAGTTCCTTGCGCCCGATCCTTCTCGGTTCTTCTTGAGTCATTTTCCAAGAACTTGATTTTAACTACAACAGAACCTCTCATTATGAGTAGGTCTTTTCGTCCGTTGTGCTGTACGTAGATTTTCCCCAGACTTTGAGTCTTTCCAAACCACCTTTTTTTTTGCTTCTTTTATTGAGCTTACGATTCAGCCCGATGCCGCTATTTTCCCGCCAGAATATCTGGGGATGGCTCCTTCCGCCCGGACAAGCGCTAATACGCAAATGTTTTTTGCTTTCACCAAACCCACTTCCTTCCAGGTACCTTCCCTTCTGCAAACAACTTCTCCTGGGAGCAGTTTCCAAAATTTTTTTTAGTTCTTGAATTGGATCCCCAAAGCCTGACACGACTGCGTCTTGACAGCCTCCCGTTCGCGAGAAACTGAATACCGTAGGTTGATTATAGGAAAAGATTTCTCCATCACACCAACCCACGTGAAGGAGCTGATGGGCCCCATCGCTCCATCGTTAACGCTTCCCACTCTTCTCCCCCTTTTTTGTGGCTGCCTTATCAGGTTTGGGACTATGCTTTTCTGTCCTCTACCATTCGTCATGCTATGACTACGCGTCCCGTCTCCCTTCGATTTTTTAGACAGCTTCTGTTTTTTTTAAAAATTCCTTTGGGTAGCTGCGCCAGCGAAGTGAAGAGAGCGATTCGCGGACGTTGCCCCCCACGACTTGGCTTCTTCAACCATGCCTTAAGCCGTGACTACCTCGGATTTTTTTTTTTCTTCTCTGGCTGCGTGTTTTCCTGTTGGAAGTAGACCAAACCATGTTCAATAGTGAGGCTTTTTTTTTTAAGGTCCAAAGCATCCACGCGTACCAGACCAGATTCGTCGAGAGTCTTGCTCTATCGCTCTCCGAGATTTTTACGAATCATAACCCTCTCGAAGGACCCCACTTTTTTCTCTTCTGCACCTCTAGTCCTCCTCTTACCTGCCACCGGTGGCCCACTCCATCTACCAGATTGCTACCCTGACTCTGCCACTTCTTGATTACAGTGGCTTGCCGCTTGGATCCTCATTTCTATTGTCTGAGCGATTGATTCTGCGTCCCCTCGTGGATTGTATCCGTACTCTTTCCTCATCTCCCTTTTGTTTTTTAGCGATCCTAACAGGTTGGCAATCCCCCTTTGATGCCGACGAAAGCTCTTCTCCACTCTGTCCCGGGTAGTAATATATAGTTCTCCCCTTCTTTACATAATTTTTAGTTATCGTCCCCAGAATATGTGTTTTTTGATGCGTACTTTCTGTTTCCATCCTCATCCCTTTGTGTTTTCCACTATTCTACGGTCAGTCAAGACTCCGTCTGTTGGTGTTTTACTATGTAATTCTAGGATTTTTATTTCCCGGCTTCGCTCGATTTATTCTGAGAGTTCAACGTTCCTTGTGCCCACGAATTACGTGTGGAATATGGCAGTCCTCAGAGCCCAGACTCATCTTTTTTTTTCTAATCAAAATTACTTTTACATTTCCCGAAAGATGAATTTTCTTATCGTGAGAAGAATGCGCCGGTCGCCGTTTAAGAACCGTCCATTTTTCTTACTGGTGTGGGCCGAACCTGCCTGTACCCGAATCTTATCCCCCAAATTGCTGGGTACGGCCCCACCGTTAATTTTTTCGTCCATTCACCTCCATCTCCTATCAATAAGATTTTTGGCGTTACTATGTTTTTTCGCAGGTCCGCTCGGGCGCTTCCCCGCCTCTCTTAAGTGAGACTCCAAACTCCTCCCTCACCAGCAACACTATTCCTCCTATCCCGGATTCAGGTCATCTTCCTACCCCGGTATAGAATGCGGAGTCGATATTCCCAGTCCTGACCTTTTGTGGTTATGAATAGTAATGCGAATAAAACGATCTGGCCTGTAGTCTTCTCGACATTTTGAGCCATTACACCACCCCGACAGTTTCGTGGCTTTTTTTCTTGAAATCCCCCTCTTCCAGGTAACTCGCCATTGGTCTGTGCCGGTTCCTAACCCCTTGTTGAGTTTACTTTTGTTTTTCGATTCTCCAGGGAACTGGTCCTTCGGTGGTCCCACCAAATTCGGCGGGCTGCCCCTTTCGCCTATTGGGTCCAAGCTCCCCCTCCTTCTTTAATGACCTCCTTTCGGTTTTGGCGGGATTCCGCCTCTTTTTCATCCCTCCAAGACCCCCGTGAAAGTTTTTTCTTTCCCAATTCTGCGTTGCTTTTACCCTCAGGACTAGTCGCGGCACCTTGACTCATACTTCTACTCTACCTTTTTTCGGTTTATGTTGTTTATAGTGCTCTCATCACTCCTTGGACCCGCCTAAAGGAATTTTGTTGTGCGGACCCCGGTACCGTTCTGTTCAAGTTGACCCAAATCGCTCCGTCCCCAAGTCGACTCTTGTTGATGCCCAACCCGGAAATGTGTTTTTTTACTCATCCATCCTCCCACGCCCATGGTCAGATCGGTCGAATTAAGACCGTAAACATGCTTCGGCCCAGTCGTTTCGTTCCCCTTTTGAGACGATGTCCTGACCCGGAGAGTATGTCACCGCATGTACGGCGCAAAACATCCCCACTGATTCTTAGGCCCGTTTTTACCACGTAATCAAAAGGCCCTAGAGGAGTTTATCTCGTGGATGGTTTCTTTCATTGCTTTTTGCAGCGCCCCATGTCTCCAATACGAGTTTTAATAACCCCCTTTCTGTCCCATTGTATTTTCTTTCCGTTGGGAATTGCCCTTACGCCCCATTTCCGCAACACCTACCTTCCAAGTATCCGTTCCCAAGTGCGGCCCAAGGGGTACTCCCCCTTCCTTTTTGGAAATTGATGTGGCTTCCCGCGGCTTTATTAGGGATCTGTTTGGTTCTTTCTAGTTTTTGCCACTTATTTATTTTTTTTTTTTCCCCCCTTACTCTCAGGTCATTAATTAGTAGTGCCGTTACACACTCGTATGCTGTTTCAGTTACTAATTTTGCAAGCGTCCACACGTTTTGTGCTGCGTTGTCCACGTCTCAAATATTGCTTTTTTTTCCGCCGTTGGTCGCCGCCTTGTTTCGAACAATGACTTCGAAGAAGCCAGAATCTCACTTTTGTGCAATTCAAATGATCGATCCAGATTTCCCCCCCCCTCAATGTCCCGTGAACATAGTGTTGGCTGGTCTTGGCCGTCTGGGGAAATGGTTTTATTTTGTTGGTGAGTGTCATTGTTTTTTGACGACTGATTCTTGAAATCTTTATCTGCCCTTTTCCCTAAGAGGCTGGAAATGGGTCGAAGCCCTTTCACCCTTTTCTTCTATCGCTCCCTCCTCCCCTATTTTTTGTATCCCGTTTGTCCGTGACTTCATCGTTTCAAGTGTACCCGTACCGGACCGTTTCCGTTTTTGTTGTTGACTTTCCTCCTAGGGTTTTTCGGAAAACACTTGTTGTCCAGAAGCGTTAGCTTACCCTGTTGTCCCTTGCGTCCGCTTCATCTTTGACAGGTTTGTCCCTGCAGATCCTTCAAGACGCTTTTTCCCGTGAGACTTTTTCTACCAGGCGGCCAAGTAAATTTTCCCTATATTATGTTTAGTCTTTCAAATCTCACTATCTTACTTTAACCTTAATCCCCCACCCTGTACTCGCTCATGTTATGTCTTGACGTCTGCGTCCCTACCCCTTCCGTGAGTTTTCTTTCAGGAGTTTTCAGCCCTGAACCAAGGGGATTGTGCTCGTCTGT
>Ga0179593_1707396_pt1 | contig 13491 bp, 14 predicted proteins | sample CZODoug2_1_08_16_FD_185931 | JGI IMG/M metagenome (GOLD analysis project Ga0179593, IMG submission 185931) | Vadose zone soil fungal communities from Angelo Coast Range Reserve, California, USA - CZODoug2_1_08_16fungal (PacBio error correction) | ecosystem: Environmental > Terrestrial > Soil >... | reverse complement strand
GCCTGAAGTTGAATTGAGGCCCCGTGACGGATCGTATATTCTGCGATTCTGTTTTTAAAGGTGCGACACCCCGCCATCTTTACGCGCTTTCCCTTCTTTAGAAAAGAGCTCCGCGCTTCTTTCTAAAATTTGTTCGTTTTTTTTCGTCTGACCGGCGGGGTTTTTACTTTTTTATGACGGGCTTTGTCCTAACCCCCTCCACGCCTTCGGATTTTCCGGGGGTTTTTTTTCTGTTTTCGAAAAGGGGGCCGAATTCCCCCCCCTTGAGGGCCGTTTTCCAGTCCCGTCCTTCTCTAGACGGTGCACCGTAGTATACCAACAAATTCCTTCCCCCTTGCGGACGAGGCCTTCGGTTTGAGCTGGGTTTTCCCCTTCCCCTATCGTGAAATTTTTTTTTCTATGATAGCCTCTTTCTTCTTATTCACAAAGCTAGCAGACGGGATCGATCCTGACCGATCCTTTCATCCACTTGCGCACCCCACTCCTCTTTTAGATCCCCGCCCCCCCCCTCCACCCCCAGCCGCTATCGACGGCTTTCCTTCAGTCTTTTGTGACTTTCGCCCTTGCGTCCCCCCCCCCTACCTTAGGCCGGGTAGTCTCGGGCTGCACCGCTGAGGACCCTCTCCGCCTTCACAGGTTTGCTCCCTGACCCGGAGAGGGCACCTAGGAGCCTTGGGGGCCGCCGGGGAGTATTCCCGCGGACCTTTAAAGAACATGTTTTTTTTTTACGATTTCATTTAGGTTTTCAGACCGTGACTCTTGCATTTGGTGGTTTCCGCAATGGCCTTTTTAGGATGAGGTTTTTAAAAAGGGTGAGGTTGGTGGAGGCCTTGAGAGACACCTTGCCGCCACGGCAGCAACTGAAAGTCAGGGGAGGGTGACCAACGTTTATTTCTTCCCTTTGTCAGCACTTTCCACTGGTTCGATAGAAGGAAACACCGTCAGCTTCTTAGTTTCAGACTCTACGGAAGTTCGACTTTCCTTGGAAATACCTTTCTCGAAGTCCCGTTTGACACCCCAAGGGTTTCTATGGTATAAGAAGAAGTTCTTCTTTTTTTGGCGTTTGGCATTGTCATGAGGCTCTCCCTGCAAAACGACGGCGGCGGTTTTTTTTGTGTGGGAACTCTTCAGTAGAGCAGGTGATCAGGCATCCCTCCAAAATCCCTGGTCTAGAAAAAAATTTGTACCCCCCCTTTCAAGGTTCCCCCCTCCCCCTGAAGCCGCGTGGTTTTCTCTTCAAGTTCCTCCCCCCAGCCTCTCTTTTCCGATGGACACGTTTTTGGGAGGATCCTACCGTTATCTGGTCTCCTTTACCAAGTTTCTCCTGGTCCTTTTTTGTTTATGGGACCAGGACAGTTTCAAGGAAAAGGAAACGGACAATCCCCCCCTAGGACTTTTCCCTCCGGCGTTTTTCGATTTTTCCTATCGTACAGTCTTTTTTGGGATCCTTGGTCTTTGTGTTCTACGGTGATGATCTTTTTTTTCAGGAGATCCTCCCCCGTTTTGGACAGTTGATCACGGAACCTTTGTGGTGATTCCCCCCGGAAACGTTTTTTGGGAAATGGGGGGTCCTTGCAGTGGTCCTTCTCCCTTTAATAGAAGACCCCCTTGAAAGCCGAATTTTGAAGGGTTGTGTTGGTTGTGCTGGGTTTCCGGTGGCGAAACCCAAGGTGCGGGGCGGAGTCCCCCTAGACGTTCGTTCCCTATTTACAACTTTTCGTCTGAAAACGGTCAATCGAATGCTTACAACTCACCATCCGAATACGCTTCGATCGTGGGACCTGCAACCCTTGCGCAATTTTTGGGACGAGGTCGTGGTATCTACCCCTCTTTTCCCTTTCCTTTTTTTCAGGCGGTTTTTGCTGAAGGGGACGACTGGGCCAACAGTCCCCTGAAAGAAGCAACCTTTTCCCTCTCCTTTTCACTCCTCCCTGTCCAGGTTTTCAATTTTTCTCGTTGCGGACCCCCCCTGTGGGCAACCCGCCCGAGCCAGAAGTTTTTTTTTTTTTAAACAACCCATCGCTTTCTCTTTTCTTTTCCCAGGCGTATAGGAAGACCGTTAGTTCGAGAGTGTGTGGGGCTTGAAGGCCCCGCCCCTCCTTTTTGTTCTTTGGGACCGGACCGCCGCTGATTGTCTTCCTTTTTTTTTAAGTGCACTTCTTCTCTTCCGTCCCCGGGTGACCCACCCGGCCTTTTCGCAAGAACACGCCCCGGGGTCTCCAAACGTCCCAGACTGGCGAGGATTTACCCCCCACCACGCCGGTCGCTTGTTTCCACGTGATGGCTATTGGCATGTGCGGGATGCGAAAAGAACTCCCAACATTCCCACCTACCTCCCCCTCATGGCAGACTCTCTGTTCTGTCTTAAGAAAAGACCCCGCGCAGCACAGGCCTCAAACATGCACCTCCCGCCCCCCCCAGATTCTCAGTTGACGGCCTGCAACGCAACAACCCCTCTCTCTTTCTGTGTACCCAACTTCCTTTTTTTGTGGTTTTCTTCATGTTGCTTCCGAACGGCTTTTTCGGGGCGTGGGCGTCCTTTTTTTTCCGGCAGGGGCTTTTGGCTGATGGCTTGAGTTCTCCCCTTTGCGCCCCAGGCTAGTCCTCTGGCCTTCGTGGTCGGCGGGTTTTTTTCTGTGTTTCAGTCCCTGGGTCGCCCTTTGTCCTCTTTTCCCACTCGGGATGTTTTCTCCCCGCGGGGATGTGGGAAATTTTTTTTCTTTTTTTTGCCAGGGTTTTTTTTTTTTGTTTTTTTTTGATGACTTGTTTTGGTTCTGGGTTTGATGTCCCCTGTCGGCTCATCAATCACTTCCCCCCCCCCCCTTGCTTACCATAAGCGGGGTTTTTCGTCCCACGGTTTTTTTGGCCCCCACGGTCTTTCTCGGACGGTTCTACTTTTTCACGCCTAATGTGCCCCCCCCCCAGATTTTTCGCGTATCTGTCGGCTTCTTTTCCTCAGCCCTTTCCGTTGAAGATCGGCGACGGTCGGCAAGGGGGATCCCCCGTTTCTTGTGACAGTCCGTCCCACCGCCCTTTGGGCAAAACGGGAGTTCCGGTCCATTTGTTCCCCTAACCACTTCTGTCCCGGAGAAACGGGGGGGCCCCTGCTTTTTCTAGATGGGCAGGTGCTTTCCGTCCTTTCTACCGCGGGGTGTAGCACGAAGTGGTTGCCCGGTTAAGCCCTTCCCCTTTTTTAGACAACCCTTCCTGGTTTCCCCCCTGGATCACCCCCACTCCAGGCGGTTGCTTTCTTCTTTTTGCCATGTCGGAGCGTTGGTGTTTGTCCCTTCGTTAAAAAGATTTTCGCCATTTTTCTTTCCTTCCACGTCCCCCCTTTTCTATCTTCCACTCCCATTAGGGGGCCAGGAGGACCCCCCTTGGCGATTCGGCCCTTAGCTTTTTTTTACCCCCTTCCCTTCCCGGCCTTTGTTTCGATTCTTGCCGATTCTGGCGCAGACCCTTCAAGAATTTACCTCCCGCTTTCTGGACCCCACACCTTCATTTCGCACGCCCTTTTTTTCCCCTGCGGACATTTTTCTCGCCTTTGGACTCTGGGTTTCCCTTTGTGTTCGGCTTCGTTTTTGGATGGGCCGACCACGCTCGAAGTCCTTTCAGCCGCCCCTTTTTGAGTTCTTTTTTGCCCCCTAGTTAGCCTTTCACGGGGCAATGCCCCTTTCACGGCTTTTTTCCCAATGCAATTTCTGGGCCAAGTCTCCTTGAGGAGTCCAACGCTCGGCCGTCAGAAGTGGCTTTTTTTTTTTTTCTGACGGAATTAGGATCCCACCTTTGCGGCCTTCCCCGGGAAGGCCGTTTCGATCCCTGACCGACTATGGGCAGTCTTTTTCTGTGATCTCTTCAACCCCCTAGCCTTTACGCGGCGGGGGAGCTTTTTCTGACGTCCTCCTTCCGTACAACATGTTCTTTCTTGAAAGGGGCGGGCCCAAGTTCCCCCGGGGTCACTTTCCGCTTTCGTGGGTGTTTGGGCCGGGCGGCCCCCCCTTGGAATTTTTTTTCGGGTCGGTTGGCGTGCTCATTCCCTTGAGGGATCGGATGTTCGGCTGGCCCTGTTCCCCACTCACATCCCGACCGGCACTCTGTCCTTCATTTGGTGGGCCCCGTGGTAAGGGACTTTTTTGGAGGGGCAGTTCGCACTAGTTGCAGTCAATCCTTCTCTCGATCCCCCTGAACCCCACCCCCAGACCGCCGAAGCTTGGTTCCCCCCTTGCGAATCTTTTTCAAAAAAAGTATCCCTTCTGGCGCCCCACTCTTGCCTAAGAGGTCCTTCAGGGAGGCCTTTTTTTGGTGGAGTCAACAGACCGGTGTTTTTTAGTTCATTCCTCGTTCCTGCATACCCCTCCAGGCACAGCCCCTTTTTCAGGTGAGGGAGTCCTTCAGCCCCCTTCCCCTTACCGACGGCTCCGGGCCCCCGCCGTCGTTGTCCGTGATTCCCTCCTCCTGAACGGCCCCTCCCTTTTTTAGCCAGGCTCGTCGCGCGGTCTTTTCTCTGGCCCGCCGGAATTGTTTTTTTACGGTGACCATTCCTCTTCGCGAGTCCCGATCCTGTGCCGTTACTCTTTTTTTCCTCCTTTTTTTTTTTTGTTTTGGACAGATTAAATCGGCCCTTTTTTTTGGTGAAGTTTCTTTTCTTCCCCCGGGAGTTTTTTCACGGTTGGGGGGCCCAAGTCCCACCCCCCCGTAGTTCCTACTTTTGGTTCTTCCTGAGGCCGACCCGCGCCGGGACTTCACGTTTGCTTGTTCTTGTTGTGCTTTCTTTTTTTTTTTGGCCCTTCTTTTCCCTTAAGGTGGCTTTCCTACTTTTTTGGGAATTGGTCTTCTTTTTGGCCGTCTTCCACGCCCGTTCCTGCTTGTGGGCTTTTTTCCTTCCCCGTTATGGCCCCTTTGGAACGTAACGGATCCGGGCCCCCGGACCCACACCTGCGTCTAACCCCCCTCCCCCCTCCCCTTCCCTTTGGGAGCTTTTGTTTTTTTTTTCGGCGAAGTTTTTTTTTAGAGGAATATTCCCCTACTTCCCCCAAAGCTCTTGTTTTTGCAGAGGCATTCTGGTACGGACCGGATCGCATCATAAGATTGTTCAAAGATTCCTCGGAAAAATTTCTTGTGCTGGGAACCCCAACCCCACTTGCTGGGATACTAAGGCATAACATGCTCCCCGGTCTGGAGGTTCTGTCTGATTAGGACAAGGTCCTTCCCACCATAGAGCCACGACAGGGTTGAGCTTGCCCCCCGCGCGACCCGATAAGTCAGTTTGGAGCACCCCCCACCGTTCCCCCCCCTACAGGAGCAGTTTTCCACACATACAAGCCCCTCCACCATTAGGCACTCCGACGCGGGACTTTTTTCTTTAGGCCCTGGGAGTTCTCTTCGCCCCTCTTCTCAAAATCTGTCTCCTCTGGCTTTTCCGGACCTTTTTTATATTGAGAACGCCTTCCGGATATTGCCTTTGGGTTTTTTTCCTGTCGGGTTCTTGATTCCCCCCCTGAGATGAAGATGAAAGGTAGGTCCCCCTTTCTTGTCTTCAATGATCCGGATTTTTCTTCCAGAACTCAATGGGTGCTCCCGCCGAAACGGCCGGATTCCTTCAAAGCCGCCGTTCCCTAGAGAATTCCCGAAGCGTTGAATACTCCTTTTCGGAACTGTTCCCCGCCAAGGGGTCTTCCAACCCAATCTTTTTTCCGGAGTTCAAAAGGGCGTCTTTTTCTTTTGAATGAGTCGTCCCCCCTCGCCCCCGTTCCTGATTGTGGGTTCCCCTGGCTTGTTCCCGCTTTCTTTTGATCCAGTTTCACCCCGTCGCCTTTTCGAGTTGTTATTTGTCATCTCCCCACTTTTCCCCTTGCCCTCTTCCTCCCCCGAGGGGGAAAGACGGTCGTGTCGGCCTCCTGGATTGAGGCGATAATGTTTTTCGTTTTTCTTGTGCCCCCTCCTGCTGCATTTTGCGGGCTCCGTGGACCTTCTGCTTTTTTTCGCTTTTTTTTTTGAACACGTTTCTGGGGATCCTTTGTGTTCTCCTCTTCATGAAACTTCCCCCTCGGGACCAAACCCTCGGAGGGCCCTGTGGAAAGCCGGTTTTTTTTTTGAGGACTCCCCCCCTGGTTTTATTTTCACTTGATTAGATTCGATTCTCTCCCCCCCCAACTAGGCCCTTTTTATTTTCCAACGGAGAGGACCTCCCTTTTCCCCCATTCCTCCCCGGGGACCGATTGGCCCATGGACAGACCGTTCTAAGACCGTGTCCTCCCCCTCCACCTTTTTTTCCCTTGATGTCCCCCTCTTTTTTTTGGAGCGAATTTCGTCGGCCCCCACCACCTTCAAACCCCTTTCAACTTCTCCCGAGAAAGAATCTTTCGTACCGGCCCCCTCCTAGTCCTCCCCCACAGACCCTTTGAATCCACAAACCGTGGGTTGACCTCCCGTTCTGGCCCCTCGAGATTCTGGCGGTCTTCCCTCTTAAAACGCCCTCCCCTTCTTGCCGTTTCCTTTTTCAATGTTTCTGACGTTCTCACCGCCCTCCACCCCGGCTTTTTGCCCGGGACCCGATCCTGATTGGGGCCTCTTTTGATTCGCGTCTCCCCACGGGGTCCTATTGCTCCGTTTTCCCCCGCACGCCCTCGCTGTGGTTTTTGTTTTTTTTAGGCGTACTCCCGAGACCTGTCTCTCCTTGCTTTTCTTTTTTTCCCCCTTTAGCAAAATTCTTCTGGCCGTTTAAGCTTTTTTTCCCCTTGAAGGGCTTCTTTGACGAGGGTAGGTTAGAGCCACTTTTCTTTGATGATTCGACAGTTTTGACTTCCCTTCCCTTAGGAACAAAACCCTCAACCCCCCGCAAACCCATTCCCCCCCAACCCCCCCCCCCCCCCCAGCACTTTTTCCTGGGAATTTTCCCAACGCCTTTCTGCTGGGAGTTTCCCTTCTATGGGCATTTGGGTCACCCCTTTTGGACCTCTTTCCAGCCCATACAAAACACGTCCCGCACGTCCCCCTCTGAAGCGATTTTTTCCTTTTTCCCCTTTCCCTTTAACGGCCACCGCATAGCACGGCGACCCCCCCGACTCCCTCCCCACGCCGACACTCCTCGTGGATTTAAAAGTGAACAATCTTTCCTCTTTCCGTTTTTTGAGAGTGAGATGGATGCCATCGGGAACGGAGGGTCGTTTTTTTCGTGGGACCCGAGGGAGTCTTCTTGTTGATCCTTCTTTCGGGTTTTTTTTTCTTCGAACTCCCCCCACAAAAAGGTGGTTGGTGTCGTCCTCTGCATCGTTTGAATGTTTTCTTTTTTTCTGTCGACGATTTTTGACCGGATTTCAGCTTCCCTGATTTCCATTGAGTGGGAAACCTAACCCTTTTTGCTCCTTTCTTTTTTCCCTTGATCGTTTTCCTGTTCCATTCTTTTTTTTTTTCGGCCAGTGTTTGGATGGTCAAAACCCCTCCCTCTTTTCAGCAACTTCCTATTTTCCCGTTTCCCTTTCCCTATTATTACACTTGAAGATGGGTGGATTCTCCAGCGCCGGCTTTTCCTCGGTCATCTTTCATGGCTGGAAAACCCCGATTTTCTTCTTCTTGAGTTTCTTGTTCCCCTAAACCGCGCATCTGGACGTTTTTTTTTTTCTTCCGAGATTTTCCCATTTTTTCGTAGTCCCCCGCCTTTTTTTGGTTTCCTTAGGTCTTCCGTCATGCCCCTTTTTCCCTTGCGGTAAGGGTCTTTTCTTTAAGGGGCCTTCGATGAGGGCCGATCTTTTCCAGTCCTTAACGTCTCCCCTTTGGTTAGCCCTTTTGGTTCAAGAAGTTTCGTTTTCACGAACCTTTGCTTCCTCCAGACCCCCCGTGTTTCTCTTTTTTTTTTACCGTCCTTACGAGCCCTACGCGGGTCCCATTTCGCTCAGGGTTCTTCCTTTCCTATAGTTTCTCGAAGTCTGAGGGTTTTTTTGGTTCCTATCAGGTAATTTCTCCACCGTGGCTCCTTGATCGGGTCTGGTCTTGTTTTGATCTCCTACCGTCTCCCTTTTTCCGTCTACCCTTTTGCAGATTACCCCCTTGCTTTTCTTTTTCTGTGACCTTTTCGCGTCTTTGTGATCCGATGTCCCCCCCCCCTGGTTGCAGACACGATCCAGCACGAACCTCTGTCCCCGGAGTTCCCTGACCCTCCCGCCCCCCCCCCCTTTTTCCCCTAGGAACCAGCGAAATGTTTCGCTCGTCACCGGTTCTTCTTGCTAGGGGCTTGCCTATTGTTCTTGTCGCGCTCCCGTCAGGAAACCTCTTTCCGCCCCTTTCCTCTTTTAGTTTTTTCTCGGCGGCTTGCACTGCATGCTACCTGTCGGCTACGGGTTACCATCCCTTCTTTGGAGATTTTTGGGGGACTTTTTCCAGCTCCGTCCCCCCTTCTTCTGTCCCCCCTATAGAGTGCCGTGCCCTTTATCCCGGGGACTTGCTCTCCCTTTATTTTGGTTGCGGGTTACCGGTGAAATCACGTTCCTCCCACTAATTTTTCCTAATGTCGGGTTCGGTCATGGACCTTTTTCCTAGACTCCCCCACAGTACCTTCCCGGAGGCAGTTTCCCCCGGATTTTCCCCACCGTTAGTTCCCTCGTCTCCCAGGGAGGTTTCCTTTTCCCAAGCCGGCTTTCACTCCGCAGCCCCCCCTTTCTGGAACGCAGGGGCTAGTTTTGCCTTCCGCCCTTGGGAAGGAGGAGGGTTTCGCGCGGGCTTCTCATCTTTTTTTTTGGCGGGGTCTCTTGGGTCGGTGGCCTTTGAGAATTACCCAAATTTTCTTCGCGACGGGTCCTTTCAGACCTCGTGCTGGTTGTAAGGTGTTGGACGAGTTTCTCGGGCAGGTGGATTTCTAGTTGCCTCCTCCTTACCCTCTGGTCTTTTTTACCCCCATGCCTTTTTTCCCCTCTTTTTTAAATTTTTGAGGGCTTCCAGATCCCCCCAAAGTTTGCACCTTAGACCCCCCTCTTTTTTCCCTTTTCGCGACGGCAGTTGCGGATTTGTTAGTCTTTTCTTTCACGTTAATTTGTTATTTTGGATTTGGCCACTTTTTCAAGGTCCGGACCCTCCCACCTGATGATTTCGGATGGGAATGACGGCTCCAGTTTCGACCTGTATTTAAGGTCTTAGAGCCCTGGATAACTCCCCCATATCAAACCCCCGTACCCATCTTCGGCCTAAGGGGCCCCGTTGCTCCTTCCCCCAACTAGCGTAGGGTTTCCCCGTCGTGGAACTTCCATCCTTCGCTTTGACGATCTTCAGTCCTCTATTCTCTTACTCCTCCCCCCCTGATTTGTGGCTAGATCCCAGATTTTTTCCACGTTTTTTGGGCCAGTTTTTTTTTTTTTTTTACCCAGGAGTTTTTTTTGAAACCCCGTTTTTTTTCCCAAATGTCCCCACTTCTGCAGGAATCTGGGGAACCGAGAAATTAAGAAAGTCCTATGGAACTGTCTAGTTTCTTTTTTTGGGGGAGTGCACTTATGCTAGTGGTTCCCCCGTACGGTGGGGGAATCGTCCCGAGTTCTTGTCTCTTTTACCTTTCTTCCAAAACAATCCCCGAAAGCTTCGGTGATTTCTGCTCACTCCCAGTCTCAAGGGTGGAACGCCAAACCAATCGTTTCCGACGTCAACCGCTAACCAAAGCCGTTTTTTGCCTTTCTTGAGGACGATGTTTTCGGCGCCCCGGCGGACTGGTTTTTCAGGCTGCACCTCGATCTTACTTAGATGGGGGGAACCAAAGTGGGTTGATTTCTCCTCCTGTTACGGCTGGTCTTCTTGCCCTTTTTCTTCTTTTTTAGATCCTCAGGGCTCTTGAGCCCACACCGGCTGAGACCTTTCTAGTAACCTACCAAAGCTCACCCCCAGGCTGAGTAGTGTCCCCTTCGGAGGGATTTTTCGCCCGGGGACCCCCCTCCCTTCGCCGCCCGAGGGATTATAGGCCTGCCGGAGGCGCCCTCTCCTCAGGGGGTGATTGAAAAACCCACCCACGAGCTTTCTGTAGGGGGGTTTGTTTCTCCCTGTTTTCGAAATTCCCTTTCAAACCCGTTTGTTTTTCCCGGATTTTTCCCCTTTCGTCCCCCTTTGAGTCCCTGGCTTTGCCCCTCTTTTCTGGCGTTCTGCAGGAATACTCCACGTGTTTCCTTTACCCTTCGAAAAAACGAAAAATCAGGGACGTGGTTCCCGAACCTTTTTTGATTATTCAGCGCCCGCCACATAACCTGTGTTTTTTGATCGTGCCCATTTCCGTAATCGTCTTTCCCCTCGGACTTTGTCCCGGGTCGTTTTCATTTTCGGATTTCCTTTTTTTTCAGTACAAATCTCGCTTTTTTTTGTTGACTTTTTTCATACGTTATTTTTTTTTCAATTTGGCTGATGCAAATCCCCCTCTCCTTTTTTGGTTTAACGCTTTTTTCGACTTTGAATGGCCGACGTCGACGGGAGCGGCTTTTATCAAAGGCCGGGGTTGTCGTTTGATTGAAAACTTTTTTGGTTAAGATCACCCGGTTCCCTTGGACCTTAAGGCGTTTTGCCGCTTTTCAGACCGTTTGCCGAGACGGATCACATCCCGTTGCCTAGTTCTGTCGGGATGTTTCCACTCTAAGGACGCTTCGGGTGATTACACCCCCTGTGCCTTAGGTCTTGTGGCCCCAAGGCCGGTTCCCCCCCTCTTATGCTGGGCGCCCGGCTTTTCGCTGTTCTTGGTTTCTTTTGTGTTTGCGGTCTTTTTTTTGGAAAACCCCTGCAAACCCCGGCAATCCCCGCTTTTTTGTTTTTTTGTTTCGAGGTTTGACAGATCGACTTCTCCTGTGTTCTCTTTAATAGTTTTAGATACTCCTTTCCTAACCCTTAATTTCCGGGGGCCCCCAACGATTTTTTATTCTTTTTTCTTTCCCTTCCTTTTTCAATTTCTCACCATCCCCCATTTCCCCCGTTTTTTCCAATTCTTGTGATGATTCGTGAAGACCCCCCCCCCCCCTCACAGCCCCCCATTTGGCCCCTCCCTCGTCCTTGAAACAGCCCCCTGTACCCCCCTTCCCCTTGTTTTTCTCCATTAGTTTTCAAGATCCCCCGGCCTAGATTCCTCCGAATTTCTGTTCACTCTCTTGGACTGTGTGATAGGTACTTCTTTTTTTTCTCATATACCCTACACCCCTGTCGTTATTTTCCCCCGCCAGGTGGGTTGATGGCCTCCTTGCCCCTTCTCCCAGTGGCGAGTTGACTATTTTTTTTTTTTTTTCTCGCCTTTTCCTTTCAACTAGTTTTCTTCTTTCCGGCATATCCTCCCTAAAACAAACCCCCTTGACTTTCCTTTTTTTTCCCCCCTTTTTCTTTTCCGTTACCTGAAATCCGCGGCGGTTTTTTTTTTTTTTCCCACATTCACCCCTTCTTTTTGGGGCCGTTTTTTTTTGTATGCCTGTTCCCAGCCGATGGAAGACGTGTCTCTCCAATGTGTTATTTTTCGCTTTCTCCTCCATTTTTTTTTCCATTCCCGGCAAACGTCGTTGCTTCACAAACCCCCCCACGCTCCCGCGCGAGGCCCCGACACCAAAACAGTCGAGGGCTGCCACAAGTCCTTTCCTTTTCCCCATTTCCTTGCACAGGCTGGAACGGAAAGTACCGAAAACCCTCAAATCCCCAACGTATCATTTCTTTTATGCCTTTTTTCTAAAAGACGGCGGAAAAAAGTCGCAACGCTCCCGCTTTTTTTCAACTGTTGCGACCCCCTTCAAAGAGGGCGGCGTGCCAGACATCTATCTCTTTTCGAAGACCGTTGTTGTTTTTTGGTGTGGGTGAGATGATGGATGCTTTGCTTTTTTTTTTTGCTTTGTTTTTTTTTTTGGTTTTCTTCGCCGTGATGATGTTGGGGCCGTCGGGGTTCTCAACTGATCTTTCCCTCTCCCCCTTTTTTTTGGTTTTTTCCTTCGGGTCGGTCCGCAGCTGGTTCCCCGGATGCAACCCTCGAACTTGCAGCTCGTTTTTTAACCTCCCAGCGGGATCTTTGCTCATGGGGTTTCGTTTGGGAAGTCGGACCCCCCCTTTTCGCTCATCCACTCTTTTGCATTTATTTTCCCTCATCGGGCTCGGTTTTGATTAAAACGGTGACATATTTCTTCCAGCCCACTGTTCGAACTTTCCCGTACGCCTATCCATTCGTTTCTCCTATTTTCCTTTCCTGAGTGCTGGTCAACTTTCCTGCATATGTCTCCCCGACCCCCCCTCTCTGATCTGTCCACCCTCGTTACGCTTTTTAATTTGCGTCCCCCAAAGCTCCCCCTTCTGATGTTTAGGCTTTTCCGAGATGATTATCCAGTCGCGCCCCCTGAGTTCGTTGTTATGCTTTTGCCGGGTTTCCCTTAAGAAGGTTGGTCTTGACGTGGGAAAACGCTCTTGTTTCGCAGCCCTTTTTTTGTCTTTTCCTCTTAGCCGCCCCCATTGGTGCCTTTCCTTCTACGGGGGTTCCCTTCTCCAGCACCCGAACGTTCTTGCCTTCTACGGTTTTTTTCTTCTTCAGGTTTAATCCGTTCCCGGCCTAAGCATTTCTTTTTTCCGGTTTCTGGACATCAGCTTTTGTTCGCCGCGACCCTGTCCCCTGATCCGCCCCTTTTTCTGTCCATCGGATCCCTTTTTTTTTTGTTCGGCGTAGATTGGGACGCTTTCTTTTCATTTCCTTTCCAATTCTTTAAGACCCCCCCAGGGCCCTTCACAGTTTTCTTTAGAACCTAACACACCCCTTTCCCGATCTTTTTTTTTTCACCCCCTCCTTCCCCTTTCGACGGCCCTTTTTTTTTGACGGCTAGGTTTTCGATGCTTGCTTTGGATTCCTTCTTCCCCTTACTTCCCTCATCTTCCGCCTTCCCCCCTTCCCCTGTAGCGTTTTTGGGGCGATTTCGGAAATGCCCCCCGACCTGAGTTCCTTTTTTGCAGATGCTTTTTCTCTTTATTTTTCCGTTGGACCCCCCCACCGCTTTTTTTTGTTTCCTTTCCCCCCTTTTGACGTGAACCTCGATTCAACCATTGCGGGCTTTACCCTACCTTTTCGTCACCCATAAATTGGACCATTCGTAGCAGCTTCCCCAGTGATATTAAATTTCCCAGAATCCTGGAATTTTTGGCGGCGGAAAAAAACACCTCTCGTCGAACCCCACTTTCCCCAACCAGGAGGGCTTTCTTGAAGCCCCTTCTCCCGGGAACTCTTCAGTTCCCCCGGGACCCTCGTTGAGGTGGTCCTTATTGCCCAACCCTGGAAGCTTCAAGCGGGTCCATCCCCCCCCGCTTTTTGGAGGGAGCAGGCGGCGGGGCCCTGGGCCTTTCAACCCTCCCCTCTTGACCCTCCCGTCCTTACCTTGTTCGGTTTTGAAGGCGTGTTTTGGCGCGCTTTCCGTTGCGGACAATCGGTTTTGGAATCCCGGGTTTCCCCCTTGTCCCCTCCATTCTTCTTGCCCTCAGAGAACCCCGTGTCACGGAGGACTCAAACCCCCCCACCCGACTCCC
>Ga0179593_1536046_pt1 | contig 13491 bp, 20 predicted proteins | sample CZODoug2_1_08_16_FD_185931 | JGI IMG/M metagenome (GOLD analysis project Ga0179593, IMG submission 185931) | Vadose zone soil fungal communities from Angelo Coast Range Reserve, California, USA - CZODoug2_1_08_16fungal (PacBio error correction) | ecosystem: Environmental > Terrestrial > Soil >... | reverse complement strand
AACGAGCCCTTCCTTTCCGGTCGGGTCATGGTAGATCTCCCCCGTCCGCCAGCGGCGGTGTCTCCTCCCTCCTCCTTGTGGGCAGGCTATTCTGCCTTTGGATGTGTACCACCCTTTTTTTTTTCTTGCATATTTGAGCGCGCTGCTGTCGCACGATCCCCTGACCGCCCGGCCGTTCTCCTTTCGCCCTTCCCCTCCCCCTCGGGCAAAAGCAGGTACTCCCTTTCCCACTCGCCCCAAAGATCCGCACACCCACTCGCCGCCAACCTTCCCCCTTGGCGATGGCCATTACAGCGCCCAGCTCTTGTTGGCGAAGTCCCCCTTCCTTTTACATCTTCGGAATGCCCCCCTACCTCTTTCATGAGCGGATGACATCCGCGCCGAAAACAAAAATCCCCTCCTGGATTCTCCCTCTCTGCCAATTACTGGGACTCCCCTTTATGGTCCGCATACGACCTCGGGGCCTCTCCCTTCTTTCCCCCCCCCTCATCCACACCTCCGCACGTTACGAGAGCCTTCCTGATACTGATCAAAGGCACACTTTCCAGAAAAAGATGTTCGCTTCCCCAACAGATGCCGCCTTTACCTCCTCTTCCTAATGAGCACCTCTCCCTCCCCGCTTGAACACGCCCTAGAACAACGTCTGCGACTTCTTCCTTTTTCTCGTAACTCGATCCTTTTTCTTTCCTAAATAAGCTTTCGTTCCCCCTTTTTTTGTGCAAGATTTAAGAGGCGCAAGCTTTCCCGGTGGAGAACCTTTTCCCTCCGGGTATCTCCCCTTTAGATCAGAAAGTCCTTCATTTTTTTCCTTAGGTGCGACAGCTGGTGCGGTCGGAGGCGACTCTCCGGGTTACGCCTGTCCCGCTTTATCTTTCTTCGTAGACGTGCTCGGCCCCTTTTTCTTTCCCCATCGGATGTACGAGCCCCCTGCGGGCACAGACCCTTTTTTCCAGGACTTGTTTTAGAGGGTCTCCTCTTGCACTCTTTTTCGGGTTTTCGAAAAGGAGGGCGGAGAGTCCCCTTTCCCAAGCGGAGATTTTTCTTCCTTCTGTCCGATGGCCGGTTTTTTTCCCCTCCCCCTTTTGAGATGTAATGGCCCCCCCCTCCTTTTTTCTCTTTTGCGGAAAGTTTCTTTCCGCGGCGGCGAAGATGGCCCTTTTTTTTGGCTTTTTTTTCAGCAAGACGGAGACTTTCTTTTAGCCTTTCGAAGTGCTCGACAGACAGGCAGCGCTAAGAAGAAAAGAAGCGCTGTCTGTCCTTTCCTCCCCCCCGGTGGTCGTCCCCGCCCCGAAGGAGGGGATCTCGTCCCCTCTGGAGGCGGGGGTTTTCTTCGACCTCTTCTGACCATGAACTCATCATTTTTCTTTCTCAACGAGGGCGAGTTGTCCATTTGGTTTTCCGAACGCGTTTCGGTGCGAGCAGCCCCTTGAAAGTCGGTCGCTGCGCACCTTTTCTTCTCTTTTCGTAGCCTCATTCCCCTTAAATACGGCGCTCCCCCTTCCCTTCCATTAAAGGCTGGCCCGTTCCGGGATCACTGCCTTTTTAGTCCCCCTCCTGTCTTCCTCTTGCGACAGTAGAATGACTTTCCCTCCCTTCTTGCGGTGACCTGGAAAAACGCGGAACGGCCCCCCCCTCCTTTGGCGGCTTTCTTTCTCTCTCCCCCCCTCCGCAAAGTATCGGCTTCAGCCCCCCCCTGTTCTTACTAAGCCGCCAACCCATATCCGCCCCCTCAGCTCGAGTGGTTACAACCGCCCCTCTGTCCCCCCCCCCCAGGTTAGCTACGCATTTTTTTTTTTTTTCTCCTCTTTTTACCAAAGAGTTGAAATTTTTATCCTTGTCCCTCCCGTTGTTCCAAGCAGAATAGTCTTTGCATGATGGTAGCCATCTTTTTCCTCTTCAGTTGTTCCCGCACGGGTTACCGCGGACTCCGCATTGCCCCTTCCCTCACTGTGAACCCCGATCGTTTCGCACTTTTCCCCTATAGCAGCGTTCCTGCAAAACAGAAGATTCCCGAGCTGATCTTTTATTCTTTTTCCCGTCCCTCTTCGGTTTGAAAGCCTTCTGGAACCGATGTGCTCTCTATCTGCAAACATCCCCCCAGCTCTGGTAGTCGGTAGCCTTGTTTTTTCTGTGTGCAAGTTGCAAGCTCCCGATGGAGGACTTTTCCGATATCAGCTACCTATTTTCTCCTTCTTTTCCCCTGCTTTTTTTCTGAGGAACTCCACTTTTTGCAGCAAAAGAATTAGAAACCCCCGAGATTCGCATTTCTGCCAGATCCCCTTTCCCTGAAGAGGATTCCTCATAGGATAAATTCATCCCGTCTTCTCCCAACCTTCTCCCACTATCCCCCCGGCAGAACCTTTTTCTTTTCAAAGCGCGTGGGCTAGCATTTTCCCTTTTTTGTGTCTTGGATACGCCCCCGCTGGGAAATCTCGGCCCTCTGTACGCGTTCGAGAGATGTTCTTTCCGAGTGATCGGTCTTTTTGGAAGAGCTTTTGTCTCCCCAAATGTAACGTAAGAAACTCTGGAAAAGCTGATTTCGTTAGAGGCGACTCTGTTTTTGGGTTGTGGGAACCTCCTCCATCGTCAGATTGTGAACAGAGCTTTGCAAGGGCCTCGAAAGATGTGTTGGTTTTTTTGTCAAAGTTGGTCCTCCGACGACCTCCCGCATCTTTCCCGTTTGGCCGGCGTGGACTTTATTTATGCTTGTTCGTGTCCGTTGTCAAGCAAGCTTTTTTATGACAGGCGTTATCTGGGTTCCCTTCTGGCCGAAACACTTCCATTTTTAGTCTTCTTCCCTCCCTTAATATTTTCTACGACTTTCTCCGATCTTTGGTGGCTATCTGATTCCTGACGACCTTCGAATGCACCCTTTTCCTCCGACGGAATAGGGTTTTCCCCCTTTCCTTTCACTCCTCCTCCGTGTTTGTTGTCTCCTCTAACACAATTTCCGTCGACGACAAATTGGGTTGTTCATTTTCCTTTTATGATCAGAGAGGCTCCCCTCCCCTCTCTTCCGCGTCTTGTTACCCCTTTTAAATGTCTTTCCGGATGACGGCCCCCCCAGGGGCAAAACCCTTCTGCTGTCTCTCGTTTTTCTCTTCCCTTCTGGGCTAGAGCGCTTCTCCTTCGGCCCCCTTTCAAGCTGAAGTCATTGCGATGTCGTCGACCGCGTTCCGTCCAAAGGTCGATGTTTCCTGACCGCAATCTCTCTTTTTCCCCCCTTTGTGGGCATTAGGTTTTTTCCCCCCTCCTCCCATTCTATTCGCATTGTGTTGATGAAGGATGAAATTTTTTTATACTCAGCGGCGAACAGAGCCTGTCCTTCAAACTTAGCACGTTGAGAAAATAGTCCGTTTTCTACCTTGTTCGTATGTAACAATACCCCACTCCCCCCTCCTTAAGGAATGATTGCTCCTTCCCCCTGCGGACCTCTTTTCTAAGGTTGGATGACTCCCTACTCTTTTTTTGATACCGTCAGCGCAGGGATATGGGCCCTCTTCTTTTTTCCTTGTTTTTTTCGTAGACGGGAAGACCGTTTTCCGCTGCCAGTAGAGGTAACTACTCCTTTTCTCTTTCCCCCCCTTTTGACTGTTGCTACGGCAGCGGACCACCGCTTTCTTTCTTCTCTCTCGGTGTTCGGATTCCCCTTTCCGAAGTCATCTTTTCCTCTCCCTCTATTACGTGCAACAGAAGGGATCTCCTTCAATCCAGTCTATCCGACGATCTTATGTTGATCTGCTTTTCCGCTGCCTTCCCTCTTCCGTGCTGACGATAGGCTTGGCCCTTCCCTCCTCGGTCCACGTTTCCTTACACTTTGTCTGCGGATAACCTCTTTTCATCTGATACATCATCATGCTTTTTTTCTGCGGACCACCCCTCTTTGGCCTTGCTTGGATATTGCCTAAAAAAAGTACTTTATACGTAATCATCCCCCCATTCTAGCTCACCCCCAGTCTAGTGTGCCGGTTTGTACCACTCCTCTTTGGTTTCCTGTGGTCGGATGTAGAGTCCTTCTTAGGATTTGGTGGCTGAAGCCGTCCCTTCTATGAGATCTGCTCCCCCTCCTGCCACGATGTGTTCGTTTCCCTCTTTATGAGGGCGAAAAAATTCTTTTTTTTTTTTTTTTTTTTACGCTCAGTTCCCTTTCTGCTATGTCGCAAGAGGAGCGGTCTGCTTCTCTCCCAGTTTATACGTTGCCGTGACCGCCGATGCCAGCCTCCCTTTCTGCAGATTATATGCTCCCCTTTTCTCGATCGCCTTCGGCCTACCTCCGACTGATTTCTAGAACGTCTCATCCGATTGCAGGGCGGATTCCCGACCTTCCCTTGATCGAACAGACCCCCCTTCGGGGAGGAACCTCCCCGTGCGAGAACCTCCCTCAGTTTCGTATCTCTATTGCGCCAGCTACCTCCCCCGCTCGACCCCAGCCTTCGCGGGGTTCTTCCGTGGCTTCTTCCAAGTCCGCTTTCGTTCTTCAATGCTTTTGCTTTTTCCCCCCTTAGAAGGCGACCGACCCGGTCTTTGCAAGACGCAATCGGGCACCCATTTTCTCGGCCATTCGCGCCCCTCCGCATCAGCCAACCTTTCCCTCCGCCCTTCCTTCGTGAGTTGTTGGGGGGGTTTTTTTTTTTTTTTTTTTTGGAGCCATTACAGACGACCTCTTTCTTCGTGCGTTTTTCTCAGAAAAGGACATCGGCCCTTTCAACCCCGTACGAGTTCTCCTAAGCCTACGATGGACATCTTCCTGACAAAAAATATGAACTTTTTTCTTTTCACCCATCCAAGTCCTGGTCCCGAGGGGTGAGTGTTCTGTTTTTCCTTGGGCTCTCCCCTGCCCTTGCTAATCCCATGCATTACACAACCTCCCCCGAGACCCTCTACTGCGCCCTTCTGGAAACCTGTATCCCCCCTTCCCAGCCTAGAAACGAGTCCCACTTCCTTCTGAATCTACCACCTCTTGATAATGGTGATCCTTCCTTTCCGGAGACAACGCCCTCGCCAACGTCCCCGGCTTGCTCTTCCGCCCTCCCGTACATCACGATCTAGATCTTCCCCCTCAGAACCTCTTCCCTTTGACGTTCTGTACCTCTCTCAAGCGGATGGTGGTGTCGCAAGGGGTGTGAGCCGGGATTTCTTTCCTCTTCTCAGTAGGCAGCTGTGTTCCTCTCAGGCGATCTGATTGCAAGAGGATGCTTTCTTCTTCTTCTTCATGCTATTTTTCCTCTTCCTGAAGAGGGCGAAGTAGATTTCTTCGGCCAGAGCCGGTGTTGATGTCCCCCTTTATGTCTAGCCCCTTTTGGGTTTCTCCCCTCTTTCCCCTACACGGAGCTCTTCTTGGTCTTTTCCCTCCGGCAGGGCGATTTTTTTTTTTCGAGTCGAACGGCGGGCAGCTATTTCGGACCAAGCGTTCGAGGATAGTTTTTAAGATGACCCGATGCAGTTCTTCGCACCTGGTTTTTTTTTTCGTTGATTGAGTTTGGGAACAGTGTTTGCGGACTTTCAGATGCAGCTGTACATCTTTTGTCCTTTTCTTTTTTGTCGCAGCAATCCTTCCCGCGTGCGGTCGCAGTGTTACTCTCTAGCTACCTCTGACCCCCTCCTCACTTACAAGATGCTATGTCCTCTTTTGCGTCAATAGCCTGCACCCTCGATTCTTTTTTTTTCCTCACCGAAGCTGGCGGACTTTTGTTCGCTAGAGATCGACCATGAAATAATCAGTCTTTTGCTTTTCCGCGAGCTACTTTGCTGCGAGCACTCTTCGGGGAAGCCAGAACGCACTCTTTTTTTTTTCCTTAGTGTCGTCTTTTCCCCCCTGTCGAGGATCGTCGGACCCCCTTTGTCAAAATTTGCGCGCAGAATTCTTTTTTCTTGGCATAGAGTTCGTCTCTCTTCTTTCCACCTGAAGCGAGCCGCTCTCTTCAAGGCCAATCTGCTCGTAGAACTTATCCGCCATCGGAACTATTTTTTTTTTTTTGGTGAACTTTTGGATCCAGATGGACAACTCGAACTCCTCTTCTTCTGTGGCGTGAGGGAGGTTATTTCTCCAGTCCGGCATTACCTTCCCCACGCCGATCCCCGTCCTTTGCCTAACGCAAACCCCCACGTCACTGAATAAGAAGGGATTCTTTTCTTGCACTCCCCAACAATTTCTTCCGAATGTTGATCTACCTAGTTGAAAATTTTTCTCGTTTTTATTCCCTTTCAACTTCGTGTTTCCGCATATTTCCTTTTGTTGACAGATGTTCAATGCGTTCCAGGGCCGGTTACGACTGCTTACGCATTGCCCCCCCTTCTTTAAGCACCAGAGCTATGCAGCCGTGCCTTCCCCCAGAAGATCTTCGTACGCTATCTCTTTTCCCCCTCCTTTCCCGGCGGTGGACCGTTTCCTTTCTCCCCGTTTCCCTGATAGCCCTGGCCGATCTGACCCCTCCCCCAAGCGATGGGTTGTCCGTCAGTCACATTTTTTTTAGCTGCCCGTGCGTCAGCTGTGCCCAAGATACACTCTTTGCCTCCTAAGTCACTGGATGAGTTCCTCTACTGTCCCCTTTTTTCACGGTCGTAACGGTTCTGCCCGCCCACCCCTAGAACCGCGCCGCTTTCTCCCTCTCGGCGCTGACGCGATCATCCCCCATCCCCTTTCTTCAGACCCCCTTTTTCTCCAAAGATACGCTTTGCAATAGGGATCTCTGACTTCCTTCCAGCTTGGCTTAGTCACTCCCCTTCTTTCTAACTGTTTGTGTTCCCCCTACCATTTTGGGAAATCACGTATTTTTTTTTGAGGGCCACAGTGGAGACGTGTTAGCGGAAGAGGCCTGAAGAGATGTGCTTGATATCGCAAACAGATAATTTCCCCCCCACGCTTCAGAGCCTCTCCGGCGCCCTTCGATCCTATTGCTTCCACCTAAGTTGAACCTCTGTGAACCCCTGGGTTCGATGCGGTAAGAGACTTGACGGAACCCCGGAATTGTACGACCTTGCACCGGCAGGTAATCCCTTTTTAATTGTATGGGCCCTTCCCTCGCTAGGCGCCTCTTCGACACGAGCCGGGCTCGGGTTTTGAACTTCCTCCGCCCCCCCCATACATCTTTCCCCCCTTTAGCTTATGTAACGTATACTTTTACGACGTCCTTTTCCCTTTTACGATTTTTTTTTCAGACTCTCCCTTCGACTGCTGCACAACCACTTTTTTCCACTTCCTCTTTCTCCTCCCTTGAGAGAGATTTAAACAAAGAATGCTTTTCCTGGTTTGTTGCATCTTCCTGTCTTCGTCAGGGATCAGAGAGGCGACCAGCCCCCTTTAAATGCATTCCGATTTTTAATATTAAGTATATCCGGTGACATAAAAGGTGCATTCTTTCCCCCTACCCCAACCCCTCCCCCGCTCGAGCCCCCCTTTTCTTTTCGCGAAAGTTCTTTCTTTTCCCCTGGTCCCATCTTAGAACGCCCTTCCCGCGCAGGAAGATTTCTTTTCTTTTGACCGCGGACAATTGCCGTCCCAAGGTTCTTTTCTCGACCGCAATCTCTTCTCCCACCTATGGGCATTCGGTTTTACCCCCTTTTGGTTTTCCGCCTTTCTTGTCCAGCATGTGGTTCTTCCTCCCTATCCTCAGCGGCGCACATTCAACTCTTCCGCTTCCTTTCCCCATCTCGCGAAAGGGCCTTCGGGATTCCAAAAAACAGTAGCAAAGACTAAGGACCTTTTTTTTTTTCGATACGAGATTCCCTCTTTCGGAAGAGGATTTTTCTTTTCCTTTTTTTGGATTCCTCCCTTTTCTTCCTTCTTGGCCCCGAGGACTCCTTTTTCTTTTTCCTCGGGCTTGCTCCTTTTTGCCCTTCCTCTGACAGGAAACTCCTCTCGGTAGTGATAGAGATCTTCTTGATCTTGCCGATGCGAACGGCAGCGTTCCCTTTTTTTTCCCATCGCTGGTGTTCGGAGGTTTCTCTTTTTGCGGTACTCTTTTTGCGTTTCTTTTTCAACTTCACGACGTTGAATTTGAACAGATAGCTCGCGTAAGAAGATCTCTGTTTTTTCCCTATGAATAGCTCGAAGTGCTTCCAGTCTTTTGATCCTGTGGTTTTTCTCCGTCGACCGCGTAATACCCTTGCTGCGGATACCTTTTCTTCATGCTAATATTGATACATCACTCTCTAGTCTGCGGGACCCCCTTTGCTGTTACTGCGGGATAGGGAATTAAAAAACTTTTTCCCCTTATCCCTTCCTCGATCCCCCAGTAGATAAAATTTCTCCCCTTTCCGTTTGTAACCACCCCCCTCCCATGACGTGGGCGGATAGGGTTTTCTTCTTCTTTAAGTTTTCCTGGCAGTAGGTCTTTTATTTTTTTCCCTCCCCGAAACCCGCCCGACGATATTTTGAAGTTCTCATGAGCGCAAAAAGGTACCGCAGATCTCGTCTTTTCTCCCCCCCTTTCCGATGGCGGGTTTTCTTTCCTGTCGCAAGCAGGAGCTTCTGGTTTGCATGACCTTACGAAACGATTCCGGGTCATCCATCGGCTCCGATTCTTCCTTCTTTTTTTCCCTTTCGTTGAGTTTACTCAGAGCCGACTCCTACGAGACCCGAAGTTCAAGCTAGTCCCCTTCCGAAACCGGACACCGAGATGTTGCGTCAATGTTTCTCGCTGGAGTCCCACTCCCCCATCATGAGTTTATTTTCTATCTTCTGGCGCAAGCCCCCTTTTTCCTGTTGAAGATATCCCTTCGTTTTTTTCGTTTACAGACCACCGTGGATTTTCCTTCCCTGTTTCCCTCATTAGGTCAATGATCTTTTTTTTTCTTTCCCCGGCACGACCGCCCGGCCGGTCGTCCCTTCTCCCGGCAAGCGCCCCTTCTTTTTCCTTCTGTCCTCGTCCATCTGCGCCGCCTCCCCCCCCTCCTTGACCCCCCATCAGGTCTCTTGCATTACAGCCGCCCATCTTTTTCTTTTTTTGGTGCGAAGAAAAACGGCATCTTCCTGCCCTTCCCCCCCACTATTCCTAGACCTCCTTTTCTCCCTCCTATTACATCACGAGCCCTCCTTTTCAAAATTGACCTCTCGGATAGCCGAAGACGCTTTTCCCAGCCTCCTTGTCAACCGTGTCCCTCCCCCACAATGTGATAGACCTTCCCCCTTTCCCTCATCAAAAAGGATAGGCACCTCCCTACCCGGAAAGTGTTTTTTATGATCACATTTGCACAAGTCTCTTCCCAGTCCAGCTGGCCCATATCGCTGATCATGCCCCTTTCCAATGAGGCGATGCGATTTCCCTCCACCGCCGAGTTCACCCCCTCCTTCTCCTTACAGCTGCGGCACAGAGTAACTCCCTTTTCTTCTATGAGCGTTTCCCTCTCTTTTAAGATGCGCAAAGGCTTCTTTTTTTTCCCGAGGGCGGTGTCGACCTTTTCCCATTGTAAGGATAGCCCTTCCTCTGTTTACAGTATCGGCGAATTCTGATTTCCCCCTTTTTAGTGGTCCTGTAGGTGAGCTGGGCCTTCCCCCCCCCCTTCCTTTAGGGACTGGAAGGTTTTTACGTGATCGGAAGAGCCTTTTTTTTCTTTTATGAAAAATGGGTCCCTCTCCCCTTTTGTGGCCTTTCCCCCCTCTTTTTTTCAAAGGAGGGGTTTTCCCTTGGATTGGTAGAGGGTCTCGGCCTCTCTTCATATTTTTTTCTAGCGAAAGGATGTTCTCTCCTCGTTTCTTCTCTATTGTTGCCGGGCATCGAAGAGGAAGACCCCTCTATTTTTTCCCCTCCATAACCTCTTTTCTTGCTTCGTTCGGCCCTGTTAGTCGCGTTTGTAACGAGGGAGGCGTCCCTTCTTTTGTCTGCGGGGAGAAGCAATTTTTCTCCCTGGTCATAGACGTGGGTACTTCTCCCCCCTCTCTCCACCTTAATGAGCATTTTCTTTCTTTCTCTCTTTTACATCCGGTTCTTTCTTCAATAGACTGCACCCCTCCGGAGTTCGTGTTTCCCCCCCCGCTGGAGGGATTCTCGAACCCATGACCCTCATCTCTTTCTCGCAAATGTTATAAGTGTGCGCTCAACAGATCGTTTCCCTCCCTGCCCGCCAGGCCCTCTCGGGCGCTGACCTTCCCCTTTTTCCTCGATCGTATCTCTCGAAAATCTTTTTTCCCTCTTCAGCAGATGGTTTTCTCTTTTTTTTCGTCCGGGATCACTGCCGCCCAGGCCACACAGCCCCCAACTCCGCTCCTCTTCCCTGCCGGACAGTCTCTCCCCTTCGTCAGCCTGTCGAATTCCCTTCCCTTTTTGCGCTCTACTTTTTTTCCCCCCAAGGCAACAAATTATCCTCTCTTGGCGCGCTCCAATTTCCCTCTTCGGCTCAGCAACAACACCTCCCCCCCCTCTGAACCCTCGCCCACGTCATGAATCCTCCTTTTTTTTTTACAAACCGGCATAGACTTTAACCCTCATGTTGATCGATTAATTTACTTTCCTTTCACCTTTTTATAGTTTTCTGCTCAGATAGTCGTTTTCCTTTGATCTGATGATGTATCACTCTTCTCTCCTTTTTTTCCGCGTTTATCGAAGCCTCTGCTTACGCATGCCCACTAAGGCCTTCTCCTCTATCGGGCAGCAATTCATCTCCCTTTTTAGCAGGATCTTTCCAATTCCCCTTTTTGTGCCGTCATATAACGGCTTTCCCCCCCTTTTTTCCTATCTTCCGTCAACCGCGGCTGTCGAGTACCCCTGCCACCTCCGAACACCCCCTTTGTCGTTCCTTCGCAACTTTCCCTTTTTGTTCCCAGATGCCCAGCTCTTGATTGAAGAATTGCATCTCCATTCCCCTTTTGAGGAGTTCCTTTTCCGGTCTCCCGGTCTGCGCTCCATCTCCTCCCATACCGCGAACCGTTTTTCTCCTATCTGAATTCTCCCCTTACCTGGATAGGAATCCCCATCCCCTTTTCAGCCAAAAACTTAGAAACCCTCAATAGGGATCCTCGGCTCTTTCCCCTCCCAGCAGAGGGGTCTCCTTTTGGAGACGTCCCCCCCTTGACGATGGAGTCCCCTTGTACTCTGGCATAACCGTGGCTCTCTTTTTTTTAGAGGAACTCTTGACTCTTAAGCTGGTTTTGTTTATCGACACCCTCCCCCCCCCACTGCTGCATAGAATAGGAGGGAGTTCTGGTTACCTTCCTCTAGTCTATGTTTTTGCAGGTCCCGACATTCTTCTACGACATCGCAATGCCCCCTTCCCCCCTTCTCTTGCCGGCGTAATTTTTCTTTTTTTCTTTCTGGTTTTCGGGTGGGGGGGGGGTTGGGACCACTCGAGGACAGCCCTTGTTTTTTTTTATTTGACGACATTGTTTCCCCTTCACGATATAACTTAATAGTTTTTCTCCCCCATTACGATGCTGGCTTTTTTTGTCCTTACTGACACCCCCACCTGTTTTCGTCACGGCCTCTCTTTTCCCCTTTCTCTCTATTTCCTACTCTGAACCAACTCCTTTTTCCGACGACACAGGGTGTTTTTTCTTTTCTCAGAAGGTCCCAGCGCATCGTAAAATGAATCTCTTTCTTCTCCCCCCCTTACATAAGATAAAATGGAAGTTCTCCCAAATCAAAGGGGCAAACCCCCTCCCCTCCTTCCCCTGCGTTTTTCGCGAAGGCTTTCCCTCTTTCTACTCCTATTTTAAAGCCGGTCCACGTAGGAGTCTCCTTCCTCTCTCTTCGCGGACATTGACGGACCGATCATTCCTCCCCCTCCTTTTTTTTAAAAACGTTTTTCCCCTTTCCTCGGTTCCCTCCTCCGCTATTATATGCAGTCATGTTATTTCTCATGTGTGCGATAATAATTAAGATTTTAAGATAATCGTCATCTTTCACCTCCTCCACGGTGCTTTTTCCCTTTGCTTTTTCCAAAGAGTCTGGTTAGTATCCTCAAGACAAGGAATGCTCCTCCCCCCTTTCTTTCCCTGGTCGCCGATCCTCTTTCTTTTTCTTCTTTGGTTCAGACGGGTCGAGGGATATGCTCTCTCTTTAAGCGGTCAGCGCCGGGATGAGGCGCGGTCGCGTTTTCATGGGTCTCAGGGAATCCCCTGGCCCTCTCCGCTGCATGAGAGAAATACTCTCTTCTGCAAGCTCTACATCGGATCTTTCCTTCTTGACCCACCAGTTCTTTTTGCTCCCTTACTAGCGTTCGTGCTGTGTCATCTTTCTGCCAGTGGCTTCCTCAGCGGTTTGAGCTTGGCAAAGACTTCTCTTCTAAAGAGTCTCTCTCTTCCCTTTCTGGAGCCTCCCTTTAAGCTCTGAATTGATGACGATCGTCCCCCCCCTTTTTCTCTGGGGCATGAGTAGCCTTTCCTACACTTGAGGCGGATAAACGCTTTTCCTTGCTTTCCCCCCCTCCCTTCTGCCTTAAAACCTTTCTTTGATGCTGGGATATTGCCTCCCTTCTCCCCCTATTTTTCTACTTAATCGACCCCCCATTTGTGTTAAAGTCTGAGTGCCTGTTTGTCTCGTCTTATTCATTCTTTTTCTTGTTGCGTCTGATCTTTTCTTCTTTTGTTTTACTGAATCTATCCTTTCTTCCCTTCTTTTTTTCGCCACTCCCGACCGAAACAGACGTTTAAAGGATGTAGAGCTGTCCCCCTTCTTTCCCCCGCCCTCGACGGTCTTTACCCTTCCTTAGCCTCTCTTCTTCGCAAGGGATTTTCTTTCTTAAATTGCAGAGAGGCTCGATTCCCCCCGAACGAGATGCCATCTTCGGGATGCCTCTCCTTTTCCTTTCGCGATCTTGGCTACGAAGCTTTGCCTTTTTAGATCTAGAAAGATTGCGCAGCGAACCTACGTTCCCTTTCGAGGCGTTTCCCCTCCCTCAGACCCTTTTTTTTTTAAACGCAGCAATAGTTTCGCTCCCTCCTCTCTGATTTCATGGCGAATTATTGCAGCGGAGTGACGTCTACCCCCTTTGGGGCAGGCTCTTACTTCCACTTGTTATCCCTGCAGATTCTTTTTCCCTTCCATTCTCCTTACTGATGAGAGATGGTTCTTCCTCCCTCTATCTACGCCCGGAGGTCGGGCAGACGACATAGAAAAGAGTTGTTTCTTTGCCCGCCTTTCCCACGCATCCTCCCCAAGCTCATCCACCTTCTATGGCATACTCGTCCATCTTCTTTTTCGTGGCTGCTCAAGAGACTGCCAGGCAACACTATCCTTTTCCTTTTTTCCTCCTCCGCGATTCCCCCTCCTCCCCTCCTTCCATGCAACGTTGATGCCTTTTATACTACAAAGCCAATGGTCCTTCCCCCCCCTCCTTTATGTGACGACCCGAAGAAAACACCCTCTTTCACACAAGCATCAACACCTTTTTTCCGAGCAAGTCTACGGCGCCCCCCCGCCTATCCCCTGCACAGGCCAAGCTCGCCTCTCCCCCTTTTCTCATCAGATGGAAAATCTTCCCGATGAACCTCTTTTCCTCCTTTCGATTGAGATCCCTTCCCCCCACTCCCCCTCCCACACAGTCTTGCCCCTTTGC
>Ga0179593_1436545_pt1 | contig 13491 bp, 11 predicted proteins | sample CZODoug2_1_08_16_FD_185931 | JGI IMG/M metagenome (GOLD analysis project Ga0179593, IMG submission 185931) | Vadose zone soil fungal communities from Angelo Coast Range Reserve, California, USA - CZODoug2_1_08_16fungal (PacBio error correction) | ecosystem: Environmental > Terrestrial > Soil >... | reverse complement strand
GGCGCTCAAGGTGGCGCTCTATGTCCCCTCATTCGCCCCGAGTCCCCTTTGCCTCGCATTTTCGTTGGTGTTAAGGACGCATTAGAATTCCTCTCTCGGTGCTTTTCGGATCCCCTTTCCCTTTTGTTAGGCCCTGATTTGAGTCCATGTCTTCTTGATCTCATCCGCTCATTTCCCCCTGCGCCCGTTCTTCGTCATCGCGTGGACACGCCGTATTTCCTTTCCTCCCCTTTGAGAGATTTCTCCTTTTTCTCCCGCAGCTCCATGCAGAATATTACGTAGGTCCCTATGTCGTGGTTGTCTTGTACGAGTTCCGCCCTTATGGCCGGAGATCTGTAGACCGATGCGGATCATTCGAGCTCAGACGCGAATAGATGAGTTTCACTTTCAGATCTCTCTTTTCCCTCCGGCCGGTCGCTCACGTTTTCTGGGGGGTGTCTGAGGTTCTTTTTCCGTTGAAGTTTTTGTGGCATTTTTAGGCTTGTCTTTTGTCATGAGTACTACCCCCTTTCCGCAAGGGATTTCCTTTTCATTTCATCTCTCTTTTTTCTCGATGTATATCGTGCGGTGATTTGCCCTTTTTCCGTCATAGGATCGGAAAGAGGAAGGTGTCTCTTTTCTTTTCCCGGATTGAGCCTCCGCCCCTCTTCTTTCTTTTTACCACGTGTTGTTGAGTAGATGAGCATCCCCCTGCTGTCTCTCTGCGGTCTATCATTCCACGACTGACGCCCTGACCACGCTCCTCCTGTTTCCAGTCTATGCAATATGCTGGCTCCGATAAAGCAAATTCCTGCGCATGTCTCGTCTCCCATCTCCTATTCCTGCATTCCAGATTGAAAGGTAGTTAGCATTTTGAAATTTCACCTTCCACCTTCGCTGCCGACTGAACTCGCTACCACCCCCCTCCCGATCAAGATCTGAAAATGTGCCTTTTGCTGATACCCCACTATTCTATCCTGTCCCCCTGAGGCGCTAGAGATAGTCCCATTGAGTTTAGTAGCCACGTTGGCAATAGTATGATCCTCCCCACTCACCCTCACTTATCTCGGCATTCGCACTTCATTCAATTCTGTGATTCTGCATATGCAGGTTTGTCACCGGCTGCCCAATTCTCTCCAAACCGTTCTTTTGATCTTCCTTTTCGGCTCCGGAGTTGAAAGTCCTGGTCAATTCGCGAATGCTGCTCCGGCGCCGACTAACATGTTACACTTCAGCGGTACAACTCTTTCTCTCTCAACTTGCAGTTCCCGCCGACCGCGTTTTATCCCCCTTCCTGAAGCGGCGGTTTACAACAACGACCGCTTTCCCTCTGGCGGATGGCTCACAGATGCGCACCTTCGCTCCCCTCGCTCTAGTCTCCTTGCTCCACCTCTCCCCCGAAAAGGACGGCTCTCGAGATGGGGGCTTCCCGTCTTTACCCCTTTGTCCCTCCACACACCTCCGCTTCCCAAGATCTCGCTACGTTCCTCTCTCCCCCAGGCCAGGTGAAATGCTCTCTTCATCCCTTCTTGTCTATTCCTTTCCTCCATAGATTTGTCTACTCCCCCTCCCGACGAAAATTGTTTAACAGGTCGCCCCCGTCCATACGATTTGACCAAGACCGGCTCGCTCCTTCGCTTATTCAACCCTCCTCCATGGGATCGTTACCCCTCGTTCTTCGAGATCTTATTCCCTTCCCCTTATCCACAAGGTCGACGTTTTCTCCCTTCTATAAACGAGAGTTACATATGTCCCCGGAGAGTGGAGTTATCAAAACCCCTCTTTCGTGGTTTTATACTTATGATGCCACTCGATTTTTTTCGAAAAGTGCTTGTCTTCCTATTTTTTCCTCTCGGAGGACAGACTTCTTTTATTCTCGCTTTCTTTATATCAAGATAGTTTCGGAGTGATCAGCGGCCTCTTTGCGGTCCGGCGAGGATGCTGGGACATTCCCCCCCAAAGTTGCGCTTCGGTCATGTCGCTTCGTCCCTTCTCTCTGTCGATTTCACCCTGACCTTCCTCTCCCCTCGACATCTCCCTTCCCCTTTGAAGGACATCGCGGAACACCTCCCTTGTGTTCTTTCTCCTCCGGTCATCTCTGGCGGACGCTGCAGCATTTTGGCTCTTCCCGACGGACAGTCAAAGTCTGGTTCATTCCCGCGGCGTTTCTTCTCCCCTCTCCTTCGTTTTTAGATTTGTAGTAAACGGTTGGTTTTTTTGTATTACTCCCTCGAATCTTGGTAATGGCTTTCTTCCCTCCGATCCGTGCGGGTTCCCTGCCATTGAAGATACTAGCCTTCTTTTACCCCTCTCCCTTTGTTAGTGCTCCCCCTTCCCAGTTTAAGTATCTTGCTCTCTGCCAAGAAGCCGCTCTTTGAAATGACCCTGCGCCTTTTCGAATTCTTTCATGGATGACGGTGATTTCCTCGGACTCCCTTGCCCATGTCGTTTAATGGGATCGTCATTCCTCGAGGTGCGCGCGATGGGCGCTTTTGTGGCGGACCTTCCTCGTTTCCTTCCTCCTCTTCAGAAGAGCGGGCCACACTCACCCGTACTCCTCCCGTTCGCTCACAACCTCCACTCGGGTTCACTTCCCTGTTCCGACTCGTTCTCCTCGTGACGAAGTCCTGGTGAATGCACATGTGAGCGCCTTGCCCATTCCCCCCCCTCTTAGTTTCTGTATTAGGTCCTTCGATACTTCGTCTTCCTATTTTCTCTTTCCAAACATTCTCTCAGAGAGCTGCGATGGCGTTAGTATTTCCTCCTTTCCTCCTCCGGCTTTAACAGGTTGGTAGTTGAATTCCTGGTAGCGCTTGATCCGCGAATTTCTTTGTCAATTCATGTGAGTGCTCACCTCCTTCGTCATCCCCCCCTACTCCGTGGCTAGAGTTTTGTGCAAGACCTAAGAGCTCGTCAACAGTCTGTCCTTTCCTGCCCCAAAGTCTCCGATCGAGAAGCCCCTGTGGTCTTGGATCTTTATGCTCAGGTTTTCATCCCATTTAAATCTGCCCATTTCTTTCCTTTCATCCTGAGTTCATTCCTTTTCTCTTTTTACTCTCATGTGTTTTTATCATCCCCGGCTTTCCGTCAACTCCTGTTGCCTATTGTCCGCAGGGCTTCTTCCCGGTTCAAGAGACTGCAGATTGCAAGCGCAGGTTGCTTATCCTTGCTCTTTGCGATAATGCCAGACCTTACCGCTCTTTCTTTCGCGCTTCTCTTGACACTGCGGAACTGGCGGTGAGCCTCACCTGGCGATGTCAGGGCCTCCTTTTCTATCCTGGCCTCGGAGACCTCGCACTACCTCAATCCTTTCCCTCATCCCCTCTCCTCTTTCTGGATCATTTCACCCTACCCTCTCTCCCCCATCGATTAGCTGACCCCGATTTTCGCCCCGCCATTGAATGAGCCTGCCCCCCAGAAATTCGTACTTTCACTATCGCGATGAAGCTGATCCGCTGTTCAGGCTCTCCCCGAGTTGCCTCAAGCCTTTTGGTCTTTCAAAAGAGGATCCGAGTAGAAGGGAACCCCCCGCGTGATTTTTTTTGTCCCACTCCAAAGTGTGAGGATTCCTTTGGTTCGGGTTGGAATGTCTTTTGAGCCAACGTGAGCCCAACCCCACACCTTTTCAAAAACGCATCCCCAAAACAGCAGCAAGGCTCCCTTCACACACAACCTTTCTTTTGATTTCAAAAATAGGCCTACAACCTCAGTTGGAAACGTGGGAAAACCAACAAAGTCGGAAAAAAGTCCAAGTGTCCTAAAACAACACCCCGGTTTTTAAAGGTCCCCCAAAGTAAGACCAAACAACAGGACCATGGTGTAACTCACGGGTTTTTCCACCCGTGGACCCCCCAGACCCCCCCACTTCCCCCCTCCATAACCCCACAACTTTCATCCACCACCCCACCCAACAGCTACCCACCCCGCCAACCCCTTTGCCCCCCCCACGCGTTTCGTAATCCTGGGAAAGATTCGTTCGCCCTCTCTCCCCTCTCTCCCTCCTCCCTCTCCTCTCCAATGGCATCAACGATTTTTCCGATGTAACCTCCTTTCATCAACCATTTCGACGTTATAGCAAGGTCCCTTTGCGCTCAGCCGATGGACGTTCTTCCGAGCCTCAAGCTCTTCTTTAGACTTTTCCTTTTTCCTAGTGTGATGACGCGAGTCCCGCGCAGGCTTCGCGTGGCCGCTGCAGCGTGAAACTATTGAAGGGATGACCTCCCGTTCCCCAGCTTATAGCGGCAAAAATTCTCCCACAGGCCCTTTACTTCCCCCTTCCCCCCCTCCCCCGACGTAGTAAAGAAGTCGGGAGGAGTTGCCAGAGGTTACCCACCCCTTAGTTCTTCCTCTCCCAGGCTTTTCGAGGCCCCCACCGTATTCATTGCGCTGACATGAGGACGGAGGCAGTCAGAATCACGGTGTACTTTGTTCATGGTTTGAGCCGGGCCCTCTCCTTTCTTCCGTCCTGTGGGAAGTCTTTTTCTCTGATTTTTTAAGATGCCCGCTTTTGAACCCCCTTCCCTCCCTCTCCGCTTTCCGGAAGCGTGTCAGCTTTGTACCGAAGCGTTCAACGGTTTTAGTCCAGGCGGATCCCCCACTTTGTGCCGGCTTCTCCTGTCGAGCTCCCTTGCTTTTTTGAGTCTTTTACGATCGATATCAACTTGAAGTCCCGTTTTTGAGTTGAGTTCCCCCCTCCCCCTCCGGTTGCGACGAGCCTTTTTCTCCCAATGCCTGGGCCAGACGGCAGTCAGGTCCCCGCCCTCTTTTTTTTCTTTTCTTCTTCCCTGCTCTCCCGGAGGTTTCCTTGAGCGGCCCTCGACCGTTTGAAATGAAGGTTGTTGGTCCTTAAGGCTCGCGGTCCTTAAGAGCCCCAGAATGCCGTCCACGAATGTCCCCTCTTCTTTGTTTGCCTGGGAGTGAGGTGTGGGCGTCGTTTTCCCTCGGCGACCCTTTTTCCTCCCGAGGTTTAGTGCCTAGTTTCTGCTCGAAACACGCTAAATTCTTGAGGAAACCGTTCTCCCGGCGCACGGTCAGGTTCTTTGAGTAGTCCTGGAAGGGTAACGCAGGCGAAGTCCATCTCCCCCACTTGTTCGAGACGGCTTTCCGTGATTGCAGTTCGTACCTCCGGGCGAGACCACTTCCTATTCCTTTTCCTTCCTCCCCCCCCTTTCTATCTCTGATTAAGAGGGTAGATTTGTTTTCAGTCTCCCTCTGCGTCTCCGGAAGGTGGCGCCCTTCTTTCCAGACGCCATCTTCCTTCTGCATTGTCGTTGTTGGTCATAGCGTGCACTTCGAGCCTCCCCCCCCCTTTTCGGCGTGAGACGTCCTTGTTTCGTGCTTAGACCGTGTTGGTCTTTTACGGGTCGACCATTTGACGTAGGAAGGCGCCTCGCCGACTTGACCGCGCCCCCGTACTCGTCTTCCTGCCCGTTGGACACCTCTTTCCAATCCTCTTCCCGGCTGGTGCGATTTTTGGTGAGCACGCTTCCCTTCTCCATCCCAAGTGCGAATTTCCTGAGGTATTTTGTTCTTTTACTAACTCCTCTTCCCTTCTCTTTCCGACCCGTTGGCTTCAATGGAGGCTTCGAAGGTGATGAGTCTACTCTTTCCTCCCTCTTTCCGTTTCGAGGACCGATCCTCTCTGGATGGGTTTTGTAGCCTAGAGAGTTTGACAGGCTAGTGTTTTCTTCGTCTTCTTTTTCTTCATGTGACTACCTTGCGCAGCTTCGTGGACTTTCGTGTTTTTCGCGATTTTGGATGCGCGAGAATCTTCTGGTCCCCTGCGTTGTCATTCTAAGGAGAAACCGGTTATTTGTCTCTTCTTTTTTTCCCCCTATGCTCGATGCCTTCTTTTTTTTTCCTGTTCTGTCCTATCTTTACTCCATATCAGTGAGATGGCACAGCGACGCTTTTGCATTGCGGTCTCTCCATCGTTCAACTTACTGAAGAATAGAAATCCTGTTCCGGACTCATGCAATAGCTTCCCCTATACCCCACTTAATCGAGACATCGGCAACCCCACGATTCGCTGAAATGTTCCCCCTCCCTTTTTCAGGTAGTCTTTCCCTATAGAATTCACAAAACCAGCTTCCTACTCAACCCTCCGCTCCCGGAACCCCCCCAAACAGATACTACTACGGTATCCTTTCTCTCCCCAATTTTCTCCGTATTCTCCGATTCCCCCGACTACGGTGACATATAGAGTTCATATCGAGTTTTAACTTTCTCCTCTCTCGGCATAGGCTTTTTTTTCCCAAAGGATGATTATTCCGGTCAAAGGACTAAATTTCTTGGCATTTTCGCAGCCAGTCCTTATCTTCCCACCTTCCTCCCCTTTCTTTTTCCCCCCCCCCCCCCAACAACAGGGTGTCCGCTTTAGCGATTCTCCTGATACTCGGTTCAATTCGCTGAATGCTCTAATTCGCGGAGTAAAATGGTCTCCTATTCTAGACCCCCACCTCTTCTCATCCTCACAAGGGTTCCAATTATCCTCCAATCCACCAGGTCGCCTCGATGCCCCCCATTTGACCAACACGACAATGCGATCTCTTCTTTCTGAGGCGTATGACAGTACCTGGCAGTGAGCTTCGTTCTCCTGCGTCCCCCCTGAGCCCCCCCCCTGGACCCTTTCTTCGATCGAGCGATTGCTCTCCCTAGTCGAATGGGTTCCTTTTTTTCTTATTCGCCTTCAACAATAAGAAGGATAGACACTGAGTTTAGATACGTTTTCCTTCTGGCCCCCTCTCGGACCGGTCTTCCCTACCACTGTTTATCACGGTGTTTTACCAATCTTTCTCCCCGTTGCTATGTCTTCCTCACGCCGTGAAAGAATCGTTGATGAAGAAGGCGCCGTCAGCTAGACGCCAAGACCCGTTGGCGCCATGAGTTTTCCCTTCCCGCGAACCCTCCATTAGTCATGTATTTAAGGAATTCTTTTAGCTCAATTACTTCCCTTTCACCCCCGGTCTCGTTGCCGCTCACCTTCTCTATGAGCAGGAACTTCTGGTCTCGGTTCTTGTTGGAGAAGATCCCCCATGACTCCGTATACCATTCAGCACGGCTCTGTTCTCACCTTTGCCCGGCATTACTACTTTCGGCTTACCGGACTTTCACGTAGACTCTTTTTATTTCTAAGAACTCTCCTTTCATTTTTAGCAGTCTCTCCCTTCCCCCTCCCCCTGGGCCTTCCTGAAGGATCTGTCTTTTTAGGGTCCCCTTCGGTTACTAGTCTTTTCCGCTTTTCCTCCCCCTTTTCTTCTCTCTTTAGTCCAATTTCTTTCATCCTTCCAAAAGAAAGAGATTACCAGGTGACGGCCGCCCTGCGCTTCTTCCTCCCCTTTTTTCCCCTTTTTCCAATGATTATCTGCCGTCAGGCCCCCGTTTCTCCTCTTCTCCCCGACCTTGGGCTCTGACCCTTTTTTCTCTCTTGCCTTGAACCGGTTATCTCTTTGTCCTCTCCCCCCCCAGACTTTCTCCTTCTTGCTTATGTCCTTCCAAAGAGTGGTCAGTTCAGATTAAGCTCATTTGTCATGTTTTATCATTCAGTCTCCCTCTCACGCGGTTCCCCTGAGCCGCTGCTAGCCTATAATTCTTTTTTCCCACCCTTCGCCTCTTCCTCCCCTCCCTTTTTCTGGCTAGTGAGGAGACAAATGATTTTGTCCCATTTTCTTCCGTCGTCGAATCGTCCCTTTTGCCAGGTGAGCCCTTGACCCTTCCACGACCATGCTTTTTCGCATGGGCTCGATCTCGCTTTTCCGCTCCGATTCGCTTCCGGTTTCGTTAACCAAAAGCATGCCCGGTGGCTGAAACACACGCCCCTTACTCGCCCCGGTTTCTTCGCGCAACCACTCACGCGGTTTTACCCACGCGTCAGTAAGATAGATCCGCTTGCCTGCACCCCTCACTCTCGTGGGAATTACCAATTGGGCGTGCCTGCATTCTAATTCTTTCCTTTCGCGACTAGGTGCCGTAGAAGAATTTCGGACCCTTTTTTCGCCTCACCAAGTTGGAGAGACGAAGTCTGATTGGCGCCGATTGGCAGCTCCCTCTATCCTCCTCTTTTTTCTCTGAACCTTATTCTATTGAAGAGTCTAGAGCGGTGCCCCCACTTTTTCGCGCCCTCCCTGAATCGCCCTTTGATGCACTCCTGAAGCGTCACGCCTTGGCAATCGAGTGGGCAAGCGCTCGCTCTCTCGTTCCCTGTCTTCATTACACTGAGGGACCCGCTGCGGCTTGCCCTTTCAGCCCTTCTTTGAAACCCACTTTCCCTGTGCCTCGCAACCACTTTCAAGCCTGTCGTTAAATCTCTCTTGTCCTCCTCCTCCGTTTTTTTTTTTCTCTCTCTCCCCCCTCCCTGGCCGTGACACGGCAACTAAAAAGGGACAGCTGGAGACGTGTTCAAATCTCGGCGATTCGCAGCAGGTTCCGTCCTTTCTATCTCTCGGCTCTCTGCCTCTGAAGTTTGGAAAGACATTGAAACGAGCTTGCGCGCGGCTTGCAACTTTCTGCCCCCTCTGTTTTCTTCGTACGCTCCTTCTTTGAGAAATGGCTGTAGTCTTTCGCCTGCACTTCCTTCTTAAGCTCCGGCACCGCAGTTGCCTACCTCCATCCCCCCGTTAGACCCCCCCCCTCTCTTTCCTGAGCGCTTTATCCAGGAGATTGCGCGCTGGCGTCCCTTCAGTCCCCTTTTTTGTTGCGTGCGGCCGAATTTTGCGCGTAATTATCTCAATACGTGAAGACCCTTGAGTCGCGGTGGCAGTCTGTTCCCTCTTTTTCCTTCCCCGTCTCGTTTCTTTTTTTCAGGCAAGTAGTTCGACGCTGGGCGAGAGTTGTTTTTTTTTCCCTCCCGAAGACCCCACGTGTCGGGATCCTTTTTTTGGTTAGGCGCGCCATGGGCGCCCCATGTATACAGATTTCGGGTGGTAGTTCCACGAGGGTCGCCACCGGTCTCCGAGCATATGTCTTTAAAATGAGAGATCTCCATCGCTTTGGCGGCCTGGCTTTCCCCCGAGGTAAATCCTCACCGTCATCCATGATTTTCGCAGCAGTGAATGTTAAGTTCTCTCTTGGCGTCTTTCGTTTTTCCTTTTCCCCCTCTCCTTTCTCCGGAAATAGGTGTTGCTGTTATTCGGTTTAGGTCCTGGCGCTGCAGCGGCGTCTTTTTTTTTGCTAAGCAGCGTCCAACTGATATGTAAGCCATCCCCCAGCCTGAGGTTTCTCTTCCTTAACCTTCAAATTCTTTTCTTGCAAAAACGCCACAAGTTTAGAAGTCTGGGAGGCCCTCTGCCCATTTGGAATTCACCAGCCCGCTTCGCCGTTCCCCGAAGGGTCCTGAGCCAACAGTCGCTTGCAATCCGCCTCTTCTTCCGAAGACCCTTTCCCTTTTCATGTGATATGGGCGACGGCGTCCCACTGGTTGTCCTTCCCTCATTCGTATTTTACGGGAGATGCCGGCGATGTTTTTCACCCGAAGAATCGATAAGCGTGAATCTGACGATGGACGAAGGCACCTTGTGTTTGATTTCTCTTCCCCCCCTCCGTATCAGTTATTTACGAAATCAATCTTTGCGGGCTACTTTTCCCGCCTCTCCTAGATCCAATTCAAGTCAGGTACGCGAACTCTCGACGTAGGCGGTCCCAGTCTCCTTGTTGAGAAGCCGTTTTTTGCGCCAGTGAGGAGGCAAGACTTCAGAATGGCTTCCTCAAAGCTTGTTTCTGGAATCCACCCCCTAGCCCTTTCCCTTTCTGGCACTTACACCTGGGATTCCCCTCCTATCGAAGTAGTGGATAGGAGACCGCCGTCGGGTCTTGCGCGCTCCTGAGAACACTCCTCCTCCTCCTTCCACTTGATTCGTCTGGTCACAATTTCCACCCCCCCGTTTTGGAGATGGGACCCAACCTGCGCTTCCGGTGACGGTACCTTAAGACCTGCTAGGACTCTTCCCCCGTGTCTCCGACAAAGGTAGGCCACTTGCGACCGGTCTTCCCAACTTCCCGTGGTTCCTATTTGAGGGACCTCAACGAAAGGGCCTCTGGCGGAGCATCTAGATGCATGAGCTACTACTTTACTACGGTCTTGCGTGTAGTTAGATTGAACGGACGATTCTTGTTTTGTTTTTTTGTTGCCGTAGTCGATTTTCTTTTTTTTTTTTTTGCTTTTTTGTTGTTTTTTTTTTTTATGTTACCCTTTTTCCCACCGCTCCGTTGTCGGACCCCCCCGTGATGGCGCCAGTACCGGTGATTTGGAAATCCGTAGGTTCACCGACTCGTTTTTTCTCCTCCTTAAATGTAAAATATTGGTAGTGATGTTTAGCCCCTGACTTTGACTCCGCTGACTTCTTTCGCCTCCCTTCCCAGATCGCCTTTTATCAGCGGGGTGAGTTTCCTTGTACGAAGGCTTCTACCCTATTCCTTCCCTCCTCGCCGTTGGGAGCGCTGAACTCCCTAGACACAGTTAGACATTGTCGTTGTCGATCTCTCCTCCTATCTCTGGCGGCCTGGTTCTTCTCCCGGTCCCCTTTTGATACGTAGACGCCGTTTTCTTCCGTATGTCGTGAAGAATCCGGAGTCTCTGTTGAATTGACCGATTGGCCATCTCTCTTCCGGCTTCCTTTCCTCCTCCTCCGCCAAATTTTTCTCTTCCTTTTGGAGAGAGCGGTGCATGCGCCCCATTCCCCTCTCCCCCCGTGCGAATTGACGTTTCATAAGTAGGGGTCTGATGATTGGCGAGCTTTTACCCTATTTGCCCCTTTCCTCTCTAGAAGGACTCTTCTTTCCCCGGAGGATCGAATGTGCGGCACAAGGTCGCTACCTCTCTTTTTCTTTTTGTTGGGTGTTTATACGAGTCTCTGGCAGTCTCCTTTGTTTTTTGAATTCGTCTGGGCATGCGACTACTGCGCAGCTGTCTTGTCTACATTTCTGTCCCTTTCCTCTCTTTTCTCTTTATTTCTATGAAGAAGTGTCTTGATATGTGCAGTAATAGTTCAGGACGGGGTTCCCCCAGTTCTCGTGTCGATCCTGCATCTTGACCGATTCTAGTTGATGGCTAGTTTCACTCCTCCATTTTGTGTGGATAGGAGCTGCTCAGACCCCTCTGGACGCGCAAGATTCGTTGCTCATTCTGAACGAATGCAGCCTCGCATTTGAGGTTATCATGAACTCTTGGACTTCACGCACGATAAACGTCCCACGCCTTTCCTCTCTTATGCATCGGCGAACTCGATGAGATTCACCTAATTTCTTTCCTCCCTCCTCCTCCAGCCCAAATTAACCACCATTTTGAGTAGAACGCATTCTCGTCCAACCCACCGCGTCGATCGGTATAGTCAATCTGCTTGCCGGACTTGCTTCCCCCTCCCCCCCTTCCTCCCCCCCCCCTCAAGAGGCAATGATACTGAGTATAAATGAGAAGGTTCAAGATCTTCCTGTCCTCGTGCTATCCAATACACTTTTCCGTCATTTTTACCATTTTTTTTTTTTTTTCTTTTGACTGGGCGCATTGTACCTGCCCCCCCTTCTCCAATATATCAAGGGAGAGGATCCGTCAAGCCTAAGGAGCTTTTGCCTCCTCTCTTCTTCTTTTCCCGCCCTTTCCCAATAGCTCATTTTGGCTGGCGTTCACCCTTGTCTCCCATCTTGATAAAAAAGGGTCTAAGGTCCCACCCAAGGGCCATTTCTTTCCCGCCTCGTCGCCCTGCTAGCCGGCCGAAGCTCGACTACCCCCATGACCATTCTCTCGATCTTTTGCGATGGCGATTTTCTACGTCGCGCTTTCTTTCTCTGCGCACCCGAGTACCTCAATGATAAGGCGGAGAGTTGAGGGCGATCCCCCCTGACTTCTGTCTCGCCCCTTTCGTCGCATCAACAAATAACTTTAGGCTGAAACTATACGTGCGCAGAGAACCCCCCTATTCTTTTCCCCTTTCTCTTCAGGACCTGTGAAGCACCTGTTTAGCCGTCGAGTTGGATTTTCTATCCTCACTACGTCACGAAACTCTGCTCGTCTCGCGACTTAGAAAAAGTTTATAGAGCCCATAGATTCCTGCTCTACCCCCTTCCCCCCGTTCCACACTTTGTACTTATGCCGCGCTCTATGGACTTCCCCGGCATTTCACACAACTTGAGGTGCCTTGCCATCCTTCAAAGTCGAAGTCCTCTGTCACGGGCATCGGTCTTTTTTTTTTGTCCTTACCCACTCTTGCTGCCTTCCTGTCTTCTTCTCCTATCCTTCGCACCCGGCTTCGTCGACCCGCGGTTGTGACGCCGAGATACTTATTTTCGTTTACCCGACTTTCACGTTTTGGCTTGCTAGTCGGCTTTCGTTCCTCATGTTGTTGTCTCTCCTTCTTCTCTTCAGCATGGTTAGCGGATGGCTTCTTTTAATTCCCCCCCCCTTTTTCGCTTCCCCCCTGTCACGTCATCTTCCGGCTACTGCCCCTCTATCAGTCGTAGGTCACCGCTCTTATTAACGGTTGAAATCTCTACCCCCGATTTCCCAGTTGCCTTCCAGCCCCTGCGCTGCTGCTCCACGATATTTTCCCCTTTCTGTTAGTTACGTCGACGAGCTGCGAGACTGGCTCTCCCCTTCCGGGCCCCCGGCCCCGAGTAACTTTTGGTGAATTCCGAGTGTCCTCAGTTCCGGTTTGGCGATGTCTTTCCTACATGTCTTGGGTGAATTTTTCCTATGAAGCCTCATGGTCATGCGTTCACCCCCTTCATATCTCTTCCCCCGCTCTTCGAACCGAGCCCCCTGAGGATGCCCGCTCCTCCTCCTTCCAGTTAAAACCGCCTATGTCCGCTGACACAGGTATCCCAGTCCTCTCTTTAGGTCGCCATGACCCAGGCCTCCGCCTGACTTGCCCGGACTCCCTTTGGTGAGTAGCTTCATGGATGAGTTAGCCTTTATATTTTTCGACCGCGTTTTTCATGGGCTCGATTTTCCTCTCCTTTTCCTGCGCCGCTTTTTTTTGTGTCCTCTTTTACTCACCCCTGACTAAGGGGGGCCTAGACATCCAACCGTACACTTAATACCCCTTGTGTTCGTTTTTTCACAAAACACGCGGGCCCCTTGTCACAGTCCTCCTCTCTCCCCCCTCGTTTTCCCCGTACGAGATGTTGACTACACATATTAGGCACGGTTCCCTGCTTCTTCCGCGATATAGGTTTTAAGTCGACTGCCTCGTGCTATTCTTTTTCGTTCACGTCGGAAGTTTCGAGTGCTCCCTTCGATCCTTCTTATTGCCGAATCCGCCTTTCCATCCTAGTTGAGAGGAAAACCCGGATGCTGGTTTTTGCCTTCCCCGTTTCTCGACCCTTTTCCGTTCGCCCATCCCTAAGGTGCTTAACATCATGCCTGTCTCGGACCTAGTCGTTTTGCAATCCGCGCGCAGAGCTCGTCCCCTTTCTGGCCCCATTCTCGGCACCCGCATATTTTTTGAGAAGACTACCTTATTCGCGCCCTTTTCCCCACTCATCCCGACCAAGATTGCCATTTACTCCCTGTTCAAGTCGGCG
>Ga0179593_1809430_pt1 | contig 13492 bp, 9 predicted proteins | sample CZODoug2_1_08_16_FD_185931 | JGI IMG/M metagenome (GOLD analysis project Ga0179593, IMG submission 185931) | Vadose zone soil fungal communities from Angelo Coast Range Reserve, California, USA - CZODoug2_1_08_16fungal (PacBio error correction) | ecosystem: Environmental > Terrestrial > Soil >... | reverse complement strand
CCTTCCTCCCACAGTGTTTGTAAACCTATGACCACTCCCGGGTCTGAGTTGCTCATCCATGGGTCGCCTGCTTGCCTTTTTTCGTCGCCTGTTGTTCCCCCCCTTCATTTTTCCCCATTTTTTTCCCCTCCCTCGTCAAGATAGGTAAGCAGTATTTATCATTTGTGCATTGCTGACTAATTTCTTGTGTTGCTCCCCTTTTATTTCCCACTTCTAAAGTCCCCTCCGCTTTTATTTTTTCCACCCGAAAAAACGCTCACCCACCCGTGAAACGCGCTCTTCCTTTTCTCCCCCGTTTGCTCCTGGTTGTATTGAAATTTTGTACTCCCCTCTCTCCAGTCATACCCTCTGCGTGACGCGCCTCCCACTCCACGGTAGCCCTTTCGATACTCTTTTTTTCTTTTATTTTTTTTTTTCTCTTGCTTCTGTCAGATCCCTTTCTTCCCCTCGTCCAAAACTTTACCCAGTTCCTTTCCCCCGGTTCCAAAAGTTGGTCTCAGATAGCATAGAGGACTGACCCCTCGTGCCAGTCACTCCCTTTCAAGCCATTTTGATCCCTTGCTAGACGTTTCTTTGATTTCCCTCTCCAAACCGGCCACTGTCGCTTCACCCCCTCGTCTTTTTGAGTTTTCCAAAAGTTACGGGCCCGCTCTGTCACCACGGGCGCCCTCTTTCGTTCTCTTTTCACATTATGCTTACCTCTCCTCCACTCCCTTTGTTTTCTTTTTTCTTGTGCAGTTCAATAGAGTTAGTTTTCCCAAGAATGTGCGATTTGGACTACCCCCCCTTTGCGTTCATGCCCCTGTTCTCATTTTTTGTCCTCCTTTTCCCCACTTAGGAGGAACAATGGGGTTTTCAGCGAAAGAACGTACGATATGTGCAATATTTTGGCTGTGTCTCGCGAGATCTTCTTCCCATGTTGTTCGCATTTTTTCTTTTTGGTCCTCCTACCCCCCCCCCCCCCCCCCTTCTTCCCCGACTCTAGATGGGTTCTATACCGTTGCGAGTGTTCCCGCCGTGGATAACCAACGAGAGAATCGCCGTTCTGGCTTACTTTCCCCTATGCCGGTTCATGGCCTATGCGTGCTTTCTGTTCTCTTTTCCAATTCTCCGGAAGCGCGTTCAAACCTCTACAATCTTCTTCAGACTTAATTCCGTAGGCGCTGAAACAGTTTTTTCTCTCTTATCCCCCCCTAATCCGTGTTTTTGTTGTGGTTCAGGACCTTTCCTTTTTCCGGACGAGCGTTAGCAACTGTGCTCCCGTTTATGTTGAACGGCTTCCGAGAATTGCTGACCTGACCCGGTCCTGCTCGCGCCGTACAACTCCCTTTTTTCTGTTGCCGGCTCTCTCTCGGTACTTTCACTTTCACAATATTCCTAAGGGATCAAAAGGCCTCTTCTTTGGTAATCACTACTCAAATCCGTGAAGCGGTCCAACTTCAAGCTTTCTCATTGAAGAACCTTGTATGGCTTTTAAAAATATAAATCCTCTTCCCCCACCTTTTGACCGCCCCCTTCCCTTCCATTTTCTCCTGAGAATCCGGCAAACCTAAATAGACGTTATTTAGGAGTTCCCCCTAAGCCAAGACCCTGTCTTTCCTAGACCTTTTTCCTCAATGGTTCTAAGCCCTCCAATTCTCCATTTTTTTTTTCCTTACCCCTCGGCTCAAGGCGTTCCCTGCATGACCGGTCTGAGTTGCTGCAGCTCTGTTTTTCATATTCCCCGACTCACTGCCTCCCCCCCCTTTTACCTTTGAGTCGCCCAGTTTTTCCCCCGTTTCCTTTTGACAACTACTTCCCTTTACAGAGACAAGTCGAGCCCCCTGGTTTCATAACCCGAGGCCCTTCGCGCCTATCAAAATGTTTGGTTCCTCTATGGCGTTCCCCCCTTTTTTTTTTTTCCGAGCTTTTATCCTTCCGATCCTGAATCTTTGGAGCGCGACCTCAGGTACTCCGGTTCAAACCTATTTGGATCCTGAGTTTTTTCCATTTTCTCTCGGCCCTTTCTGATAACCGTTCGTTCCCCAGTCGTGCCTTACGCCGGTCACTCTCTCGACTCGTCCTGCCCCCACCCCTGCTCCCTCTCCTCTCCCCTTAGTGTTCCCCGAGAAGAAAAGGATGCATCGAGTGGTGGAAGAGCAACCCACTAGGCCCGTTGTTGACGACTTCTTCTCCCCCCCCCACACGTGTAATACCCGGACGACCCCCCCCCCTCTCCCCTCTTTTCTACCCTTAGTTCAGCGGACACATGAATACTGAAGACATATCTTGCCTCACCCTCACCCGCCTACCCCTTCGATTTGGACCCCTTGAGTCCCCCCCCTCAGAACCGGCGGAAGCGCTCTTCAATCAGTGATCTCAGCATTATTCCCTTGCTTCCACCAACCGTGGTCCCATCTTCCTTCCCTTCTTTACGGTATCCTTTCCCTACCTCCTTTTTTGTGTTTACTAGACCTCACCCAAATACCTCAGATTTTTTTAAGTGACCCCACCCCCGTGGAATTTTGTGATGAGGCTCCCCTTTTCTTCGACGCTCTTTGTGCTTCGCGTTTGTCCTCTCTCGTCACTCGCTTTTTTTTTCGCCTTTCTTTACGTCAAGATCAGTTCCCTAGATGTTGGCAATTATGTCTGTGAAGAATGATTCCTTTGGTGTCTTTTTTCGTCCCACAGTGAAGGTATTTCCTTTGCTAAATCCAAGTCGTTCAATCTCAACTCAAAACTTTATCAAATATTGTTCTTATTCCACCCCTTCTGGTAAAACTTCTTCTTCATTTTCTGATAGGAACCTTTTTGGTGGTGCTTCTGCTGAACTTTTTCTTTATGGACCTCTACCCTTGGGACGAAGTCCGGCTGTCCGGGCAACCTGGGGCTTCACCAATTGAAGCGGTTCTGTAAAGTTTTTTTCGGTTTCTCTTTCTGGTTTTAGCTCCCCGTTAACTTGTCCCCCCCTTTCCACTTTTTTCGTTGTACGCATCACAACGTCCCGCATGCGGAAGGAAGTACAACATCTTCTTCCCAAATTTTTCCCATCTTTTCCGCAAGGCCCTTTCCCTAAATGTCTCAGCCTTCGAACAAGTCCCCTGCTCTCCTTGTCTCTTCTTCCCGGGAGTTTGGTACAAAAAGTTCCATGATCTCCACAACTTTCAGAAGCGGGTGAAAGAGTGGCCTTTATATGGACCATTTGAGTAATCTCCAGAGAACACCCCCAAGGATGTTGAATTTCATCATTGAGCCGCTTGGTCATCCCATGGGGGGGCGGATTGCTATTTGTGGCCTCCCCCTTTAGTCATGATCAGCCCTACATTTAGAATTTCTTCGGTTCCCCCCCCTTTGCCTCCCCTGTAAACTCCCTTTCCCCTTTGGAGGGGCTTCCGTTTTCCGAGAAAGATTTTCGTCCATCAATGTTGGTTCTTTTCTTATCTGCTTTTTTTGCCTCCCCTTTTCCTGGACAATTTCTTCAAGCCTTTTTACCTTTAGAATTTGGACCTTCAATGAGATTTGTCACAGTTCTCGTACCATCTTCCTAGTGGTTCGGTTTTTCTTCTGGTTTTTTCCTTCCTTTGTACCCAGAAAAATAGGCGCCCTCCTATGCAGTTTCTTTACTTCCTGTTCGCTCCTCGTTTCCCCCCCCAACATTAGGAAGTCTGTTCAACATATGCAACCTCCCCTTTCCACTTTGGCTACACTCGTCGGCGCTGAAACATCGTTTTTTCTCTCTTTCTCCCTACCCGTTGTTGTTTTTTTCTGATTCCCCCGGTTTCCTGAGCCCTCCCTCCGTGTCGTCGGACAGCAGATTGAAAGCGCTTCGTCAGTCTGAATGATCTTCCTAGCTAAGTCCTAACGCATCCTTCCGCCCTTCTTTGCTATTTTCTCGGTATTTCCCCTTCCCGTGCCAAAGAATCCATAACTCACGCTTCTCGTTGGTAACACGGCCTTCCCCGCCCAGTGTTGAGCGGCCACCACCAGCGCTCCCCTTTTTTTAAAGCCTTTTCTTTGATTGGCCTTGTGCCCCCCAAATTGTTCTCCCCAAACTTTGAATGAGCCTTGCTGATAAGGAATCTGCCCATCCGCTCCCTGTTCTTTTGCTCTCCGGGTTTTTCCCTAATCCCCCCCCGTTGATAACATGCTTTTACCTTTCTCCCCCCTCTCATTCGAGCAAAGGGGTTAGCAAATCCCCTGCCCTTTCCGGAAAACACTCTTGCTCTCACGGCGATACGGCCTCCAAGTCGTTCGTTTATTTGCGATTCCTCGTTTTTTTTTAAATTTTCAATTCCCTCTTTTTTTTTCTTTTTTTCAGCGTTTTGCAGTGTGAAAGCAGGCTTCAAATCCCCACTCCAATGCTGGTAGAAGAGCCCAGTACGTTTTTGAATCACCAGCGTCTCGCCCCCCCAATGTTCCATTTTTCACTCGATTGTTTTTCCCCTTCTTTTCATTTCACGATATGCCCTTAATTCCCCTTTCTCGACTACCCTGAAAAGACAGTCTTGGCCGTGGAAGGATCGACTTCTGACACCTTTTCCTCTACTTCAACGTTCGTTCCCAGTCTCCTTCTCAGTCCCCCTCGCGGACCCCTTCCCCACAAAGAATACCCTTGCACTGCCCGCCCACGATTTTCCCGACTCTTCAGTCGCGCGTTCAGAGTGTTTTTTTTCAGCTTTTCCCCTCTTTCACGTTTGCATTGGACCCCGATTTCATTTACTTTATCCCAAGTGGACTCCCGGACGCCCCGTACTCTCTAAATCCATTAGTCAGCATGGACCTCCCCCCTCTGACATAGGGCTTTCTAAATCTTCTCATTCCCCCCCCTCCTTTTGACGGGGGGAATGCCCCCCTGCTTAAGAGAGACGCAATGGCCTTATCTCTCTTCACGGGGCCTTTTCCAAAGCTTTTTTTATTTTTTGGCCGGATCCCTCTCTTTCTTGTTGTGATCTATCCCCAACAAATCCCGCCAGTTTTTTCTAAATCTGCCAAGCCTAATATGATGAGTATTACTGCCATGTCGCTCCGCTGCCCCAGCTTCTTCTTAGACATCCTGAGTCAAAAGCGCACGCACCCCCTTTTGCACTTACGAAGATTATTAGTCTGCCTTCATTGGTTCCCTCTCACTTCCTGTTTTTTACGGTGTTTTCCTTGTCTTCACGTTGGCGAAAGTTTTTCCCCTGATCTTTCAAGCACACTTGCCAACTCTTGTTGCCTTTTAAACGCCCTCTTCTCGCCTTCGGGCTTTGCGGCCGTTTGAAGGGTATTCTTTGCCTTTCCCGTTTCCAAGTATACCCCTGGGCGGAGTCCGGGTAACTCTGGGTTCCTCAATTCGCTTCCAGACGAATTATGCACATCATTAAAATCCCAAACAGTGAGATCCAAAGCAAAAGCATATCCAATTCTGCTTTTTTATTGCTCTTCGACGGGTTTAAACTTCCCCACAGCGTCTTTCGTTCTGCTTCCCCCCTTTTTCCCCAGATTAGCATAGCGGAAGTCTCCCAATCCCAGCGACGCCATTCTGTGACGGGAACTGGTTTCGAGTTTTTTTTTTCGTTAAACCTTTGCTCTCCTGTCGCTTTACTTGCTTTTTCCACTTTTTCCCCTTCGAGCGAATGCCCCCCGGTCCCTCCGGTAGCCGGCGCTTGGAGTGGTCCATTGATTAAGCACCTTTTGGGAAACGTGTTTTCCATCGCCGATCTTTGTCTGACCCCCCCAAAGAAGGCGAGCGATTTTCTTTGCCACTTGGTTCCTGCTCTAGATTTCCACCTCTTTCAAGATTTGGAACCCGTTTGTTTTTCCTTTAACCTACTGCAATTCTGGGCGTTTTCCGGTGGGCTTTCCCATCTTGTGCGGCAATTCAAAGGTGCGTTCTATATTTTGCCCGGACCCCTCCCCAGCTTTTTTCAATTTGGCGACTACACGGACTTGTGTCTTTCTTCGATAACGAGTGGCGTTTGATCCCCTCTCTTTATTCCCCTTTCCCCCTCTAAATAGCTCGGCGCCTTTCCCTATGCGTATTCGTCGCTCCGCGCTATTCACTTTCCGGAAGCGCGTTCAAAAAATGTTTCCACTTGGTTTCTTTCCGTTCGAGCTGAAACAGAGTTTTTTTTCCCTCTCTCTTTGTGTGGTTTTTCCGGAAGTAAACGATGTTTCAGTTCCTTTTTTTCCCAAAGTGATACCTTCGTGTTGTACTCCCGGCTTCCGCCTCCTGACCGGCGTTCTTTTCCCCGTCCTCAGCCGTCCCTTTCCCCCCTAAGTACAGAGAAGAAACTCAACCTCTCCCTCTCTTTCTATTCTTTGTTCCTCAAGGCGGCCATTTTCCTCGGAGCCGTTCCCCACTTGAAACCAGCCTGCTTGTTCCTGATGGCTGGTTTCCCACTCTAACTCGGCAATCCCTTTTTAGTCCCAAATCTAGCGAAATCGGACCCCCTCTCCCCCCCCTCCAGGTCGACCCGTTCTTTCCGGCCATACCGCCTGTTTGGTTCCGCACCCCTAAATGCGTCCATTGATCGAGAGGACCGTTGTCTCCTCCCCCCCCCCCAATCGTCGCCATTAGTGTTTTTCGGCCCCCCTTAAATCGATTGAACGGCTCCCAGAACCGGGTCTAGTTTCGATCGCGATTTCCAGGAGATTTACCTCTCCATCAAAGGGTGTTTTCATTCTGCCTGAAAAGTTTTGCCCCTTGGTCGAGCCCCCCTCGCGCTTCCACACTTTTTCCGTCGAGCTTTACTTCTTTCACCGTACAGAGAATGGAGTCCCCCTTTGGTTTCATCTTCCGATGACGGTCTCGTGCCTGGGGTAGGGCGCGACCTCCAGTTACGTTTTTTGACCGTGAAAACTAGGTTCCTTTTTCTTCTCATTTATTTTTTTTCGCCGGACTCTCCCATCCCCCCTATAACCCTTCCTCCGTCACGCGGTCGTGTCGAATCGTCCCCCCCCTTCGAATATTCCAACCGCCAACCGGCTTCTAGAGCAGGAGAAGCATATATCCTCCCGAGGGCTAGCAATTTGTATCCCGTGCTCGTCAAGTTTGGCCTTAGCCCCCACTTGGACCACGGTCTCCCGTCCTCCCCTTTCGTGCACCGCCTCGCCCCATAGCTTCCATATCTTGCCCAACAAAGCGACCCATTTTCCTCCTGTTCCAACGCGCAGGCAACCGTGTCCCTTCGTTTTTTTTTTTACTTTATTAACGGCTGGCCCCATTTTCCCCCCAACTGCTTCTTTCTTTGGATGGCCTTCCTTGCCCCCCTCGTGTGTCGAGCGGCCCACCAAAATCCCTTTTTTATTTGTACAGGACCAAGCCTATTCTCCCCTGCCCTTGGGTCGCTCCCCGCTTTGCCTTCTCAGTCGCTCTTGTCCCTGCTGGTCGCATTGCTTCTTTGCACGGCTAGGTCTCTTTTCTGACTGTCCCATGATGATACTTGATGTCTTCTTCGTTTTCTCTCCCCCCGTTCTTCCAGTAACACGTGACTTACCCCAGCTTCCTTGTTGTCTTCCCCAATAGTGAAAAGCTCTTCTTCTACTTTTTTTTCCCACCTTTGGTTCTTTTCGTCCCTCAATTGTGTCGCCGATAAGAGTGTCTTATTCGGGTTCTTCTGGGAGGTTATCCCCGAGGAACAGGCGTCTATTCGTAATACCAACAGCATACAGCTTACCGCAGAAATAACTGACAACACCCACATCGGTGGTTGGGGATGAGAGGGCTTTGGTTTTGTTCCTTGTGGGTTTCTTTTTTCTTTTTTTTGTGCGACCCTTGTTTGTCATCAACCCTTTCAAGCGTCTTTTCGGTTCTTCATTTCCCCTTTTTGTTATTGCCCTTCGGGGAACTTTCACCCCCCTTCTGGAACTTTTTAGTGACGAACGCCTTTGATTTCACTTTTCTAGTCAGTGCCGCTGGGGTCCACCTTCCTACTTGTCGCCTACAAGCGCTTGGTTTTTGTCCCCGCGCTTACTGCATTCAAAATTTTCCTTCCCACTTTTTAGCGGAGGGGGTTTCTGGTCCTTGAAAATTCGCGTTTTGCAACCCGGGTTCTTGGGGAACGTTGCTTTCCCCAATTTCTTTTTTTGGTTCTTGTAACACACAGTTCCTCTATTTTTTCTTTGGATTTTGCGGCGTGAAACCCTTGCGTTTTGTTATCCTTAGCTTTTTATTCGGCCCCTTTTGTGTTGCTCCGAAAGCAACATTCTTCGGGCGTTTTTTTGCATTGATTCTTTCAATCCGTTCAAGGTTTTCCGCGTTATCTTTTGCCCGAATCCCTTACCCATTCTTTTCCGCCTTTGCTTTTCATGCCGCTCACGGATTTCTGGGTCGGGGGTGGTTTTTCCGTGATTCCCGTCGTGGTTGAATCCTTCTGGATTATTTGATTTTCGTGGAACTCCCCCTTTCACAATATCCGGCGCCTGAAAGCCTATGCTTGCTTTTCCCTCGCGCTGCGTTGGTCTTTTTCACGGACCATCTTCACAACACGACATTTTCAGCCTTTCTTTTGAAAACCTTTTTTTTCTGAGAATATATATCTTTTCCTCTTTTTTTTTCTTTCTTCGATCAACGCTGTTTTCCCAGAGAGAAGTCCAATCATTCCGTCGTGTCCCTTCCCTTGCTTTGGAATTACCGGCTCCGAGCGCGCATCCCCTCGCCTTTCCGCTATTTTCTACTTCGGCTTTCCTAATCCCTGATCAAACGCCCACGCTTTCTCCACGGTGTTCACTGTCCCCCCTCTTTTCCCCTAACCCACTGCGCTTGGCTTGAAGAACTTGTCCTGATGGTTATACAACTTGAATGGCCGAAGCCAATTCGGCCGAATTATACGACCCGAATTTCCGACCATTTATTTCGGCGGCACATGGGGACCCGATCAAAGGCGTGGCCCCCCTTTGCTTTTCTTTTTGCGGGGTTCTGGCCGAACCTTACATCTTCTCTTTATGTTGTCCGGAACCTCCCATTCGATTTTCCCCAAGCCCGGTGTGTAGTTTCTTTATTCCTTTTTAGCGCCCGGAAGCGTTTCCTTTGCTTTTTTCCACGGTCGCAGGTCCCGCGCGCCCGGTTTTCAGTTGGCCCCCTTTTCTCTGGTGAGTGACAAGCGAGCGCGGTTTTCCTTTCCCCCCCTTTCCGAGCAAGTGTCCATTCTTGCTACTGAGAATGGAGCCGTGGGCACGCGATTATTTCTATCGTAATTCGGTTGGATGCTCCCACACCTTTGACCGTGACCCGTGAACATTGGTTGGTTTTGCCTCCCCCTGATCGCCGGATAAATTCGTTACCTTCTTCCCGCCGTTAACGCGCTGTAGATTTCACTTCGGCGACAACACAGTGCTTATCCCTCCTCCCGTGCGAAAAGAGTTTCCAAGTGATTCTGAAAGATCCCGAGTGGTGGAAGAGCCACCCTGTTTGCTTGCGAATTCAACGGTCTTTCTTTAGCACCGTTATGCGAACCCTGTCACCCAAGAGCTCAGTCGTCAAGATGGACACATCGTGACCCACATTCTTGCCTACAGATGAGTTTAAACCTAGACCCCCCTTTTTGACCGAGGCGTCCGTAAATTCTTCCCCCGATTAGTTACTCAATTTTCTGATTTTTTTCCCTGGTTTTGGTCATTATTTTACCCCCCCGCCCTGCGTATTTCTTTTGATGGACGGTCTTTATTTTCTCTCCATGTTCCGAGTTATTTTTCCCCACAACCTCAACGAAATAAGACCGTGGCCCACAACCTCAAGGGAATAATGTTGTATCACTGCCTGCTGCTCGCTTGCATACTTGTGCAGCCCCCAGCGTCCCAATAGCATTGGTCTTCCGTTTGAAGTGTTCAGAAGGATTTCTCCTCTGTTTCTTCCTTGCTGATATCCTGTTCCTTTTTTCAAGGTGCTTAAAGTCAAAAGGATTTTCTCTGTCAAGTCCCATGCTCCTCTTGTTGTCCCCACTTTTCCCCCTTTCCACGAGCTCTTTCTCCCTTTTCTTTCCCCCCCCCCTGATCAGGGTCCTTTCATTGTTCTCATTTTTTCCCCGCTCAGACTTATCTCCTCCCTTGTTTGTTGTGTTCATATTGGGACTTTTTCGTTATTTCCCCATTAGAGTACCGGCCTCCATTTTTTTTTTTTTTCTTGCTCTCCCTTAAGTTCAACTTTATTCCTCTCCTTCGAGCCCCCCCCCCCCAACCGGCTCCGACTCTCAGCCCTGGCCCAGTTATGAAAACCATTTCTCCTTCCCCCCTTTGACAATACGGGACGCACGGTGTTTCTCCCTGCCTTGTCTTTTATGTGCTTCCAACCCCTTCCTGCTCCCTATTGTTCCCTTCCGTGGAGTGCCATGCGCGCTTGTTCACATTCTAAGCGTCCCGGGAGTTTTGCGTCGGGTCGGGTCTTTTTAACTCTGATCGCAATCACGGAACGGGTTTCTTTTTAACCTTTTTAATAGTTAGCCCCGCGTTTTTTTTCCCTTTTACACCCCTTGATCTCTGTATTTGCTAAACCCTTTCCCCCTGGCCGCGAATTTATCGATCGGGCCCTTTACCCCTTTCCCGGTTTTTGACTCCTAAAATCCCTTTCGATCGGCAATGTAGGGGCGTTTCTTTCATTCTTTACGTCTGTGTTGAGCCCTTCAAATTTGCCTTTTATTTTGCAAGCCTCCAGGAACCTTTTCAAGCCTTTTTCCTTTTCTGATTTCTTGCATTGTCCTCCCGTTATTACAACCTTCTCCCTTTTTTTTTCTTATGTCCCTTGGACCTTCCCTACGAACAACTTCGCGCCTGAAGTTTCATGCGTTCTTTTTCCCCCTCTCCGCTTCGTTTCTTAAAATTTCAGGGAAGAGTTTTCCCTTTTTGACCCCAAACTCGGTCAATTCAGCAATTTTCCCTTTCGTTCCCCCTTTTTTTCTTCGTCTTCTCTCTCTTTCCTATCCCCTGTTGTCTTTCCTTTGAAGCCCTTGTTTCAGCGCCGAAGACCTTGCTCCCCCTTTGACTGACTTTTATTTTACAACGAGATTATTTGCTTTTGAATTCCTCGACTGCGCAGTAAGCAGCCCCCCTCCTACGTCTCTATTTGATAGGTACTTTTCCACCTACTTTCCCCCCTCCAGAAGGATCAAAAGGCCATATTCTTTTTTTTTTTTTGGTCCTTCCCCTGAAAATTTCCCCGCCTGTGAGAGTTTTTCCCCTGACACCACGCTTAACCTTCTTTTTTTTCTCCTACTTGTCCTATCAAATCTTTCCCCCCAAATGGGAATCAGTCTCTCGCCATCCGGGAAACTACCTCCCCCATTTTCTCTCCCTTTCCTGGTTTTATTTTCCAAGAGTTTGACAGAAATACCTTTCCCCTTTGGATGATCTCGAGCAGGTGTCCCGAAAGGGGTTCGTCTACATCATCTGTTGTTAGGAAACCCATCCTTCCCGGCCCTCTTCATTCCCCCCAGACCCGTTTCGTTGAGTTTTCGATTCTTCCAGAGGCGGACCCGAACTCTCCGCTCCGTGTTTCCTTAGAATTTCATCCTTGCTATAAGTTCAACGTTGGCCACCCAGGAGCTGGTATCATCTACCTTTCTTTTTTTCCTCCTCCCCCTGAGGTCACGTGATAAAGTCCTGTTGCGTCAGTAGAAGCGTCCTCTTTTTTTGCCTAGGTTCCCCAGCCATGGATCTTCCCCAGTTTGCTTTCCGACACCAGAACCTTTCCTTTTTGATTTTCCACTTCTTGTGTCGAGTGGCCAATCCCCTTTCTCTCTGACCTCGAATTTCATAAAACAGTTCGTTCAAGATACTTTACCGTATCTCGCTTTCTCAGTACCCACCTCCCCCAAACGCTCTTCCCAAATGCAAGACCTTTCTGACCAACCGGTTTCCGGTGCAAAAGGCGCGAGCTCCCTTTTTTACGAGTTCCTCGGAAACAAGATTGAGTGCAAGTTTGCTTTGACTCCTTTTTCCTTTTTTCCCTTTATCAAGTTGTTAATAACGGACGCCCCTTTTCACCTCGTAGTAGCATGGGCCACCACACTTTCCCATTCCCTGACTTAACTACCAAGATTCCCAAGTTCTACGACGATGTCCTCCCTCGGATTCTCGCAACTCCCCAGTCTTTCAGACATAGTTCTCCCTTTTTCCAGCATTATTCCGGGATTTTCAGATTTTCCCCCCTTTCCTCATGTTGGATATAGCTTGTTTACCACCTTTGTTTCGAGAGTTCCGGCCCCTCCAAATGTTTTGAAATTGGTCAATTCAACCTATGATCACTGCCTGGCGTCTACTTTCCCCGACGTTTTTTAGAGTTAAAATCTCCTTTTTTCGTTCGAATTTTTGCCTCCTCTCGGCCATTTTTCCCCCTTTTCCAGGAATTTTTACCTTTTGTTTTGATTCGGTGTTCGTGGATTCCTACAGGAACTCTCTTTAATTGCACATCAAACTTGATCATTTCCTTTAGGGACCCGTCCTTCTTTCCGGCCCATCGTTTCAAAGGGCTTTGACAGTGTATTCTTTTTTGTAGCACGTTTCTTTCAAGCTAGAATAGTCCGGGTCACTTATCTTTGACCTCTCACCTTTTCCCGGATTTTTGAGGAAGGGAGTTTACCCATAGGAACTTTCCTTCAGCCCCCCCGGCACCCTTCGTTATGTTGTCCCCTACCCTCTACTTCCCATCCCATCCTGTTAATTGCTACCCCATCCCAACAGAATCTTGAATTAACAGACCACTCCGAAATAAAAGACTTTCAGCCAGCAGCTTGACAATGCACAATTACTTTTATGCGCACCATCATCCCAGCAAATAAGGAACCACTAGAGCTCCCAAAAGCTTCTCTAGCTTTCTTTTATTTCTCGATCCCTATTTCCGGGTCAACAGAGTTTTGTCGAGCACATTCCGCTCGTAGCGGAATTAAACTTCACAAGCGGGCGCATTTTCGTGCCATTTCATTGATCACTTTTCGACTTTCTGAGAACCGCGCTCGACGTCGCTTACCCGCTCCCTGTCCCTTCCGGCTGCATGCTTCACATTTCCCGCTGGCTCGGCGCGGTCTGGTCGGTCTCTGTTTCTCTCGAATCTTCAGTGCACGAACTACCCTTTTTTTTCCTGTTCCCCTTTCAACGCAGTGATCCGCCCGTTCCCACAGAATGGCTGACGATGATTGCGGCAAGAAACCCCCCTGTTCAATGCATCGCACCCTTCAGTTTTTCTCGACCTTGGCGGAAACCCTTTTTTTTGCTCCTCAGACAAGAACATGTCTGATCTTTAACATTTTCGTTGGCTTGCTTCTCTCTCCCTCGCAATTACAATTTTGGATCCCTCCTTATATTTTTTCCAGGACAATCTTCAAGCCTTTCCTGCGCTTTTGCCTTCACCGCTATGACTTTTAGTTGTCCCTTTCTTACCACGCTCTGGCCTTTTTCTCCCTTTTCCCACCTTTACCTCTGAAAGTTAGTCTTTGCGATGAAAGAGATTTTTTTTGTGACCGCGCTTCATTCCGCAACTCCCCCGAAGGCGTAGTTTTCAAATCTTTACCCCCCCATTCACTTAGTCTCCCTTGTCCCCATG
>Ga0179593_1707114_pt1 | contig 13492 bp, 33 predicted proteins | sample CZODoug2_1_08_16_FD_185931 | JGI IMG/M metagenome (GOLD analysis project Ga0179593, IMG submission 185931) | Vadose zone soil fungal communities from Angelo Coast Range Reserve, California, USA - CZODoug2_1_08_16fungal (PacBio error correction) | ecosystem: Environmental > Terrestrial > Soil >... | reverse complement strand
CTGTGGTTGTGTGCACATCGAGAAGCAATCCTCTTCCACGTCATGCTCGCCTCCCTACATTCATGGAGGGACGTTTCTGGTTTTCCCAAAACCCCTCCCCCCCCACCCTCCCCAACTCTCCTCCCCCCCATTCCGTCCCATCCCTTTTACTCCCACCCCCACCCAACTCCCCCCCCCTCCCCCCCACCACCCTTCCCCCCTGGCCTCCCCGCTCCCCCCCCACACCCTCCCCCCCGTCCACACATCCCCACCCCCCCCCCTCCACTTCCCCCCCCTCTCCCCCCAACCCCCCCTTCCATACCCCTCCCTACTCCCCTATCAATCGTTAGTCCAGCCCCACCTACCCACCCACTCCCCCCCCAACCCCCCCCCCCCACCCTCCCAACCTCCCCCCACCCTACCTACCCTCTTCACATCCACCACATCCTCGCCCCCCCCCCCTCGCCCCCCCCCACACTCCCCACTTCCCCCCCCCTCCCCCCCCCCTCCTACCGCCCCCCCCCTCTCCCATCTCTCCCCTTTCCCTCTTCCACCCCCCCTCCCCCCCCCTCTCACTCACCCCCCCCCCCCCCCCCCCTCCACCCCCTCCACCCCCCCTCCCCCCCCACCCCCCACCACCCCACTCCCCCCCCCCCCATTCCTCCCCCCCCTCACCCCCCTCACCCCCCACCAAATTTCACCCCCACTACCTCTCCACCACCCCCCACCCTACCCCTCCCACCCACCCTCCACCCTATCTCCCATTCCCCCCCCCACCTCCCCCCTCTCACCCCTCGCTCACTTCCATCCCCTTTCTCGCCCGAAACGCACCCCCCCCCCGCCTCCCCCCCTCCCCCCCCCCTCCCCACATCCCCCCCCTCCCCCCCCTCCCCCCCCCCACTATCTCCCCCCCACCCACCCCCCCCCCCTGCCTCCCCCTCTCTCTACCCCCCCCCCACCCACACACTCCCCCCTTCGAAACCCCCCATCACCCCCCCCCCCCGACCACCCCGCACTCAACACCCCGCACCCCCCCCCGCCACCCCCATACCTCCCCTCCTCCCCCCCCTTCTTACCCTCCTCCCTCCCTTCCACCCCCTCCACCCCCCCCCCCCGCCCCCCCCTGCATCCTCCCCCCCCCCCCTCCAACCCACCCCCCTCCCCCCCCCATCCCGCCTCCCCCCCCCACCCTTTCTCCCCACCCCCCACCCCTCGTCCACATTCCCCCCACCACGCACCCACCCCCCCGCCCACGCCCCCCTCCCTCCCTCCCCCCCCCCCCCCATTACCCCCCCCCCCACCCCCGCCCCCTACCATCCCTCCCCCCGCCCCCCCCCCCCCCCTTCCTCCCCACCACTCCCGCTTACCCCTGCTCACCCCTCCCCCCCATCCCCTCCCCTTTTCACCCCCCCCTAACCCGGACCCCCCCCCCCCCCTCCCCCCCCCCCCCCCCCCCTCCCTCTTTTTATCTACCCCCCACGCCCACCCCCCACCCCTCCCCCCCCCCCCTCCCGAGCTCCTATTCCCCCTCCCCCCCCCCCGTCCCCACCTCTACTCCCCTCTACTTTCGCCCCCTGCCTCGCTCCCCCCCCCTGCCCCTCCCCCCCCCCCCCCCTCCCTCCCCCTCCCCCCCCCTCAGTCTCCCACCAACCCTCCCCCCACTCCCCCCTCCCTCCACGCCCCCTCTTCCTCCCACCCCCCCCCCCCTTGCCCCCCCCCCCCGCTCCCCTCCTCCTACCCAACCCCGCCTACCCTCCACCTCCCCCCCGCCTTCCCCGCATTACCCCCCCACCCTCCCCCTCCCCCCCCCTCACCACACACCCCCCCCCCCCCCCCTTCCCACCCCCCCCACACTCCTCCCTCCCTCCGCCCTCACACTCCCCCCCTTATGCCCATCTCCCCCCTCCCCTATCTGCCCCCCTCCCTCCTCCACCCCCGCTCCCCCCCCCACTCTCCCCTTCCCCTCTCACGCCCTTCTCCCCTTACCTTCCCCCCCCCCCCGACTCCTCCCCATCCCTCCCCCCTCCTCCCCTCCTTCTTTCTTTCCTCCTCGTCCCTTCTCCCCCTCCCCCCCCCCCCCCTCTCTAACCTACTCTCCTCCCCCCCCCGCCCCCCCCCCCCCACCCCCTCCCCTCTTTCCCCCCCCCCTCTCCCAGCTCCCTCCCCATTCGCACACTTTATTCCCCTTCCCCTTTCCCCCCGCCCTCCCACTCCCCCCCCCCCCCCCCCCCCCCGCCCCCCCCCCCCCCCCCACCCCTGATCCCCCCCCCTCTCCTCACCCCCCCCCCCTCACCCCCCCCCTTTCGCCCCCCCCCGCACCCTCCTTCCTCCCCCCCACCCCCCCCCCTACAACGCCCCACCGTCTCTCCCCCCCCCCCTCCCCACGCCACCTCCCCCACCACCCACCCCCCCCCCACCCCTTCTTACACCCCCCCCTCATTCGCGCCACCCCCCCCCCCCCACCCCCGACCCCCCTTCCCCCCTACCCCCCCCACTCTCCCCCACTCTCTCCCCCCCCGCCCCCCACCCACACCCCCCCTGTCCCCCTTCCTCCCCCTCTCCCTAACTTCTCCACCCCCACCCCCCCCCCTCTTTTCCTCTTTCCACCCCACCCCCTCCCTCCCCCCCCTCCCCCCCCTCCTTCTCCCCCACCCCCCCTCGCCCCTCCCTTTCCCCTTGCCCTCCCCCCCCGCCTAATCCCCCCCCCCCCCTCTCCCTCCCCTCACATGCCCCCCCACAAATCCCACAATGCTATCCCTCTCCTCCCCTCCCCCCTCTCTCTCTCCACTTCCCCCCCTCACCTCCCACGCCCGCCCACTTTTACGCCACCCCCAAGCCCACTCGCTCAACTCCCCACGACTGCCTACCCGCCCCCCCCCTCCCCCACCACTCCTCCACCCCCCCTCCCCCCCCCCCCCTACCCTCTTTCCTCTCCCCCCCCCCCCCCTCCACCCATCCTCCCCCCCTCCCACCCCCTTTTCCTCCCTACCCCTCTGCCACCCCCCCCCCCCCCCACTTCCCTCCCACTCCTCCCCCTCCACCTCCCACCCCACCTCCCCCCCCCTCCTCCCCCCCTCCCCCCTCCCCCCCCCTTCACCCCCCCCCCCCCCCCCCGCCTCCTCTACCCCCCTCCCTACCCACCCCCCATCCACCCCGTCCCCCCTCACCCTCTCCCCCCCACACCCCCTCCCTCAACCCCCCACCTCTCCCCCCCCCCCCCCCTCACCCACCACCCCCATCCCCTCTACTTCCCCCCCCCTTCCCACCCCCCCCCCTACCCCCTCTGCCCACCCCCCCCCCCCCCCCTACCCCTCCCCTCCCCCCCCCCTCTCCCTCCCCCTCCCCCGCCTCCGCCACCCTCCCACCCCCCCCTTTACCCCACTCCATTCCTCCCTCTCTCTCGCCCCTCTCCCTCCTCCCCCCACCCCCCCCCCCCTCGGCCCGCCCCCCCCCCCCCCCCATCCCCCCACCCCCCTCCCCCCCACCCTCCCCCCCCCTCTCCCACCACCCCCTCCCTCTCCCGCCCCCCCTCAACCTCCCCCCTCCCCCCTTCGTTCCCCCATCTCGCCCCTTTCCCCTCCCCCCTCCCACCTTTCCCTCCCCCCCTCCCCACCCCTCCCCCCCCCTCCCACTCCCATCCCCCCCCCCCACCCCCCCCCCTCCCGACCCCCCCCCCCTCCCCTCGCTTCCCCCTCACCTCCCCCCACCCCCCCCCCTCCCCCCCCCCACCCCACGTCCTTACCCCCCCCCTTCCCCATCCAGCCCCCCGCCCCCACCCCCCCCCTTCCCTCCACCCTCCCCCCCCCCCCCCCTCCCACCCTCCCTGCCCCCCCACTCCCACCCCCCCCCCTCTCTCCCCTCCCCCCCCCCCTCCCCTCCCCCCCCCCTCCCTCTCTCACCTCTCGCACCTCACCCGCCCACCCCCACCCCATCCCTATCCCCCACTCCATCCCCCCAAACCCCCCCCCCCCCCCCCCCCCCCCTCCCTCACCCCCCCCCTCCACCCCGCCCCCCCTCTCCACACTCCTCCCTTCCCTTACGCCCCATCAACCTCCCTCCCCCTCCCCTTTCCCCCCCTTCCCCCCCTACCCCCTCTTCCCCTTCTCCCCCCCCCACCCCCTCCACCACCCCCTCCTGCCCCCCGCCCTCCCCCCCTCCCCCGACCTCCCCTCTCCCCCCCCCTCAACGGCCCTCCTCCCCCCCCCCCTCCCCCCCCCCCCTCCCCCCCTCTTCTCTCGTTTACCCCCCCCCCTTTCCCCGCTCCAGTCCCCCGCCCACCCCCCTCCCCTCCCCCCCCCCCTCCCCCCCCCCCCCCCCCAGCTTCCCGACCCTCCCCCCTATCCCCTACCCCCTCCCTCCCCCCCATCTCTCTTCTACCCCTCATCCCCCATCTCTCCACCCCCCTCCGTACCACTTTCTCCCATCCCGTTTTTGGTCCCCTCACAACGCCCCACCGCCCCTCCCCTCCATTTTCCCACTCCCTCCTCCTCACCTCTCACCCCCTCCCTCTCTCCCCCCACCCTCTCCACCCCCCTCAATCCCCCTCTCCCACCCCTCTCCTCCGCCCCCCCCACGCCTCCTCCCCCCCTCTACACCCCCCCCTCCATCCCCCCCCCCCTCTCCCTCTCCCGCTCATCCCCACCCCCCCTCACATCCCCCACCCCAACCTTCCCCCCTCCCCCCCTACCTCAACCCCCCCCCCCTACCCCACCTTAACCCCCACACCCCCCACACACCCCCCCCACCACCCACATCCCCCCCCCCCTCTCTCACTCACCCCCCGCAGACAAATTCCCCCACTTCCCATCCGTCCCCACCGCCTCCCTCCACTTACTTCCCTTTCCATCCCCGCCCCACCCCCGCCCCTCAACCACCCTTCCCCACCCCCTCCCAACCCTCCCCCCCCCCCTCCCTCCCCCTGCCTTGCCCCCCCCCTCTCACCCCCCACTTCTTCCCTCACATCACTCTCTCTCTCCCCCCTTCCCCTCCCCCCCTCCCCCCCCCCTCCCCCCACCACCCAACCATCCCCCCCCCTCTCCCGCCTTTTCCCCACTCTCCCCCCCCCCCTCCCTCGCCCCCCTCTCCCCCTCACTCTCCCCCCCCACCCCCTCCCTCTTCCCCCCCCCCCTCTTCTCCCCCTTCTCACTTCCCCCCCCCCACCGCCTCCACCCCTCCCCCTCACCCTCCCCCCCGTCTTCCCTATCCCGCCTCTCTTCCCCCCCCCAGTTTCTATACACCCCCTCCCGACCCCCAGCTTGACCTCCTCCCCGCCCCATCCCCCTCCTCCTTCTCCTGTTCCACCACGCACTCTCCTCCCTCCGCCCCCCCTCCCCCCTCCCACCGCCAACCACAATCCTCCCCTCCCCCCACCCCCCCCCTCCCCGCCGCGCCCCTCCCATTTCCACCACCCCCACCCCCCCCCACCTCCCTTACTTTCCACCCGTCACTCTCTCCCCCCCCCCCCTCCCCCTCCCCCACCCCCCCGCTCCACCCCACCCCCTCCCCCCCACCCCCCACCCCTCCCACCACCGCACCCCCCCCCCACCCCTCCTATTGCTCGACCCTCTCCCTCTTTGCTCCTCAACTCCTCCCCACCCTTATCCACCCCCCCCACCCCCCCCCCCCCCACCCCCTCCCACCACTCCCCCTCCTCTTCTTCCCTACCCCCCTAACACCCCCCCCCCCCGCCACTTCCTTCTTCTCCCCCCCCTTTTCCCCTCACCGCCCCACCCCCTCTCCGCCCCCCCTCCTCCCCCCTTCCCTTCCGCTCCCCCCCTTTCCCCTCACCCTCCCAGGCCCCACCCACCCCCTGTCCTAACTCACCGTCCCCTCATACTCTCTTCACCCTCTCCCTCCCCTCCCCCTACTTTTCCCTCACTCTTCACCACCCACCCCACCCCCCTGCCCCCCCATCTCCCCTCTCCCACCACCGTCCCTCCCCTCCCCTCCAATTCCCCCCCCTCCCCCACCCCCCCACATACTTCCTCCTCTTCCCCTCACCCCCCTTCCCCCTCCCACTCCTCCTCCCCTCCTCCCCCTCCATCCCCCCCCCCATCCCCCCCTCCCCCCACCCTACTCCCCCCTCACTCTTCCCTGACCCCTCTCCCCTCCCCCCCCCTCCTACCCCCCCCCCCCACCCCTCCCTCCCACCCCCCCCCTCCACAACTCCCTCACCCATGTCCCCCCTCCCCCCCCCCCCCCCCCCCCCATCCCCCCTCTGCCACCACCCTCCCCCCTCAACCCCCCACTACCCCCCCCCCCACCCCCCTACCCCCCCCCACTGCCTGCACGTCCCCTCCCCTATCCCCGTCTTCCCCTCCACCCCCCCCCCCACGCACCCACCCACCCAACTCAGTTCTTCCTCACTACCCATGCCATCCCCGCCCCCCCAACCCCCCCCCCCCACCACCCCCCCCCACTCCACCCCTCTTTCGACCCTACCCCCCCCCCCAACCCCTCCTACCCCACCCAAACCCCCACTTCCCACGCCCCTCTCCCCCCCACCCCACTTCCCATTCCCCCCTCTCGCCCTCCCCCCCTCCTCCCTCCTCTCCCCCACCCCCATTCTTCCCACCCCCCCCAGCCCCCCCCCCCCCTACCTTGCCCCCTTTCGCCCCCTACCCCCCCCCCTCTTCCCCCTCCCTCCCCCCCCCTTCCCCCCCCCCCCGCTCCCCACATCCCCACTCCATCCCCCCCCCACCCTTCCCGGTCACCCCCCCCCCCCCCCCCCCCATCCCCCCCCTCCCCCCTCCGCCCCCCCCACCTTCTCCACCCCCCCCCCCCCCCCCCCCCCGCCGTCCCCCGCTCACCCCCTAATCACCCCCCCCCCTCCCCCCCCCCCCCCCCTTGACCCATCCTCAGCTACCCCCCACACCCCCCCACACCCCCCTCCTCCCCCCCCACCCCCACTCTCCCTTTCACTTCCCTTTTACCGCTCCACCATCCCCCCAACTCCCCACCCCCACCCCCCCCCCCCCCCCCTTTCCTCCTCTCACTCACCCATCCCCCTCACCCCCCCCCTCACTCCACTTCCTCCTTTCAAGTCCCCGCCCCCCCCCCTCACCTTCCCATCCCCCCCCACCCCCCACCCCCCCCCCCCCCCTTCTTACCCCCCCCCACCCTTCCCCTCCCACCCACCTACCCTCCTCCTCCCCTCCCAACCCCCCCCCTACCCATCCTCCACCTCCCCGCTCCCCTCCACCCTCCCCCTCCCCCCCGTCTCCTGCCCCCCCTTCTACCTCACCACCTACCCCCCCCCTCCTCTCCCCCCCCACACCCCCCCCCCCCGCCCCCATCCCCCGCACCCACTCCTACTCTCCCCCCACCCCCCATCCCCCCGGCCCCTTCCCCCACCCACCCCCCCCGCCTTTCCTCCCCCCCCCTCCCCCCACTCCTCTCCCCCCAACTCCCTCCCTCACCATCCTCCCCCTCCCCCACCCTACCCCCCTTCTCACCTCAACCCCTCCTCCCCCCCAACCCTCCCTACCCCCCTTCCCCCTCCCCCTTTACCTCCCCCCCCCCCCACCCCCCTCCCCCCCCCTCCCCCTATCTCATTCTCCTCCCCTGCCCCCCCCTCCCCACCCCCCCCCCCCCCCCCCCCTCCCCCCCTCCCCCCCCCACCTCCCCACCCCCCCCTCCCCCCTGTCCCCACCACCCTCCCACCCCCTCCCCGTACCCACTTTCAACCGCCTCTCTCTCCCCCTCTCCCACCCTCCCCCTTCCCCCCTCCCCCCCCTCTTCTCCCACTCTCCCCACCACCTCCTTACTACTCCACTCTCATCCACGCCCATCCCCCGTATTCCCCCCTCTACCCCTCTCCCGCCCCTCCCCCCTCCTCCCATCTCAAACCCCCTCCCCCCCCTCCCCCCCCTCCACCCGCCCACCCCCCACCACTCCCCCCCTCCTCCCACCCGCCATTCCCCCCTCCCTACCTTGCCCCCCCCCCCTACCCCTCTCTCTACCCTACCCCTCCCCTCCCCCCCCCTCCCCCCTCCCTCTTCCTCCTCCCCCTTCAACCCCACCCCTCAACCCGACCCCCCCCCCCCCTCCCCCCTCCCCCTTCCCCCCCCCCCTTACACTCATCCCCGCCCCCCCGCCCCCTCCAACACGCCCTACACCCATCCTCCCTCTTCCTCCATTCCCCAACTTTCCCCACCCCTTCTCCCCCCCCCCACTCACCCCCTCTCCCATCCCCTCTCTCCCCCACCCCAACTCCCCCCCCTCCCCCCCACCGCCCCTCCCCCCTTCCAACCCCCTCCTTACCCCCACCCCCCCCCCCCCCTCCCCCCGCCACCCCTCATTGTACTCTCCGCACCCCCCCACCCCACACCCCCCCCCCTGCTACCCCCCCCCCCCCCCCCCCCCCCCCCCCCCCTCTCTCACCTTCCCCCCTATCACCCCTCCAAACTCCCCCTAATCCTTCTCCTACTCCCCCCACCCTAACCATCCCCCACCCTATCCCCAATCCACACACCTCACCTCACCTCCCTCCCCCTCTCCCCCCCTACCCCATCTTCCCCTCCCCCCCTTAGCCCCTCCCGCCCCCACCCTCCCCCCCCCCCCCCCCCCCCCCTCCTCCTTTCCCCCCCCCCCCCCCCACCCCCTACCTCCCCCCCTCTTCTCCCCTCTGTCCCCCCCCCTCCCCCCCCCCCCCTCCCCCCCCCCCCCTCCCCCCCCCCCCCCTCCCTTCTCCTCCCTCCCCCCCTCCTCCACTCCCGCCACTATCCACCCCCTTTCCCCCCCTATTTCCTCCCCCCCACCTCCCACCCCCTCCTCCCCCTCCCCCCTTGTCCCCACCCACCCAGCCCCCCCACCCCATCTCCCCACATCTACCCCCCCCCCCCCCGCCCCCTCCTTCTCCCATCTTCCCCCCTTCTTCCCTCCTCCCCCCCCCTCACCCTCCCTTTTCCATATATACTCCCCCCCCACCCCCCCACCTACCCTATCCCCCCCTCTCCGTTCCCCCACCCCCCCCACTACCTCCTCCCATCCTTCCCCTCCCCACCGCCCCACCTCTTTCCCCCTCCCTCCCCCCCGCCCCTCCCCCCTTCGACCCTTCCCCCCCACCTTTCCCCCCCCTCATCCTCCCTTCCATTCTCCCCCCTCCCTCTCCTCCGCCCCCTCCTCACCCCCTCCCACTTTCACATCCCCACCCCCCCTCCCCCTCCCCCACCTCCACATCCGCACCTACCCCCCCCCTCGTCTTCCCCCCTCCCGCCCCCCTGCCCTACCACCTACCCCCACCACCTCCTCTCCCCCGCCCCACCCCCCCTCCCACCCTCCCTTCCCCCTTTCCCCCTCCCCCCCCCACCCCCTCCCCCCCCCCCCCCCCCCCCCACCAACCATCTACCCCAAAACCGCCCCTTCCCCCCCTACCCCGACTACCCCCCCCCTCCTACTCTTTGCCTTCCCGATCCGCTCCTCTCCCCCCCTCCTCACTCCGCTCCCTTTCTACCCACCTCCCCCCTCCCCTTCCTCCCCCCCCCACCCTCCTTCCCCTCCCACCCCTCCCCTCCCCTCTCTTGACTCCCAACCCCCCCTCCACCCCTGCCCTTCCCCCACCCCCTCCCCCCCCCCCCCCCCCCACCCCCCCCCCCCCCCCCCCCCCCCCACCCCCCCCCCCCCCCCCTCCCCTCCCATCCCTCTCCTGTCTCACACCCCCCATCCCCCCTCCCCACACCCCCCCACCCACCCACCCCACACCCCCCTACACCAGACCCCCACATCCCCACCCCTCTCTCCCCCACTCCCAACTCTACCCCCCCCTCCCCCCCCCCCCCCCCACCTCCCCCCCTCCCCTTCCCCCCCTCCTCCACTCCTACCCCCTCCCACCCCCCCCTCCCCCGACCCCTGCCCCCCCCCCCCCTCCCACCTCCCCTATCCACCCCCCGCCCCCCTCCCCTTCAGTCCCCCTCTCACCTTCCCCCCTCCACCCCCCCTTCCCCCCCTCGCTCACGCCTTCCTTCCCCCCACCCCTCCCTCCCGCCCCTGTCTCCTCCTCCTCCCCCCGCATCTCCCCCGATACCCCTTCTCTCCCTCTTTTGTATGCTCCCTCCGTCCCCTATCTCTCCCCCCCTTTTCCCCGCCCTCTTCCCTCCTGTTTCCCGTTTTCACCCCTCTCCCCCCCCCCCCCCCCCACCTAGACGTGCTAACAACACAACTCCAGAAACAACACAACCAAACCCCTCGAAACTCCACCAACCCCCACCCCCAAACCCCCCCCACCACCCCAAACCCCACTAAAACACCACCAACATCCCACCACACCACAAACACCCCCCCCCCAAAAAACAAAACACCAAAAAACAAAACCACCACCCTCCCCCAACAACCCCCCCCCCCCCCAAACCCACCCAACCCACACAACACCGTGAGAGACCAACAACACACCCCCCCCAACCCCCCCACAAAAAAACCCTACCTCACAAACATCTACAAACCCCCAAAAACACCCACCCCCCCCAACCAAACCCCAAACACCCCCCCCCCCCCCCCGCCTCCCCCCCCACAAACCACTCCCCCCCCCCCCCCCCCAACCAACCCCCCTCCTCCCCCCCCCTCCCCCACCCCTCCAAACCCAAACACCCCCAAACCCCCCCCCCCACCCAAAACCGTTTTTGTCTTTTTTTTTTTTTTTTTTTTTTTTTTTGGTGTCCCACAACAAAACCACAACCAACACAAGGTTCTCCTCCTCCCTCTTCCGCATAGAAGGTTATCAACAAGTCCGCCCGGTGGAGTGTTATCGTTCTACTGGCGAGGATAGCTCTCCCTTCGTAAGGACTTTTCCCTTCCTCCAGATCTGATGATCTCTCAGCGGAGGGACGAAAGCTGTCTCTCTCAGCCAGGCCGTCTTCGTTAGGGGCTATTTAGACGGGGGGAGCTTTCTCCTCCCTTGCGCAAGGCTCGGTCGGTCTCTGGTTCGCCTACGACAACACTTTTTTAACCCCTGGCCATGAGGGACTCTGTCGTTGCCTGAACGATATGGAGATGCGGTGCAGGCCTCTCTGCGCGTGGCCGTCTCTTGGCGAATCTCCCTCTCATGGTCGCTTTCTCCCTGCGTCGCGTCTCCTTCGCGACCTCGACTCTTCCCCTTCTGAGGATTCAGCGTGTGGTGCGACTTCGGTTGGCCCCCTGCCCCGGCCTTCCCCCCCCCCACGATCAATTTTTCCTCCCCGTCAGTAGAGCGTTCTATTGCATGGCCAACCGGTTCGAGGCTAGCCTCTGTGCGCAACCATGTCCATAGGAACTTACTTTGTTCTTCCTTTCTCCAGCACGTTCATTCGACTGCTTCATGTGAAGGGGTGTTCCCTCGGCGTTTTCTATACGCAGAAGGAGCTGGCGGATCATTTCAATCCGGACCTTTCTATGAGCCTTTTTTTCTTTCTTTTTTGTTGAGTCTTGACTAGAGCGACAAAATTGAGGAAGGTATGCCCCCCCCAAAAGGGTCCTTCTACGAAGTTCTTCATCATCGGGCCGAACCCGCCCGTCCGCGTGACGACCTATTGCGTCCTCGCCCAGGATGAATGCCGGCGGCGTGCAGAACCTTAAGGTCTCGACAACAGACCTCTGAGAATCACTTCTCTCCCCCGAGACGAAGTCTCCCTCCCGCAGTAATGTAGGAGACCCTTTTTTACGACGCGATGGACTTGCGCATCGTAAAGCCGCGCGTGCGGAAAATGTAGTGTTCTTTCGATTATTCATTTTTCTCGATTTCATAGCAAGTTTATCGCATTTTCGCCCCTGGATCCGTTTTGTTCGACACTTCCAAACAGCGCTTTGAAGATCTTGGCTGACACGGAAGAATCTTTTTCCGCTACCTGCGCCGATCCGACGAAGGCGAAGTCCTTCCTCTCATAGCTTCTCTATTCCACCCGACCCTCCCGAAGCCCTGGCATGCTTGTCTGGGAGAGAGGGGAGAGATTCTTTGCATCGTCCTGGAGATTATTCCGGTCAGGAGAAGCTTGTCCGTCGGCTCCCCCCTCCTGCCTAGGGCCCTCCTTTCTTTTTTCGCCTCCCTCAACACGTCGGTGGCGATTCCCCCGCTGTCTCCGCAAAAGGATCCAAAAACCCCTCAAAGGCAGCGGTAGGTCGATTCGATGCCCCTTAGGCCGATCCTCCGCTGCACGAATCCGCGTGCGCTTCGCGCTCTCCACGCCTGTATAGAGTCTGTGAACTCGCCCTCCTAGACGAGCGAGCCCTAGAGCGTATTGCTCAGATTGCAGCGGTTCTGACCGAAAACGAAAACCCGTGAAGAACAACTTCCCCTCCCCCCTGGTTCCCTTCTTCGACCTGAATGCTTCCCGATAGAAGTGCCGACTAGTCTTTGTTGGGAGAACGAGAACGTCCGTCGCGACGTTATACGCGACCTTCATCGCAAAGGACTTTTCCCCTTCAACTATGTCTGCTGCCTGCTCTCCAAGTCTTTTGCTTCTTCCAAGTCGCCGAGAGCATCGGCATCCGCGTGATCGACTTCTCATGATAGAAGTCACTGTTGGTAAATCCCACCGGGCTTTTCCGTATAGTTCTCCTTCCTTCCTCCCTCCCACTGCCGACGCCCTCTCACATTAAAGGTTCCACGGCGAGCGCTCACAAGGCCCTTATTCCCCGTATTTCTAGACCCCCCTTCGGCTTTTCACCAATATCCCCTGCCTGTGCCGTCCAGGAATAATGAAGATTCGCTCTCCCGTACGACCCCTTCTTCCGCCCAAATAATGTTCCTTCCACCCAATCGAAAAACAATCCTTCCCCTGACCGAGAGCCTTTCTTATTATGCACTAAAGTTTCCCCGAAATCCTATGTTCTCGTAAGAAAAGACTCTCAACGTGACGCGATCTTCTGAGAGGGACAAATGACCTATACTATGGCCTCCTTAATAGATGGAGCCTGCGCATCGTATTCAAGTAATTCTATTTTTCGGCCGAAGGTCGTACTGGTCTTGGCGAGAGCGGAGCAAAGTAATGTCACGTATCTAGGTCTTTTTCCTATTTATAGAAGTCATTTTTCGAGGATTCCTTTCCAATGCTGTTCCCCTTCGAAGATAAATCTCGGTTTTCTCTTGTCGGCTCCCTTTGTGATTAAGCTGGAAAATATGCCCCATCTTTCAAACTTCTCCTAACGAGACGTCTCCCCTCGGTTGGAACGGCTGAGCAATTTTCGATGCACGAGATGCTACTCCCAGCGGTTACTGCTGGCGCCGAGGCCCGTCCCTTCTTTGAGCGACCCAGGCACTCGATTCTTCAGCTGTGAGTTCCTCGCATTCTCAAGATGCTCTCCTCCCTCAAAGCGATACGCTCCTCCATCACCCCTTCTAAGTCTCGTCGCGGCCGCTGCCGGACTTCTAAAACGCCTGCCTCTTCATAGACAATTCCTTTCTTTTAGAGGCCCCCGTCTTCTCTGGTCCCCCTTCAGAGACTTTGATCGACTCGTCAACCTTGTGGGAGTTCTAGCCTGTTTTCTATCGGTTTCTCCTGGATTTCCTCTCTCCCTCGCGAGCTACGCCCCTTCTAAATCTAGA
>Ga0179593_1699267_pt1 | contig 13492 bp, 15 predicted proteins | sample CZODoug2_1_08_16_FD_185931 | JGI IMG/M metagenome (GOLD analysis project Ga0179593, IMG submission 185931) | Vadose zone soil fungal communities from Angelo Coast Range Reserve, California, USA - CZODoug2_1_08_16fungal (PacBio error correction) | ecosystem: Environmental > Terrestrial > Soil >... | reverse complement strand
CCTCTCAGTACGGTTTTTTTCCCTTTTTGGATGGCGCCTTGAGTGCGCACTTTGTGCTGCTCTTTTTTCACATGTCTTCCCGTATACCTCCTTGCTAGAGATTCTTTGATCCCCATCATAGCACTGAACCTTCTATGAGCCCTCCCTCTCTCGGGAGCTTCTGGTCTGTTGCGGACTTCTCCAGTCGAGGTCGAGAACAAGTCACTTTCATGACCCCGGGCCCCCTGGTCACCAGCGATTCTGTTTCTTTTTCTCTGAAGCGCTTTTAAGGACACACTTTTTTTTTTTTTTTTCGTAGTTGTTCGCCCTTTTGGGTTCTTCTTTTTCCACCGCTGGCCCCTGCCTTTGTTCGCGATGCTAACATTCCTATCGAGAATGTTAGTGCCCCTTCTTTCACTATATGTTCGTCCCGAGACCTTTTTGCTTTTTTTTTTCCACGGATTCGGCACACGTTTTCCTAATCAGGAGGATACCAGTTCTTTTCTGGCGCTTTCATTGCCCCCGGACGACTGAGTCCATGACATTCCGCGATCCTGGGTTTGTTTTTTCGCCTTACTTTATTTCACCTCTCTTCCCCCCCCCCGGGAATGAGCTTTGCATATCCGCTGCGGGCAAGTATCGACCTTTCCCCTTGTGCGTCGCCCTCGACGTCTCAAGCCCGCCGAATCTCTCAGCCTTGCCCATCGGGGACTCCTCTCGTTATCGCCTACTACCGACCGGAACAGTTCCTTTTTTCCAGTCCTTGACAGCTCTCTCTTCCCTCCGCCACTGTTTGAGGCGATTACGCGCCATCCGCGCAGCAGATTTACTTGTTTTTTCTACTTCAGACCCCGACCCATAAGTCGGTTTTTTCCTTCCGATTCTTTTTTTTGGAAAACACCTAGCTTTTCTTGCTGGCAGTCCCCGTTGTTTTTCCTCGAGATTCCGAAGAATTCGTCGATTTATTGAACGAAACGCCTAAATACTTTCTTGATGTCGTCTGTTTATTTCCGTGTTAATTAGGAGGTGAATCGAGTTACCTCATTGCCGGACAATCCCGGTCCCCTCTTTTTTTGGTCGTCCTCAAAATTCCTGTAACCGTTTTTTCATGACTCGATCTGCCGCTCGACTTCTTTCATCGCTGACCGAGGTCGAGTCCCCTCTGGAAATGTCAGTGAATTCCTTCCTCCAGATACGCTTCCGTGATACCCCTCTCCCCCCCCTGACAAGAGAGTATCAGTGAAAGCAGCTCCCCCAGGACGTTCCTAGGATTCGTGAAAAAGGCTGACCGCGGCTCGCCTTTTGGCAGGCTGACAAGGCACTCTTCGACGGCAGAGCAGAGGCTCTGCGTCTATTCTTTTGGGTTTTTTTTCTGTCTCTTTTTTTTACCTCCTGATGTTTCCCCATTCCGTCCTGGACTGGACCCCCGATGGCGATTACCTGTTTTTGCGGGAGTGCGTGGATGTGTCCCCCCCAGTACGAACATAAATGTCGACGTTTCTTTTTTTTTTTCCTCCTCTGTAGGGCTCCCTTTTTTTTTGATGCCTTACCAACGTTTGAAGAAGGCGGAGAAACCGTAGATCTCGCCGCAATCCACTCTCTCTTTGCTTCCGCACCGATTTATGACCGCGCTCGCCCTTTTTGGGCATGCTGCCGATTGCACTCTTTCTTTTTAAGGTTTCTAGCTTCCTCCCCTCCTTCCCAGAAGCTCTTTCTTCCCTCTACTACGCTTTTTACCACTTCTCTTAAAGACAGACAGAAATTCATTTCAAAGATTTTTTTTCTCTCTGTGCCCTCCTACGTTTTTTCCTTCTTTTGAAATTCCCTTCCTTTTTCTAGTGGGTACAACGATTTAGCGTCCAGTGGAATATCAGTCCTACCCGCGTGCGGAACAAAGGTGCGTTCTTTCCCTTGCGTCTCTGTTCGCCATCCCATCATCTTTTTCTTTCTTGTTGGAAGCGGATTGCTTATTGCGGCTCTAACTTTCCTTCCCCCTTCAGCATTATTCGCCGCAACTGAATGTAATCAACAAGTTGCCCGCTCCCCGACGGCCATGATTTGCACATCCCCGGATTTCGACATCCTCTCAGCATCCCTCCTCCTTTTCTTTCGAAATCGTAATGAGCCAATCTTGGAAATGTTTGCCCTCCTTCTTCGACCAGCAGGAAGACAGGACCATCCCAATCTTTCCTAAGATGACCGCACCCTGGCTCGTTTTTGCGTCATTCCCATCTGAGGCGATCGCCTTGCCGAAGTCACCCTCCCTCCGCACGTCCGGTGAGCTTTCGTCCATAACGCGCTGAACCGTTCCCACGGTTCTTTTTTTTGCTTTCACGCCTTCTCTCGGGGCTCTCAAGCGCGTCAATTCCCCTGACCAGAGATTCCTTCCCCCTTTTTCAAACAGCCATCAGATCCCTTCGTCTATGTTGGGGGTCTTAATTCCCCCCTGCAATCCCCTTTCTTTTTTTTCCCCTTTTATGAAGATTTTTTTTCGCCTCGATCGAGGCCACCCCTCTAACACCAGTTCCCCCCGCCTTGGCACGATCGAAATCAACCTTGAAGATTCCCCTTTCTCTTTCGGTAATTCTGTGACTGGAATCAGATGCTTCTGGCCAGCAAATAGCTCTTGGCCCGACACTTGGGGCTTTTTGGAAAGCCGAAGGCCCCTTCTTATGAGTCAGGAGTGCTGATGTAGGGACTCACCTTTCCAGTCCCCCTCGTTCTAGAGATGGACGATGTTCGCTCTTTCCTTCTGAGTCATGGTCGATCCCTGTAGGGTAGTAGGCGAGAACCTCAAGGACTGAGGAGCACAGATGTGTTTTGCTTTTTCCCTCCTTTTTCTTCTTAGACTCGTATCGGTGCATGTACTATCCACCTCTCCTAGAATGTAGAAGCGCGTCTATCGCATCCCCCCTCCCGTATAGAACGCTCGCGACCCCTCCCCCGCTAAGCCAGCACCTTTTTCCCCCAAAAAAAAAACAAACACCAAAAAAACACACCAACCTCCTTCTCTCCTCCCAGTCGGCGATGTTCCAAGAGCCAGGTTTGCTCTTCCCATGATGCGGTCGAATACACCAGGGCCCTCATCCTTGAAAGACCTTGCCGGTTCCCTTCCCGGTCTTCGCGTGGGCCTCCCTGTTGTTCCCCCCCTTCCGGCACTAACATTCTTCGTTTTTGGAGGTTCGTCGAACCTGTGCCAGCCTGTTCCCCCCTCGAGCTACGACAACCGGAAAAAATACTCTCCAAATCGAAAGTGTGGCCCCCCAGCGTGGGAGTAGCGATCTTTTTTTCCCTCATCCGGTTGTTTGTATGCATTCCTTTTTCCGATTTTCATAGTCTGACCAATACACACGCCGACGCAAGTCCGCCCCCCTAGTGTTAATGTTCCAAATTTAGATGACTTCATCACCCCTTCATTGCTTTTCCTCTCTTGCCTTCCCCCTGACTCCCCCCTCAGAGCCATATCTCCCAGAGTAGCAGCAGTTACTTCCTGAAGCACCTCCCACAAAGCCGCTTTCTTTTCCCCCACTGTGATCGAGATCCTTTGTTTTTTTTTGCTTTCCAGTAAGTGTCCCCCGGTCTTTTTGTTTTCGGTGATTAGGAAGCAGTCGCGGCGAAGTGGTTTTTTTTTTAATGGTGCTGAGCTTCTTTTTGATGGCTTTCGTCATCCCAGTAAATTTCCTTCTGATTCTTCTTTTCATAGCAATGAAACTTTTTTAAGACCACCTATGACGATGTCCGTCTCTATTGAGGTGGTATGTTTTTGACAGATGCGACTTCGAGCGTCTGAGCCCCTCCCCCAGGGGTCCCTTCCCCATTATGGCAGCGCAGATTCGACCTCCTTAAATGAGTAGGCAACACTTTTTTCCTGTAGGGTATTTTTTGTGTGAATGTCGGGATAGCTTCCCCACCAGTATTTGGCCATGCTTTTTCCTCTTTCCCCACCCTGTCGAGAGTTTCTTCCCTCAAATGGACCACTCCCTTGCCAAACTTCGCCCGATGTCTCACCGCCTTCGCCCGGATGTCTTTTTGCCTCCCATCAGGGTGATACAGTTTCCGGCATCTTTTTCAGTGCAATCGGCGACTGGAAATGGACAGGTCCCTGTGATGATACCTTTTCTCCGATGGTTTTTTCTTTCTTCTTAAGGGACGATCTTCCCCCTATTTAACCTGACAGGGACACGTGAATCGACATTGTGGTAGTCAGCAAGATAGATTCTCGATCTCCTTTCCTTTTCCCAGCCGCGAGCTCCAGCGAAAACATCGTGGCCAGCCTTCCGCTCGAGCCTACGACGTCTACCTTTCCCTCCTTTTTGATCCTGTTCTAGTTCGAACATCCCCCGCTCTTCCGGACGATCGGGGAACGCGCGCGCCTTCCGGCGTTTAGGCCATCACCTCCCGTTGATTCTGTCGCTCCGATCTCCGTGTGGGTCCCTCCCGTGACTAGTTTGCTGGCAGTCGTTTTTCGGAGAGCAGCGGATTAGTCTCTTCCTTATTGCCGAACTCCCCCCCTCAATCTTTCATTTGTCTTTTCGTTTCTTTTTGTTAGTCGATGTTTCCTCCGAGCGAACGCGAAGAGCGGCACTTGGGCGCCTAGTTTAGGGGGTCGACGAAAAAGGGAGTACACTCTTTTCCCTTCAAGCCCGCCACAAACATAGCCCCCTCTCGTTTTTCTATTGAAGACATCGCTGAGAGCACCTTTTCTTTCCCTTCCCCTTTTTTGAAAATCTATAGCCCGCCCCGCAGTGACGATCAATACACGTTTTTCTCTCGTGTGATGTGACAGCTCCTCTTCTTGCTTTTTCTTCCGATCTCCATCTCGTTGGGAATTTTCCTTTCCTCGTCATTAGAGGCGGACGGATGCGGTATAATGTAGTATTTTTGGGGATTTATTTCCTTGCTGGTATCCCTTTTCAGTCATGTTTTTGACGATGGCAGCCCCCCTGGTTTTCAGTGATGTGGATTTTACAGTACGGACATCCCCCGTTCACCCCCATCCTTCCTTTTCTGTAGCCAACGGCAACTGTTCCCTCCAGAGTGCGCGAAGGAATTTGAGAAACGAGCCCGTTCTCGCCGCAAGACACTCTTCTCTACGCCTATTTTGACGCGATTTTTCTTTGCCTTCCTGGAACTAGGACTCCAGTTTCCCTCGACCTCACCTCTTTACGCGGCTTTCTAGGAGGAATGATATCGCCACTGCAGTTGTAACCACGGTCACCACGCATTTAATTTTAAAGAGTTTTTTCCTTTGTGTTGTTGAGGAGAGATGCGCTCCCCTTTTCTCATTTCTGCGTGAAGATCGACGTGGGTACAACGAAGCGCTCGTGCGAATATGCAGTCATACTATACCGCTTTTAACTGCGTTTTTCCCTAGTTCCTTCCTTCCCTCGGCGCGTTTCGCGGCGCGAAGCGGTATATGTCCCCCCCTTTGGATTGCGCGCTAACGGTTCGTGTGCTCCGCCTTCTTCCCACTCGTTGGAAGAGGTAATCAACTTGTTTTTACACCAATTCCTTTTTCCCAATTCTCTCCCTTTTTTCTGGTAGCTATCATTTCTCCAATCCTCTCGTCTCCCCCTTTATCGCCATCGTAATTGATTTCCTGTTCCAGCAGGACCGAGTCAGCGCCAATACAGGAGGAGACCTTCCCCTTCTCGACTTGACCAGTTCCCCCGAGTAATAACTTTTGCATCGCCTGGATGAATTACGATTTTTTCCCTTTTTCTTTCTACGGCAAATTCCCAAGATCTCTATCGCCTTTTGCCGAAGTCACGCTTCTAGATCACGTCCTGTCTTTTGCTTCAATTAACCCTTTTCCCCCCCCTTCTACCGTCCTCCGGAGCGCGTCTTCCAATTCCGAGGAGCTGTGGCTCCTGCGGTAAGCGATGCGAAAGGATCTTGATAGGTTTTTCCCCACCCCGACATATGTGTTTTTTTGCTCTCACACGAATACGTTCTTCGGAATCTCCCCGAAACTAGGACGCCCCTTTCTAATTGCCCTCGTTTTCCAACAGTCATCGAGGTCCCTTTTTTTACTACAAAAAACATTGCAAGATCAAACCACGTCTATTGAGGGTTCGGCCCATCCCTCACGATTCCTTGCATCGACCGACACGGTGAACGAATGGCCCGAAAACCTTCTCCCGCTAGGTTTTTTTTTTGGGCTTCCCTTCTAGGCCTTGCACCAACCTTCATGAGTAGGGTTTTCAAGTAGAGCCTAAACCCCAGGCTCTCCCTTGCGAGTTGGGCTTCTCCGTAAATTCTTTCTTTTCGATAGTTTCTCCCTTCATTGTACTGTCGCTCCCCCCCAGGTCGGGTAGTAGGAAGCTTTCAGGAATGAGAGACACGATGTTTTCACTTTGAAGATAGTAGGAGGGAATTCTCCTTTCTTTCTCCCTCTTTTCTGAATAGCCCTGTCTGCTCGTAGTAGCTATGACCTCCCCCGACTCCTTTCGAAGATAGGAACGCCTGGCTAAGACACCAGTTTCGGTAGCGAACCCTTCTTTTCCCTGTCTTTCCCCGTGCAAGAACTTTCCCCGACATGGATCAATCCCTGCTTTTCGAAGCCGTTAATCCGGAAAGTCCCCTTGCCTCCGGTTTTTCTTTTTCTTTGTTCCTCGGTTACCAACTAGATAGGGGCCATTTAACTAACATTCTCTTCTAGCGAGGTTAGCCATTTCCCCCTCACTTCCCCGCTGAGTGTTTCGTCTACTCCTCCCCCCATACTCACGCAAATCGTTTTCATTGGGCCTTCCCCCTCTTCCCCTTCGCCCTCCAGAATCGCGGTTTTTTTTGCCCGGGTATGATTACGTTTTTCCTCCCTGACGGTCGGCTCGTCCCCAAATACCCCCACGCACTTTTTTCTCCCAGCGTCATCTTTCCTTTTAAGGTTTCTGTTGAACTCCTCTATCTGAATTTTTCTGACGATGAGCTATGCTGCTCCTGCCCTCCAACGAAGAGCAGCCCATCGACACAATCGTCGCCCGCCTTACTCCCTGCCTCCCCCCCCCCCCCCCCCTGTAAAATTCTCTCCCTTTTTTCCTCCTACTCGTGTTTTTCCCAGATCCGTTTTTCGTGAGCGGCCTTTGTGGTCTTTTTCTTAGGATTCTTCGGCTCCTCTTGGTGGCGATCTTTTTTTCTTTTTTTTTGAATCATGGGCGCTGCTCAATCGTAAAACCCAAATTCCGCTAGCTCTCCCCCTCATAGCAATGAACCTTTTCTTCTTCCTCCCCCCTTCCCCCTGACGCGGGAGGACTTGCGATTTCCTTTGTATGTGGCTGACGATTTCGCTTCGAGGTCGAGCCCACACATCACACGTTTACCCAAGGCCATGGTTTTTTTTTTTTTTTTTCTATATGGAGGGGCGCAGCCGCTACTCACAAAGATGTCCTCCAATTTAGATTTGAGTAGTATTTTTTTTCGGTTGTGTTTCTGTATTAGTTAGCCCAACCCTGCGGCCCTTTCTTGTTCTCCCCCTTCCCTGCCCCCGCATGCTCCCGTGCAACGAGAGACTCGGGAGACCCTTGTCCACCCTCTCCTCCCGTCCCCTCAGCTCCCGCTTCTGCTCCTACTCCGCCCCCCCCTCCTCCCTCCAACCCCTGCCACACCCTACTCTCTCCCCCTCCCATTAATTTTTTATGCCCCCCGCCTCTCCTCCACTCTCCCTCATCCTTCCCCCCCCCTCCTTCTCCTAGCCCTCCCTACACTCCCCCTCCCCATCCCCCCCCCCCGTTCTCCCTTCCCGCTTGTCTTTTCCCCCCCTACCTCCGATTACCTTTACTCCGCCCCCCCCCACCCCTAATAGCTCTCTCACCCACCCCCCCTTATCCCCCTTTCAATTCCACCCCCCCTACAAAATGCGGACAATGTGCCCTATCTGCTTCCCTCTACGTATCCCTCACCTCCCCTCGGAGGCCTTCTCCGGATTAGCGGAAACGTGCCCCGACCATCAGGGATGGTCCCTTCTCAATCGTTTCCCTTACTCTCCTTCTCACTGCCCTTTTTGTGATAATGGGTTCTGCGTTCTGGGTAGTAGGCAGCAGAGCGTCAGATACGTTACTTTCTTCCGCATATACTCCCGCTTACCTTTCACACTTTTTTTTTTCTCATCTCCCTGTTTTTTTCCATGTCTATATCGTCGCATTTTCCTTTTCCTTTTTCTAGCTTCAAAGTAGTCTTTAAAAAATCGCGGGATCAGCCTTTCGTTCCGAATAATAAAAGTATCCCTTTTGAGTGTAACAGTCCCTCTTCCCCCCCCCCATTCTTACCGACTTCATTCTGACCCCAACCGATCTCTATGTGTGAGTCTTCCTCTCCCAGACTAGAGCCTGACTTTCTGGTTGAGGTCCCTTCTCAGACCGCCTACTCCAAAGGTTTTTTTTTTTTGACTCCTTTTAAGATCCGATCGTTCCCCAAAGTGTATTTCCCCAAAACCTTAGCCCCCCCGCTGACTCTTGTCTTGTCCAGTATTTGCCTGGTCGGTCTTCTCCTTCTTTTTATCGTAGCCGGATTGCAGCCCACTTTTCCCTTTATCCATTTTCAGGTTTTCTTTTTCCTCTTTAGATTGCCAAGGAGTTGGAGCTTTTTTTAACATGCCCGGATGTGGCCTCCCTTCTGTGCCCTCTTTCGGTGCAATTCCCTTTTTTTTCTTTTCGTTTATGGGGTTCGATACGAAAATAGTAGTAAATTATCTTTTCTACTCCTTCATACCACAACATCTCTTTCCCTTTTTTTTTTTTAATCGAGGGGGTTCTGTATACGCCGATCAGTTATCAGCATCGCTGACCCTCTCCCCCTCTCCTCGGAAATGTTTCAATCTATTCGCCTTCCGCGCGACCGTCACTTTTCTTTTCCTTTGCATAGAGTTATTTCTTGAACTCCCCCAGCTCTTTTTGATTCTGGAAGCGTGACTTAGGTCCGTTCAAGGACAGATCGCCTCTTGGGCTTCTGGCTTCAGATAGTAATTCTTCTTTGACCAGGCGATGCGGTCATCCTTCCTCTTGGGGGAGGGATTGTCCTCCGATAATGCTGTATTCCCCTACTGATGTAGCCCCCCTAGTTTCCTTCTGTCACCTTTTTCACCGATGGCGATACTGGGCGCCCTCCCGAGGATGACACGTGATGCTGATAGCTCCCCGACCATCCGTGCCTACCCTTTTTTTGTCCCTCCTACCTTTTTTAGGGTCTTCCCACTTGTTGATTAAAGTCGCCCCCACTTTTGAGAAGAAGGCGGTCAGAACCTACTAGATCCCTTTTCTCTTCCCGCAAATACACGCCGGTAACCGCCCGATTATCGACCGAGATTCCGATGTCTTTTCCCCTCCCCCCTTTTTCTTTGCTCGGCAATTTTTACGCACCTTTGTGCCTTTCGGTTTAATCGGAGGACGATCTTTTCCACGCTCTTCTTCCCCGGTCTACTCGATCTTCACCCCTTTTTCATTTCAAAGAGTGAGAGACATCCCTCCCTCCTCCTCCGTTGTGTTGTTGTCTCCGGCTCACTTTTGAAAATTTCTGCTTGAAGATCTAGTTTTCCTTCCCCTCCTTTACGCCAGTGTAGAATCCGTCTTTTACGCGCGGCCCCCACTTTTTCTTTCTCTCCCCACCTTGCGAGCCCATTGTGCAGAATGACCAGAATTTTTCACCTGAGCGCGGTCATTATAATTTGCTTCCTCTTTATATGTCCTGGCTTTTTTGATCTAAGTTCTCCCGCGCAACTCGTTGGACGACCTTCCAACAAGTTGAAGTTGTTCCTTCCTTCCACCGACGGAAATGACTCCCTTACAGCGATTAGATGATGGTCAATTTAGTTCTTTTTCCATCCCCCTCTGAGCTCCCCCAGTATCGCCCCCTATGATTTTCCAGCCAGAGACTGCGATGGCGACAATCCTGATTTAGAACAGACAGGCTCCTTCCCTCCCGCCCCAAGAGTATAAAGATGCCCATTTTTAGCCTGGCTCTCCCTTTTTTATCTCGACGGTTTCAAGTTTACAAAGAGCTTTCGATCGCCTTTTGTCCTTTCCGGAAGTCCCGCCCCCTGTCCCCCCCTCTTCCGATGGAGTTCACGCCCTCGCTGCACCGGTTAGTGACCCCTCCCGGCCGGGTCGCGGATTCTTCTTTTTTTTTTTCCCACGACATTTCCGAGAGCGTTTCATTTCCGTCCGCTTCTGCTCCCTCTTTCGTATTGACCTCCTCAGTCTATGTTGTGGACGTTTCCTCTTACCGAATAATTGACCCCTCGGATCACCAAGAAACTAGGTGCCAGGAATTGTTTCCGTTTTTTTCAGTGTTTCAACAGACTCTGGCCCCCTTCCGTCCTAACCCCCCGCTTCCGCTTTCCCCTTTCAAAGATGGATAATGGAGCGGTTCCCTACTGAGACGACGTTCCGGGAATCTTCGCCGACAGCAACTTCCAGCAACTCTTCATCTATAAGGGTTGCCCCGGACCTATTTTCTCGATTTTTTCTTACCGGCCGCCCGCCAACTTATGAGGTCTTCTTTTTCAGTAGGCCTCACCGAAAGTCGAGCTCTTTCTGTCGCGGAATACGCCTTTCCCTAGAGATCTGGGCGATGTTTGCATCAGCCACCCTTTCTCTCTGGTAGAAGCCCCCTTTCACGTAGTATTATGGCAGAGCCCTACTTTTGAGCCCGATGTTGTAGCTGCACTCTTTTTGACCTCGTAGTCGGGCTTGAGGACTATTTTTGAGGACCCTCCCTGTCGATTGCTATTGTCAATGTAGGAGCGCGTTAATGCAGCATCCCCATTCCCGTATCGAAGCTCGTTTCAACGCCATTGCCTCCTTTTACATCTTTCTCGACCTCATCACAGTCCTAGGGAAAGTCTCTATTGCAATGACAGCTGTCAGTCGATCACCCCCCCCATCCCTGATTCTTCCCGAAGCACCTTGTGCCCTCCGGAAAGAAAACGGCCTCCCTGGCGGAAGGCGGTGCTTTTTTGCTGAGTTGGGCAGGAATTTTATAGGGCTGCCGGCAACTACCGTTAGTTTTCTCCCTCGAACCCCTTCCTTGACCCCGGTGGAACCCCCATATAGAGATACACCCTAGCAACACAACCGCTTTTTAAAATCACGGAAGAAACATCGAAAGTGTAGCCCCCCCTCTTTGTCTATCTCTCCCCCCAATACAGCACCTCGGTGACAGGGGTTTTCAGGGGATGTTCTTGAATGTTCTGACCTCGACCGGTAGCATAGTCTCCAACATACAACTCCCCCCTTTCTCAAGTCCTCAAGCGTCTTTGGTATCTCAAGCACAGGCTGATATGATGGACGTCCTCCATCGCCGAGCGGAATTGTCCCCCTCTCTGACGATGATTGAATGATGAGACCCTTCTCCGAGACCCCCATTCCCTCACAAGAGTACGCCAAGTAATGTTCCTTCGCACATCCCAAACCTTCTTTCTCACTCACCCTGAATGATGATCTATCTTGACCTCCCCTTCTCCCCCTTTTGTGGTTGAGCGCTCTCTCCTTTCCCAGTGTTCGTGTTTTCCGGCTTTGTGGGTCTTTTTCAGGAAGCAATCCTGCGGTCGACGCTGGTGCGATCCTTTTTTTTTTCTTGGGCCTCCTTCTTTCGCCCAGCTGATCACATAACGTCAATTACGTACTGCGTTCTTTTCCTCCATAATAGACAAACCCCTTTTCGCGTCGAGAGAGACCCCCCCTATTACGAGGGCGGCTGCGAGTGTTTGTCGACGACTTGTTTTCTGAGAGTTTCCGCGAACATTCAAGTTCCCCTCCCCTTTCCAGCCCATGTGTCCCCTTCCCCTATTTCTTCCTTCTGGAGGGCGCAAGCGTTCTCAGCTAAGCCGCTTATTAAACCTTTTCCTCTTCTTTTTTTAATGGTTGTGTTGCTGCGCGTCTCGTCGATATCATTTTCCCCCCCTGGCACGTGCAGGTTGTGTTTTCCCTCTTGCTAACCTGCCTACCCGAGAATGTTAGTGCCCGTCCCAATGGCCCACTATCTCAAACGTTCGCCGCTCCTCACCGCCTTCAGCATCGGATTTCTTTCTTTTTAGTCGGATTGGATCCATCAGGGATGCTACGTCGCACTATGTGACCTCATTCCCCTTTCATTGCCTAGGGAATTACAGGGTGATTCCTGTTATGATTCCTGGGTCGGCACTTTTTGGTTCTTGCCATGATTCCCCTTTCTTAGAGTTTAGATCCTTACTATGCGCGATGCTTCCCCCTCCCCTCCTACAGGGACCCCCGTATCCATCATCGCCCGTTTTGTCAAGAAAGATATCCCTCCGTCGCATCAAAACAAAAACCCGCACTATCTTCCTCTTTCAGCGAAAACCCCTTTTGGCTCAAGCAGTCTCTTTTAAATACCTAAAAGAACCTCACATGTCGGAGAAGGGACGGCTTCATCCTCGATCTTCAGGCGACACATCTCCAACCGATCTCTCTACGGCGATTCGTACCAGATGCGACGACTTTCCTGGGTGGACTATTCCGCCTCACATAATATCATTTTTGCTTCAGGCCTGTACTCCGACCAAGTGGTTGCCAAACCTTATCCTCCCCAATCTTGCGGACAGTCTTTTCTGTAGCGCTTTGATTCCGGGAATCGTCGTTTTTATTGCCGAACTCAATTATATCTTTCCAATATGATGTCGATGCGTTCCCTTCGTTGGAGCTGGTGGTTAACCTCTTCGTCTTTTTCTCCTCGAGTCTGTTGTCCTCGAGCGGGTGTGGCGCATAGTTTCTGGTTTGATCCGAAAACGTGATTTTCACAATTATTCTCCGCTCAGAGCCACACCCTATCTGCCCTCGATGCTGTTTCCCGAAGTAAGAGACTCTCTTTTACAGAATTCTTCTTTCCACAGCTCCTAATGTCCTTTTCCCCCCCTCTAGCTCCGCTGGTGCACCGGCCGTGATCCTATCACTACCCCGTGCAGCTCGTTTCTCCTTGAAAGCCCTTCTTTTACGTGATCTACGTCCTTTGTGACTTCTGACGTCAAGGACGATCGACTCTGGAAGTTGCCGGGACCTCCTCTCTTCATGAGGCGACCCAGCGTCCTCCCCCTTGGGTGCTGCTTCCCGGCGAAATGCTGTCTATACCTCCGATGGTAGCCTTTTTCCCTTCCTGGATGTTCCCTTCATACGATGTCACGTAACTTGGCCTTTGGTGATGTGGATGTTGACTCCTTACGCCCTGTCGAATCGATGATGACCCGATTTCCCCTTCCGGTAGGACGTAGCCCTTCCCTTTGTTGATTACATTCTCCACCTTGGCGAAGACTTCTCTTTTTTTTTAACAAGTAGCTACACGTTAGCTCCCCCGCGAGGTCATCCGACTTCTGACCCGATTATCTCCGCGCTCGCGATTCTCATGCTGCCGATGTTGCATCCTCGGAAAGGGGGGACTTTTTGAGAACGCCCTTTCTCCCGCCCGGTTTTTTTTTTTCTTGCGTGAGGTTCTTCTTTTCCCTGCTTCCTTTCTTCGTTGTACACACTATACTTCGATCTTCCGAGAAATTATGTCAAAGAGTGAGCGC
>Ga0179593_1418998_pt1 | contig 13492 bp, 13 predicted proteins | sample CZODoug2_1_08_16_FD_185931 | JGI IMG/M metagenome (GOLD analysis project Ga0179593, IMG submission 185931) | Vadose zone soil fungal communities from Angelo Coast Range Reserve, California, USA - CZODoug2_1_08_16fungal (PacBio error correction) | ecosystem: Environmental > Terrestrial > Soil >... | reverse complement strand
TTCCCCCCAGTCCACTTTTTCCAAGTAAACCCCCCCCCCCCCCCCCCCCCCCCCCCCCCCCCCCCCCCCCCACCCCCTCCACCCCCCCCCCCCCCCCCCCCCCCAACCCCCCCCCCCCCCCCCCCCCCCCCCCCCCCCCCCCCCCCCCCCCCCCCCCCCCCCCCCCCCCCCCCCCCCCCCCCCCCCCTCCCCCCCCCCCCCCACCCCACCCGTTTTTTTTTTTTTTTTTACCACCTCCCTTATTAAGAAAGTAAGTACCCCTTTTTCATCTTTTTTCTTTCTATCGATTTATCTTGTTCTTGGTTCGACGATTGTTTTTTTTTGTAGCCTTTTTCTTTGTTTCCTGCCCCCACCGTAGGAAAATGTTTTTTTTCTTGCGACGCCAACCCGACTGCCCTCTAAAAGGGGGCGTCTCCATCTTGTTTCCCCCTGCGGACCCCCCCCGAACTTAAGTATCTCATTCGCTAACTGCCCTTGAATGTGGCTTCCACTCGCGTAAGATCGAGGTTTCTTCGGAGATCTGGCTTCCCTCCCTTCGCTAGAACTTTGTTTACCAACGCCTCTTCTATGCTTTTGACGGTTTCTTCCCTCTCTTCACGGCCCACGGATAGTGTTCAACGAATCCCCGGTCGCATTTTACTTTCATCCCCCCAACTGAAATAATTTTTCCGGATGGTTTTTTTTTTCTTGGCAAGGACCACTGCCACCTTTTCCTAGAGCTGATACCATTATCGCCAGTTTGATCCTTGGCTTCCTAACCCCCTTCCTCCTACGATTTGAGTTTTTTTCCGTCACTCCCCCCGATTTTTAATTGCTTTAAGCGTCCGATCTGACGCGATTCAGACCCTTCTAAGAAATTTATTCCCTTTTTTCACAGTCCTCATCTTCGCCTCTGCTTTTTTACGTTCTGATTGCCCCTGCTGCTCAAACCTGATCTGTCATTCCTTTGAAAGCAGCTCCCGCACGTTTTCTCCCCAAACCCCTTTCTCTTCCTGGTCGCGAAGGTTTAATAACGCACACTTTTTTAAAGGTCTAAATTCTAAGTTTCTCTGAAAGTCACCCGACAAGTATTCTCCCTTTTCCTTGCCCCCAAAGACGTTTCTTTCCCACCTCTCCCCCTACCCCCCGTTTTTTTTTTTTCAGAGCTTTTTTTTCCCATTCGTATTTTTCCAGGTTTAGTCACTTATTCTGAGTTTGTATTGGCACGAATTTCTCTGGCGAATTTAGCGGGCACCCCTTGTCGGTAGCCCCCCTTCAGACAACTTTACCCCGCCAATTCGCTCGTAACTCATACTGCTGTTGAGCCCTGCTGAGCGTTTCTCTTTTGGTAGGGAGTGCTTTTGCCCTCGGCCAATCTTTCCTCATGAAGGCCACCTACCAGCGTTCAGAGCGCCTTCTTATTTTATCCCCAGGTTTTTTAGTCCCATGATTTTTTTTTCCCTCTTCCTCCCTATTTTTCAGATCTTCTGCTCCTTTCATAACATTCCTCCCACTTGTTGAGTTGTGGCCTTCCTGAGTAACTAATTGACTTGTTCCCTCATCCTTTGTGTATTCCGCACTCTGGCTGCGCACGATAATTTCTCAGAGCCCTCCACTGATGGCGGGTGCGTTCCTTTTGAACCAAGCGAATTTTGCTTCTAACTTCCCTATAGGAGGGGTGTTCGATAATGAAGGACATTTTTTACTCTATGTGCTTCTTCGTTTAACACTGATCACCCCGGTCGTAAATTTTTTCCTTCGTTTCCGAGTACTTCTCCTTTCCTTTTAGGCAGTGTTGCAGGGCGACTTCTCATCCGGACGTATTTGCGATCCGCCCTACAACCTCGCTCGGCGTCTCTTTTTTTTGTCACACCTTCCAGAATTGTCGTCTCCTTTTTTTTTTTATCGTACTTTTGCCCTCCCCATGGCCATCCCTCCCTCAGATGATATGTTGACTCCCCCCCGGGTCGGGTGAGTTCCCCGCCCCCCCATTGCTAGAGTGTTTCCCGAGCCCAGTCAAATGCCCGATTTGAAACCGTCCTTTTTTTTCCCCCCCCCCACCCTTCCCACAGACCCCGTACCCATATTATTTTTTTAGCGTCATTCTTTCCACTTCTGCAAGGTCGTCAAAGCCCCCTGCGATAGTTTTCCATGAGATTGGTTCCCAACTTCGACGCCGAGTTGCTAGTTTTTTGACTGTGAACCACTCGCGGATGATCGCCAACATGTCCCCGAACTTCTTCTGTCCTCTCCGACCTTTCGCATTCGCGCCCCCCCAGATACTTTTCCTATGAAATCTTGTCCGCCTTGCGGGTCGACCGTCCCTTTTGGATAGTCTTCTCTGACGAAAGTCACCACCGCTCCCCTCCCTCTCCTTTTTCCCTTTTACCGAGGGCTGACCAATTTGCTTTTTTTTCGACTAGCGACCTTAACATTCGCCACATTCCCCGATGTGGTAATCCATCAGAATATTCTTGGTACTTCGAGCATTTCCCACATTTTATCCCGACTCTCGGGTCTTCCTTCCTTTTTTTACCGGTGCTGCTGTTTTGTATTTTGATCCTCACCCCCCCCCCCCCCACCACACCCCCCCCACACCAACCCACCCCCCTTCTGTGGGAGGAAAGTTCGATTTTGCGCTTTTCCCGGCCCAGCTCTTTGTTTTGAATCTCCGGGGATGAGCTCTTGTTGGTCTAGCCTCCCCTGCTGAGAAGTTCGTCCCTTCTGATTTTTTCCTTTTTACCCTCCGTATCCCGCCAGGTTTTTAATTACTGTCTTCCTTTTTCTGAAAACTTGTATCCTTCCTCCCCTTTCCGGCTTTTGACCCGCCAGCTCCGTTTTTGGCCATTCTGATCCTCTTCCCGCTGGGTCTTTTTTTATCCCTCCCGTCTTTCCCTCCTTGTTGTTCAGGAAAGACGTTTCATTTTTAAGAACCCCTTTCCGGTGCCACCGAGCGTCCTCGTTCTTCTCACACTCCGCTGACAATCCCCCTTTTTGGAAAAGAAGCATTGTTCCACTGGTTGTGGTATGAGCATTTATTTTCTCAATGACCCACCCTCGGAGTGCTCTCTTCAGCTCGCAGTAACCGAAGTGTTAGTACATTATAGTTGTGTTCCCCCCAATTGTTTGTTGATCTTTCCGTTTTCCCCTGAACACCCATTTCTGTGCTTCTTTTTTCTCTAAGGACCTTTGATCTTCCTTATATCTTTTTTTGCGTCGTTAATTTTCGTGATTTTGCCAAACTTCAGTTTGCTCCCTTCAGACGCGTACTTTTTTTTCTGATTATATTCCTCCTCTTTTGTGTTGTTGAGTTCGATCTTCTCTATCTAGACTTCTCCACCATCTTTCCACATATCCTTAAGCCCTGCCACGCAGAGTCAGTATAATTGGAACGATCCAACCCTTTTCCGTCTAGTTTTTTTTCTCACGCCTAGAGATTGTCCTCTCCTTCAACCGTACCCTTTTCTTGTACACACTGCGGATAATTTTTTGACAATTTCGGAGAATCCGTCCCATTCTTCCTCCTCTCTTGCAGGACGACCGACCCATCCCTTTTGACCCAGCGTGACCTGTTTCTGGTTCCCTTTACTTGAGTAATGACTCGTCCTCTCTCTCTAGCACGAGGGTTTTTTGACCACCCGTTCTTTCCCCCCCCGACGTAGTAGTCTACATGTTCCCACGTTTAGAACTGAAGATTGTAGTCAATTTCCGCCCCCAATTCTTTTTGTTTTTTTCCTCTCGGCGTTTAGACCCTTTGTACCAGTCCTCTCTAATTTTTGCGGCGGATCGATTCTTTATTCGCTCCACTGAATACGCAGTCGTAAGAGAAGTGTTCTCTCGCCCCCCTCTCAGCACATTTTCCCGCGATCTTTTTCCTATGTTTTATGGTCGTTTTTACCCCCCGCCCTCATACGCTCATTTAAGTCCCCCCCAGATTCTTGATACGTAAATCGTCTCCCACAAGGGGCCCCGACGGTTCCAGGACGTTTACCCCCAGATCTCTTTTCTCTCAAACTGGAGGCTCTTTCCATTTTCTAACTGCCCCTTCTCCTTCGTTTTGATTTGACCCAAGCGCGAACTTTTTGGTCGATTGATCTTCCTTTATTCGACCACTGACCCGATACCTTACGCTTTTTTTACAGTGAGATGAGCCCCACGTGTTCTTCGTTCTCTAGTCACCGGAAAACGAGTTCTCTACCCGCCGCTACCTTTGGGCTCTTCTTCCCCTCGGACGGTGGGGTGTCGCGCGCCTTCATGATCTGATATTCACCAGCCCGATTCTTTTTACCCTTGTTGGAGCTTTTTCCCCCTCCAGAGTGTCTCTTCCCTGCGACTTAAACCTTCCCTTCAGCCCCGGGTTCCATCCCCCACTGGTTTTTACTTTCTTTTGGGTTAGTTCTGTCCAACTCCTTCTTCGCCCCTCATAGGGGATTCGTCGTCTTGTCTTCTTTCTTGGTTTCCCTTTTTTTTTATTTCTCTCTGTTCTCCAAAAAATGTTTTTTTTCCTTTGACCTTTTTTTTCGTAGACGTTGTTGTTTCTGCATGCTCCTGACGAGTTAGATTCTGTCCACTTCACCTAATAGGAAATTCCGTTTCTCCCGACCCTGATCCTTTTTCGATGTTCAACCCCCTTTCGCTTTTAGATAGGTTTCGTCCTTCTCCTAAGACTCCTTCCTCTTTACCAAATGGCCCCCTGCCTAGTCTTTTGAGTTTTTGTCTTGTAGTAGATGCATATTTCCGGACCCTTTTATAGGTTTCCCACTCGATCGGCAAGCCTTTTTTACTCATCAGCCATACCCGGATCGTGCGGAGAAACCGGTCTTGGCAATCTACCCCAAATCACCAAGCACGATTGATCTTTATGGCTTCCCACCTCTAGCCTGAAGCTTCGGACCCCAAACCCACTCGCATTACTTCTAAGACCCTTGAAGTCGTACTCACTCCCCACCCTATGTGGAAGTGGATATCGTCCTCTCGGAGCTTTGTAAAGTTGTCCTCCGTCTATGAAATTTTTTCCCCCCCCACCTCTTCCCTTGCCGCTGTTGTTTGACCGTTCTCAGGTCCCCCTTGAAGAAGAAACTCATCCTCCATTTATCATCAGAAGGAACGCTATTCTTTTCCTTAGTCATTGTAAATTAAGGTTTTTTTTTTTCCTACTAAACCTCCCTTGACCTAGACCCCCCCCCCTTATACGCCTCAGTAATTTCGTTGAAGACTCCAATCTTTATCCCCACCTTTCCTTCACACCTTCACCCAGACGATGGACCCCCCCACTACTATTATTTAATCATTCCAGTTTGTTTTTCGTCTAGCTTTTCCGAGTTCTTTTTGCAGGTGAGGAAATGTTTCGATGAGATTTAGTCAGTCTGGCCTCATTCTTCGGCTAATCAGCTAGACAGGTTGTTCCTGGTGTAGGTAGATTTTTTTTCTAACGAAGCCCCATTCCTGTTCGTGAATACGTCGTCTTTTTGCTTTATGAGGTTTGTCTTTTTGCATGTGATTCTTCCCCAGTTTTTAGTTGAAGATTTGCCTTCCCCACCCGACCCCTTCCCGTGTTTCTGACTTTTTCAGCACCCCAAGGGTTTTGAACCTGTCGTTACTTTTCGCCCGAAATAATCGCGTCCGCGAACCATTAGCCCTTGGGTGGTCTCAGAAGCACCCTTTCTTTCTCCTCAATACCCGTTCTGAGTGTTTTTTTAACCATGGCGGCTTCTCGATAATTTTTAAGCTTCAATAGGGGTTTTTGGTTGCGTTTTCTTTAGAAAGTTTCTCGGCCCAGATTATCTTCTTTGGGTACTTAAACCTGACTTCGCTACGGTGATCCCTTTGTCAACCGAGCACGTTTTCCTTGCAATGCTTTGCCTGTAAGATAACGCTCGTCCTAGCGCTTGTCAGTAGTCTCCGACTTTTAGGGCTCTCCTCCGAAATTCTGAGACCCCTGCCTCTTGAACAATCGCCCCCCAACAAATCTTTCGGTCTTGTGCGAATTTTCTATCCTAGCTGCCGTGTCCCCATCGCGAATCCCCCATGCATTGCCTCCCAAAATAGGACGCAGGTTGCGGTTCCCGACCCCCCATTGCTCCTTTTTTTGGCCGGATTCCCACAAGAAATGGAAAAGAGTTCCTGGACCTTTGCCCACTAGTTCGGACCCCGACCGACCTTGACATCTATCCCACCATATGATCTACGAATTCCATTTTTCTCTTTACCGTTGACCCCATGGCCGATCCCGAAAGGTACGATTCGACGCTTTTAAAACGGGACTTCGCGTCACTCCTCCTTTTAGTTTTTTAATTTTTCCTGCCCCCCAGGTCAGTCTTCCTTGAATGAAATTTCCTTCTTTGATCTCACTCGCCCTCGCCGCCGCGTTCACCCCACCGGTTCTACCTTTTTTCTTCCCTTTTTTCGCTCCGGCTTTCCCTCCAGTTTGCCATTGCCTAGTTCCACGACGACCAAGACATCACCCACTTGTTTGCGGCCGTCTGTCCCCCTGCGAATTTGACCGAGTCGGTTAAAGCCTCTAGCTTTTTTGTGTGAGTCTCTCGTCCCCCCGCGCAACCCACTATTTTCCATACACTCCTCCTCCTGATTTGGTCCTTTTGAAAGAAGCCCACCTGTGCCTAATTTCTGATCTTATTCTTTACTCTCTGCCCTTTTTGAGATGGAATTTATCCGGTCAGGATCAGTTAGAATTCGGCTTTTTGTTTTCCTTCGAACCCCATAGATGCCCGATACGTTGCTCTGTGCGTATGTGTGTTTGCGTTCTATTCTTTCCCCCCTGTCAGCTTTACTTGCGGAGTTAGGTTGTTGATCCAGCCTGATCAAGCAGAAGCCTCCCAATTACCTTCGGCTTTCATTGTTCTGCTGCAATGTTCTAACGAACCGGTCGCGAACCTGCCCGATAAGTTTTTTTTCAATTGGATCCACGTTTCACTAGGAGATTAGTGTGACTTCGTTTCAGACTTTGTGTGTCCCCTATCAAGAGACAACTCTCTTTCAGCCCTTTTTCTTCTGTACATTACCAATGCTTTTGTAACTCAGCTTTTCCAACCCGCTTTTTGTAGGTGAGCGTTTTCCCTTTTTTTTTGCCCTTTCGTTTCTCTTTTCCTGCTTTAGAGAGAATAACTGATTACATCTTGATCCGCTTGTTTACCACCACAACCTTTTGTCGTTTTTCTTTTTTCCGTGACTACCGACTCTTTGCGGATTATGACCTTTCGCCAGACTTCTTGGGTTCTCGTTGGCTTAATTGCTTTGACGTTCCTTGCACAGCGTGCCGAAGGCCTCCCTTTGTTATTTCCCCCTCTCCTCCCTATTTTTTTCTTTTTTGTTTGATCTCTCCTCTCTTTTCCGACGCCGCCGCCCTCCGCAGCTCTTTCACCCCGAAGTACCAAGTACACTCTCTTGAATTGAGGTTAATCGAGAACGATACTTGTCTCGTCAAATCATCGCCCATCGCCTCTTGTCTTCCCCTTCCCGTTGACCTCACCCTCCCTACGTTTTTGGTACACACAGCTTTCTTCCACCTCCTGTCCGTTTCCCTTCTTTCTGGTACCCTCCAAGTTCGCAGCAAGAGCGGATGGTTACGTTTCCTTGTTTTAGTCTCCCAACCTCCCTTTCCCCTTCGGTTTTTTCAAATCCCTTGCATGTTGTGCGGAATCTCTCCGCCTTTCAAGCCCCTGTCTCCGTTTTCTTGAGTTCCCCCCTTTTTGTTCCCCCTGTTTCCTCGAAAGTAGACCCGCCTTGACAGATCGTCTTCCAATTGCCCGCTTTTTCTTCTGCCTTCCGACCGGATGCCGTTCCCACTTGCACCCAGCTTTATTTGCCTCCTGTGCTTGGGAGGTGGGTCTTCTTTTCACTGTAACCCTCTTTCCTCAAGTGACTTCCATAGAAAACCATCGCCGCATCCTTATCTTCTTTGATTTTTGTACGAGCACACCCCGACGGCTCCTGTACGAAAAAAACGCTGCCCTTGATCGGTCCCTTTTCCGCCCCCGACAAAGGTGCCTATAGTTTTTCTTGACTCGCCTTTCTCCTCGTTTCATTTCAGGACGTGGGACTAGTTAGAAAGACCTGCATTCTTGAGTTCTCCCCCAAATCAGAAGGAATGTCTAAGATTTCTCGCGATAGTCACGAACCAAGCCAAGACTTAGACCCCCTTCCTCGCGGTGCGTTCTTCCCGTGAGTAGTGTTTTTTCTTAGGCCCCCCCCCCCCCCCCCAACAAAAGGCGCACGGGCGCTGCGTACCCGCAGTCGCCCTTTAGGTTTGTCATAGGACCTTAGGCGGTTGGTTCTCGCGGTCGCGCTTTTCGATCACGCAGTTTCCTTATTTGCCGGTGGAGATAATGAGCCGTTGCACTATCACTTCTGCCCCTTTCACCTCTCGTCTGGTCGCCGTCCCCGGGTTTCGTCCTCCCCTTTAACTTGGACCGTAATCTACTTTTCCCTTATTACTTTACATCATATGTTATTGGTTCTGCGTCCGTTTGGGTTCCTCCGGTATTTGCTTTTTCTTCCTCCTTTTTTTTTCTCCCCGTCCCCCCCCCCCCCCCCAGCAATTGTTGGTGTTTCGAGTCAGCACCCCAGTTCCGTCCGAGTGGGGGGTATCACTGAAGTTTCCCTGGGACAGGTCCTTATCATTCGTGACCCCTTCCATTACTTCTCCCGTTTTTTCCAAAACATCGGTCGATCGTGTTTTGTATTACGGGATCTGTTCCTTTCTTGCTTCATGGAACACGCCCTCGCCCTTTTGATATTTTATGTTCGACCGTTCCGAATTTTCACCTTCACATTTGCTCGTGTTTTCCCAGCCTCCTTCGCCCTGCATCTTTCATTTCCCCCGCACCCAATACTATGAGGTGAGAGAAATGCACTTTCGTTTTTTCTTTTCAGCACCGACCACACCAGCTCTAGCTTGTCGTTAGACCTTCTCCGTCTGCTCCGTAAACTGGACTACACCTCGATTTCTTATACTACCACGAAATTCTGAAGAAAAGAACACCGATTCTGCATGTGCATAGAGACTAGCTGAGCGGCGCTTGACAAAGTCTAAGACACGGTGAAGCCCTTTTGCGCCACCATCGATTCTTCTTTTTTGTCGGTTTTCATCGGTCCCTTTGCTTGCTAACGTCGAACCCTTCCCTTTAGACCCAAGTATCCCAGCGTATTCGTCACCCCCTGTTGAGACTGGCTGGTTCGGGGGGGGAATTAGAAGAAAAATGCCGCAAAATTTTTTTTCTTTTGATCATCCCCGTAATAATCCTTCCTCAATTTGAATTTTACCGATGACCATTGATCTTCTTTTTTTCCTCCCTCTTTGGTTGTGTTCTTGTCATCTATTCTCTGTCGTTAGTTTAATTTGATTCCCCCCAATTTGATTCTTTTTGTAGTAACCACCCAACGGCCTCCCTTCTCCTGACTCCCATTGCGGAAAGGATTGGGTGGTTTCTTGTGTTATTAGAAGGGCCTTCTTTTTCACCACCCCGGCCCGCATGAGCATACGAATACGCTTTTCGCCTGTGTTTTAGGTTCGGACTTTTGAGGTTGGATGGGTGTTTAGTCGGAGGGACGATTCCCCTTTTCAAGTCCACAAACTTCCTCTCTCTTCCGACTGTTGCGTCACAAGGGCATATACCCTTGCTTTTCCTAGCCTTTCTGAATCTAAGCGCGAGACTACCCCACATCTTTTTCGTGCTTGCAGTGAGAACCATTTGGTGCGTATCCCCTCCCCTATGGTTTGTAAGAAAGTATCGTCTTTTCTCGATAATTCTCCTAACTCTCCCTCGGGAGTTTTGCAGTTGAAGTCCCTTTCCAGCGAAATTGTTATCCGCCCTCCCTCTTTTTATTTGCTTTAATTACTTTTTTCATGTGCTTAGCTGACCCCCCCCCCCGATTCCCTTTGGTCTTTCCCTTCGTGCTCAGACCTATCAAGCTCTAGCCGGCCATCTTTGCCCGGGGCCATCCGGTCCGATACTTTTTAAGTCGGACTCTTTTCTTCCTCCCATCTTTTTTTTTTTATCTCGCCTCTTTTTGTGAAAGCTTGCAACTGCTTTTTTTCTTAGAGAGATACTTCGTTTCGTTGATCCCCCCTTTTTTCAATTCCTTTGATATGGCTACCCACGTCCCGCGTGGGTTTTGGTCCCCCTCACCCCAAAAAAATGCCGACTTTTTGTCACTTTCAACAAGACTCCTCCTAGCTTCCTTTCCCCTCCCACATTCACCCCCCTCCACGAGACCCGCCCCCCCTCCCCATCCATATTCTGAGATTGAAGTTTTTCCAAGCTGCCTTTTCCTTCACCAGCCCCCCCTTCCGATGTCTCCTTACCCCGTAGGACTGTGGCCAGGACGCGACCGTTCGCTGTGCATTCTCGTATTTGATCCCCTGCGCGGTTTCTCCCCCTCAAAGTTTCTTTGCTGTGATCTCACCGTTCCTCCTCCCTCTCCTTCTACCCAAAAGTCATCGTTTCCTACAACACTTTTCTCTGTTTTTTCTTCCCGTGCCCTTCCTAGAATACGACGACAGCCTCCCCCTGGTTGCCTTTTTTTTGTTTTCCTAACCGCTTTACGTAACGTTTGCGTGTGGTTTTCCCTAATCGCGTCCCTTCCCCCCGCGCCCCTTCTCCGATTTGTGAGAACATAGCATCTGCCCCTTTTCGTTAGACACCCTTACCGTTTCCCACCTTTTTGACTGCTCCCTCTATCTTGATCGGGGTTTTTCCCTCTCTTCCCCTGTGCTTTTATTTGGCTGACCCCCTGTACGGTAAAGTTCGTACCTTTTTTTTTATTCGTGGTGCGGACGTCACTCGTCTTTAAAGATCCTTGAGTTGGTTCTCCCCTCTTTTTGTGCAGTCTTCCCCCCCCCTCGAGCCCTTTGACTTTTTACTCTGGCTCTTAAGTCCGTTCTCGGAATCCTGAGCGCCTTGTTTTTTTCATGTTCTACGGCACCCCGTTTTCCCCCCTTCAGGAATTCCCGTTAACTCTAGTCAGGTTTTGTGAGCAATTGGCCCCCTTCCCTTTTGTCCTTACCTGGTCGTGGTTCACTTCGCCCTCCGAACTCTGTTGGTTTTTGGCCTCATGGTGTGTTTGTGGGACATCCACCGACTTGTTCCAAGAGAAACCCGGCTTGTAGAGCGTATTCTCCCCCTTTTCGCCCAAGCTTTTTCCAACAGCAGTTTTCCACTTTTTTTCATTATAGTCCTTTTCCCAAGGCCTCTCTTGGGTATCCGAGCTTCGATCCTCACATCGCACTACATCTGACTCCTCCTTTTTTTTTTTCCACCTTCAAAAAGTCAGTTTTTTTGTGATGTAAGGAACTTCCCCCCCCCTCCCCCCCCGGACTATTTCCGAGAAGTGACACCGCCCCCGGGACCTCAGTTTTTTCCTCTCGTGAGTCGTTTTCTTCTCTTGCCCACCCCTGAGCTCTAACTTCGTCTCGGGTCTGATGCCGATGCTCTCTTTTCCCTCCCCATTTCGTTTTTGATAATAAGGATCACCTCTTCCCTCTTCCCCTTGTTGCCACTCCTTGACCCCTTCCCTTCCCTTTCCGAAGATTTTTTTTTTTCTTTGACATACGAGGAACCCCTGTTGTCCTTCTCAATTACCCTGCACATATCCCGATTTTTCCCTTTCCTTCATAAACCGAGGCTCCTTTTTTGTTTCTACACCCTCTTCAGAATCTCTTCTACCCTTGAGGCGATCCTGATCTCCGACCCCCTCTTTTTTCACTGCCTCCCCCCCCCCCCTGCTCACCTCCTCCAACACAGTTTGTGAACTTATTTGTTTTCAATCCTGTTGTTCATCCCCTTTTGACTTCCCCCTCCTTCCTCCAAGTTCGCTGTTTTCACTTTCGTGTCCCACCCCGGTCGGTCCCTTTCCCATTCACCCCTACTTTCACATCAATTGTAGTCCCCCTTCCCTTCTTGGTTTTTTTCCCCTAGTTCGTAGAAAAAATGTCACTCTCCTCCTTGTACACACATCCCGTGCTATCGAGATTCAGACGTACTCCCGGCGCGCGCGATACAGGTTCAGCGATTCTTCCCCTTCTCTGCAATTTGTTGTACCGTGACGGCGCGACCCCGCGTATTTTATAGTGTTTCCTCTCGTTCCACACAACGACAGGTTCCCTTACCCTGAAGACGGAAAACCCAGTATCTCTTCTCAGATTTATGGTCCGTCCTCCCACGCGTCCTTTCGATGTTTCCTAAACCTTGCACTTGATAAGTTACATTCCTCCCCTCCACAAAGGTGGAAGTCTTTTTAAGTTTCCGACCAGCTTATTTTTTTCTCCCTTTACAACGTTTGGCCGATCTTAGCCTTGCCCTCATCTTTTTTTTCCTTTTACCCCATAGTCCTTTTTGCTAGATAGAGATTGAACACTCCCGCTACCCGCCCTCTCTTTCCCTGATCTTCGTCGCCTGATATCGCCTGCACGGTTTTCTCCTGCTGTCTTTTCGTTCGTATCTCTTTTTCCTTTTTAAGGGATACCTCAGGCTCAACAGGGAGGGTTGTCTCTGGACCCGGTAATTTGTTTGGTTTTCGGCCTCTGGCGAGTTAGTCTTTGACCCAGACAGGTCGGTTTGTCGATCAGCGAGCAATCCTTCCCTATTCCGAGCACTGCTCCCCCCCCTGGCGTCCTGAGGTCTCCCCAGGATAAATCGTAATTTTCGGTTAGTACATTCTATTAAGACCCTTTCAAGCACATTTCCTATGTGAGGGATTTTGCGTTCGATTGATCGTTCTTGTTTCCTGTTGAGTTTAAGTTAGCTCTTGAAATTTTTTATCGCCACAACCTCGTGCCCTTTTTTTTTTTCGGTCAAAGACCCAAGACTTCCTATGGTTTTTGGTAGAGCCCTCTTTCACTGAGCGTTCAGGTCAACTTACCTCCTTATTTCTTGCCAATTCTTCATGCGCTTTTTTTTTTCCCCAGCGCGCGAGCGCTGTCTTCGGGACGGAATCAGTTCCGCTCGCCTTGACCTTTCCCTTCCTCGGCTTCTCTTTTCCCCCCTTAGCTCGGCACTAGTTCACCGTCCAACTTCGTGTTCACTAAGATCCCTTATTGCCTTCTTTCGACTTACTCCCATTCCTACTTTCGGTTCGACTCACCTTGTCGTTTTTCAGGAAGAAATTGACCCGTTTTACTTGAGTTTTCGAGTCCTTCTTCCCTCCTGAGAAGATGGCGGACACCAACCTATTCTATAGCAACGAATGTCGTTATAGAGCCAAAAATTCTGGTTTGGGATCACAGTCCGCTCGGAGCTTTCCTGACCCCAATGAGACCGCCAACTGGTATATCCCTTTTGCGACAGCGCTCTTCCGTCTTGTCGGTTTCTTTTGTGCTTCTGCCCATCCCAGTAAGCTCCCCCCATTTACGCCCCCCCTCTCAACGCACGCCGTATTCCAGCGCCTTTTGGCGTTTCATCTTCTCCGTTCAGGTCTACAAGAAATTCCCGCGAACTCGCTAAGACATGCCGGAAGCTGGAAACTCTTCTCATCATTGAATCCCCATCCCGGTCCT
>Ga0179593_1406656_pt1 | contig 13492 bp, 12 predicted proteins | sample CZODoug2_1_08_16_FD_185931 | JGI IMG/M metagenome (GOLD analysis project Ga0179593, IMG submission 185931) | Vadose zone soil fungal communities from Angelo Coast Range Reserve, California, USA - CZODoug2_1_08_16fungal (PacBio error correction) | ecosystem: Environmental > Terrestrial > Soil >... | reverse complement strand
ACTTCACTGTACTTCTCTGCCGCGTTCTTACGGTGGCACTCCGTGGGCCATAACCCTCCCTTCCATCCTCGACCGCTCTTTCATCCGTTTGCATGGTGGCTCTTTTAGACGTCTTATCTCCGGTCCTCTGGTCCCCTAAGGTCTATTTTTTTTTCCCTGGTTTCAGACCCCCCCCCTTCGAGCGCGATGGTCATTGCCCCCAACTGCCTGTTCCGTCAATTTTACAGCAAAATGAGTTCCTGATTTCAGTTATTTCGTTTTTCCCCTCTAACGTACATGAGCATCCTCCCTGACCATCTTTTCGGTTTTTTCCCAACCCAGGTACCGCAGCGTGTCGTCAACGGGACTCTTTCTTTTTGGGCCCCTTCTTGCTGGACTGTCGGCTTTCTTTAGCTCCCCCCCTCTCACGACAATAGAAGTTATTTGATTGTTTCCTGGCCTGTCGGGTCCCCGACCACCCAAGATAATTGTAGTTTCCAGAGCCCCAAAGAGGCCCTATGTTACTGGGCTTTTTCTTTCCCCCGCTCTTATTAGTTTTGCCAAGTCCTACCTTCGCTGGAAACCCACCCCCCACCCCTGTTCATCACTTCTCCTGCTGGCAGTTTTCCCCCGTTCGTCAACCGCATTTTTTTGAAACTGTGATCGCCGCACTTCGTCCTTCTTCTGCCAAACCCCCCCATCGACACATGCTTTCCTTGGGGCGGCTTTAGTACTCCTTCGACGTCTCGACCGCCGTCTGATGAATAACTACACGCCTGCTCCCGACCTCGACTGCTTGCCGTCCCCCTCGGCCCCCTTCCGTTTTTTTTTTCACTTCTCTTTTTGTTTTCCCCCGGCGATGCAGTACCATTCAGAGCTTCGATTGACCTCCCCCGGTCGGATTGTACTACTTCGACAAGCTTGTTTGACGATACCCCCTGATTCTCCTTTTCCTTGCCCTTTCGATTCGTCTCCATGCCTCCGTATTCCTTTTTGTTCTTCGTTCTCCCACCTTCGTCCCTACCTCTTTCCGCGGCTTCGTGCCCAACCTCTCCTCGCGGCGTCTTCCTTTTGTTGTTCGAATCGTTTTCGCTGACATGCTCCTTCTCCCCTCGCGTCGTACAGGGCCCTTTTCCGTTGTCTGGCCCCTCTGATCTCTTTTCTCGGCATCTTTCGACAAGCCCTTTCCCTCCTCATATGGATCTTCATGAAACTTAGACTGTTTTGCGCCCAGCGCAACATCCTCTCGCCTTTTTTCTACTATTCATGTCGGGTTTCTGGAACTTACTTTGACTGTGGTCTTCGGCGTCTACTTACCCCAAAGTTATTCCCCCTTTTGTTGAGAATTCCGTGCCACCTCCCCCCCCCGTTCGCGCGACATTTTGACATTTTTAGTTTTTCCCCTTCTTCGTTGACCTCTCTCTGTTTTTTTAGAAGATTTCTAGTGTGTATGGTGCACGCTCCTACCTTCCCTTTGACTCTTTCGTTGCGATTTACTGAGGAGCATTTTTTTCCCTGCTATTACAAATCTCTCCGGAATTGACCCAGTTCGCCCGCCTACAAATCAGTAGATCCTCTCCGAATCCGGACCGTCCTCCCTTAAAATGCCCATTTCATACGTTGTCATTTGGCAGAAATCTCTTTGCCTCGAATCTTCGAGTTAAGACAATATTTTACCCGCTCAATGGCCCCTTGCACTTTCCCCGATTTTTGCTGTTTATTGGCGGACATCCCCTGAACCTATATACTCATTTCTTCTCTTTCTCCCGAAATTTTCCAAGCTTTTTGATCTACGCTCCGTGCTGGTCGAAAACCTCGCATTGGTCCTCGATGGATTTTGTTTATCTAGTTTCCGGTAATAGTCTCTGAAGATTGGGAGAGTCCCCCAAAAAACTCACCCGCGCTTCCCCTTTACTAGTCCTACCCGGTCCCAAACGGCTTAGCCTCTGATACAGGTCAATAGCTTCCTCTGCCTCCCCCGTTCTCTGAAGCTATCTCTTTTCCCCCGAAGGCGACCCTGTAGCAGCCCCCTCCTCTGTCCTCTGACAGAACATCATTACATTGTTCTGCTGGGAAGCGTTCCCCCCCCCGCATCTTTTAGCCTTCCAACCATTTCCTCTTCCCACGATGGATCTTGAGCGCTTCCCTCTTCCCGGACTGAGTTTGATGTATCTCTCTCCTCCTTTTTTTTTTTTGAGAGAGCCCTCTTTCCTCTGAGGTTGGGACTTCTTTCTTCCAAGGGTCTGTTTATCGTCGTTGTCTTTTCCCTTTTTCGCGCTTGCCTGCTGGTTGACATCTACTTCCTGAAATGTCTTCTTTTCTTCATTACTGAATCTGCGGGGCTATCCGCCTTTTTCTTCCCTCTCTTTTTAATCAGCTATCATGCCTACCGTCATTCATCCTTGTTTGTTGGGGGGTTGTTTTTTACATGAAGAAAGCTATGTTTTGATCTCGTAGGTAGTTTGTCATTCTCCTCCTTGTGGACTTCTTTGGATATGGCGACGCTTTTTGATCGCGGGTGGGTTTGGGTTACTCGCGCACAATTTATTCGATTAACGGCCTATTCTCGCTGCCCTCAGACCCTTTTCTTATTGCGGTTCTCCGCTATTTTTCCTCCATCATTGATCTCAGGTGGCTTTTGGCTTTCGCTTTCCTTTCCTTCAATATATCCTTGAGATTCGTCCTCCTTGCCCTCCTCGCCCTCAACATCCCCCCCTTACTCCTGTTGCGTCCCCCAATTCCCAGCTTTTCCCCCTCTGAGCCAAAATCAGTTTTTCGCCTTCCGGGCAGACTCATATGCCTCCGGGGTGTCCAATGCGACCGATGAAAAGCTCCACTTGTTATCTTTCCTTTCGTCGTAGGCAGTTTTCGAATTTACTCTCCTTTGATTTGTCTACGTCGTTGAGTGCTCACACCCCTTTCAGTCCATTAGGTTTAAATTTTGTGACTCAGCGTCGACTTATTTTCCATCAGCCTGAAAGAGATGCTCAGAAAGAAGTTCTTCTTTTGCAAACGACCCACCCTCCTTACAGAGAAGTAGAGCCCCTGACTCTTTTCTTCGGACTTTAGCAGTCATGAAACCCCATTTTCTCGATTGTCTGTTGGTTCTCGTGTTTTTGCGCGGATAATAGGGGACTGATAGTAGTTTTCCCCCTATTCGCTTGCCAGCCTCCCAAGAGCCAGTCCACCCCTGATTGTATTTTTTCCCCCAGCTTTTTTCCCTCCCAAATGATCGGCACCTATGCTCTTCCTTTTGTTCTTTAGGGGCGCCCGGCTTTTTCATGCCGCTGTCCCTTTCCTGAGCGCAACTGAGATTATCTGGTCCCCTGTACTTTTCATTGACAGTCTTCTCTCCCTCCCTTTCTCTCCCCTTCCCAGCCAGTTTCCCTATGTCGATCGCAGTCCTTCATGCAGTTGATCCTGTTTCCTTTCGAGTCGTCGACCACTTTTTCTTCTCATGTGCCGTTCTCTATTTACGTTTTGTTTCACGAATTAAAGCGCGCCCCCTTCCGTCGTCGCTTGGACGCCGTGCACCGAAGGGAGTTGCGACTGCATTCCTCGCATTCCTTCGATATTGTCTCGATCTCTTAAGCTTGCGAGGATCTCGTTACAATTTTCCCTCAGAGTGATGATTCTCCTCCCCCCTCGTTTCCCATAGTGTTGGGACATCGCCTGGTCTTTCCTTCCTACCCTGGCGTCTTTTTAAATCCCTCGATGTATATTTGGTGGGGTTTTATTCAGCATCTTCGCAGTGAGGTTCTCCCTCCGGGACTTTCATTCCGACGTCCAGCATTTTTTTGGATTTGGGGTTCTCCCCCGGACTTCATCCCGAGCGACTCTCTCCTTTTTTTCTCATTCTTTGAGAGATCCACACGTTACGTTCTGTCTTCTCTCCTTGATGAGGTTGGGTTTTGATCGTTCACTCTCGAGTAGGCTGTCCGGTCTATTTCCCCCAAGTATCTCATTTCCCTTTAACCATCTTCTCATGGTGATCTCGTTTTTCATACGTCACCAGGAGTTGGGGTCGTCCTATCCTTTTCCACTGAGACCACACGCTGGGTGAGCGGTCTCGACCCACACTTCCTGTCTCTCGACTTTTCTTTTCGACCTTCTGATCCGAGATTTTTCTCCCTATGAAGTTGGTAGGTGGGTTGCTACATGGCCGTTCTGCGTTCCCCTTTCCTTCTTAATAATTAAGCATTTCCCGTTGTCTCCCCCTCTTTTACGGCCCAGTTGTCTATGTTGACCAGTTCGCTTCGAAGGTTTTTTTTTCATTCCCCTTTCACCCCCCCCCCTTCCTACAAGCTGCCAGCGTTCTATCACTCTTCAAAGATTGTAAATTGTAGTCTCCTCTTGATTTTTATTCGTGATCGAATTCAGGGGTATGGTTCCGACACCCCAGGACAACTGGATGTTCTCTTGCTTTTCCCCTTCTCGAATTATATTCTTTCTACTTGTTGTTTTTTAGAGTTTCTGCCGATTTGACATGTCAGACCATCCCTGATTTTCCGTTGGTTACTCGTCCTCCCACCCCCTTGAATCCTCCTCATACGAATGAATGATGTCTATTGCGTGTCGTGGTATTTCCAGAGTTCGCTTGGCGAAGGTCATATTTTGTTCTTGCATGACCCCCCTTCGATGAAGCTCTCGTTATCCCCCCCTGGGGTCCCCGTTTTTTTCCCCCCTGTTCCAGCACAATTGCGGAATGATCAGTATGATGAAACATCCCCATTGCTCCGCCCTTCCAAGTAATGGCGTAAGGTCCCCCGCTCTTCTTTTTCGGCAAGGTTCAAGGCGTATTTTTTTCGTAAACTGCTCTGCGGAGGTTTTCGCTGCCGCTCTCTCTCGAACCTTTCTTTCGTTCTGAGAGTTTCCCCCGACCACCCCTCTCCTGGTCGTCCCGTTTCAACGCTGCCCATCCTCCATTACTGATTTGTGAGTGAGCCGCTCGGATTTCCCCTCTCTTTGGCTCCCACGGGACTCCTGACTTGATTCTGCCGTATCACACCCCTTCCCCCCCTCTTCCTGCTTCCCACGATCCGCTTGGCTTGGTGTCAGGTCTTTCAGAATTCAGCCACAAGCGGGTGTATCCTCGACGTCCTCTTCTCGGCCCACCCATCGATCCCCAACAACGCTGATGACGCCCTTTGTTTCCTTCCGCCTCTCCGTTTGATGAAGCCCCATCCTTCCTCTTCTGCCTCCAATTTCCACCTACCCTCGAATGAATCCCGATCCAACGTCCCCCTTAGTTTTTCTCTGCTCATACCCTGTTTTCTTTACCTACTTGACTCAGGACTTTAAGCCCCTCGGCTATTTTTGTGGGGGTTTGGGTTTTTGGTTGGTTTGGGTTTTTTTTGGGTGGGGGTGTGTTTGTTTATCTGGCCATTATCCTTACCTAATCCACGATTGTTTAGATCTCTGCTTTCCCCTTTCCCTGAATGCGGTGTCGTACCTCCACGCCACTCCGATCGTCTATTAGTTCCCCTTCCCCCGGCACTAGTCTTTTAGATTTTTGACAACCCCTGTGTTTACGACCAGAGAACGGCACATCTTTTTTCTTTTTTTCACGAACTCCCCGATGCCTATTTGTGACTGACGCGACTATGCTGCTTCCGCTTCGTGATTGTTTTTCTTTTCCCAGTGAAATCTGTGTCGATTTCTACCAAGTCCTGCACGACATCATAAAGCTCATGACCTTTTCGAGCCCGGTTCTCTGCCTCCCCGCCTCCCACAACTGGAAGCTCTCCCCTCCGTTCTCTTTTCCTGACCTCTTTCCTCTAGCCCAGACATAGTACTGGTTGTAGTCGGGGCCCCCCTGCCTTCCCCGACTTCCCCCCTTGCATAATGTACCACTGATTGAGCTGCTTTTTTCCCGATTCGGTTAACCTCGACACGCGCGTAGAACACCTTGCCCGGTTCCTCCAGTCTCTATCTTTTTGAATTGCCTCTGGGGTTATGGTGCCCCTCCAGCCTCTTCCGTTTTTGCTAGGAACGTTTCTTCGGCGTGGCTTAATTTCCCTTCTTGCCAAAATATACTATCTTTTGACCCCAAGTGTGAGCAATCCTTGTAATCCGGAGATCGGCTTCCTCCCTCCCCCTCAGCAGACCCCCTTTTTCATTTTAAGTTTTTTGCTTGCCACTCTTCCTCCTTCTTCGTTTGCTCAAGGCGAGCTCTGAGAAAAATTTTGCTCAGCCTGCCCCGCGCCCTTCCATCCAGGATTTTTGATGTGTATTCTCTCTGTCCAATCTCCCCCCCTCGACTGTACCCTGTTTTCGCATTTAGAACGTCAACAATTCCACCCTGTCTACCTTTTTTCGGGGTATCTCCCCTCGTCATCCGGCGTCCCTTGGTCGTTTACACTCGTTAGTAGGAACGCTTCAGAAGCATTGCGCACTCAACTCCCTAGATACCGTTTTCTCGGGCATCAGGCCACGGCCTTCAGTCCAGAACGTAGAGTCTCTCCCAACTCTGCCGCTCGTACCACTTCAGTTTTAGCAGTTCGCCGATTTCCCCTGAAGGCCGTTTTTCAATGTCTCCCCCCCCTCAATTCCGGTCAGGACTCCATCATTGCATGGCCTGTACTCGGCCCTGATCCCCCCTGAACTTCGCCACTACGCCCGACTCCCAGCCCGTTGATCTCCCTCGCCCATGGTAAATTGGCTGTTGTCCCTCCCTCCTCTTTTCCTAATAACTTTTGTTGTGGAGGAGCTCTCCATTTCCCCTTTCGTGATTTTCCTGTTTCGCTTTTTCACTTTTGGGATGTTCGTGATCTTTCTTTTCGCTGTTGGATTCTGGCCTTTTCCCGTCTACTTGAAAATTTAATTTTTCTTTTCATGACTTTTCATTCCCCATTTGGTGTACCCCTTAAAATTTCGGCATCAGCTTGCCCCCTTTCTCTGCTCATTCACGGACTTTGGGTGTTTGTTTTGGCTTCCCATATAGGGTCTCGCGCTGTACTTTTTGTGAATGCTCGGCCTTGGTTTGTCGGATATGCGATGAATTTTTTCGCCGGTTGCTTTTTTCAGCCATTGAAAAGCTTCTGCCGCCTCCCCCTTCCATTTCAACGAATTTAGCGCACTCCGTATGATTTCAGAGCTCTGGCTTTTGTACGATTGCATTGGGTGTGAACTTTCGCTTTTCCAGTCTCCCATCTCTGATATTTCGTCGATTTGACGCGAGCACTCCCCATCACCCCCCCCGACACGCGTCGTCAATTTCCTGTTCTTAGATTTGGTCCCTCGCCTCGACCTTCCCCTAGCTTTCTTTTTGGGATTCAGGGGCGACGGCCATGTTAAAGATTGCAATTTGCGGTTTCTTTGTAGGATCGATTTGTCAAGACACTTTGATTGTCTTGCCCCCTTTTGCAGCCATTCCTTGTAATTATGAATAGGTTACGCCTTCTCTATTCATTGCTCCCTCCCCTCTGCCGCAGCCCTTACGCTTGTTTGGTTTAACCACCCCCCACAGACTTTTTTACTTCGCCTCGACCCCAGAGAGGTCACGGAAGCGGTTCTATCTCTAACGTGCATTGTCTTAGCCTCGTGCGATTAGCGAGGTGCACGCTCCTTCTCACTGCCCTTAGCTCCTCTTTTGTGACGATCGCTCTTGTCTTTTTGACGCCCGAGATTACCTTCCCTTCCGCGTCCTGGATTTTCGACCCAGTCAGCCTCTATTCGGCAACCTACTTCGAGTTCTTTCCCTCTTTAGTGCGGTTCCCGGTTCCTCTGAAGCGTCCTTTCCCGTGGATGAAGCGCCCCCTGAGACATGATTTTTGGCCTGTCCGTTTGAACGATCGACAGTAGCGCTCGTTAGCGCGGTGACCCTTGAACGGCATTTTTCATCTCCCTTTCGCTTCGTCAGCAGGTGAGTTTTCCTCGTCTTTTCTAACACGCCGCTGTGACGGGTTCTCGCTATTACTGCCTTTTTTCACGATCGCGTTCGCGCCACTTTTTATTTTTAACGTGCCGCTGTTTCTACCTTTAATTCGACGATAGTGGCTTTTCCTCAGTCGACTATTCCAGGACTAGACAGATCGCCTTGTCGAGGTTTTCGTTTCGATATGTCCGATTCGTCCGTTCGTTTGATCAGTTTTGATCCTTCCCTTCCTAATAGTTTCTTGCAAGAGTGTGTTCCCTTAGACCCTGGCCCTTCTGGAATTTTTTCTCTGAGCTCTTACCTCTGTCTTAAGCATGTTGGATTCCAGTTCAGCTTGCGCAGGTTCCCTCTTTTCTTCACGGAGAGGTACTATCCCTCGCGTGTTTGATTTTGTTTTGTATTGGTGTTGGTTCGAGTGACGTTTTCCGCTTCCTCTCCTCTTGTTTCGTTCCGCATGTTGGATGAGACCTTCCCAACGTCCATATGTTCATTAGTTCCGTCGAGCAGACGATTTTTGGTCCCTTTTTGTTTGCTAGGCTCAGAGCATCGCCCCTGCGGTAGCTTTCTACCTCTCCTCTGACGTGCCAGCAAATAACCTTCCAAATTCTTCTTCTGATCTCGTTTCTCTATCCCCCATTCTTGGTGCCCTCCATAGATTCCGCTAATCCTTTTCCCTCTTCCCCTGTTTTGGCTCAGAAAATAAAAAAGAGTCCTTCCCTTCAAAAAACTTTTTCCTTTGACCCTCCCTGATGGTCCCGATTTTTCAGCCCCCATTTCCCGTTGTCAATTTTGCTCCATCGTTTACGTAGTTTTTCATCATATGTGCTATAGCCATTTTTCCTCTTGACCTACCCTCCTTTTTATCCTTCCGGACCAGTAGCAACTTTTTTCCTCCCCTCAGGGGTTTTGTTTTGTGGTCATGCCAGTTCCCCCTTTCACCTTAGCCGAGAAACGCGTTTTCATCCCTCCGCTACTCGCCCCTTATTTTTCTGAGAGCGTTCTGATGATCGGTTCTTCTCTGGTTATTGACTTTGTCACCGAAAGCGGCTTTCCGCCTTTTTTTCAGGTTTTTTTCGTCCCTCTCTTTCTTCCCCTCCCTTTTTTTTTTTTTATTAGATTATTGACGAATTTCCTTTGATCTACTGAGGACCTCTCCTTTTCTGTGATACACCAATCTCTTCTCAATCATCAATCAATCCCCGATACCCTTTGAATGGTTTCGGCGCCGGTCAGTAAAACGCGTTCGTTGTTCCTCCTTGGAATATTGGTCAATGGCATGTCACCCCCCCTCTGAGGAAGGTTGGTCTCCAGTATCGCCCGCTTTTTCCGGTTCTCCCCTAACCCTTTCTCTTAAGCTGGTGATGATTTGCAAAAATAGTTTCCTCGCTCCTTTTTGTCCAACGTCATGGGCGTGCGACATCTCTCCCTCCCTCCTCTGTTTGCAAACTTCCTCTCTTTTTCGGTCAAGTTTCTTCTGAGTTTTTTAGCTCCCTCTTCCCGCTTTCACCATGAGGATATTTTGGGTTGGCCCCGTCCAAACGATCTTGTGTTCTCTGACAAAGGGACCCTCGGCCTCTTTTTCCCCATTTTGGTATTTTCGTTTTTCTTTGGATCGACCTTAAGTCCTAATGCTTTTCCTTCGGTGACCACGCCCCACCTTCGTTGTTTCCTCACTATGTGCTCTTTTTTCCTTTGGCATTTCTGCGCTCATTCGTCCACGCGGTTCTTTTATCTGATCGTAATTTTTCGGCAACACGATCCCCCCCCACACTCTGGCTCTTGGGCGGCTTTGCCATCCCCCTTGCTGAGCCCTCGTTTGAACTGCCCTCCCCTTTGTAAGTAAATCACTCCTCTTCTAACTCTCATTTTTTTACGCGCCCCAGAGGACATCCCCCTTGTGCCCTTTTTTGCTAACGGTCCTATGTTCGCCGCCTTCGCTCCTGTTGGAGAGATCCCGGCTCTCTTTCCACATCTGTGAATAATCTCTCCCAGTTTTAGTTCTCTCTACAAAGATTTCTCGTTTGAATTTTCGACTCCCTCCCCGGCCGACTTTTTTTATAGTCGACTCTCCACTATCCGTCTTGCGCGTTACTTTAGTGAAACTCGTCGGGAGTGAGAAACATTACATGTGCTGTGTTTGACGTCTAGACCCGAGCCCCTGCTTCTGTTATGACGACGCGACTTTGCTTCGGCATGACCGGGCTGGTCTTCGACAAGTCTATCCCTCTCTGTAGATCTTCTTCTCCAAGTTACTAGCATTTCTATTGGTTATCCCCGGTTTACCGACGGATTCCTCCTTAGACGCACTCAACTGCGCACCCAGACGTCTCTTTGATGTTCGTCTTAAGTACTTGTCCGGCGCCCCCTGCCCTCTTTTGATGGTTCGGCTTTTGGGAGAATATTGCCCCACTCCCTGTACCCCGTCTGAGTCTTGCTTCGCGTACATCTTTTTTTTTCCCCCTCGCAAATTCGCCTCGCTCAACCCCTTTGTTGTGGAGCGACGAGTCCTCCGAGTATCTCTTGACTTACTTGCCGGACCCTGTATTTTTCTGGCATCTTTCTTCCGGCGAAGTTCTGGCCTCTGCTTTTTCGATTTCCGAGGTTCAGTTGACTGCTTCGGTGACACCATGAAGGAGTTTCTGAAATGGCTCCCACTTTTTTTCACTTACACGTAAAACCCTAGATTTTTCACCTTCTGAAGTCTCCTTTACGTCACCATTTGATACTTTTTTCACTTTTAATTTGTCATCTGGAACCGCGGAAATAATGATTTTCTTCCCCCCCCCCCCGAAGTTCGCTTAGACTTTTTTTTTCTGTTGTCAAGTCCTCCCGCCCCTGCGACGGTCTGTCGTATTTGGTTTCCTTCTTTAACGGAACCTCCTTGCATTGAATGAGCGCCTTCTCGCGACCCGTTTCCACTGCTCAGTATTCTCTGCGCCGTATTTTTCGCTCACGTCAGAGGAAGGATGGCGGTTCATGTCTCTCTCCGGCTTAATGTGCGGATATCCCCTCCCACCGTTTGATAGCGAACGCGTGCCCACCCTTTATCTCCGGGAAGCAGCCTAGCGCATAGTTCTCCGCGAACCGTTTTTGGAGCCGCGATGCGCAAGTGAAGGCCGAAAAATGCGTCACGCCCGCCTCCGTTGTCCACCTCCCCCTCCCCCTTGACACTTGCCATTTCCTGGGGAAGTCCTCCGGACGTCACACCCCCCGCCATAGCGTGAAACCAAACTCCCTTTACCACCTCCACCCTTCTCCTCCTTTTCCTCTGGTGCCCAGCACGCCTCAACTGTGTTCACGAGTTAGGCCCTGTGCGTTTGTTGACGGCGGCTACAGTGCTGAACGTGTTCCTGTTCACTTCGTAGTGCTAACCCCTGATAAGATAGTCTTTTTTTTTTTTTTTTTTTTTCGTTTTTTTTTTTTTTTTTTTCACTTTTCGAGTGATTTCCCATGTTTCCTTCCCGCGTATCCAACTGCTTGGATCGTTACCTTGCTTTTCTAGATCTGCAGGATTTTTCTCTTACTTTAAAGTTCCTTTAATCACCACTAGTAGGCTGTTATAAGAGGGCATCTTGGGGTTTCTATCTCCATTTTCCTTCAGCTTTGCCTAGCTATTATAATACTTAAGCGTGGGTTTCGCTTGGCCGCTGTTCTAGATTCCCGTTTAGTTCTTGCCCCTCTCGCCTGTTTTGGGGATCCTTCGGATATACTGTGATCGCGTTTGTGGGGAATACCGTCCCCGATTCTCAGTATTAGCTATCTCTTTGCCCCTTCCCCAATCTCTGCCGCCGCCCTGATTGCCGCGGTTTTTTGCTCGACCTAAAAGATTGCGTTTTCTTTTTCTTCGTTGTTTCAGTAGCGTTCCTACTTTGCTCAATACTAGCGATCCTCCCTTTCTCATGTATTTCAACTCCACCTCCCAAACCACTTCGACCTCGCGGTTTCCAATTGCCGATGCAGATTTGTCTCACCCTGGAGTTACATTAGTCGCCAGACTCAAGTGCGGTATTTATCCTATTGTTCCGCCCTCCCCCAGTATTTCATTTTGCCCCTCCTTCAATGGATCTTCTGCCACTCTCTTCGTCCATCTCTCCTGATTTGCCAGTAGGTATTTCCCTCACATTTTGCAGCCTAGCTTCCCATTGGCATCTCACTTTTCCTGTCAATATCGAACTTCCGAGGCCTATCTTTAGCTTCTGCCTTGTCCCCATCACACCCCTTCGGACCTCCCTCAAGAAGATAGCGATCCCCCTTTTCCTTTCCGCGAAATCAGGTCATGTTTTTTTTTTTTATTCTCCTTCGAGGTGCACCTACAAGCACTCATCTGGGGATCTATTCACCTCGACGTCCCCTCCCGCCTCCCTTTGACGTTTGTCCCCCTGGGTTTATGTTATGACCAGTCTTCCTTTCGGCACATTAGGCGCGCCTTTTTGCGATGAGGAGGCGTATCGAAGCCCCGGTTCCCGTTAGGAACCCTTTCGCATGCTTTTTGCCTTGATTTTCTACGATCGACAGCGCCTTTCTCCATTCGTGCGACCGCCTTTCATGGCCTTGCTTATAGTCGCAGGCTCATTGTTCTTCTTTGCGTTTTGACCTGAGCACTTTTGCTCTAGCCTTTGATCTTGGTTGTTTCCACGCATTTCCCTGCGACGTCGTTCTTCCGCAGGTCTCGTTCTTACGGAATACGATTCGTGCGACTCCGTCTTCGCATTCCGGCTTTCTCGATCCAGATAAGCTTGTTCGGATTCTTTCTACTTAACGATTCTCCCTCCGTTTGATCTCCTTCCTTTCCTTCATTTAGGTAGTATTCGGACACAGCGCAAGTTCTTTGGTCTGAGGACCTTCCCTGGACTTTTCCGGGCCCTTGTAGAGAAGTTCGTGTCTTCTCTTGAAGCTTCTGCAGGTTCCTATGTGCTTCATAATTCGTTCGTCGAAGCCCGCCCTCGTCAGATTTCTTTTATGACTTGGTTTGTGGAAGACATTTCTATGCGTCGCCCGTTTTTTGCTTCATGCCAGTTTTCCGAGACCCCCCTCCACCCGTCCACTCTTTTCCACGTGCTTGTTTTGCAGTGAGGGTTTCTTGTTGCTCTGCGAGCTCCAACAGTTGGTCGTTCGAGATAAACATCTTCCCTCCTTCCCTCTGGCTCCAAGCCCATCCCTTTACCCCTGCTGTTCTTTGTCCACGATGCCCTGATAGTTTGTCGGGGGCCTACATGAGCCGCGCACTCCTGCTCTTTGCGATTTCGTTGGTTGCACCTTTTGCCTGCAAAATACGCTTGCCTTTGCCGCTACTGTTTTTTACGAGATGTTCGTCCGCAAATGACGTTTTTCCCAATTTTTGTGACTTTTCATTATGATTTTGATTCCTCTCTGACCCTTTTTTTCCCATTTTTCCATCATTGCTGTTTTCGAACCGATGCGGCAGTTGCTATTACTGGAGGACCCTTCTCTTCCCTCTAATGGGGTTTTTGCCAGTCCCAAATAATACCTTCGACCCCCCCCGCCCCCTTTCTTCTTTTTACTCCTCTCGATCCAGATGTTGAGAGGCTCGCCCTTAGATGGCGTGTTTCTGGGCTGTAAGGATCCCCCCCCCCTTCCGCTGGCTTTCCCCCCATCTATCAAAGACCTTCCTCCCCA
>Ga0179593_1340339_pt1 | contig 13492 bp, 27 predicted proteins | sample CZODoug2_1_08_16_FD_185931 | JGI IMG/M metagenome (GOLD analysis project Ga0179593, IMG submission 185931) | Vadose zone soil fungal communities from Angelo Coast Range Reserve, California, USA - CZODoug2_1_08_16fungal (PacBio error correction) | ecosystem: Environmental > Terrestrial > Soil >... | reverse complement strand
CCGGAAATTATGTCTTTTTTTTCCCCCCTTTATGAGTACGTCCCCCGTATCGAGATAATTCTCCCTTGTCAGTTACCCTCCTCTTATACGAAATGAAGTGTCTCTACCCCTTTTAGCCTGCGCCCTTTTAACCCCCAGAGTCTGTGAAAGATGTAATTGATGTTTAAGTGTTGAATTGGTGCCCAAATACGAGTTCCTTCCCTTCAACTTGTTTTGGAGGACGCCATAAGCAATCCTGGATTCTCCCCCCGAACCCCAAACTTTCTTCCATCCACATGCGTCATGTACTTACCACCCCCCTCTCCGTTTCAGCGTTAAGAAAAGATCTGTGCCCCGTTTAAAGGTCTGTAAGTCCACTTTCTTTTTAACTTGAGCCTCCCCGCCCAACCTTGGGTCTTATGAATTTTCAGCTTGGTACACTTCCCTTGTAGTTTTTATAGATTACTTCCTCCCTCCTTTTCACCCCTAGTTAGATGTCCACCCCTTTTTGTTCTTTTGATAGCATGCCTATTTCCCTCCCTTTGTTCTTGAATGGATTTGAGGATTGACTTTTCGACCCCAAAAGAGACGATGGCATACCTTAGTGCCCCCCATAACACAATTTTTTTACCTAAAACTTGTAAAAGTTCGACTTGCCCCCCCTTTCCCGTCCCGAAGTTTTCGTCCATGCGACCTCTATTCATCCTGCGAGAAATTTCTCCCCCCCCCCGGATCAAGGAGCAATGCATTATACTTTTTGACCTACCTCCACTTCTTATGACCAATTTCCTGTTGCTCGAAAATGCCTAATACTACATCCCCTCCTTTTAACGGATAAAATTTAGTTTTTTTTTTTTTCCCATGGTACCGGAAGTTCTCGATCCAGACGTAAAGGTTATCCCCTTAATCTACCCCCCCCCCCCCTCCCCCGACTGTGGATGAAGCTCTTAGAGTTCCCTACTGGTTGTTTTTTGGTCCTCCTGTTCTCAACTCTAAACCCCCTCTGACTTTCTCCCTTCTCTTTGTTTCTCGTATTGCAACCCCCGGAGAGCGGACTTCCGGTTTCAGGGCTTTCAAAATTACAGTCCCTTTTCTGGGTTACCACTTTCTCCTCGATATGTCTGTCTCCCGCCCCCCCTCGGAGCCCAGCCTCCCCTTTTCCCCCCCTCTCCCGGTAGACAATCAGAGGGTGTAGCCTGACCCTCCTTTCCTGCTCGCTCCGAATTTTTTTTTTTTAGATCAATGTATTTATCCTCTCCTTTGCTATTCCCAGTTGGACGTTTAGAAACGCTAAGTATATTAGGCCTCAACCCTACGTAGAGATTCTTTTTGGGTAACAATTTCCTCTCTCCCTTTCGTCTCCTTCTTTTGCGTTTGGGCATTTCTTTTGTTAAATAAGAGATTACCGGGTTTCACTCCCGTTTAGTTATCAAAAGAGTCCCATCTCCAGAAGTATTTCGATCCCTAATCTGGCTAGTCTTCTCCTCCCTCGAATGCAGTCTCTTTGTGTAAGATTGATTTTCTTCTTCTTTTGGAGTGACGCTATATTCCGAGGCCAGGCATGGTCCTTCATTTCGCCAATTTTCTAACCCTGGGGCTAGCTCATCCATTCCAAACTTCTTTTTACGTTAAGTACATTTTCAATGTCGTCTCCATGAAGCTAAATCTGAATCTCCTAACCTTGAATGCGTGATGACCATCGGTTTAGTCTGATGCACCATTCTCCTCGATGGTAGCTCTTACTCGTCCTTTTTTTGGGTCCCCTTTACCCTTTGGAAGCTTGCATTTACTTTCTCCCTCCAAAAGGTAGAGCAAACCCTTATTGCTCTTTGAACCAACTACGTTTAGTTGTGGTTTGTTCATTCGTTTTTCAGACCACTCTCTTACTTTTCCCCCCCCCCCTCCCCCTTGGGATAATCGATCCCGCTTTCCCTCCTCCCCAGCCACATTAGCGAAATCCCCCCACCTTTCTTTAAGTTTAAGAGTCTTTCGTATCTTTTCTTTCCGAGGCCGTTCCTCATCATTCTATTCTCTCCCTTTTTTTTTTTTAGCCCGATTAGTGATCTCCCTCTGCATCCCCGCAAGAGGATAAGGACCTTTACTTTTAATTTCCTTGGTCCTGATCCGTCTTCCGTTTCTGTCACCAAGACCTCCAGATGACAAATAGGTTTTCCTCCTTATTTCCCTCTCTTGAATGCTCCCACCCCTTGCCCCCTCCCCCCCCCGAACTGATGAACAGTTCCATATCAGTGGCTCGTCCTTTCAAAATCCTGGAATACAGCGCTACACACACATTTTTTTCCTTTACAAAGGCGTGCCCCCCGTCCCCTATAGTAAGTCGAATTTAAAACCCAGTTTCACCAGACCCCGTTTATAAATCCACCCCTACATGGATAGTTGCTTTCACTCTTTCCCCATGACCTTCTTTTTCTCCCTTCCCCATTGTTTAATGAATGCGGAGTTCCAGAAAACCTTTCTAAAGTTTCCCTCCAACAAGTCCTGATAGAGTCCCCCCACCCCAATTTCACCCCATTCCCACTCTTACCGCCTGCGTAGCGGACCCCCCCCTCCCTCCTACTCAGCTCGATTCTAACAAATCATTCTGCATTCTTTTTTGACTATGAACCTGATATCTTTCCCGAGTACGCGCTTCTTTTTTCCCCCTTACCGTCTGTTAATAACCATGCCCACCCCCTCCCTTCTTTTTCCAAATAAGGGCCTTCTTGAGGATTCACCCCACCAAACGAATTATTCCCGCTCCCCAATATCGCAACACGTTCTTCCCAAAACTGGGAATCTGATCATCTTAACCAGTCCATCCACCTGCATAATTTACCCCCCCAACCCCCCTTTATGCGCGATCTCCCATCATTTCTTTTCCTTCTCCCTCCTCTTTCCCCCCACCGTAATAGATAGCCTTCTGAGCCCCTTCCTCAAACTTCAATGATGGATACCATCTTCTCCCTTTCCACCCCTTTTTGTACTTTAAGTTGTCCTCAAACGACTTCCTTGCCATCTTTCTGTTTTGGAGACTCCCCACAAGAAGTCTTGTCCTCTATGTCTTTGATCCCGTTAGGAACTGAGCCCCCCCAACCCCCCCCCCCTCTTACGAACTCTCCGCCTTTCCAAAAATGTGTCCAACCTTCTACTTCTCTTGCCTCTCCCTTTCCCCTTATGCAAGTATTCATGCTTTTGTTTACAAATCTAAGCGATTTTTTTTTTTCACTTTAAAGTTAATTTCCTAAGTCTCTCATCTTTTGGTCCGTCCAGTTTTCTCTTACAAAAATTTACTTTCCCCCATGTAATTTCCTGACTTTTTCTCCATGTTCTCACTCTTTTCCCCCCCCCTCCCTATATAAGCAATGGTAAGATGAATGAGTTCGTCAGAGAGGGCCCTTCCCCTCCCCCCTCGATTTTTAAAGCTCTTTTATCCTTCAGGAGTGTTTCTTTAATCCTTTGAGAAGCTTCCCGTTCAACCTTGTCCCACCAAACCCCAATTTGTCCCCCCCCTCCTTTTTCGAATATCAGATCAAACGTTTACCCTCTCTCGTTTGCTTTTTCTCTCCCAGCATAAGAGAACAAGAGTTAGTCCCCCCCCCTTCACTTACTTCCTTTTTCGACTCGAGAATGACTTCCAATCCAACTGGGTCCTTTTTCCTATTTACCGACGTGACCCCCCTTCCTTTCTCCTCTTTCCCCAGTTCCTGGAGAGAGTATTTTGACCTGCAAAGGAGTGAGCCTGGCATCCTTTTTGACTCTCAGCGCCCCTTTGAACCCCCTTCAGCCACCTTGAATTTCCCCTCTTCTTTTTCTTTCACCCTCCCCCCCCCCATTTGATCCCCCCAGTATTTTGAATGCTTCCTTTCTGCTACTAAAACTGATTTAGTATAGACAACTTCCTTTTTCGGTAAAATAGAGTCTTCTTTCGTTCTGCCGCTATATCTCATTTCCCCGCTCCGGTTTAGACCACTCCCTCCTCCCCCACCTTTCCCCCCCCCCTCCACAAGCTCACTCGAACACCTTTCTCAACCCCTTGACCGCAAACGGCACTCTCCTACTGACCGGTCTTAAGCGCTTCTTCTCTTCCAGTCCCCTTTCGAAGTCTTTTCCTTCCACCCACCTCCGCCTTACCGCAACCCTTCTCCTTTTTTTTCTCTTCACTTCATGAACCGAATCCCCTATATCCTATGTTCCCCTCCCCCCTTTGGGTGAGTCTGATTTCTCTTTTTGCTTCCATATATCTTTTCTTTCAACCACACATTGCATCTCTGTAACTAATTTTTTTTTCTTTTCCCTTTCTCTTTTAGGAAAATTCTCGAAGCCCCGCCCCGAGTCCTCTTGCAGTGAAACACTCTCTTTCTATTCGATTGAAGGTGGAAGAGGGTTAATAGTGTCCCTCCTGGTGTTTTTCTATCCTCTCATTTTTTCTCGGAAGTATTTTGAGTTCTGTCCTCGCGACTTTGTATCTACGTCTAACTCTCTTTCCTCCTACTCCCCTGACTAAACTACTTCCTCTTTTCTCAGCAGTTTAGACGCAGCCCCTTCAGACGCGAATTTTTTTTCCAGAATTTCCCCGATTCCCGATTCAAGGATGCTTCTTCATGCCCCATGAACTCCCGTCTTCTTCCCTCCCTCTTTTGCGGCGACTCCATAGAATACAGACCGAGCAACCACTTCTGCCATTTCTCCCCCCGACGACAAAAGACCTTTACCATTCCTCCTAGCTTCGCAGGGAGTTTTAACTCCGACTTCTGGGCACTCTTTCCTTATCATTTCCCCCAGGTTTCTTTTGAACTACTAGTTAGGAAGGACGCCCACCTGGAGGGAAGAATGAGCTTGAGCAATTTTATCTGTTCTATCTAGCTCCATTGCTGCGACGCAAACCAGGCTTCTGCCCCCCCCTCTTTATTGATCATTCTGCCTCTCCTTCTCCTGACGATGGGATGAAGATTTCCTTTTTTTTCCATGTCCTACGCGGGTGAAAGTAGAAAGACTGAGTTTCTCCCCTGGAGAAGTAATCCTTCTATTGACATACCCAATTTTTCCCCCCCCCCTGCTCCTTCCCTTTCCTGTCTTTCCTCTAAGAAGGCCGTACTTCTCTAAATAATTGTCTGCTTTCCTCCAGGCATCACGCGACATTGCCGGGACCTTGAGTGTCCATTGCTCCCCCCATTTTTCTTCCCTTTGCCCCCCCCCCCCCCCCCAAAAAAACTTATTTAATAGAAATTGAACTTCAGACTTTAACTTGGATCAAAAAATCCTTCCTATCCTGCAGACCCAGCTCTTGCTTCTGCCTTTCCTCCCCTCCTTCCCTCCCTTGTTCCCATATATTCGGAGATGGTAGCCCTTCTTAGTTTTTCCTCCTTGCCCCACGAGGGGACACCCAAATCCGCACCCAGCTATTAGTTTTTCGCTTCCCCCAATTCTTACAAAGGTCTGATCTTTTTTTGTCTTTTCGCCCGCCCAATGGTCCCCCTTGCCCTCTTCTCTTCCTTTTTCTCCCGAATGCATTTGGTAAAGCACAGGGAATAAGTTTTAACGCATTCAAGCGTGTTTCCTCTCTCTTTTGAGAAAGCAAAGCAGTTCGTGACATAGCAGCTGGTTTGGGTGTTTCCAGTGGGAGATGATCTCCGTTTGCTTCCAAGGTCATTTTTTTTTGCCCTCTTTTCCTGAGCTTTTTTGAACAGAACGGTAGGTCTAATTTGAGTTCGGAAATCACAGTTCCCTCCTCTCTCAAATTCATAGAGTGGGGGGAATTCTCTCCTTTAACTCCGAAACCAAACTTCCGCCACCCTCCCCGGTCTAACGGCCCATACATCTATCCCTATTCCTTCCTTTTCTCTCCCTTTTGATTGTGGAGCTCCTGCCTGCTACGCGATTTGACCTCCCCTTTAGTCCTTTTATAAGAAGCCATCCTAATTGAGTTGGATTTTTTGCCAAGCAAAAACAAACCCACAACCCCCCCCCCCCCCCCCCTTTCTCTTCCTTTTCTTTTTGAAGGGTTCCTTCCTTCCTTTTTGGTTCAAGTTAGAATTTAACCGTATAGTGGCCGTTACTCCTCCCTGTATTAGAAATAGCAGAAAGAGCTTTCCTTCTGTTTGATTCTCCTGTCTTTTCCTCCTATTTGGCTGATGGATTTCGTGAAGTAGTCAGAGTTCACCTTTTCCCCTGTTTTTTTCCTTTTCTCTCCTGAGTCAAAATGATCTGATTTCTATGATCGGCGGACAATTCCCCCCTCCCCTCTGTTTGAGCGACGGTGTTGTTGAGAAAATGCTCTATAACACCTTGTTTTCTTTAATTGAGAAATATTTTTCCCCCCACTTGACCCCCACCCCCTCTCCAATTAGATAGAGTCTCCTGAGTCTGAGGCGCGGGATCTCTCCCCCCCTCTCTTTTTCCTCCTAATACGTTTGGCCGAGAATTTATACTTCCTAAGACCCTCCTTTCTGAATAAGAAGAATATTTTTACAGCTAACTACGTTTTATTTATCCGCCGTATTTTTTTTCCTTCCTTTTCCTTCCCCAAACTCCACTGAAGTAATGAATTCACTCTCTTTGAGTTGTCTCTTTCAGGTATTAATCTCCGTGCTCGTCGCTCCACCAATTCCCCCCCGAAAACTCCCCCCCAATTCTGAATTCCTCTAACATTCATTGTTGCCTTCCAGGGTTCGCTCTCTCTTTAAACAAACTTCGCACCGGCGACTCTCCGAGAAACGCTGATCGAACAACCACCCTCTCCCATGCAATTGCATACTAACCCCCTTTAGTTCCTTTTCGCTCCCCCATGCCTTCATTCCACATGTCCTACCCCCCTTCCTGGAGAAAGTAACTAAGCTCGCCCTTCCCCCCCTTCCCTGCCCCCGGACAAACTAGCAGAAGGAATCGTCAACGGCGTTGGAACCAATACCCATCCTCTACTAAGTCTCTCTTTATCCACAGAATCCCCCATCAATTAGTTATTTCTCTCTTATTTCCTTAACCGCAAAGAGGCCTTCCAGTGAATGAAAACCCATGTGATTTAACTATGCAATTTCACCCTCATTTCCCCAATTCTTCCTCTTATGTTGATTTCACATACACACTCCGTCCCGTTAGTTCCCAAGCCTCTTTCCCCCCCCCCCCTTCGGCCACATGTTTCTTGCTCATCTGAACAGTCCATCCCCCTTATCATTGCCCCCCCCCCCCCCCCCTTTTTTTTCCCCTTCGATAAACTGAAAGTGAGCTTTCTCCCCCCCCCCGAATCTAAAACTTCATCGAAAGCGCAATTCTGGCCCCTGATGAATTTTTCGGCTGCCAGTTTTTTTTTTTTTTGTTGTTTTTTTTTTTTTTTTTTTCCCCCCCCATGCAGACCTATAAGAGAGAAAAGATGGTTGATTGACGTGTACGACACCTCCCCCCTCCTCCGATAGCATGTGCCAATTGAAGAGACCACTTTTTTTCTCTTTTTTCCCGCCATTTTCTTACGTTATGGAAGCACATCTCCACCCCCCCCCACTCCTTTCCAACCCCCCCCTTCCAGAACGATCCCCCCCGAATTTCCCCGGCACGAGCATCATTCCCCCCTTGGCCCCTTTATTCTGCCCTCAAATACTTTTGCTGATACCCCCTTTTTAAACGTGACTTTCTTTAGAATTATCCGCGCTTTTCTTCCATTTGTGTCTGGTTTTACAAACCTTGATTGTTCTTAAAATTTAATTAAGTTCCGACGTGAACTGCATTCTTTCCACTCAGGAAATAGAGTAGACCCGATAGAACAGGTAACTGTATAGTCGTCCCCCCTTGAAGTCTCAGTCGGAACCCGTAACTCTCTCCTTTTTCCCCGCCTTTTTTTCTTCCCCTGAGTCCTTTAGTTTAGGGGATTTATACAGTGTGCGCCCCTCTCTCTTCTATTTCAAATTAAGAAATTCCACCTTCCCCCCCCCCGTCATGGCACAACAATTTTTTGACCTTGAGACATCTACTCCCACTCGGGTTTTCAGCCTTCCCCCCTCCTTTCTTTCTCTCAATCCTATTCCCGTAAAATCGCCTTGGTCACCCCGCTTCCACTTAATGTACTAAAATTTTTGTCCTAGTCCTTGACTTTCCATCCCTTTCGTCCTTCCCCCTTTCCCCTTCCCCTTATCTCTGAGTTTAATGGCCCATCCAGGAAGACATACATGATTTCCCCCTTCCCGGCTGTTCTCCATGGTTTCGTTCTTTACGAGAATAAATGCTTCTTGCTTTCTCACAAACCCCCCCCCCTTCCGGAATATAACTATTCGGTTTAATTACCTTTTCTCCACTCCCCCTAGAATACCTTCATTAAATATTTGACCCTCGAGCCGTTGTTTTTTGACCGGAGGTTTTTTTCAAAACTTTTTTTTTTTTTTCTACCTCCTGTCCCGCATTTGCGCTAAACCACTGTATCGACGGCCCTCTTTGATAATCGAGATTTGTACTAACAAACTCCTCCCTTCCCCCCACCCTTTGTACCACCCTGCCTGTACTATTGATCTTCCCCCTTTCGAACCCCCTGCGGATCCCCAATGCCGCAAAAAGGCCTCTCCCCCCAGACAATAATTGGTGCATTCCTCTTTTTCTATGGCTGTTTTTCCTTTTTATATCGGAACATTGAAACCTGAGACTCCCCCTCTCTTTTTTCCTGTCCCCCTTATTCCCAAAAGAAAGTTCCATATTCCTAGAATAAGCCTTTTTTTTTCTATAGAGGATAGCGGTCCCTTTTTTCTGAGTTTTTTCCCTTTCTTTGAGGTAGCTTTAAACTATCGTTTCGCCTTTTTTTCCCTACCCCCCGCGCTCTCTCTTACACCTTAAGAAGCTAACTCCTTCCAGTCCAAGATGTTGCAATGAGTGCGATGAGACTTGGTTTTTTTGTCTCCGAGTCACTCAGACTGTGTCTGTTTAATACTCTTTCCAGTCTGAAGTATGGATTGTTTTTTAGTTCTTTTTTTGATTCCCTTAACGGGATTACCGACCCTCTACGGGCCTATACCGATCCCTCCTTCTTTTTTCCTTCACCCTTTCCCCGGAGATTTCTAAAGCTTTTTTAGCGCGCCCGCCCAACCTTTCCTTTTGCCGGAAATGAGTCTTCACTTTTTGATGCAAAAGTTGCATTTCCTGTAGTAGCCTGAAACCCGGACGAGGGATATAGACCTGGGCTGCACTTCCTCCCTTCCTACACCTCCCCCTTCTGACCCTCCCATCCTTTTAAGCCTCCAGAAGTTGACGGTCTTTTTTCCCCCGCTATATTAAAAGCACGGATGATCAAGTTTAAATCTGCCTTCCCCCTTTGGTCATTTGCGCCCCCGATTCGGAGAAGAAAACCTTTGTCTGTTTTGAATGAAGTGATCTGCCCCCTTAGAGTTGCGATAGTCTTTATTCAAAACCTTTTCGGCTGTCCCCTGAGTGGTCTTGAATCTGAATTCTCTCTTCGACCGACGAATGGATTATTTCACCATTTTCTGTTGACTTTGTCATGGATTCCTCTTTCCAGTCTCTCCCGGATTTTTTTTTCAACTGAGTCACCATCCCCCAATCCTTTCCTTTTCCCACCCCTTTTCCCCCACCCAGATTTTTAAGACTTGTTTCCAGATGAAGTCTCTTTTCCTTTGTGAATTCACCCAGTATCAAGTCAATCTTCTCCAGCATTCCGCCGCCCCATGCATCACGGCTTGACCGGAACTTTCTTCATTTGCTGACGTCCCCCATTTCCCCTCCCTGCCCCTTTCGCCCCCGTATACGTCGATGAAAGTCCTAACACTGGCTCACACAATAAGTAGAGTTGCTGTTTTTAGCAGATCTTTTTTTTCGACGTGTGACGATTGCGTCCCCCTCCGAGTCCTGTTCCAAGTCTACTCTCTCTTTAATTTGGGTTTTTTGAAGTTCCTCCCTCTGTGCCCCCCCCTACCTCCTCTACAAGCTTTCGTTGTTTCTGCCTTGCCCAAGTCATTGCCTTCTTCTCCTTTCCTTTTTTATTTTTTGCTTGACAACTTCCTTTGCTTCCCCCAAAGTGTCTATTTTTGCTTTGGAATGGTCCTCTGCCCTTTACCTCTGTCCAGAAGTATTTTAACATGTGTTGTGTAAGCCCGCGTTTGTCCTCCTGCCAGGGCCCTTGATGTTGATAGAAAGAAGGATTGGTGCCAATGAATAAGGTGGGCAATTCCCCTTCGACGAATTTTCTTTACCTTTTTATACCTTTTTTCTATTCTTGTTTTTGTGGGGTATTTTTTCCCCATTGTAGCCCACGCTCTTTTTTGATTTGGTAAGTCCTTTCCGGTACCGGCATGAATAGTGTAGGTGGGCATATCTCACACCCCCCCCCACCCCCCCCCAGCGCCCCCCTTCTTCCCCTTTTCCCCCCCCCGATGAGATTTTACAGCAGCCCTAGTAGTACAGAGGGTCCCCCCCTCAGATACATGAAACTGATGTGAGCGCGCCCTCGGTGTTTCTTGATGAAAGGAAGTTGGTCGCGAGATGTGCGCGCTTCGTTCGCTTTGTCCTACCCCAGTTTACGTTACTGATTTTGCCTGGGCTCCCCTGAGTAAATTTTTCTTTTTTAAAGAATTAAAAACGGGCTGTTAAGAATCCTTATTTTTCCCCCCCCCGGAGCTATTCTTGATTAACACCTTGACTGTAAGTTTTTTTTTTTTTTTCCGAAGGTGAGTTCTTTCCCACAGATTGTACGTGGTTGAGAAGGGGCCAGGCTCCCGTTTTTACGATGGATCTTTGGAAGTCACCCCTATCTCCAACCTTCTATCGACGCGACAACTCGCAGGTGTCGGTCCCCTTTTTTTTCCGCTCACAGGATTCCTAAATACAACTCTGTCCATCCTGCTCGGCGATTGTTCCCCTCCTCCCCGTCCCCCAATTAGAGCTAATTCCACCAAATGGAATTACCTGCTGTCGTCTTCTCTTTTTTTCTCGAGGCGCGGTGTCTTTCAACTTTCGTTTTTTGTTTTTTTTCTCTCTCTTCTTCTCTCCCGATCCATTCCTCTACTCTCCGAGAAGAAAGCTGCACCTTCCATTAAAGTTTTTGTTCAGTGTCTGTTTTTGCGAGAAACAAATCGAGAGAACAGGTCCCTTTTCCTTCAGGTTTTTTCCCTCCTTCTTTTTTTTCCTTTCAAAACAGAAACAACGAACGTACTGTCCTTTGACTTAGATAAGCCCTGATTTCCCCCAATATCCCTTGTGTAATTGTTACTGCCCCCTTCCCCCCCCCCTTTCCCCCCTTTTTTTTTCCTTTCTTGCCGACGAACTTTTTTTCCTCATGCTCACCCCCCTTTCCCAAGCAATGTTCCAAAACGCATTTAGTCGTGTCCTATCCCTTCACACTTCTTTCTCTTACGTTTGAACCTTCTGCCCGCCACCCTTCTCCCCGCTTCTCAACTTGAATATTACAACTCAACCTTTTTCACTGAAGAGAGAAAAAGTTTCTAGAATTACCACCTCCCTTATCGCTGTTCTAAGAGACGATCCCCCCTCCCCTCTCCCTTGACTTTTTTTCCTCTTCTCCGAGGATTTCCAAGGTACCCCTTCAGAGTGGATGAACCGTTTTTCGAATTTTTCAATCGCCATCACCACGCCTACCACCTTCTCTATTCTGGCTTTTCCCAACCCCCCCCCAACAACAAGACGTCCCCCCCCCTAGGTGCGCCACATTCCCCTCTCCCAGTTCTGTTCCCCCCCCACTTTTGTTCAGTTAATGTTACTTTCCCCACTGCTCATGTTCCCAACTCCCCGGTTTAAGATGCCCCTCATCCATGCGATTCCTCAAAGCTCCTTTCCTTAACCACAATTTTCATCGTGAACGTCCGAGACACTTTTTTCCTTTTCTACCTTCCCCGACTAGGAATGTGTCAGAAGGTCATTTTTTTTTTCCTCCCCGTCCCACGATATGTCACAGGATCGCTTGCCCTCCTTTTTCAAGAAGTGAACAATGAAAGCTTTAGACGGGGGATAACTTTCTCCCCCCTATCCCCTAAACCAAAAGACAATAGCCCTACCCAGCATCTTTCGCCGCCGAGATTTTGAAACCTAGAATTTACTGCTTCCCTCAGTCCTTAACCGTCTTGCTCTGGCCGAACTGTGCCACCCATCCCCCTTTCTTTTTTCTGTCCTTCCCTGGATTACATGGAGAACTATTCTTTTGTCCGGCCCCATTGGGCCTTAGGGTATAAAAAGTGGCCCTTTCTCCTCTAACATTCCCCCCCCCCACGCGTGTAGGAAATCTCCCACGCCCTTCCTATGCTTCTCTCTTATCCCTTAAAAGTGAGGAAGGAAACTGAAAGCGAATTGAAAGTAGCGCCCCTCTTACCCGGAAGGACGGATGTCCCAAAGGACGAGGGGTGATGGATTCTCGGTATAGAGACAGTGCTTGTTTGTCGTTTTCTTGTTGGGGTGGGAAATGTGTGGGTGTGGTTTGTTGTGGTGTGGACAACCATTTTTTTATGTTGTTCAAAAGTGTGGAGAGAAAGTTAAAAACCAAATGGTTTTGTTGTTTTTTTGTTGTGAGTACTTTTCTGTGAGGTTTTTTGGTGAACGATGTTTTTTTTTTTTTTTTTTGGAAATTTTGTTTTTAGTGTGTATCTATTGCGATTTCTTTTTGTTGCCGCACTTTTATACAGTCCCACCCTCTCACCAAATTTGAACCCCCCCCCCCCCCCCCCCCTTTTGTTCCCCCCCCCCCCCCCCCCCCCCCCCCCCCCCCCCCCCCCCCCCCCCCCCCCCCCCCCCCCCCCCCCCCCCCCCACCCCCCCCCCCCCCCCCCCCCCCCCCCCCCCCCCCCCCCCCCCCCCCCCCCCTAATGTCACCCCCTGCCCTGATTATACTGAAGTCCCATAAGATATTAACTATTTAGCCAGCCGCCTGTTTTGCTTCGCCCGCAGTACCTCATCCAACCCCCTCCTTTTTCCCCCAGTCCCTTTTCCTTTCTTTCACCCCCCCCTTGAAGTAAGAGAATGAATTTCCTATGGGTCATTTCACATCCCAACTGAGCCTTACTCAGTTCAGCATATTCCCTAAGCACAAATGAGAATTTTTATGTACTTCTGTCTTTGAGAATCTTTCTGTTTAAGTCCTTTCTTCTTTTTTCTCCTTCTTCTTCCCCCCACACAGTTTAGTCCCCCCAATCTGCAATTCCTTTCCTACCATTCCCCACATAGAAGGATAAAGTACCATTGGCCCTTCTGTCCTCCTAAAACTTAGCCCCGTAATTTTCGCTAACCCTCTCTCCCCCCCTTTCCTCCTCAGACTCCTCCTCTCTCTCTCCTTTTTCTTAAAAAATCCTGATCCCGCCCTCCCTTCTCGTGTCTTCTTCTCGAACACCTCGTTTTCCACGTTCACCTCATCACCTTTCTCTTTTTTTCTTCGATTGACGTCCCCTTCAGCTTTTTCTTTAAGATGACCCGAGCGCCGCTCGCGTTTTTTCCGCCGCCCACAATAAGTGAACACAAAAATCCTCTCCTATCTCTGTTCCCTCCCCCTTTCTTTGAGAGATACCCTTAGATTTGTTTGTGAC
>Ga0179593_1232446_pt1 | contig 13492 bp, 16 predicted proteins | sample CZODoug2_1_08_16_FD_185931 | JGI IMG/M metagenome (GOLD analysis project Ga0179593, IMG submission 185931) | Vadose zone soil fungal communities from Angelo Coast Range Reserve, California, USA - CZODoug2_1_08_16fungal (PacBio error correction) | ecosystem: Environmental > Terrestrial > Soil >... | reverse complement strand
CTCTTCTGAACTTTGTTTTTGGGGGGAGTTGTAGTTTTCCCTGGGGTGTTTTTTTTTTTTGATTTTTTTTTAAGTATGACCTTCTTGCTCCGATCAACCCCCCCCCCCCCCCCCCCCCCCCCCCCTGCCAGGGAATTCAGTACCCCTTACCTTATACTATGTGTGAGTTCGGTTTCAGGCCAACGCCCATAATTTTCCTGATGTTGACTCATGCTTCCAGAAAGACTATCTCATGGGGTCCGTCACTTCTTCCATTCAAGCTGAACCGGCCTTTCGCGGTAATGCGGTCAATTTTTTTTTTCAAAGACTTTAATTTCTCTTCTTTTTCTGAGGGCCTTCCTGAGACCTCCTTTTGAGCGGGTTTTGTTTAATCAACGGAGATTTTTCCTTTTTTGAGAAGTCGTAATCTATAAAGTCCCTCTATCGGCGGGCGTCTGTTAAAATTTATTATTCCTTTCTCCTTTTTTTCTTGGAGGGCCTCCAGTTCACCACAATCCTCCTGACCCCTCGCATTTCATGGTACCAAGCTATTTCAGGATTTACTATATGGCACGCCGTTCTGGCCTTTTTTTTGAATCTTACCGCTCTTTTTTTCTTTTTTTTGTGTTTTTTCCGAGGTCCCGGCGGGCATTTCCTTTTGCCTCTTTTTTTTTTGCGTTATTCCTAGACGACCACGCCTCAAAAAGACCGTTTTTTCTTTTAATCTCTTCAACCCGGGAGATAGCTTTTCGGCATTTAACGCTTGTGCCCCTTGGGGGACGCGATCACAGGTAGTGCCCGACTTCAAAGACTGTTGAATCCTTTTTTTTTTTTTTTTTTTGAGATTCCTCCTTTAGCGCTGATCACCGTCAACGCATTTTGCTTTTCTGTCTTTCCATCCTTTTTTGCAAAGTCTCCTCCTCCTTTTATAACCTTGTTGACGATTCTTTCCTCCCATGCTCTGAGACCCGGTCAAGTATGAAAGATGTTAAGACAATTCATACCTTTCGGCTTTTAGCCTACACCCTAAGTTTCTTTCTGGACCCCTTTTTTCCAGGAGGTTATAATCTTCACGCTTATTCACAGAATTGTATTTTCTAACCGAGAAAATAGCCTTCTTTATTACGGAACGCATCATGCCCCCAAGGAGTGCTTCTAAACATTTCCTTACTTGGGGATTGCTAGTGCTCACTTTTTAAGTACCTTCATCAGTATTTTTTTCATCTTTTCCACCTTCCGGCCCCCCCCCCTCATCCGGGTTCAACTTCCGATGAGTATATTGGATGCTCCTACCTTACGCTCCCAGAATTTACTCTGACGTTAGGATTACTGCTCCGTTCGGTTCACTCGACCCCTGACTGCGCCGACCCTCCATAGTCGGCCAGTATTGCCCGTGGACCCTCCTTTATCAGAAGTAGTTTGGCTTCGGGCTACAACCGGTGAGATCATATGTTTCTCTTCCTCTCACGTATCCCAGGATCCCGTCCCTCTACCTGGCGTTCATTCATGTCCCTTTAGGCGGTTCTCTACCGTGAAGGACTTGCTATTTCACCTTCTAACCACAACCTTCAATCTTCCATTAGTCATCACCGTCTTCTGACTTCCCTTTCTCCCAGTACCCTCCCATTTTTATTGAGTGGCCCAGTGCCTTCCTCTCTTCTGTTTTTCGATCGTTTCTTAGTTTTCACCTCGGCGCAATCTTTTCCCCCTTTTCAGCAGACTCATGCCCACTCTCTGATGCACTTTCTTAGAGAGTACGCAGTCTGGCCACAAACCTCTACCGGTCAGTAGGTTTTGCTTATAACCATTTTTTTCTTGTAACTTAGCTTCACGGACCGTGATCGGCTTTCACTCTTTTCGCTGTTCAAATGGTCTCGAGGGAAACTTCTAAGTTTCAAAAAGTTTAAGAATGGTCTTTCGGTCCCAGCCACTCGGCAGTTCAAGCACCAAAGGTTACCTATTTTGCCGAGATTTCCAACTCTCGTTCCTCTCCGTAACGGCCCTCGAAATCCAGTACAGGCTGCCTGAGAGCTTTGACGGATCCTGGTCGTCTTACAATCTTGAAGCGTGTTTCTAATTCCCCTTTGGTGAAACAGAGCTCGTACAATCGCGCTCCTCAAACGGTTTGACAGCTGCTGCTTGGTACCGGCTCCCGGAACGATTACCTGGAGCTCTTATTACCCCCCCTTCTGACTCTTCCGGACCAATGCCTTGGACTTTCCCACGATCCCTTTCCATCTCTTCCTTCTTCTCAGACCCCCTTGCTCCTCCACATTGTTTGTTTCCAGGGTTGAAGTGTTCAGTTGTTGTCGTTTCCGTGGCCTTTTCTATGTTGCCCTCTTTCGTTCTTTCTTCTCACGTTACCACTGCTGGGTCCAGCACTGTTTGTATCTGATGTCTGATGCGCTCATTGCTTTGGTTCCCTGATTCACAAGAAACACCAAACTACTGGCGTTTTCGTGACCTTGAGTCTTAGACAAGTGAACTACCCCCCTTGCCTTCTTCTTAGGCCTTTCTCATTTTTTCATAGGCGGCAGATTCAGTTCTCCACTGGTTCTTCCTCTTTTTGTACCCAGACGCCGCGGGGTCTCTTTTTTCTTTATTCTTTCACGGGGTCCCTTTCTTCCTCAATAATACGTGTTTTGTTGCGTCCGATTTTTCCCCACGTGGCAGCTACCCAGCCCAATTCCGACCCACTCAGGATCTTTCACCCAAGCTCTATACTACCCACTGTTTTCTCTTTCTACGTTTTGCCGTGTGCCCATAAGTTCCCTCCCCTCTCCCTCCCCTCAGCTGGCCCTCTCAATGACTCTTCTGCACGTTCAGGCCTCCTTGGTCGACGTGCCTCTTGTTTCTTTCCCTTCCCTTCCCTCTCTGCTCCCACTACTACAACGTTCTTTGCCCGGAGAAGGTTAAGTCGCCTCCCTCACAGAATTCTTTCCCACATTCCACGTCCATTTCTCCCCCATTCCCGTACCCCTTTTTGCCCCGCCACCCTGTCTTGCTTCGTTCCCTTTCTCCAGGCCTTTCTCTTCATTATCTTTTTTTCGCATGAATCGCGTTATTGAGACTGACGTCTGTACATTGTATCGTAGCGACCTTACTAGTTCATTCTAACGTTTGTTTAAGCTTCACTCGTTCATTTGTAGGAAGGCATCGCCGGAAGATAGTGTTTACCCACACTTTACTTTCGACTCTTACGGCTTTCAGCTCCTCTCTCCGTAAGAGAGAAGGCCTTCTTTCTTTTCTCTTTCGATCTCTCTGCTCCTTTCTATGCCATCAATGAACCCTTTTTTTTTTCTGTTCGACTGGGATGTCGAACTCATTGCATTTTTCTTTCTACAAGTTTTCTTTTTTTCTTCCCTTGTCCCTCTCAACGGCTGCTGTTCTTTTGTAACTCCCCTGATATATGTTTGGCAGTTCGTCATCAGAGATTTGTTACGCCTCCGCCGCAATCATGACGAGGCGGTTTTTGCCTTGCAAGTTCCCCCCCTTCCCTTTTCAGTGATGTTTTTTTTTTTTTTGTTTTTTTTTTTTTATTTTTTTCGGCTGATGTGCAGGCACCAATTTTCGAGATTGGGAGAAGTCGGGTTCCCCCCCCTTCCGCCTTTAACCGGTACCCCTTTTTAGCGAGAATAAACCTTTGTCCCTTTATTTGTTTCTAAGTTCCCTAAGTACGAATCCCTCCCCTTCCGCCTTTTCTTGCTGTTTGAGATTGAAAGTTCTTGGAGCTTTCCAGTCGTAAACTTTTCCCCCCTCCGACCGTCTGCTGCCGCATTTATTTCCTTCTCCGGTTCTTCTCTCGATAGAGGACTCTGCTCACCTTTCTTTAGCCTTTTCCCACCTGCTTCCTATGACTCTCTTGGCCAGATCTGAGACTTATGTCGAAGAGGTAGTTCTTCAAGGTCCCTCTCTTGTTTTCTTTTTTTGCAACGTTCTCACTTCTCCTTTAAATACTAGTAGCTTCGTCCTCTTTCCTTTCTTAGCGAAGAATTCAAGCCCCTCCCCACCCGTAATAATTTTAGTTCCCCTCTGATTCCCTCGGCGTACATTGGAATTCAGGGACCAAGGAAGAAGACGGCATCTCCCGTTTTGATCTCCCCACTTCTCTTTAGTGTTTCGAAGAAATCCCTTTTATACCTGGAGTTCCTTTTCCACGCCCTGTAGTCCTCTGGTTCTCCTACCTTTTCCTAGCTTGTCCTCAAATTGATTTACAGACCGGCCTCGTTTTCCTGCTTGAACGAAATAGTCTTGGACTCTTGTTCCCATCTTTAGATATTCTATTGTAATTGCGGTTTTTTCAACCGTGAATCCCTCCTTTCTTCTCCGCGTTGGAAACCGCCGCTGGCCACTAACGACCAAAGGCCAGTTTTTTCCTTCCCCCCGTGAGTCCTCCTCTTCTTTGAGGTGCCCTCTCCCAGAGTTAAACCGCCGTTTGCCTTCTTGCAGACTGATGACCGTCCCCCCACCAGCGAGTCCGCACGACCCGAAATCTTCATTTTCCCCTTTTCACTTCTTCTCTTTTTTTTTGGTTAACTCTCCTTCCCAATACACAAGCGTCTGTACTTAGCCTAGCTGAAATCTGTGCCCACCCCCCCTAGCTTGCGTGGGAACCCCCCCACTTCCCTGGCCCCGTTTCCCCTTTCCTCCTCCATCTCGGTTTCATTCACGCGGCTCTTGGTAGGTAGATGTCCTTGTTCAACGTAGCCCCTCAAGGCCCCATTCGTGATCAGTAGTGCCCCTTTCTTATACTCATCTCCTGCCTCTCCTTCGGCCTCCAAATATTCACGTCTCTTGCTCAACAAAATCCTCTTTTCACGTCTTTCGTCTCTGAGACTCCTTAATCGCTTCTTTGTGCTCACCTCCCGTGTTTACACCGTCATCTTTTTTTCGCGGCCTCCTCCGGTTCCTCTGTGCTCTCCTGGCCTTTCCCCTGGCCGAATTTTCGGCGCGTTTTTTTCCCCCTTTTTTTCCTTCTGTCACCGCAGTTTCCTGTTTTTTTGTCCTGGTCCACCGCCCTCACACACATCTTTATTCCTTTGTGTATGAAGTCCTTGTCCCGCGTGTTTACCCTCCTTTCTTTTTGTTCATGATGCGGCGCCCCCTCTTGACATCTCTCATCCCCTTTTTCTTCCTCAGTGTTGTTTTTTATTCTATTTCGGATAGGGAGAAAGAATCATTGGACCCCGCGCTTCCCCATGAGGTACAAGGGTCATTCATTAAGGTCCATGTCCTCCCTCTGGTCTTTCCTTTTAAGGCCCAAGCCTTCATTTTCCGAGGCCTCGACTGAAAACCAGAGCTTTTTTTTTTTTGTTCACGTCATTATTCCTTTTCCCTTTTCACTTTTGGAGGAGAGTAATGAGGTAAACCAAGAGTTGATCCCTTGTGGTCGATACTTCCAGTCGGTCTCTTCCTGAATCCCCTCCTTCTTCGCTTTTTGGTTATCCCCGGTTTTTTGTTAATCGTTTTTCGACGCGGCACTATCTGACCCTCTCGCGGATTGGAGAATCTTTCACCTTTCCTTCGACTTTGGTCTTTTTTCAGTTACCCAATTAAATCGTCCCCTTTCTTTCGCAAATAGACGCTTGACACCCCCTTAAACTAGTTTTCTGATTCCCCGTTATGCTTCCATGACGGTTTTTTTCCCTTGGACAAGACTCTAATTTTTTGCCGAGGTCAAGGCAGCGTTCTTCGTGCCCCTACTCGGTTTCTGTTCAAGGATTTTTAGTCGAACCCCTTACCCCACTTTGAGATGAAATTATTTCCCTTCTCTCCCTTTAGGAGCCATCGATAATTGGGTCCTTCAATTTCATTTCGTTTCTCCCTTTTGCGGTGGTGGTTGTGGACGCTCTCTTTCTAGCGAGAGGATCACGCACTTCCTCTTGGCCGGTTCCCGCACTCTTTGCTTGTTCCCCAATCTTTTTTTTTTTTTTGTTCTCCTGTGTGTTTTAAACAGTTTGGGACCAAGACACCCTTTCATATCTTCACCCTTTTCTCAGAGGAGCCCCTTCCGGTCACCTTTTTAGAGTTCAAGGTCCTTAGTTTTCTTTCCCTTCCTTAGGATATTTGAACCACATGATGAAACCTTCCCTGTTATTCGCAACCTCCACTATGTTGCGTGAGAAGGTAAACTAAATTCTTCCAAGGCTTGCGATTGAAAAATTCCTACTTTTCTCTGCGCTAGTCGAACGTTTCTTTCCTATGTGGAAGAATTTTTTTTTCCCCTTTCCATTTGGGTTCAACAGCCCTACTTTCTTCCTTGGAGGAGGCATTCTCTCTCCCTCCATAAGTAATACGAAGAGTATTCTCTCTAATTCTCCTTTTTCCCCTCCGACCCCTTCCTTTCCTCTGTCTCAGAAAGAAAGTCAGTCTTCCTTTACTCGATCGTGTTGTCCCAGACGAGCCATAAGTCGAGGTTTCTTGAAGTTGCCCCAATGTTTTCTGCTAACAGCCCTCCCCTCTCTACTATTTTCACCGTCTATCGCAATTAGTTTCGACCTTTTGGCAGGACCACTTTTTTCCTTAGGTGTGATCGAACTTTTTTCCGAATGGCATCAAATTCTTTCTCCCCCCCCCCAACGTCATATTTTTTCGTGCCCAATTACCCTCTCATCTTTCTCTTTGTTTCCCCTGACCCCTAGTCCTTTTTTGTGCCCAATGGCTTCTCTCCCTTTAGTAGATAGTTTATTTAGGGTAACCCTGTTCTACCCTTCTCCAAGCTGGGTTCCCTCCGTCCTCCCACCGCCTGAGCTTTAAATTCTCTTTTTACTCGGTCCCTTCCCCCCTACTCGGTCAGTTCGTGGCGAGTCTTTTCTCCCATTTTTAAGCAGAAACTGAATTTCCCACCTCTTTCCTATCGTCCCCTATTTCTCGCTGTGCTCGTTCACAACTGCTCGAGACACTTGTTTTCCTCTCATTTGATGAACTTCTTTTCCCATCACGGAAGCTTATCCACCCCGTTAAGGTCTGTGAAGAGCTAGCACCTCTCTCCTCGTTCAAGCTTTTCTTCTATCTTTGCCCTTCGCTATGAAGTACTCCTCGTTCTTCTTTTAGCCATGCAGTGAAGGTTCTCCTTCCAAGTGGTGAGTGCCCAGCTCCCTCCCGATATTTTCCCAATCCTTGACTCATCCTTGTACGTCTCCCATGAGCCGGGTCTCTCGGAGCCCATTTCACTTAGCAGTCCCCGGCTAAAGACGAGGTGTGTCTTTTTGCAAAAAAGAGTCATCCCCATTTCCCTCGATCATCTGCAGTCCTACCCCTTTCTTGCCCTATTCTTGTGGGGTCGACAGGTTTTCTTGACTCTTGGTTCTTCTTTTGATTTGTATTGGTTCAGAAGGATTCTGTTCCCTTCCTCAGCGGTATTTTCTAGGGGTCATCCCTCTTTTTCCTGCTTATGCTATTCTCCTATGATTCCTTGATGTCACGCCCAAAACACTACAATGGCGGTGTCGTTTACTTATCTTTTGTCTAAAAATTGGCCGTAACCTTGTTAGGGAGAATTCTCTTCTTCCCTTGGCTTCCCGCCCCTGGTGCCGAGAATTCACTCGGCAACCCCTTTTCTCTAGTCGAGTTGTTACCCGCTCTTTGCATGATGTTTTTTTTTTAGTGCCTTCTCTATGGGTACATCTCTATTCTTCCGCCCTTCCCTAATTTCTTTTTTTTGAGATCTGTTGTGCCGATTTCCCCCATTTTCTTCTCATTTTTCCCCCCATCCCTTCTCACCCGGCGGCCTCTAAACGGATCGCACCTCCCACCACTTTTGTTAATCGTGCCTTTCCTTCCCTTCCCGATGACTGCTGTCCGAGGCCGACTTTCCAGGTTTCTGGAGATCAATGGTGTTACTTCGTCCGCATCCCTTGTCACACTTCCCCCTCCCCAAGGTCGTGTTTGTTCCTTTCTCCTTCCCAGGAAAGCGTGCCTCCTCCCCCACTTCCCCTGCCTTTACAAGGTTTCCATTGTAAGGTCGATCGTCTTCTTTACCCAGCTAACCGTCCCCTCTCAACAAAATTTTCCCACGTAAACCTGTTTTCCCCCCCGCCACGGTAGGCTGGAGACTTTTCTATTGCCTCGCTTCCTTTAATGTGATATACGTGTGTTGTCCTCGTCAGATCGTCTGATCATGCCGTATTCCTCACATTAGGATGTTCCCTACCCCGTTCCTTATGTTTTTATGTTACTTTGCCGTGCAGATGCATCCCCCAACATCTTCAAAGCACGTGTCCTCTCCTCTCTTCGTAGATCCTGTGAAAACCACACATTCCCCTCTTCGACTCTTCGATTTCCTTTTTCCACTAGCGAAGAAATGTCTCCGTCACCTTTAAGATGTTAAGTCCCCCCGGAGCTCCTCTCTACTCGGTGCCTTTTTCTCTTTAATCAGGAACCCCGGTTGTGACTTTCCTCTCCCCCAGATGGGATGTCCGTCACTCCCTTCTTCTGTATTTTTTCATTCCCCGTTTCTTCTCGAAAGGTTTCACTCGCACCGTATCTGCGGAGATAGAGATATTCCCTTCGTTCGGATTCCCCTTTTTGGATCAGATGTAGTCAGCCCGAAATACTCCCCTTTTTTTTTATTCTGTTTGCTCCGGAAGCTCTAGACTTTAGAGAGGCCCTTGTGTTTCCTTAGTGTTTTGCAATGTCCTCTCTTGCCTCGGGTCTTTTCCACCTCCAATGCCACGCTCGACTCACAGTTTTTAGCCGAGAAGAACTTTTCCTCCCCCGTCGTTGTCGTTCTTTCTCCGACTGATACATGCTTGCAGGTTGCTTCCTTCCTTCTCTTAATGTTTGTCTTGCATTTTGTCTTCTTCCCCCTCAGTAAAAGTCGTCCGTCCCAGCCCCTCTTCATTGATGCCTGCCCCCTGTTCGCATGACTGCGCTTTCTCAGTCAACGCGGTCCCTCTTACTACTTTCGTTTTTTCCCGGTTCTTTCTTCCCACTGGAACCCACAGAACGAATTCTGATCGTAGGCTTTCCCAGCCCCTATGTTCGAAGTAAGGGAGACTCTGTCTTTTTCCTTGCCTTCTAACTTGACGGGGGTTGAGTGTACGTCAACTTTCCTCTCCCCCCTCTTTCGCGTTGTTGATTTTTTTAAGAGTGTGACTTTCCCTCTCGCTATCCGCCGTACTCCCTTTGAGTTTTTTCCCTCTTATTCATTAATTTCTGATTGCCCACCTAATATTCTCGGTTGTTTTAGACGAGGCCTCCCTCTCCACTTCTCGAAGTGTGGCCCTCGTCCCCATCTTGTTTAGGAAATGGCGTGCCTTTCCTCCCCCTAAAATGCCTGATCTTTTCGATACAGTACGTTTATCCAGCGTGCCCTCTACCGGCCTTTCCCCTCCCCTTCCTTTTTGTCTGAAAGCCAGCGGTCCTTCATTTGTTCCATAGGATATTCTTCACTCGGGCTCTTTTTTTTTTCGCGCTTTTAGGAACCTTTTGTTTTTCCGTACCAACTGATAGCCCCGTCTTTTCTTACGAGGTGGCACCGATTCTTTCCCCCCCCCCTCCCTCCCCAGAGGTGCAGTTCTTTTCTAATCTTTAGAGTTTAGTATCTCCCTTCCACCGCGTTGCCTTTTTCCCTAATGATGATCATGACCCCTTCTGCCCTTCTCGACTCCCAATTATATCCCAGTTCCCCATCCCCTACCATCGCGACCTTTGGTTTATTCTGGTAGGATATCGGAACACGCCACCCGCTTCTCACTTTGCCCATATCTTGCAGCGGGAGTTAACCACACTTCTCGCTTTGTTCACAACCCCTTTTTTCCATGTCAGTTGCCAGCCGTTTACCCTTCCCTCCACCCACATTCATTTGCCCATTCACGGCTTCTCTTTTTTTAGATTATTTGTTCACGTTCTCCTGCCACGCCCCCCCCTTCCTGTTTGATCAGAGTTGTGTATTCTCTTGTCTGTACGCCTTGTCCTCCTGTTGTCGACCCAAAACGTATTCACTTTTTTCTCCGTTGTGATAAAACCGCGGCTTAGCGGTGTGTCCGCCTTGTACACTTACTTTCAGATCTTCCTCCCCCCCCTCCCTTTGTTTCTCATCCGATTGCTGTTGACTTCTTCTTTATTTTCATCCGGATTTACGGTTTTTCTTTGATAAGTACTCCCCTGCCGTTTCTCTCGCCGTGGTGTCTTTTCTTGTTATTTTCCTTCTCCCTGGTTTCCCCTTCCAGTCCATTTCCATTTTCTGCGTGTGACGTGGAGCTCTGGAAATTTCTCCCGCACCAACACACTTCTCCCCCGGACTACTGAATCTCCTGTCGGGTGGTAACGCATCGTCGTCTTTATGCTTGCTCCGAGTCAGAAGAGCTTCCCTATCTTTCCTCTCCTTGTGTCTGTCTGCTAGCTTAGGAGGTAGGCCCCGCCAGTACTCCAACTTCCCCCCTTTTCCCTGGATTCAGTAAGGTCTAGCAATACCTTTGTTATTTTTCCCTTCTTCCATGGACCCCCTGCCACCATCTTTACACTGCTTGACGCTTCCCGTTGATACGCCCCGCCTCTCTCACGTAGCGGCGTTTTTTCTTTTTTTTGTTAAACTTATGATCATCGCTATCTTGCCGGCTGTGCGGTGAAGCGGTGGATACAGGCGAGTTGGTTGTTCCTCCTCTCTCCTTTGGCGACGAGCTGCAGTTTGTTCTTCCCCCACCTGATAGACGGATTGTTCCGTGTTCCTGCTTTGTCTCCCTTCTCCTTTCAATCTCCCCTTTTGCCGGTAGAAGATATCACAACTGCGATCTCGCTTCGTGCTCTGTCTCCCCTTTACCCGATCGACTTTTCTTTCTGCTTTCCTCTTCTTTCCCATTTTACATAGAAAAGCCGACCACGTACCGCTGTGATGCACCTTATCTTTGTGTTCTTCAACCGCGTTGCACTGGCCCATAGTTGACCTTCTTTTTTGGTCCTGAGTGCAACGCGCGATAGTTGCGCCGTTGCCCCTCTTTACCATTCTGTCTTGATAGCGGACTGCGCGCTTTGTCTTTTCTGCTTTCTCAGGCCTCAGTATAACCCCCCCCTTCTCCCGTTTCGCTATGGTCTAATTACGTTTTTTCACCTGTGAGCTGAAATGTCTCGGCGGCGTTCTGACGTGTCGGGCACCTGTTCCTAATACCTGTTTTTTCCTGTTTTTGTCCTGACAGCGCCACTCTGGGGTATCTGACGGCGCTTGTTCACCTCTCGCCCTAGTAGCGGATCACCTCCCATGACCCGCTGGCGGTACGGGACCATCGACATCAGCGCGTGTTTTTACAATCTTGTCGACGACGTTTTCCGTGTTCATCGGTGTCTCTCCCTCAACGCGTAGTGGGGCCAGGAATCCCTCTCTCTTCGATCTAGGTCACGCTTGTACCCCTGCACCGATGACTTTCCATTTTCATGGTACAGTTCACTGGCGTTGCCGTTTAGTAAGCGGCGCCCGGTCTTGTGACTTTACATGCTATCCTCCATCCAGAACGCTGATTTAAATGCTCCTCCATTCGAAAACTTTAGCGTTCCGTTTTTTCCTTCCGCCCCTCCCTTCCGCACTGGCTACCGTTTCATTTGTTAAAAGGAGTTCGCGCACACATCTTTCGTATTATCCCTTTTTGCTCTTGTGAGGCATGTCGACTGTCTGAATTTATGGTTCTCATGCAAGTGCCTCCGCGAGTTCCCTTTACCTTTTTCCTGTATGATTTAATGTTTCGGCGTTTGCTTCTACGACCTTCTAGTGATCTCCCTTGACCGTTCCTCGTTGTCCCTCTTGATTCCGCCCCTACCTTTGTCTACCGCGACCTTTTCCTTTTTTTTTTTTTTTCTGTATGTCATACTGCAGTTACCCCACCCCGACATCGTCGGCAAGCTCTTCGCATCTCCCGTACTCCCCCGACACGAGATCAACGTGCTTTTCGCTCCCGGCCATACGTCACGCTTTCCATACCCACTTTGAGCTCATCGGTTCATCCCTGTCTTGTAGCGATGTTTTTTAACCAGCACCTCGCTTGACCATTTGTCTGACAGTCACTCACGGACACCGCCGCTTCTAGGTCCTATCCAATCTTTCCGTCAGGCGTTGCTCTGTCTTTCCCTGTTAACTCGGTATCCTCCCCCCTTCCTTCCCCAACCTCTCATTCCTCCCATTGAATTCCAATCTCGTCTCCTGCCTGATCGTTCCTTCTGCCATGTTACGTTACCTCTCTCTGGGCACAAATTTTTGCTTATAGCTTCCTGACTGTTCAGCCTTTTTTTCTTGCGTCACGGAGTTGTTTACTCTTTTCTGGGCGCCCATGCTCGATAATTATCTTTTCGACTTGCAACGTTTGCCTGTACCCCCCGCGATCTTCGCAACTTCGCCACGTTCTCCCTCGACGGTGGCCCACCCCGTCACCCCCCTTAATCTCCTTCTGGTCATTGTGTCTTCTTGCTTGTTCGTTGGTACCTTCCCCCCGTGATGCTCCTTGCCCTTTTCCCTAGTTTTTTCTTTTACCGATCTTTCCCCGCCTGTTCCGCCCCTTTGTATTCCCCCACGCTCGCCTTGTTCTCTTTTAACCCACCACTCTTCTGGTCTCGATGGCTTGTCTTATATGGTCATAGTGATCTGAATTGCGTGTCACGTGCCCAGCTCCCTATCCCGCCCTTTCACGCTTACCAGCACTAAAAGGTTCCTGCGGTTTTCATTTTGTTCCAACCTTCTTCTGATCCGCCGTTACGCTAGTCAACGACCCTTTGTCTACTTTTTCTACTGCTCGCCTTTTTTTTCGATTGACCTGTCTTGCTCCCGTTTTTAAGGGAACTGGCGTCTCCTTGCAAGTCCATTATTTGGCCTCAATCGATCTCTCGTCTTCCCACCTTTTTTTCCCCTTTCGACTTTCCTTGCCGTGAGTTATGCCACCTCTTCCTCCGGGTATCTCGGGGCACATTTAACGCGCACTTTTTTTTTCTTCCATCTTTTTTGGTCCTGCTTTCGAGATTCTATCCGTTTTAGACTTACTTCTCCGATCAAATGACCCGATTTTCCTCGGAGGTCCCCACACTGAGCTTCCTTTAAATCTTTTTTCTGTGCCTAGCCTCCGTGCGTCCTAGTTAGCCCCTGTTGTTCCCCTCTTTTTTGCTTGCTTCAATGGTGTGCACACGTTGTGTTTTGGTGGTTAGTGTGTCTTCGCCTTGCCGAGTCTTTCATGTCCCGGTATCACCTGCTCCTTTTCCCTTCACCTTGCCCGATTCTGCTGTCATTCCCTGCCTCCTCTATCATTTTCTGGTCTGTTGTCTTTCCCTGGGAAGGCAACCCATACGTACCTTTTATGTTTTGTTCCCGTTTGAACTTTTTCGTTCTCCATCGCTTTACCGCTGAACTTCACCCTTTCATTCTTCTTTCTCCCATGATGAGTCAGGTATCTCCGTCCTGTAGGTCGGTTGTTCCTAGCAGGACGTCTTACACAGTTGTTGGTAGTACGCAGGGCTGTTTTTTCAATTCGCTGGGCTTCTTTTTGTTGACTTCTGGGGCTTCCATGCCCCCCATTGCCCCTTTGTTCCTCCCCCCTGT
>Ga0179593_1508543_pt1 | contig 13493 bp, 9 predicted proteins | sample CZODoug2_1_08_16_FD_185931 | JGI IMG/M metagenome (GOLD analysis project Ga0179593, IMG submission 185931) | Vadose zone soil fungal communities from Angelo Coast Range Reserve, California, USA - CZODoug2_1_08_16fungal (PacBio error correction) | ecosystem: Environmental > Terrestrial > Soil >... | reverse complement strand
CGATTTCCTCTTGCTGCCCTGGTTGCCAGTCATCGACGACTCCCTTCTTTGCTCGCTCGAAATTCGTGTGCGAACATGTCTTCCTTTGTCTTTGAATAGTGGTGCCTCCTTTCCCATGATTTTGTTTTGTTTCGAACTGGGTATCTGTTAAGCGTCATTGGTCTTCGCATTTTCGACGCTGTTCGCGGCTTGGTTTAGACCGGTCATGTCCCCACCCTCTAGGCCGCTGATTCTGACTCACGCGGAAGTGTTGGGTCGAATTCACGGTTTAACCTCTTGCAAACCTACACGTTGTCCTCTACGACCCTTTCCAGCTCTAATCAATCATTCTACGTTTGCTTTCGTCGTACTATAATTTTCTCTTTTCTTTTGTGTTCTGTTCTGTGTTCTTTTAGCGCACTGGTTTTAAAAAGCAGACAACCCCCTATCGCCTCGAGCTTCTCCCCCAATCTTTCTTTTTCCGGTTGTCTTGGTGCTCCTTATTTTGGCAATTGCCATCACAGGTTTCTCCAAGAATGCAGCGCCTCTGCGTCCCCCGGTAGCCTGATGGTGGCAACTACTCCCTTTCTCTATTTTCTTATGCGTGGGCGTGATCTATTGACCCATTGGAATAGCGTTTCCCCTTCCGTCCGCTGATGTTTTCGTTGGTCTTTGTCTTTACGCTGGACCCCCCTTTTGTCATGCCTTTGGTCTCGGCCAGCGGGCCTGTCATCCCCCTGCCAAGTTTTCTAATGACTGCAGCGGCGCATTTTGATCCCTTTTCTTGCACCCCGACCCAAGGCGTGCGTACGGATTAGGCACATCGTGGTGCATTCCTTGGGCTTTCCCTATCACCGACCAACCGGTGGCTGCTCTTTGATTTCGAACCCATAACCCCGGTGAAGCGCGACAGCCCCCTATTTCTGTAATTTTGTGTAAGTTTTCTAGATTCTCCATCTACTTCATACTGCCTTTTTTCTCAGCGATTATTATGCCCGTCTTACCTCCACGGGTTGAATCGGTGCTCTCATTTTTCCTCGGCGAGTTGGATAGTCCCCTCGTTTTAGGTGTTGAACCCGCTGTATCGGCCACCGCTTTTTCGACTCCCCCGGGTCGCAAGTTCCCCTTCGGAGGATGTGGTTGGGTGACCCTCCCCTGTGTAACTTCTTGTTCACTGCAAAGACAGGTCCTGCCCTTCCTTTATGCGAATCTTTTCGGCAATTGAATTGTGCATTCCTCCTTTTTGTAGGTCACCTTCTGAAACCTGCACGTTTCCGATCTCTGTTCACGTGTTGAGAACTTCCCGTTACCCACCCTGCTGCCAGGAAGAATTGTCGTCCCAACAATCCCGAGAAGATTTCCCCAAATGCCATTTAATTAATTCCCGGTTTGGGTTTATGTGTGACCCTGCGGGAACCCCCCCGCTGGGGCGTCTTTGTGGAATGCCTTCCGTTTCCTGTTCTTTTACATTTGCAATTCAGACGACCAGGTAGACAAACGCCTCCCCCTTCCCCTTTTTCGGTGAAGGAAATGTGCCGACTCCTCCAAAAGGATCATCCTCCCCCCTTACTGCAGGGTTTTCGAAGTGTCCTTTCTCTAAACAGCGGTCTTGTATGCCAGTTCGAGACCACCGCGGGGGTCGACCAATCGCCCTGTCAACTTTTTCTTGCTCTTTCTTGCACCAGCCTTTCTTCAGTCCAATTTCCCGTTGCCTCTATCCTCAAGTCAGACTACCGTTCACGCCTTTTCGATTCCCGTCTCCGGGCGTGAACCCTCTATACCCCCCTCAGCAGATGTTCTTCCTCTTTGTCGGGTTTCTTTTCCCCTCCACGCCTCCCGTGCCAGGTTGGCAAAACTTGGTTCCCGCCTTACGGTGAGCTAATTGGTACTTTGAGACGTTGGACGCTTTAAATCACGTGATTGACTCCGGCGACCCGTTCCTTTTATTGAGTTAACTCCCCCAGCCCCCCGCCTTTTTCCCACACGAGACGCTGCCAGTTTCCACTTTTTATTGCGGCCGAGTCAGCCGCATTCTTGATTCAAGACATCGCATCCACGCGTCGTGAATGCCCTGTGATTTCGTGGGTCCTTTCGCATTGGCGCCTGCGGATTACCCGGCTTGACTTCTGTCGATGGAGGTGCCGCATCTTGTTTCCCCCCCCTTCTGACTTTCACGGGGTGTAACGCTCCTCCGTCCCCACCCCCCGTTAATCACCCGGATCTCTTTTCCTCCCCCCTCCCGTTTGAGAGCTCTGGGTGACGTGACCATGAGCTTTCTTCTCTCCCCCCCGGCGGTCTTGAAATCAGCGTGCTGGGGCTGCAAGTGGCCTTTCCAATTACTATTCCTTTGCAGTTGGTAACTCGCGCGCGGTCCCCTGCGGACTGCACCTCCGTCCAGAGATGAGAAAAGCATCACCCCTTTTCGTTCGTGGGAGGGAATCTTCCTTGCAATAGATTTGGCTTTTGACCTCTCGCCCCACGTTCTCTTGCAAGGAGGCCTCCAGAATTTTGTCCATTCATCATAGAATGAGGTTTTTTTTTTGGATGATGGTCGACAACTCCCCCGCGTTTAATACATTTCTCCTCCCCCCGGCCCCTTTGTTTTTTCCAGACGGAACCGTTTTTCTAAGTACCTACTCTTGGCAAGGCACTTCTTTTTCTTCTGTTTTTCCCCATGTCTTTACGAGCCTCCGGTCCCTTTTCCTTCCCCCGTTTGTCCCTCTTTCCCTTGAGATCGTCGCGCACTGCTGGTCTTGAGTATTTTTTCCCCGAACGTCGTTGTGCTTCCCCCGACCTTGCCAGATCGTAGCCGCACCCTTGCCCATTGTTTCAAGACAAGACCGTTTCCCTGTTTTTCCCTTCTACAAGCTCCCCTTCAGCAAGCCTTTTGCTGTCGCCTTTCCCACTCGGACTGGGGAGTCATCATCCAAGCGGATGTCCTTGCCGTTCCCTCGACCTTTCCCCCATCAATTTGCTGCAGGAGTGTGTCGCCGGGACCCCTCCATCACCTATTCATGTCCCCCTAAGCCTCTCAAACGGGAGGCCCCCCTTTTTCGCCCCCTTTTTGCATTGAGCCTCGCCCGCGCCGAAAATCCAAATAACCTTTTCGTTTGGTAGCGCTGCTCGTTTGATGGCGCCCTTTCGTCCTGCGCAGCCCTTATGTTTTCCCGGGAAGGTTTCCAAACTTGTCCGCGATCTTAAAGTCCCCCCTGTTCTTCCGTACTTGTCGTCCCTCAATCACGGTGCCGGGCCTCTCGACTTCCACTTTCCTTACCTACACTGAGCGTTTTTCCTGACCCCTTTACAAGCGATTCCCTTACAGCCTTTTATTGCTCCGACCCTCCGCGGTGGCCTTTGCGATAAAGTTTTTTCTCTTCCTTTCTCGCGACCCCCTCGCCGAGGAAACGACTTTCCCTTCCGATTTTCAACGTGGAAGAGTAACCCCGGCCTTTTCTCTTTCTTTCTCCTCTCCGAAGTAGCTTTTTTCTGAGGCGAATGGCTCATCCAATGTTTTTTTTCATCATTGTTGTGTGAACGAGTCGCGCCCCTTTTTTGATGGTCTTTCGGTACCTCACATGACCTTGTGGATTCGGTGATCTGAGAACAGATGCCTTTTTCCCTTGAATTACAGCTTCCTTCCGAAGGAGTGGGGCCCCCCAATCCTTGGACCCTACTGCAGCTCTGCCCTCCCCTTCTTTCAGAAATTCCTTGCTTCCAGGTTTCGGGCCCCCCTCCCGTTCTATTTTTAACTGGGTCTCACCAGTCCTCCACAAACCCCAAGACCAGACGACCCCCTTTCTCTATCTGGCGCATATGAGCTCCCTTGCGGCGACTACCTCCCCCTTCCATCCCCTAACTCGTTGCAGATATTTTCTCTCCTAGGCCCGATTCGTTTGCCCTCCTCCCTTGCGCTGAGGCGCTATTTGGCTCCTTTCTTCTCACCCTACTTTTCCGCCAACAAGCCTCTCCTCCCGCCCGTTTTAGTGACTAAAATCGACATCTTCCGCTTGTGAGATTTCTAGGAACCTTCGTGCGTGCTTGACCTTTCACCTGAACCCCCCCCCTCTGAACTGTTTTCGCATCCCCAGATCAAATCTTTTTCTTGTCTGTAACCTTCTCCAGTTTATCCAGCCCGGCCTTCAATATGCACGTGTGTTTGGTTGCCCCCGAGCGGTGATACTACCTGACAAGTATATGGAATAGCCCACCGCTTTGGCTCCGTTTTCTCATCCTTCGGCTCGAGCGTTCGTCCCACCACACCCTCTCCCTTTCGCGGCCCCATACTCGCAGAAAGTGTAGATCGAGCTTCCTTCCTCGAAGTACCTTAGACAGATGGAGCCCCGAACTTTTCGCAAAGACCCCCCCACTCTTCCATCCGCAACGATTTCTACAATCCCCCCATGCATCTCGCACCTACCCTTTTTATGATGACTGGATCCGGCATTTTTCGCCTATCTATATTTCATACTTCCGTTGATCTTGATCTCCCCCTCCCCTCCGCGCCTTAATACCCATCCTCTCCCGTCTTTGAGCGTATATTCCCACATTTTTAGTGTTGCGAACATTTTCGCCTTGGCGATGGCCTATCTGGCGTTGTCCGAATATTCGGTTGGTGTTTCCTCTTTCTAAGGCTTTTTTTTTAACTTTGGTCACTTTGCCCGGCTAGGGGAGAGCCTAGTCGCCTCTTCGATTATGCGTCGAGACCCTTAGACGGTGTTTCTCTCTACCCCCTTCTAGGTCCGACGATTCCATGTTCCTTCCTCAGGATATGGGAATTAAGGTCCTTCAGTTTTATCCCCCACGCAGGCACCCCCCCGGTTCCCTTGGAACCTCGGTCGAAGCTGAAGAAGTCGTCTTTTTCCTTCCTGATCATCGTAGGATCTCTTACGCTTTCTTGGGGGATGTCAGGTGAGTGCTTCCTGTCCCCTCCGCTCGAGCTGCGCATTCCCCCTTTCTTACCCCGATTTTCGTTCGATCAAGGCGGATTGTCCCAATTTTTTTCCCCTTCTTTAAAGATGTCGTACGCGCCCCCTTATCCGGCCTTCTTCCGGCTGATATCTTCATATTGGCGGTTATGCGGGCGGTATTCCCGCCTTCTCTCGCCTCTGCACCCCCCCTCCTCTCAGTAGCTTTTCTTGTTCCTGTTAGCAGCAATGAGGACTCTCATCGTTTCTATCGCCGGGCCCTGTCATCCTTTTTTTACCCTTTTTTGAAGCCCTTGCAGGATAAGTGCCTGTTTTCACAAACCCGTTCATTACAGTAGGTTCTGCGGGGTGCTGGGCTTTTCCCCATTTGCTAGAATCACCGACATCCATCCGTGGCGGCTCTGGAATGTCCTTCCCCCGGTTCTTTCTTCTGTCAAGACGTTCCCCCCCCCCACTTTATGCTAATTGAGGGGCTCTCCTAGCTGTGGATAGGAAGCTATAGCGACTACGTGCCCTGTGATATGCCCTTCCTTTTTCCTTTTGTGTTTGTTTCCTTAAGTTTCAGTTCCGTCTTTCATATTTCTTAGTTGAGAGTCCTCCTGATCCCTCTCGAGTGAACCCTCGATGTCCCGGCAACCGCTCGAGGTAGCGTTCGACATTCGTCTTATCCGGTGAATCGTAGTACTACCCGAGAGCATTTCTTCCATCTTTCCCCCCCTGATGTAGTTCTCAGCATTGGCAGCCCGTTCCCTTTAGTCCGAACGGCAGGTACAAGCTCACCTCCCCTTCGCTTGACTTCCGATCGCGGCACATTTTCCCATCCCCTTTTTCTCAAAGATGCAGTTCCGCCTTGGTCTACCCTCATTACACTTCCCCTTAACTCGAGAAGGGTCCCAACTGTCACTCTTATTCCTTTCTTGGGTGATTGGGTGCTGGTCTTCATGCTTTCTCGCTCTTGGCGGAGACCCTTCCCCCCTCTTTTCCTTCTTCTCCCCATTTTGAGCTAGATGCGGAACCTTACATCCGTCGAGGCAACCCTCATTACCCCCCCCAATGCCTGCAGCAATTGATGATCGCTTTAACTGGGACAGCCGCTGGTCCATCCCGTCTCTGTCCCCCCCCCCCCTCCTTCATTCGGTTTGCCTTCGGTGTATTTCTTCTATCAGGGGCAGGTTCTCTTAAGGGCTTTGCCCAAAGCGGAGCACGATCTTCCCTGGAATATTGAGTTTCCCCGGTGTTCTCCTTCTTGCCAACCACACATGACCATTGAGCGATTGTGACCCCCCCTCTCCCCTAAATTTTTCAGCGCCAGGCTCACGACCATTTGACCCCCCCCCACCCCCCTGGCGCGGAAAGAAATGGGGAAACCCCCGCCAAGGGTCATGGTGGCGCGCCAACGGTCTCTAACACTACGACCCCTTTCGTTTTCCCTGCGCCCGGACCCCCACCCATTCTGTTGTCCCCTTGGGAAGGAGAGAAGGATGTGCCAAACCCCGCTCGTTTTTCGACCTCACCTCGAGTCACCGCATTATTCATGTAGCTCTCCCCTTGCACCAAGTACTGTCCCCTCGCCGCCATGAACACTCACCGGTGAGTTTCCCCCTGTAGTCCTGAAAGTGATTCCCATTTCCCCCGCGTAGGGAAAGATGCTCTTTCCTCCCTTACGGCAGAATTTTGACGCGCTCCGCCTACATTTTCCCCCGAATGGCCATTAGTTGAGGAGTTTTTCCCCTATAGAAATTCCACCTTTGGCCAAGCCACAGACAGCTGCCTTTCACGACTATCGTTCTTGGTAAAAAAGGGAGTTTTTTAAGTCACCCGCATTTTTTCCTCCTTTTTTCGTTTTCGAGTATCGTTTGCCAACTCCTTTCTAAGTCCTTATGTCTCATAGGAGGTGTGAATGCTGGGCTGGCCAAATGTCAGCCGATCGCGAAAGACTCACAGACTACCTTCTGGTCCTGGAAACTCAAAGAGAGGGAAAGGCTTCGTCCCCTCAGATTTGAGCCCCGAAAATAAAATTAGCCCTACGTTGGAGGCCAGATGGTTCTTGGCATAATGGAGTCCCCTTTTCCTTCCCCAGCGGATTGCGCTGGCGTCAGGGCCTTTACCTCAGACGGGTGTCGCTGACAGAGGGATGGGCGTTCCGACCACCCCCCCATTGGTTGTAGAAGGAGTAAACTCATGATTCTCCCCCCATTTGATGGCAAAAGGAATCCCTTCCCTTACGCGAAAATCGCTTACACCCCGAGTGTGGTCTCCTGGAACATACCCGTAGTAGTGTGGGTGATAAGGCCCGCTGCGTGTCCTATGGGCTGCTTGTGGATATCGGTCCCAATGTGCGCCTTTTTCCTGCTCATTAGTTCTATTGCTTGATGAGTAGCCGTCCCCGGAGAATGTTTGACTCTCTTTCCAGCGCCTTCCTTTTTCCCGGGTCGTGAGACTGCAGATCGTCTCCTGCCCCGTCGGGGGATTAGACCTCATAAACCTTGTTAGCCGACGGACTAATCTTATTTTCCTTGAACTACCTCGACATGGGCGTGCTTCGCCGCCCGCGGCGTACTGCCTTTTCCCCCTCTGACCGTGCAGACCCCAAAGTCTTTTTTGGGTAATGGGCAGGCCTCGAATTACTACTAACTCATGATCCCACGTTGTCCCTTTTGTCGACCTCTCTAGAGGCGACTCTTTGCCACCCCACATGCCCCCCCCCTTTTTCGGAATGAATGCGTTGGTAAAGCTATCTGTCCTTTCTTTGAGGTCACCAGGGCGTATGGAAGCGAGTGTAGGTCATGTGTCTTCCAACCTGCCTTCACCTGTCCAAATATTTTTCCGTTACCTGCCGCGCCCTTAAATTTGGGCCGGCATGCCTAACTTCCCATCCTTTTCATCTGTACCGCACTGCGCGTTGTTTACGTTTTTTTTGCACCCCCCCCTTCAGACCACTTCCGATTCCCCGTTACATGCCAGTCGTTGAACTTTTTTTTTCCGCCCCTACCTCGCCGCATTTCCCAAGAGTCGCTTCCCTCGTGTTCACGACCGCGGATCGCGCTCCCACTAGCCCTTGTAGATGAAGATTTGCAACTGTTGTCTCAGAGTACCCCTCCTCTCTGAGGTTTGGCGACGCGAAGGCGTCTTTTCCCGCCCGAAAGTAATGTCGACTCCACAACGAGAACTTCAGTGTGTGGAACGCCTTGTCTCTTTTGCACCTTGTTTCTTTGAGTTCGGACTCGAGCCTACCCCCCCCTGTTTGTTGGCTTTCAGCACCGGTAGCTGCAGCCCCTTTGCACGTTTACGGTACGGACGAGCGTGGGTTTTTGCGCACTCGGAAACTTATCATTTTCCGCTCCCTTTTGTTTACTCAAACTTCCCCTGTACGATTAAGTTGCCTTCGGTGACGCTGATCCCCCAATTTCCTGCCTTTCCTTGTAGGGCACGATGCTGACCAGTCCCCCCCCACCAAAGACCAGTTTAGGCATCGTCATTTTTCAATAATCTCTTTTTCCTTATCGTGCTCTCATCGAACTCCCCGATGTCGATGTCGTCGTGCACTCCCGGCTACCCGGTGCGCGAGTAGCTCTTGCTCTGGCTCCTACTTCTCCCACACTCCGCCAATCCGAACAACTTCTTCTTTTCCCCCCCCCTGAGTCGTAACTCTCCACTTGTACCGGAAATAGCGGTTTTCTCCTGCTCCTTTGGCGCTGCTTTGAGCCTCAACATGCGCATTAACGGACCTGTCCCTCCTTCTTCCCGACCCCCCCTCTTTGATCCTTCCCATTCATCTCGCTCTTTTTTCCCCCGGCACGTCGCGGGCCGCTCGTGTTGACTGTCACTACCGGAACCTTTCTATGCTTCGAAACAAACATACGGCGTTCTTTCATTGATCATTTTTACTATTCCCGGGAGCCACACGCTAAAACACAGTATCATACGCCTTTAGACCCGTTTAGGACTGCGAGTTTATACCTTTTTTTCCAGGATCCTGATGGCAACGAAAGATTTCACCCTGACCCTGTTTTACCCAAATAGGCCAATCCCCAACAATGGGCGTAAGAGGCTTGTCCCTTTTACCATCTTTCACAGACGGTTAGTCCTACAGAAAGCGCAGTTGCGTTCGCAATTTTCCACCTCTTTTTTCTCCTCCCTATCGGTTTGCGAGACCTGAGACCCCTGCTCCCCCGTTTTGTTTTTGCATTCTCCACACTCCCCCGACCCCCGGTTATGTGAGCCCTCTTTTTTCCTTTTTTCTCACACTTCGACAAGTTGTGGCCTCCTGTTTTTTCCTTGTAAGCGTGAACTTTCAGTTAGGTGTTTGCGCCAGCTGTCGGGTCCCTGCGAATGATGCGACTCCCTCTCGCATTCTACGTTTATAGGCGCACGTGATGATTTCTAGTAGGTGTTTTTTTCGCGTGTGAGACCGACTCTTCCCCTCTCCTCCTATGAGAAGGATTTCCCGCGGAGTTTAATTACCCTTTCATGTTGTTACACCTCTTTCAGAAATCCCCGATCTCCACCAGAAGGCTCGAGATTTTTCCCAAAAACACCGCCCACGAGTTAGCTCTAAGCTCCGTCACCTTCCATTTTCTTATATGATTTTTCGTCCTGGGGTCGATACCCAGTTCATTCTGTTTTCTGGGTGCGTCCAAAAAGAACTTCATTTACCCCCCCCGATCTCGCCTTAGTCCAAACGAAAATGTAGATTTATGTCTATCTCCCCCATTGCGGCCTGGACGCCTCTTGTGGCACCTTTTTTGTCTCTCAAAATTGGTATCCAAGATGCGTTCTCCTTTCACCTGTTTTAGTCTTCTGGCTACGTATTTTTTTTAATCGGTTTAGGATGCGCTCCGTGCGGTATCGAAGTTCTATTTCGTCGCCGGCATGCCGATGCTCAGCAGATCGTCTTATTGGTGTGGATTTATTTGTTGATCTCCCTTCTTCGTCATAGTCCTCTTTCTCGTGCGTATCGCTTAATTTAAGTCCATTCCTTAAACTCTCCTCCTCTTAGCAGGCGCAGGATAAGGCCTTGCCCCATTGAACAAACAGCGTGCGTCGTTAGTCCACAAGAGGCAGTTCCTTCCCTTCGACATGGTTGTCTGATAACAGCCCCACCGCGTTTTCTTGATTGGCACCTAGTTTAGTAACTCCCCCCAACAGATGCCCGTCCCTGATGATTTTGATGAGCTATTCCCGATTTTTCTCATTCTCCTTAGTAGCGCATGCGCGCTATTGGTCTATGCTAAAGTGAACGTCCGTTCGTAACTTACTTCTCCGATCAAGCTCTTCTGCAACGCTGTAACAGACTCCTTCCCCCAAGCGGCGATTTCCGGCCTTTCGCCACTTTCCTCCTAGCTTATGCGTTTTGAATAGTAGGGTAACGGAATGGTTCCCTCCAGAAGTGCGCTTCATGTAATGAGGCCATTTTCTAGCTTCACGTTGATTTTCCAGGAATTTAACCTTCTTTCCTGTTGCCGTCTGCCCTTTTTTTAGCACCCCTCCAGTAAGCATTTATTTTCCCCTTCTGTGTCTCCCTCCCCAACAACCTTCCCCTTGCCAGCGAGCCCTTAAACTCCATGTGATTCCCCCTGTTTTTTTCCTCGGTCTCTTGAAGAATGCTCCATACGCTTCTTTTCCCTTTTTCCCTAAAAGATTTGGGCCCCCTCTTCAAGGTGGCTCCTTGAGTCTGAATAGTTTTTCTCCCCAGTTTTTGAATTCTTCACGTGCAGCAATTGTCTTGTCTCGGTTCTCGATGGTCTTTTCTGCGAAAACCAGGTCTATCATAGTTTACCTAATGTTCTGAAGTTGTGTAGTTTTATACCCGTGGGGCCTTTCTTTTTTTTTCTTTCCCTAAGGGCTCTGGCCCCCGGCGTTTGGCCTGCGACTGATCTGAACACTTTTTTTTTGTCAAAGTATTTTCCGCTCTTCCCTCCAAGGACTCTTTCCAGACAATGTCTCCCCTGCTATCCCCCCTCCCAGCTAATCCCCTTAGCCGATTCACACTGCGCGTCACTCACATGGGACGCTTATTCCCCCCCCTTCCTTGGTCCCTTTTAAAGAAGTCGGTCATGAACCCACCGTTTCGGTTCCATTCTCTTCCACAGGTTGCCGACGGGTCATTTTGGTGACTTGACCCGTTCCTCCTCTTTCCTTGCGACCCTCGAGGTACTACGGCGCCATTCTGAGGAACTTTCCCAGACGATGTCAGCGAACGTTTTTCCTCACCCTGTTATGGACGCAGAGTCCACTCGTTATGTGCAGTAACGGTCCTCCCTCTTTTTCACTCTTTGATTTCGTGCTTCTCTTTTTTTCCGAGGTCGGCCGCCTTGTCCTTCGCTCAGCTCCAAGAAGGAATGCTTTCTGAGGTCTGTTCCACCTTGCCAAGCAGGTCCCTTTACTTCACGGACTCCTCTATTTTTTTTTTTCCCCCTCCTTTGTCCAAGTCAACTGATCCTCTTTCTTTCTCCTTGTTTTAAGAGAGATCAGGGTATTTTGTTGAGGCCCTAAGAAAAGAAGAGAAGGGTTTAAAGTTTGCTGGAACCCTTTCCCCCTCCTCTTATGCGGAACGCCATTAGACTCAGGAAATCCTAGTTCTTCTCCCCTTTCCAGGAGGACCAACAGCGTCCAGAGATTAGACCTACTCAAATCGGTGCACTACGTGCGGGGGAGGCCGCCCCCTTGACTTCCGGACCTCAAAACCGAACACACCTCCTATTTTTCTGTCTTGACCAAGTTTTCTTGGCTCTTGGGGTCCCCCCTTTCCTCATCTGGACCCTGAGCCGTGTCTCCGGGAGTCCTCGAGTGGGTTCTTGGGATTTCCCCCCGTCAGTAATTATCTTTTTCCAGACGTCCCCCCCTTTTGTCAGATCCCCTTTAACCCTAAAAGTCCCACCCTCTTTTTTGGTCTAGAACGCGTTGGTGAAATACTTGCGGAATCCCCGGTCCCAATGTTTCGAAGGCTAGAGTAGTGAAGATTTGAGTGAACTTTTCCGCCCGAGCCCCCCTTTTCTGCCGAAGTTATTGGCCGAAGCGCCTTGGTGCCCTTCTAATTGGTGCAGCTTTGCGCCCTTCCTAAGAGTTTCCCACGACCGGCCCCTTTTTTTTATCCGAAGAAAAGTCCAGAAGGGGTCTCGAAAGGACCGAATTCTTTGGCGGCATCTGTCCGATTGTCCTTTTTTCCTGCCAGCCAGCTGAAGGGTGTTCCTCCTGGCAGACTAGACTTAATGAATATCATCCTTCCCCCTTTGTTAATCTCCAAAGCGTTTAGTCTTTTTTATCTTCTTTCCCTTTTTTTTACGAGAAACTCTAACCCTCACCCAACGGATCATGTAACATGTCGTTATGTGATATTTTCCCTGGGTTTTATTCGGTATACTTCTTCGGCTGTTTTTTTTGCAGGTGCGGAAGGTGTCAAAAATCCGCTCCTTCATTTTTTCCCAGTTCTGTTATTCTTTCTTTATGCAGACCATTCCACCCGTTTCCGTTCCTCTACCCCAGAATAAAGGTCTGGACCCGCCACTCAGTTTTCGGTACTGAACCACTGCCTTTACACGAGTCATCTAACATGCAGATAGGCGCTGAGACCTTGTGGCCAGAGCTCTCCCGTTTGTTCAACCTTGATCCAAGCGTACCCACCCATCCGAGGATATCGGAAACTGCCGTATGAAGTGTCGAAGAGTCCAACGGCATATCTAGCATCTCAGAGACGGCAGGTCTGCATCTACCTAGAGAATTTTTTTTCACGCGACCAAATGCTCCACTTTTCTCCTCATTGTAGCATTTCCAATTGTGTTCGGCTTTCTCCTCGAAATTCGTCCCTGCATGTTCTTCTTCTGAGACCCATTTTGCATGTCCAATCCTTTAGTCCATGCCCCGCGTCGTGGGGTCTGTCCGAATCCCCCCTTTCCTTCCCAGATTTTCCCCTGAAGCTTTCCACGGATTCTACCTCTGAGCACCCTCATTTAGCCTTTGGATTTCCAAATTCACCCCCCACGACCAGTACGACCCTTAGCACGCTCTTCTCATCTTTCCTCTACGCTTCTCACTCGGCTTCTTACGGCAGCCGACATCCCCATATCCGCTTCTCTCGGAACCCAGCCGTTACTTTCTCGAACTCCCTTCCTTACTCGGTTAAACCCCCCCCCAAGCCCTCTCTCCCGAGTTCACTTGTGCGTTCAACCGACATTCGTGGACGATGTCTCATGCCTGATGTTGAGAATGCATCATCAGCCTAGAAAGGTCCTCCTCCCAAGTGACGTCCCCTCCTCTCTTACCGTAGTTCCCTTTTTAGAGAGTACGGCGTCCGGCCTTATGGGTTGACGAGCTTTTTTACTGACGCCCTCAAGGTATATGTCCTGACCAAACCTGCTTCTCATATTTCTTCGCCCTCTAAGGTGGTTCTCAATTGCTTTCAAAAACAAAGTATCTCCTTTTTTCCGCGACTGCCTCTCCGGCGATTTACACCCGGTCCGGATCCCCGCGGAGCAAAACCGACCTCAACGGCTGGACGCACCCCTATAGAAACCTCCAACTTGCGAAGGTCGAGCCCCTTAACTCGCTGCCCTTTGGATAGTTGATGCCTCAAGTCGTTGAGGTTCTCCC
>Ga0179593_1282603_pt1 | contig 13493 bp, 9 predicted proteins | sample CZODoug2_1_08_16_FD_185931 | JGI IMG/M metagenome (GOLD analysis project Ga0179593, IMG submission 185931) | Vadose zone soil fungal communities from Angelo Coast Range Reserve, California, USA - CZODoug2_1_08_16fungal (PacBio error correction) | ecosystem: Environmental > Terrestrial > Soil >... | reverse complement strand
CTTTCGGTTCGTCTTTCTGTGCGGCCCCCTTCCCTCTTTTCGTCCCCAAAAGGTTTCTCTTTAAACTTAGATCCTGATTTAAGGTATCAGCAGCTCGAGAACTTCCGGTTTTTGATCACCCGATAAAGCCCACTTCCCGTGCTCAGCTTCTTTTTACCACCCCCAAGACCCCCTAGCCCACCGGATCCGATAAGTGCCTATAAACCCTTCCCTTTGAAGAGCGGCCGGGTTGCGGTCCCCAATGTGTCCCCTTCTACTATACCGCCCACGCCGTTATCTTTCGTTTTTATCCCAATCAGACCTTCTTTGGACTCTGGAGGCGATCCTTCGACTAGTGACCCTTGTAAGGTGGTGATAGTCGCCTGTCTTTTTCGTATTACTTTTGCTCCGATTGCCGTCCTTCTAGTGGCAAGATTTCGCCGCGCCTCCCCCGCTCACCGTTATATCATCCCCCGACCGTCGCACTTCACCCACGAACAATGATCGACGCACGGTCTCTTTCTTGACTTCAGATTTTCTATATCTCCCCCTGCTGCTCGGCCCTCTACATAAGGACCCACTTTACTGAGTTTCACCGCCTGACTTAGCTCACGGGCGTCCGCCGACCTGCGCAAAGAGACGAGGTGCTCCCCCATAGGATCTGTCCCCCGTCGTCCCGTGCCTCACTGGTAAACCTACTCAATCCGGAATGCGCTTGCCTCCCTAATTGAAAGTTTCCAACAGCGTCTTCACGGTTCCTCAAGTACCCCGCCGACCTCTAGCCGGCCCCCTTTACCTCCTCTGCGTAGTTTTTGTGACGAACTACTTTCGTCCCCACGATCGTCCGGTTTTCCCAGTTTCTTCGATAGGCAAGGCCCTTTTTTGAGAATAGTCGTTGTGCGACTCGATTACGTCTGAGGACGTTCCGCCGCATGCCTCTAATATTGGACGGTAGAAGCCGTCCCCCCTTCCGAGCTCACTCCCCTACCTCGCCCTCGTTAGCTCCCCAACTTCCCCTTCTTACTGGTGGTGGACCTATCCAGAGGCGAAAATCAAACGGGCGCTTGGCCATCATTCCATTGCACCGCGTTTCAAGCGGTTTTTCGAAGGCGCTCGATCTCCACACCCAACCACTTATTCAGTCGTTGCTCGAATCAACCACTGATCTTTCCGTGGATGCGGCGGTCCGTAGACTGACCCGTTACGGATTAGACCACCCTAACCCCCCCAAAAATGGTCCCTTCATTCTTTTTTTTTCTCGACCTGGGGCTGCTTGCCAAAGATCGAGGCTACCACCCTCTTTACACGCGACTTGGTCCCCGGCGGGCGCCCCCCCATCCGCAGAGCTGGCGTACCATTGATCCGGTTGTTGCGTCATAGCGCTCAGGAATCTCGGCCTTTTTCAGTTCTCTTTATGTGTTCGGGGCTTTTATTAGCCGCAAGGTCCTCTTATGTGATCAAGCCGCAGATCTCGAGCGGGTCCCGAACCTCAATTAGGCGCCGGTCTACACTTCATCTGATTTGCTTATCTGAAGAGAGGCGGTTGGACGGTTCTTTCGCGCTCATGGCTTCGCTTTACGAACGGTTTTTTAAGTCCTCGAGGTTTGCCTCAAGGTCACCCGCAGCTACGTCATGGTGTCCTGAGTCATTGTGATGGAATTGACCTGCCTGCAGACCTAGCCGTCTTTACCCTTCACAATTTCCCTTCTTTTCGCTATTGCTGACGTTGTATCAGGATGGGCGGACCCAACCAGTGCTTCCGAACCCGCCCCGACCAAAAAAAACTTTTTTTCTCTGCGAGAGAGTCTTTTCCTATAAAGCGACTCCAGCGTCCTTCACCGTACCATCCTTCCTATTGCTTGAGCAGGCATTATCGGCCGTAATTTCAGACTATTTTAATTCCGATTTCGCCTGCTTGCTCGTCAGGTAGTTCCCCGGTCGTTGGCCATTCGGGCGTTGCCCTTCCCCCTTTGAACCTTGCAGGCATGTCTGGGAGCCTATTCCGATCCCTCTTATCCCCTGATCGAAGGTTGATCGAAGCCTTAGAGCCGGAGCCGGAAATTATGCCTCGGTCCCCAGTAAGCTACGTTTTCCCTTTCCCCCCGGCCCCCATCGGTGCTGTAGTTCCGGGGTGGCGCTTTTATCTTATTCCGGGCCTTGAGGCGTGCTAAATAGAGTGACGGCACTGATCGACCAATCACGCCAAGACTTGGCGTTTGAAGTTCCCTTTTGAAGGCGACTGCGCGTGGAATAGACCGCCTCCCTTCTCTGGAAGGGCGTCGTTCCTCTCGGTTTTCACTTCGTGATTCGCGTGCCCCCCCTACGGCATTAACTTTAAAGTTCAACCCCCCATTCTTCAAAACCCCCCGTGATATCTTTGACCTGGGTGAGGGGATCTCTGGTTAGCGGACCCCTCCTCTCGATATTCCATTATCTCGTTTGAACATTTTTATTTTCCCCTTTTTCTATGTAAACCTGTTCTTTCTTAGCGCTAGGTCTTCCAACTCCCGCAGACCGCTTCATACTACTCTAACGCGATCTCGCGCGGTCATTTCAGATCCCCTCCATTTCAAGTGGCGACGGCGGGGTCAATATTTCGTTTCGTCGCTGGTTCGAAATGGCCCCCAATCCCTGCGGCGCCCATGGATCTGCCCGTAAAAAACCCTATCAAATTCTATCTCGCCAAAGCTCCCCACCAAAAATGCTCCCTAATTCTTCGTTGCCGGACTGTTGCTTTGATAAGTCTCATGGGCTGCGACGCCAATGTTTAGTGTCTTCGTCTTCTGACTCTAAGCCTTTCATTTGACACATCTAATCCGGGTGTCTGGTTCGCATCTAATAACCTCTTTTTTTTTTTTGAGAGATATTCCACCCCTTGATTTTAGATGTGAAATGCACATCCCCCCCCCTCGCTTGAGCGTCAGCCCCCCCCCCCTTTGCTTACCATGGCGCTTTTCATCCATTCCTTGTCCGCCTCTTTGTATGCCTTTTGGTGGCGAGTTAGCTGATTTTCCTCAATTCGGTTTTTTATCCATGTGGGAGCCGAGGTTCTTTGTCCATTTCCTACCCGCTAAAGCGGCGCCTCAGTACCTGCCCCTCCTTTGCCCGCCTTGCACTGCGTGGGACGACCGCGCGGGGCACTTTTTGGGATTCTTTTAATGGTAGGCGCCTCTTGCCGGATCAAAAGTCGTCGGCCGCCCTTTTTGCTTGAGAAGTCTAGCTGCCGGACCCCCCCAGGGTCAACGCGAGCCCGAGAGCTCTCTTGCGCTTGCCCGTCTGATTTAATCCCATAAAAAGAGGCAGTTCCCCCCGAGTCATCTAGCCTTTGTTGTAGTGTTATTGGTTCACTAAGTTATTGACACCAGGGACTACTTATGTGTGGGGAAATGAGTGACAGCGCGCGCGAAACACCCCTCTCTACGATTACCCCTCCCAAGGTCGGTTTAGATATCCGGAAAAGCGCCGTCGTAATGCCCCCCGAACTTCGGTGCCGCTTCGTTTGTTGGAATGACGTGCACCGTATGGATTCCGTCCTGATTCAATTTCTTCAGAACCGCCTGTACACCGTCCCGTGATTTTTCTCTCTGCTGTTTTGCTGACGGGTTTACCGACTATTCAGATGGTTCGTCCTTAGCCTCTTCAGATAATGATCTTGTGGAGACGAGTTCAGCGTGATATCCCCCTAACCCACGGCTCGCGGGCTTTAATTTCCGCCCGCTTATGCCTTGCCTTTTCAGTAGAGAGTCCCTCCGGAGCCCGTTGATGTAGCACGTGAATACCTCAGGCCGCTCCTCGCCTGATCGCCAGATCTGCCTGGGTGTACGAGATGACCCCGTGTGTTTGCGACTGCCCCGCGTCACCCGGTACGACTCTTCCGCCACTTGCGCGAGTTATTCCCTAGTAGCTTGTTGGTTCGCACATCGGTTTAGACTTCGGCCGCTATGGCCCATCTCTATATTGGCTTGCCCATTCAGCTCGTTGGACGGTGAGCTTCTTCGGTGCGTAAATCCATCACACACTAGAATTAGCGGTCTCCCCGCTTCTTGTGTTAACCTGTCCCCGCGAGCGGCATCAGCCCCACAGTCCAACCCGTTTCGGTCGAGCGCGAGAAGCCACAGTTCGATGCACAGAATGAACTACGCCGGCGATGTCTATTTCCAGTTTTGACAAGAGATTGACGTGGATCGACTGAATTACCTTCCATATAGATTTCTCCGCCGATATCTGCTGAATCGGGTCGGTTTAAATAGAGAAGTCCGGCCCGATGCAAGCCCCGTCACACGTTACCCTTCGTTCAGCGAACAGAATTTTTCTCCGGAATTTATCTAGGACTTACCAAAGCACCGCCTCAATCATCCGGTTGTAGCGAAGCTCTTCCCTTATTTCTGTCTAACGCCGGTGCATCCTTTTACGCCCTGTGAAGTGAATTTTTCTCGATCACACTTTTTTTAAATCCCGTTTGACCCATTCCCAGAAAGATACCTCCCTTTTTTGTGGTCTTTTTCGGTGCGCTCTCTACCCCTGCGTTCGGGCCGCCGCTGCCACGGTGCTGCATGCCAGTTTTGGCTCCGCAGAACTTGCATCCCATGTTGACCTGTGCGCACATCTATATCTGTACAACAAAGAAGGGTCGTCCAATTGTTGTTGTTACTCGTCGACTTCGTGTTACCCCGTCGAACTCTTTCCTTCCCCAACCACACACAGTACCGGCTTGCCGCGAACAGATTGTCGTTTTTACAGGAGCTTTGGAATAATTCGCCTTCCCCATCCTGAGAGATGCTGGATTCAGTGCGTACTCTTAGCCACGTCGACTTCCCCCGTTGCGCACAACTAGATTTTTACACCGGTTGAAAGATCTAATTCTTCCTTAGACTCATTAGTTGACTCCCGCACCAGAACTTCTCATCTTATGCAATTTCTCCGCCCAATAGCTTCCGTGCGGGAATTGCGTCGGTACCGAATTTCATGATGCTTTTTTTAAAGTTTTCCCTTTCGGCCTCTCCCCCGCTGGGGCATTTCTGGCCCACTTTATCAGACTTCGCTTCCTACTGGTGAGACATTGCGACTATTTTTATCTTCCCGATCGTGCGTTGGTCTAAGCCTTTATGTATTCGGCGGCTGCTTTACTGCGGTCCGCCCGCTGGTTTCTTCTCTCTCCGACGCCTTATAGTAAAAAGTTGCGTCTTAGAAGAGCCTGATCTTCTTTGTCCCTTTTTTGACGAGAAGCGACGGTGTTATCCCTCCTTTTTATCTTTCCATCGAGACACTTGCCATTCGCCGTTAACATATTTAAATCCTTCCTGATAGAAAATAATTTACCCCCACCGTCCACGTTTTTTTCCTAGTCTCGACGATCCTCGCATCTTGCTCAAGGCTTTATCCTGAGCACCCTGAGGCTCCCGATGAAGGGGTTGGCGGTAGTTTTAGTCATTTAGGAACCAGTTTTCCGCGGATCATTACGCTCTTGCCCAGCTCCGCTGGTTTTCCCTATCTTCACTGATCCCTTCTTTCGGTGTCGAGGTCCCTCTTGCTTTCCCAAGCGTTGCTAGCAGTGAGGCGATCGTTCTCATAAAGGCATTCGCGCTGCTTCCCTCTAGACCCTCGTTACCCTGCTTTCTCAGTTTCAAGCCTGGCCCACATACCACACGCTAGATTTCTTCCGGCACAGACAACCCCATCTTTTCCATATTTACTACTCCTCTTTTTTTTTGAGTGCTAGAGTTCGGTTCGGTCCTGCGGCTGCACCATCGCTTTGCCCATAAAAAGTTTTCACAATTCTGCCCGACCCTCTGACTTAAAGCAATGTCCGATGAGCCGGCCCCTGCGCTCGGCCGGTTTTCTGTCCCGTACGCCAAGTGTGAAGCTTCTGCTCACACAAAGCCACCGATTCCTTTCCAGCGACGATCTCTCCCCCCAAAAGCTGAGCATTTGTGCACGAGCGGTATGATATCTTGCAGGGGCCCAACCCTTTTCCTCAATGCTACGGACGACCTAAGCCCGTTGAGGATTCGTTGCGTTACATTAATCCCTCCTTGGCCTTGAGGCAGCTATCGCTACTACTTTGAGGTGGTTGATCTTTCCTACGGCGTTTGATCTTTTAGCAAAGCTTACGCCGCTTACTCCCGGATTTCAAGATGTCTGCCGCCCAGATCAACGTTTCACCAACGCATTCGGCAGCAACCTTACCCAAGATCGCTACGGACTCCTGACTTAAGGCCTTTGGAGTTGAATTTTTTCCTATATCGTCGCCGTGGGCTTATAGAATCCCCCGCCCCAGCTTGGCGAAAATGCCTTATGACACTGGCTGAATAGTCCGCCGATCGCTCTTAAGCGCTCGGGCTCAACATCGTGCGGGCTCCCCTTGGCCAACACATCAGTTCGTCTCATGCGAACGTAACCGCGGGAATTGCGCCTGCCTGAAATGCAAAACGTGCAAAGAAAAACTCTTCATGATTAGGCCGAACTCCCTGCCGACGTGCTATTTTGGATTAAAACAGTGCCTCCCCGTCCGGCAGTGATTCGTCTTGTTCTGACGAAGGTAACCCCCTCATGGTGTTTAGAAAGGTCGAGTTCTGGACATTCCCCCTTTGTGTTTCAAGCGCCCCCTCCGTGTGCCTGACTTTACTGTATAAGATTCAGTTTGTCTGCCCTCTCTTTAGGCGGTTTTCCCGTGTTACGGCTCACTTTTCGAATTTATTTCAGCTCCCCCCTTTCGCGCCCCCAAACCAGCCGCGTTTTTGGTTGGAAGATCATCTTTCCGAAGCACCCTTTCCTGCCGACGATGCTCCCCTTTGGCCCCTTTCCGCGTTCTCGGTTTCAATCCGATGATCGCCCCCCACAATTCCAATGATTCTGTCGGTTTCGACTGCCAAATGAGACGATGGCGTTGATGAGAGCCTTTTTCACTTTACTGATCTGCACCTACCACATCAAAAATCGGCATAGTTCCCTCCTTGCCTTGTGCTGGCTTCAAAATTGCTAGAGTAACCTAGTGTCACTCGAACCTTTCTTACCGGTTGAGAGAACCTATCCGCTCGCTGCTAGTCCCTTATTTCCTTTTTATTGTTCCGTCTCGATCAAGTCCCTTACTGTTACAAATATTTAGTCGTGTTATTGATTTCTCCTCTCGTAAGGACCGGCGCGATGTTAGTCCGCTATTCAAAGAGCCTCAGTCGCGACCATAGAATCCATTAGTCCCTCAGGTACATGCAATTTCTGTGATATTAGTCTCCCGTGCTTCGTGACCCTTTGTTCGCGCCGAGGCCTTGATTTCTCCATCTCCCCGGTCTTTGCCTCGGTTTATGATTACTGCGCGCGGTGCCTCCCGGCAACCCGCAGCTATCATAATGTTCGTCGGCTTTTTTTGGTTGATTGTAAACTTGATGATAGACGCGCGGCACGCCTCCCCCGCAAGGAATCTCCCCAAATGTTAGTTCGCCGATCTTTGTCTCCTCTTTTCCACGCTCGACCCGGATGGGTCCCGTCCCCCCCCCGCTGCTTAAGTACACCTCGACTGGACAAAAATCGGCGTGCCTTCGAACGTCAGGAGCTTGGCTTCCCATCCGAAAATTCGTGTCACACCTGGGCCAATCAGGGAAATTTGGTTAGAATTCTCTGGCGCTGTACTGTAAGGTGAGATCGATTCTTGAGCATACCTATTATCCCTTGCGCAGACAGTTCTTCCAGTCAGTCCTCCTAATGATTTTTTCCTTTCGAAACGGACTCGCCCTTTTTTTTTTTGTTTGCTTCCCTTGACCCTAAGGACTGATAGCAATTTTATCTGACTGACTCTTCTTTTTAGCGGCCATTTTCGCTGGTCCCCTAGCCATTCCTTCAAGGCCCATTCCCCGTTTTTCTTTGGTTCACGAGTTTTGATTGAGGACCCTTTCCCGCGACATCGGTTCCGTTCATTGACTCGCCAAGAATTTCCATTTCGGGACTTCAGGTGACTTCTATGCGGTTTCTTTTTGAATACTACAGACGCGGAGCTTGAAGCAGTCCTCTAGTAGAGAGAGGGTTGCCAATTTTTATTTTAGTGCTTGCCCACCCTACGAAGTCCCCTATTCTCCTATTCGTGACCCCACAAGTATCCCCCTAGAAGTTATCACGCGAAATGGGGTTAGGGGATTTTTTTGTTTTACCTGAAGCGAAAAGCTCGCTCTTCCATTCTCCTCGCTTAACGATGTGGAGTTTTTCTCTTGTCGTGCCCTTACCCAAGGCGCTCGGAGGTCTGTTCAAAGCGTCTCATCTGGCACTGGGATACTCCTATCCCGCCTCTTCCACATCTCGTTAAAGTCCCTAAAGCACGTACGGGCCTACTGACGGATTGACACTAAGTTCTCGAGAGCCGATGTTTTCCCCCTGTAGATGTGCCCCCCCCCATACCTTCCTGGCTCCCCTTGGTTCTGAGCGTCACCCACATACCCTCGTATCTCGGTAACGCCGTTTGCCACCCAAAAAATGCTAAGAACTTTCGGTACGGAATGCGGACTGCGGGTCTTCGACGCAAAGGGGTCTTTCTTTCCTATACGCCTGCTTTCTGTTGAAACCCCAATCTCCATCATTTTTCTGTCTCACTATCTTCCTAATTAATGTTTGGTGGTTTCTCTGAGATTCGACCCTCAACCCGTACTGGGTAGATGTGCCAATTTCCCGCAAGAGTATTCATACCTACCCCTTGGAGTTCCCTAAAGAGAGTTATCACGTCTCCCTTGCCTAATTAATTATTGCAATTTTTTTTGGTAGGCGTCGTTGAGCGATGTTTCTAAACCTTCTTTTTTTCCTTACTCCCTAGCCTCATTCCTGGACATTTTTTTTTGTCCGCAGAACGTGTCTTCGGTAGCGCTAATGGTTCAAGAAGGTTCCCTCGCCCTTCCCATGCTATGGCTTCCGAACTCAGTTGTTCCTCCCCCGGAGGTCCTTCTTAGTGTCCTGCCACATTGGCCTAATGACCACGCCCAGCAACGTCGCCCTCTTCTGCATTTTTTCTTGCAACGCGTTCCTTGCTTCCGCAACATGTGTTCCCACACGCCGAGGAATTCAATTTCGCGGGAGAGTTGCGAGGGCAATTGGTCTCAACAATATAACTCCCCGAGGCATTTCGTCGGAGACCTGTTTAGTTGAGGAATGGTGAACGAATCGTGCAAGAACCCACCTGTGTGACATCCTTAGGTTGGTCACTTTTCAGAAATGCGCTTCTGACCACACTAGATATAAGATCCTCCCTATAAGCTCTCTCCTGTCTCCCTGTCATATCATGCCAGCCCGCCGTCCGATTAAAAAGAACTTCCTGCCCCCCTTGCTTCGTTGTAGTGCTGGCCCCTTTGTAATGTCGCTTATCTTTTATCCCACATTCCTTTCAAGACAACTTCCGCCACATTCCGTCTGCCTCTCTTTCATTCAGCTGACGGGGTGATTCAGAAAATCTGGTCCCACATTTGCTAAGTCTTAGCATTCCTCGGTCGATCCGGTTGCCAGAGGTCCTGCTGCAATCTCCCCCCATGACCCCTTCTGCGACGTCGGTCGTTTATCACCGCCAGAGCCTGCCGTGCTCCTGGCGATGCGCCTTGCCTGAAATGTGATGCGCTGCAATCTCCAATCAGGCCTTGTTTCCGTAAAAGAATCTTCTACGTACACTTTTGTTTTTCCTGTTTTGGGTGTGTGTTTTTTTGGTGATGACGCTTGATTACTGGCTTCCTTAGAACCGGTTTTAGCGACCTTCCCAACAGTTTTACTGCTTGCTTTTGAGAGCATTTTCGGAATCCGTGCTAAGCGTCAGGCGAGCACGATATCCCCCCGAAGCATTTCTCTTCCCTTTTTTTGGTTTTTCCCCGGGATGTTCTGAGGCTGAGGCCGCCGAACGATTTACCCCCCCAATCTCGTCCCCGTCCCTTTGAGATCCTGCGTTGGAACTAGGTTTTTTGATCAGTTAAGCCTCGCACCAGCCCAACACCCGTTTTAGCTTAGCCGACGGCTTCCCTAGAGCCCCCCCCTCCTGCACTCCTCCCGTCCGCTGCCGCTCATGCACGAGATTGCCGTGGATCTTAAGGCATTCCAATGACCGATGGCGTTGACGATCGTGATCGAGTCTGGCTTCCCATTTCTCCGCCGGCGATCGCAGCCTAACGCCCACGATCCCTCGTTCCTCTCAAATTGGTCTTTTTTTTCACCCCCCATATCGCTGAAAAGCACCTGTTCCTTAGTGGTTGTTCCGTCCGCTTCACATGCTTTTTGCGTAAGCCCTTGCCAGCGTAGCTCTTTCCGCTTTCTTTCTCCCTTTTGATCAAGACCTTCCCATGGTCGATGACGTTTTGAACCTTTTGGATTGGTGTTAGTTTCTCTCCCTTTACCGCTTCGTCTTCCCGCAGTCAGAAACGGTTGACCGCATCGTCGCAGTTTTCCCGCCACGACAGGAAACCGTTGCGTGTTCGATCCTATCTCCTTTTGAAATCTTCACTTGCCAGGGTTGCACTTTGATGGCCTTCTTACTTGAGGTCATTTTCACCCCCACGTACACGTGTGCAGACTCTAACAAGTTTTTTTGGATAAAGCTAGAAGATAGCTTTGACTCCGTCTACGGTCCACGACCTTCGTCGCGATTCTGGTAGGAGTCTACCTCCTTCCCGTACATTCAGAACAAACATCTTTTTAATGCACCAAACGTCATTTCAGTTTGAGAGAATACCATTCTTTTTTACCAGATTCCTGGCCCGTCTTACGCACCATCGATAACTGCCTCATAGTAGGTCAACGGGGACAGCCCTGAGTATTTCCTGACTGGCTTGACGATTCATAAGCTTTTTCTTTTTCAGTTTTTTCTTTCTTGTATGCAATTTTCCTCCCTTTGATTTCTGCCATTTTCTGACCTGAGAGAACACTGGGCTCCACGCCTTTCGTATTCCGATGTTTCTCGTATACCGCGCCTATGTCTTTTAGTAGGCGTATTCTCTCCTGCGGTTGCCCCCTTTTTCTTGTTCTTTCGGCCGCATCTTCGTCTCCAGATAAAACAAGTACCCAGAACCTTCCTTTTACATCGTGTATCGGTTGTTTTGGTTTTTTAGCACTTTTTTTCCCTGGGGTCGGGACGGCGACAGCCCGTTTTTCTCGAATTTTTTAGGCGGCCTCGAAATAGGGCATCCTCGATTCCGCCTTCCATCGTTCGGGGGTGTGGTTTAATCTGCCTTACTTGCTCATTGAGAGGACAAACCCTTCCGTATAGCTCGCAGAGCGCCAGAGGAGCATGCTCTTGACCGCACCTACCTCCCTCTTGTCCTTGTGGTGTCGTATCCATTTACTTGAAAAGTTGCTTTCCTCCGTTTCCATGCCGATCTTCCATGACATTTGTTTGTGATAGTACCTTGAGATGACTGTTTCTATTGTTTATTTTGACCAGCCTGCAGCCCATTTTCTGTTAGTTCATAACTACCAACCGGCATTGCAGGCAGTCCCTATTTTTACCTACTTCTTCCTCTTCTGCATTTAAATAAGAAACCCCTTTATCCGAAAAATCCGGTGGCGATTCCCGAATTACAGAACGGAACATCCTTCGACATCCTTCTTTGTATTTCTGTGTTTTCTCTGAGAGCTCTTCTCGGGCTGCTTCGTACCCACATGATTGTTCTTCGAACAGGTGGTCCCGTCGTACCTGTCCGTCTTCTTCCGTAAATCCTCGCTCTACATCGCTGCCGTCCTGTTTTCTCCTCCTTTACACCTTTGAGAGCAGCGGTGGTACCATGCCCCCAAAAGACATCGCCAAGATAAGTTTCTCCCGTCTCTGCCCCACCAGCTTTCACAATGCCGATACTGCCTATTCTCAAATTTTGTCGGCGTTGAAAATGGTTCCCCCAATTTTTTCTCCTCCCCCAGAATCGAAGTCGTGATTCGTCGGGGCGATACTATCAGACCAGGCTTGCCTTGCTGGAGCGTATCTCTCCTCTTCACCGTGACGGTTTATTTCCGCGCCCCGGCTTTTTTTAGTCCCGGGAGCCCCGCTTTGCGATGATAGCGGATCCCGACTCCGCTTGCTTTGCTTTACTTGTATCAACACCGACATTAGTCGCCGCACCCCCCCAACCCAAGAGTCACGCTGTCTGAGGAACTTTTTTTTGATTCGCGCCTTTATACGTCTCGCTTTTCTCGCGCCGAAACGACAGCCTGTCTTCACCTTTTGCAGAGCCAAGGCGCCAAGACGAGAAATAGTTTTTCATCCCACGCGCTTATGCCCCCTGTTTCGGTTTTTTTCCCCTTCCCGGGAAAATCCCTCCAGTCGACCTCCTTTGCCGACCCATCCAGCGGAATTCTTTGGCCTGCCAACTCCCCAGTTTTGCAAGCCCAAGCCTTCAAATGATTTCGGTTTACGCCCTCCCACGTCCCCTCCGCGACTGAGGGGTCCCCGCTACGCCTTTTTCTTACGGACCTTCGTGGTGCTGTGTAGAAGGGGACCAAGATAGGTCACTTTTCCCGACCTCTTAGTTCGCTCCCTCAATGCCGGTGTTACGGGTAAAATCCTTGGTCTCCTCTAGCAGGCTATGCTTCTAGGCACGTCGAACAGCCGTCTAGAAGGGGTGGCCCGGAGCACTGCGTAAACTCGATCTCACTTTCCTTTCGACTCATCTGTTCGCGGTCCCAAGCGCAGGATTCCCTTTTTGGTTTTTGTGACCTTAATCGGTCGACGCATCCCACGTTGGTACGATCCATCACCTTTCTCACCTGGATGTTTTCACCGCCTTTCTGCTAATTTATTTTCTTGATTTTGATCGCAAAACCGTCCCCCGTTTTTTATTTCCTTTTGAAGCCCCAACTCCTCACTTGCGGCAGTGTCTTGATTCCTTTGAAGCGACGTTTCCGGATCTACCCTAAAACATTCCCACCACCGGGCGTTCATCGCTATTTCTTTTTCTGGGCTGGCGCCCCCCCCCGTTTCTCTTCTCTGAATTGAAAACCTTCGTCCCCCAATCTTCAAGGTTTGTCTTTTTTGCATACCCAACCGATCCTTGACCTCTTTGATTTGCTCGATTGATTATTACCGCTATTGATTTCCGGCCGCCCCCCGTATTAATTCTAGCGGCTTTCTAGTGAACCTCGTGATCTTGTTGGATTCTTATATTCTTCCCTTTAGGGTTTATCCCCTTTCCTTCAGACACTTCTTACGGAGTTCGACCACCGTTGAAGCAGTGCTTTTTTTCTCTGGCACTCTTTCGTCTTCTCTCAGACCAGGCGGCTTGCCTGTTTGGGCGTCCTTTCTTGCTGCTCTGAGCCTTCGAAAACGGTTTAATGTTTTGATTTATTTGTTTTTGGCCAAGTTACCCCGCCACCCTTGATTTCTCCCACTTCCTCTTGGCGGCCTGTTTTTTGATGTAAATATTGACGCCCGGCCTCAGCCGCGTCCTTAACCGAAATTCCAAGGCAACTTATTTTCGTCTTTGTCTTCTTGGCTCGCGGTTCTCCTCGACCTAGGGGCTTCCAAACCCAGATGATCTCCAACTCGAAGGAACCCACCTGCTGCTCGCCCCCGC
>Ga0179593_1263159_pt1 | contig 13493 bp, 12 predicted proteins | sample CZODoug2_1_08_16_FD_185931 | JGI IMG/M metagenome (GOLD analysis project Ga0179593, IMG submission 185931) | Vadose zone soil fungal communities from Angelo Coast Range Reserve, California, USA - CZODoug2_1_08_16fungal (PacBio error correction) | ecosystem: Environmental > Terrestrial > Soil >... | reverse complement strand
CGGGACCTCCTTGATTCGGTGTTCAAGACATTTTCCTTAGGTTATCTCTGCTCTGTCAGTTTTCTTAGTTGCTTGTAAAGCTCTAATTTTTTGATGCCTTGGCAGTGCCCCTGAGACCTTTGGGTGTCGTTTTTGTGCGCTGTGAACACCCCTAGACTGAAGCTTTCTTTCACGATGTTTTTGATTGTGGCCCAACTGCGGCGTGTCCCTCAGCGATGTCATCATCGTTACGCCTAATCCTACTGGCCTCCGAGCACAGCTTGGAGGAAGTCAACCTTCACCTGTCATCCCCCTGGTCCGGCTCATATGATGGATGTTTTTGACCCTCCGCTCCCCCAGCCCACCTGCCATACGCATCTTTCGCGAGATCATATTTGCATTCTTGCTTTGCCGCAGGTTAGTTTGCTCTCCCGTTTTTTCCCTTTGCGGACGGTGTCATTTCAATAGCATTTTAGGCTAGGATTGTGTACCAGCCCCACCCTCATTTTGTTGCTTTACGCCCGATGGTTTGACAGTTCGTAACCCTTGTAAGGCCGTGATCCTATGTTTTACGAACGGCTCCTGGATGAGTCCCCACGTCCCGCTTCCTGGCCAAGTCCGGCCCCAATGATAGCCAACCTCCTTCATGTTTTGCTCTGCCCCCCCGGTCATCATCTCTCCCCGCCCAGTTTGATCCCAAAAGGCGCTCTACAATTTTTCTCTTCTTTCCTCGAGCGGTGTGTGAGGTCGCGTTCCTGATGTTCCCATTCGTTTCTTATGAAGATTGGTCTGTGCAGTCTTTTGGTTTCAGAGTCCGTAGAATAGCCCACCCCACCCCCCGAAACTCCTTTTATCGTTTGCCGAAGGCTTGAACAGTTTTCCTTCTAGTTCCAGTTGGTCGTGCGCTGATTTTTCTCTGGTCGTATAAGTTGATTTTTTCATTTTACCTGTACATTCGCCTTCGCCTTATGCGTTTCCACCCACGCCGTCCGATGTCGTATCCCCCCTTTTGTGCCCTTGCGCTTTCTGATCCTTTCCGTAGCGCATGGCCCGGAATGACTCTGCAACATTCTGCGGCCTCATCGAGATCTTTTTTTTCTAGCGTCCCCCACGGGCCCGTCTTTGTTTTTTGTTTCCCGTTCCCTCCCGTTTCAGGCGGACCCCTGCCCTCCATTTCCTTTTCTTCGGCGTTTCCTTTCGCACGCCCACCTTCTGATCTCCCTTTCAGCCTCCTTGTGAGCTTGGGTTCCTTCGGCACATGCGCCCCTTTTCGACACCCTCGGGAGAGAGATGAACTTCAGAAGCTGTAGGAGACGTTCCCCTCTGAGTCAGAGACAGGTCGCCCCTTCTGCTGCTTCACTCGTCCTGGCGTCGATTCATTTCGAAATTGACTTCTTCGTTCTTTTCTTCCTCGACCAGCGGTGGGATTCGATCTCCCCTGATTTTGAGACTTCATTTCGCATTTGATAATTCCCTGACAGAGGAAGGCCTATGTAAATCGGCGGTTTACCTTCTTGGCTTCGCCCACTCCTGGAGCGGACCCCCCGGACCTTCTGGTCTCCCCTCACATTGTGCGACTGTCCCCCCGTTTCCGTGAGCGCTAACTTTCATTGACGTTTTTAGAGATGGATTGTCTTTCGGACAACCAAATTGCGTCCGTGAAAACTTGAAGGGTGATCATCAGTTCTTCCTTGTTCGGTTCAGCTCGCTTTGTTCGCGTGTCCGCTGTTCAGTTGGTGGCCTTGAACCGCACAACCAAAGCGACCGAATCAACCATTGGATCCGTGCCATCACGCCCCGGTTCAGAGGGCTATCCGAACTCCCCCACACGTTCGCTTGTTTTTCAGCCCTCTCACTTCCATGTTGCACTGGTTCTACTCCTCTTCTCCTCACTTTTGTTCTGCTTTTTTCGTATTTCAAACACCCCACTGACGTATTTTCTGCAGCCGGTGTTCTCGGTGTTTCGGCATTATTGCCCCCCCCTGTGACCTTGCTTTCATTGCACGCTCCCTTGTATTCGTTGCGATTGGCCCCAAGTTTCGGCGTCCGACGAAGGCGCCACACTCTTCTTCATTCTATTCAATGGCTTTCCTCCTTCCCGTGCACCCCCGTTTCCCTTTTCTGTTAGGTCCGACCAAGCCGCTCTATCGGGCCCTGCCCCGTTCAACTCACCGTTTCCCCTCACGGTCGTGCACAAATTGTGATTGCCCAGCCTTCCTTTTACGAGCATTCTTGCTAAGCGATGGGCTACCTTTGATAATTAGTCCTTTCCTCAGGGCCAATTATCGCGTTCTTGGATGCAGTCTCCCCCCCCACTTTCCCTCCGTTCCCACGACGATGCGACACAACTGTTGATTGCTCTGGGTCCTAACTGCAATCCCAATCCCTCTCCAGCGCGCGACCTGCGTCTATTACGACTGGCCTGGTACGCTCCCTGCAGTCTACAGGCGTTGGCTTTCCGCCCTTTTTTTCCGATACAGATTTCAGTGGGCACTTTTTTTTCCGTCGTCGCTCCCCTTCCGCCCGGATCGGTCCCGCACAGGTTTTGGTTTTTTTGCTACGGAGGTGAGTCGAGGTGACAGCTTCAGGTTTCATTGTTTTGGACCCCTCCGGTTAGTACCAAGCGAAACATAGGGAGAGTTGTTGTAGCGGGCCACGATGATCGGATTGGCCGCTCCCCGCAGCTATCCCCTTTTAGACCTATTACCAAGCCATAAGGTCCCCGCCGTTGTAACCACCCGGGGCTTCCGTAGCCATCTGACGTTAGTCCTTCATGTGTTTACCCCCGCTCTGTTCCCCTTGCGAATCTAGTACATAACTACCCGCCTCTCCTTACTCTTTGCGACGTCGTGGACCGCCTCACTTCGCGGACACGCCAAGCACTCAATTCTTCCTTTGAGTATCATAGACTTCTTCCCACCCTCAATCCCTTAACAGCCCTTTCTTAAGTCCTTCAGGTTTCCCTCAGCCCGCTCCTACCTGCCGCTCTTTCCTCCGAGTTGCCACAATTGGCCAGTTGTTTTTAGCTTGACGGTCTCGGACCTTGAGGCTGAGACTGGCTCTTTTGGATACCCCCAGCGTTTTTGTGTTTGTTCCCTTACTGTCGCTAGGACACAAGCGCGCCATTTTCCTCGTTTGGCCTCCCCATCCACAGTCGAATCGAGTCACCACTTGTGAATCCACTGTGTGCCCTTTTCGTCGTAACACCAACCGTCCTATCCTGGAAAGACCTATTTGCAGGGGACAACGTAAGCCCAAACCTCGATATCAATCTACAAGATTCTCAAGAATGCTCTGCGCTTCGCCTGAACGAAAGGACTCACTTCAACTTTAATTCGGATTCGTAGCGTTCGCCTCTTTTCCCACCCTAACTTCTCCTTTTTTTTCTTTTTTTCATTGTGATTTAACGCTTTTTCTGCTTCCGTACGCGTGCTCTTTTACGCCTATGCGGAAATCTTGCTTCGTAACCGTGGACCGTTGAACTCTTTCCAAGTTTCCCCTCTTCTCCTTTCGCGATCCGAGGTTCCGTTGGTAACCGTGAACCAACAATACCCATGCCCCCCGCCCTTCCGCACTTTTTTATTCCGGATGCGACTTTCCACCCTATTTCGATTCATTGACCTCCCGTCAATTCCGCTTCTGGAAAATTGCTTCACCCGATGACTCCCCTGTCTGGACACTTTCCTTCCCTTGAATCCGAGCCTTCTTAATTCCTCCAATAACCTGGTTTAAAACTTCATTTAACTCATCGCCGTAAACTCTCCTTCTTTTCCGCTTCCCCTTTCTGCTATTTTTGTCTCATTTCAGACCCCCCCTTACCTGAATTCCGAAACAGTATTTTTATCTCTCTCTGTTTCCTGGTTTGTTGTTAGATATGCTCTTGCCACCTTCTCATCCCCTTCATGGCCGATACGTTTTTCTCCTTTTTGAGCATTCAGGAAGCACTTTTGCCATCTTCCCTAGTTCGAGTTTCTTCTCTTTATCTTTTCCAGCTTTTACCCCCTGCGCACCCATGTGCGTCAGTGGATGAAATCGGCCTTCGGCCTCTTGATCGTGCGTTTTTACAACTCTTAATCTGGTAGGTCTCTCTTTCATCAGGACGCGGGAAGGTTTTCTTTGATATATCTAATCTTGGATCTGTTCCTCGTTTTCCCCATCTATCTGCTTGTTTTAGCTTTTTCAAGCCTGTGAACCCGTTGATCGCTCGATGGACTTTTTGCCTTGGACTTTTTCACTGCCCCTCTTTTGACAGCGCTCCAAGCCCGCCCGACGCCCCGATCCCCTTCTTACCGCCGCCCCAAGCGTGCGAATGCCCCCCCTTTTTTCTCCAATTCATCCCATTTAATAACTCTTTCGGCCTGCTCTTCGCCGCTACCTTTTAGCTGTCTTCTTTCCCAATACTTTTTTGCGTTAAGGAGCCCAGTATCGGCACTAGTCTGCCTTGTTCCTCAGGTTCTTGTAGATATGATTAATTTGTTTTGGGCTACTTTCTGGATGTCAATATCCTTCCGGCTTTCTTGTCGTCAATTGCTCCTGTCCACGATCCTTTTTACGCCGATGTGGTCCGTTCGCCCTTTCGGAAGGCACACCCTTTAGTGGAGCACATTTGCCGTCTTCCCCCCGCCTGCCTGTGTCCCCTCTTTTCTTAGGCCAAGTGGGAAAGCGCGGCCACCCCATGTGTGATAGCTCCACTGTTTTTTTTTTCCATCTCCGACCCCCCTTTAGGATCCACTCCGAGAGATGCAATTTTTGAGGTTTTTCGAGCAGCCGGCCGGTGTAGCTCATAGATGACCATGCCGTTTCTTCATTCGTATCGTCAGTTGGCTCGGAGGGGGCGCGTCTCTCACACAGGAACCGCACTTCGTTTAGTCTGTGCCGCAAGTGTCTTCTCCTTACATGCAGGTGTCGAGCGCTGCGATGAGCTTCGATCCCACCCAACCAGTTCAGCGTTTTTTCGCTAATGCGTTCCATTCACAGCCTACTGTCGTTTAAGTTTGACATTTTGTGGGCACGGCGCCCCTTTCCTTTTGTCCCTAGGCAGGCTTTCCTTATGCCCGATCTGATCCTTTTCTTTTTGGACAGCCAGGGGCATCATAGACATTTTTTTCTAGAGGCACCACTAGTGCCATGCCCTATGTTGCTTTTGGTCCTTTTCCTTCGTCCCTGTGGCACTTTGCCTCACCAGAGTTCTTATACCCGTCATGCTCTGACCCAACCTTTGACCTGACTCCGCCGCTTTTCTCCTAATCGGTTCTCTATCGGGGGCGAGATCAGTTTTGCTTCCAGCCCCGCCTTTCCGGCACCAGTCCTTCTAACCGCACGTAGACACCCTTTTCCGCGAGCTTTGCCGTCGGCGAGGTTTCATTAATGACATGCTACCGCAATGACAAGTCGTAGTGTTTTTGATAGATTTAAGGGACTGCCCTTTTCCACTTAGCATTTGATTCCTTTCCTTCATTCCCCCCCAGTCAAGCTCTTCCCCTCACTGTATCAATCCTTCGTTCCTACCGGCGGCTTCTGTCGGTACTCGGCGTCTAGCATCCCCATTTGCGGACTTTCCCGTTTTTTCAACTTGTGTCGTTCGTTCGGATTTTCACGGGACTTATCTCGCTTGCTTTGCTTATGTCCTATTCTTTAAAACAGGTCCCTGCCCGGGTGCTTCAAGCCCTTTAGAAGCTTTGCGACACTTTTCGCGACATGTTCGCTTGGGGCCGGACCCCCGCCCCAAGACGACTCATCACCTTCTCCGGCCGTCAATCGCCCTGTAAGGTTAACCGTTTATACCGAAACAGCGCCCCCGTCTGCTCCCTTGCACTACTTGTCAGTGCCTTCTATTCATCTTTTAATTCTTTGGTGTTCTCTGGTGAAACCTGCCACTGACAAGTATTGATCCTTGGCTCTTCCTCCTACTGGGCTCTTTTCTTTTCCTCTTCAACCTGAGCGTTGTGCCATTGCCTCCGGTTCTTGGAGGGTTCCTTATTAACCATGGCTGCTCCGCTCGAGGCTAATTGCTCTCCCCGCGACAATTCTATATATGCCTTTCGACCACCCGTGCAACGTTTTTTTTCCCCTGGTGGTAGTTTCCGTTAGGCAACCTGCAGCGTCAGTCGCCTCCGTTCAATGAACTGTAAGCCCCGCTTTCAAACAGTCGAACGAACAACATTTTGAGCACTCCCGCTCAACCTTTGCTTGAAACCTCTTAAGTGGGCCCACTCCGATTCTAAGAGGCCCTCTTGTTTCTTTTACATTTGGAGACACATTATCCCTAGTTTAACCCCCCCCCCACTGAGCCCTCATTTTCCCAATCTCTCGGCAAAAATCTCCCTCGTATGAGATTTTTTCGATGGACGATTTATCATTTTATACCCAGATAGCCTCGTCACGACGATACGTGTCGCCCGGCGCGCGAGATTTCCATTACCTACATGATGTGTGGTGGCACGTTTTTCTCTCCCGATCGGTCCCATGCCCCTCTTTTTGAGATGACGCAGTCCCCTTGCGTGCCGTACTTCCTTCTCCTCAGGTGGTTAAGCCCCATACGTTTGATGCAAGGAGTCTCATTGAAGCCTGAGCCTGCCTCCGCAACCTCTGGACGTCCCGTTGGTGACGAACCCAAGATAATTCTTTACGTCTTTTTCCCTATCCGATACCCTCCTCCTCCGTAAGGATCATTTTTCCTCCGTGTTGCCCCCACATGGGATTCCGTCCCCCTCTCCTTCTTTAACGCCTGAGGGCGAACGCTCGTTTGAATATTCTGCGCCTCTACGACATCCCTCCTCCCCGTCGCCCCTACTCTCACCTGGCTCGATCTATTTGGGCGACACGTCCCTATACGACCTCCATGCGGTGGGTTCCTGTTAGATCTCGACTTTGCCTTCCGAAATCCGGTTGACCGTGACTGCATTTTCCTTTCATATATGCACGCGCACTCCCCATGCGTGCTATCTTGCAAGCCGAGGACTCCCACTTTCAGATCTTTGTGGACTTGGTTTTGTTGCGTTAGATCTACCCCCCGGTTTTCGCGAGACACCCCCTGGCCTTGATTTGGATTCGCTTATGTGCCCGGTTTTAGCTGGTGTCGGACCCTTCCCAATCCCGTATCGGGAATGGGCGCATTCTCTCGCCTTTTTTTTTAATTCGAAACGTTCCATGCCCAACGGGCGGTCTCCCCGTGACACAACGCTTAGCTTTTTAACTGCTATTTAGAGGCCGGCCCCCCCTCGCCAAGACCACCTTTCCCTCGCTCTACAAGCCTTCTCTCGGCCGCCTGACGCACCGGCGGTTTTTTCCCGCATCGGCTCGAGTCTCGTGTCTTCCCAGCCGCCAATACTACTTACTTTGGAATTGCGGCCAGTTTGCTCCACTCTTGTGCGTTCTAGCTAGGATCTTTTTTTGGAGTTTTTCCTCACCGTGCACCTGGCCCGTTTTTTTTCAAGTAATTCCTTCCGCCTGGACCTGTTTTTCTGAGTTCGACCCAACCCGACATCGCATTGGGTCCGTCGGCCGCAACCACGATTTCTCGCATTGCTCCCCTTCCCTCTTCTTGAAAGTACTGCTTCCTACCATCTGAGGCCCCCTGACGGCCCTCTACGGAATGCAAGCTCTTTTTGCCGCCAAACCTAACTTTTTATGCGTCGCAGTGAAACGTTTTCTTTTCTCCGATGACACTCGGCCGTTACCGACTATGACTGTTCTTTTGCCTCTGCCTTTCTGTCACGAGAATCACTACCTGAATTCGATGCTTTCTTTACTCTCCCTACCTCTCCTCCTTTTTTTTTTGTTTTATAGATGAGATTTCGCTCTGAATTATCGACTCATTGGCGTTTACTCTTCGCGATTTGACCTTTCTCCTTAAGCGGTGAAGAGTTATCGTTTGTCTAATGCTACCGCCGTACTCTCCACTTAGTTTTTTCGTCGTGATGCCCCACTCCAGCGCCACCTCCATTTGATTGCTTGTCACATGACAGGCTTTCAATGCATCATCTTTTTCTTTCATCCTGGTCCAGGGTTTCTCCCAATGCTATCGACTTTGATGATGTTTCTCGGTCCTATGTCCGTCTTTTTTTTGGTAGTTGCTTCGACCCGGCACACCCCTCTTCCCCTCTTGTGAAATGTTGGCCCTGCCCGAACGCACTCCGTCCCTTTTTTTTCATATCTCGCGATCCCTTGGCTATGCGCCGCGCAAAGCGTGAGAATCCTTTCCTCAATTTCCCAACTGGATAATTCTTGCGGAGATGAGGCGCCTACTCCCCCTTTATTTGATTCGCTTTTACAGGTTCTGGCTGTTCCCCCCGCTTCCTTTCTGAGCGCATTTTTTTTTTGTGTTGCGAAGCGAAGGTTTCTTTGCTCCTTTTTTTCTTCTAGTTGTCAATATCAGTTCTTTTCTTGTGTCACAGTTTCCCGCTCCACGATCTTGTCGCTCTTATTTGCACTTAGGGACGGCAGGCCACTCCGGCCTCGACTGCTGAGTCCCTTTTTTACGGCGTGCACCACCCCTCCTTAGCACCATCGTCCCGTTGTGCGCACTAAACCGGGTCCGACAGCGGCCCAACTTATTCCCCGCTGGCCATTTGGTTGGCAGGCAACATAGTCGCCCTATGGACCCCTAAGGTTCTTCTATGGGAACGGAAGTACCCTATGCCCCTTCAGTTCGAAACCCTAACCTGCTTCGGTTCTTGCGACCCGGAGATCTTGACGTGATAGAGCCTCTGGCTCGGTCTTTACAACTATTTTCAAAAGATCACGACCCCATGTGGAAACCCCCCGAGTCGATGTCTCGGACTCCCCCCCCACCCCCCTGGTGTTGTAGGCGGATGTCATTTGGGCGAGATTTTACCCGGGTATCTCAAGACGAGGCTATCGGGTACAATCCGATGATCTTTGCCCTTAGCGTCACCCCTTGCAGCTTTCTTTTTTTGAGTTCTTCTTCACCTGCCCAGGCTTCAATGTTCGCCCTCCCCATTTCTTCTCGACCGTCTCGGCCCCCCCTGGTTGACTCACGTCTTCTCCCTTGATCCCCGGGTTTGTTTCAATCGGCAACCAACTCGGTCTCAGATTGACGGCCGTCAGCCCATGTCTAGCCTCCCTCTCCGCTCTTACACTGCTCGTGATTTCGAGCCGAGCTTAGATCGAGTCGGACATTGATTATTCTGCGACATCTCTCGACAAGTCTAGTTGTCCGCGCTTTGACTTCGTCAAGGGTAGCCCTTCCCCCCATTTTACATTTGCATTTGCTGATAATTGGTTCCTGATTTCACCAAGCCAGAGGACCGGCTCCATCGGTCCCCTCGTGGCGCTCCCCCGCACCCCTTGGTCCTACGTTTTGGACGTCGTTCAAAATTTGTTTTTTTCTTCTGTCAAACTTGTTGCACGTTCGACCTGTCATTGCCCCCTGAGACTTTTAGTAGCTTTGATTCCCTCTTGAACCCAAATTGATTCCCCCTGTTCGTGCGGGTGCCACATCTTAACGTTTAGGTCGCGGAGACTCTCGAGCTTCGCCGCCATGTTTTACTCATCTTCCCCCTCCCCCCAAAATTAGGCTCAAAGAGACGGCGGTGCAGCAAGACCTTTCAAGGTGAATCCGGGTTCCCCTTTTTTCCCCACACACCCGTCGTCTGGAAAGCCTCTCACCAGTGCAAAATGGTTTCTATCTCTGTCCCTCCTACTTTGCTTTTTTTGATCTCATAGAAACCAGTCACCCTGCAAATTCGGGCGACCGTCCCGCCGGTTTTTTTCTAGGTTTCTCGTCGCCCAGGGCGTGCATTTCATTTCTTTGTGGATTCTCCCTTTGCTGGAGTGGGTCGGCCCAAGGCAATTGGCGGCGCCTCGGAGCCCCGTAGGCCCTAACTGGCTTTCATGGATCCCCCGTTGCACCCCCTAGTAAGGTTTCCTAGGTGGGGTTTTAGTGGAGACCCCATCCCGTTCCCCGTACTGAATTTGGCCCTTTCCTACAAACCGTTCTCACCTCCGCCACGGTGCAAGTCTCCACATTGTGAGTTGCCCCAGAAGTTCTCGCTTTGATGGGAACCCTTTCAGGACGCGCTGGGCCGCGATTGATCAGCTTCCTGCCTCCTTTTGCAGGCCCATATGCGAATGGAACCCCTCAGTCCCTGAGACTCCTGTCAGCGCGAGCACCCTCGATTGTCCTGAGATTTGCGAATGTTACGGTCGATCAATTCTCCCATTGCCCTCGCGATCGGCTCGTAAGAGCTTCCCCCCCGACCCCTTCCTGCGGTCGACGAGCCTTGACCGTCACCAGGTGGTGGCTTTCTTCTTAATCTTCCCCGATAGTTGACATGCGAACCAGCCGAGAGGGTTTTACTCCCCCCCGTCAACCTATCTTGCACGCGTGGAGCCGGGGTTGGGCTCTTAGCTCCGCTGGATTCGATACAGACTTCCTGAGCTGGTCTCCGTTGTACCGGCAGGGGTAATACATTGCAATAGGGCCTATGCCAAAGGAAATTCTTTTAGCGTTACAACACCCAAAAGCTTTTTGATGCTGACTCCAGTCTCCTCCCGCAAAGCAATTATATAGGATAGGTCCTCGTCCCCACAAACTGGGGAGAACGTCCTCGTGTGTTCACGATGAGTCGCGACAAAGCTGTCTTGAGTCTGCATTAAGACCACAGATCGACCATGTTGCCCGCTTATTTTTGGACGGCCGAATCTGTCTAACGATTTGCTAATCTTTCCTGCGGCGTTTGCCTCGGACTCTCCGGCCACATTATGACAAGAACAAAAAACACCTGTGATGCCGGATTATTGACGTTCTTCAGGTGACCTACATGGAATAGAACTTCCCATTAAGGCGTCTGGGGGTTCCTTTGAGGCTTTCTGCGGCGATCCTGTTTCTTCACACCCCCTTTTTGGCCGCTTGGCTTATCTCTTGTGGATGCCTGACTGGCTTTCCGCGCGTCGGAACAGGGACCCCCCCCCATCCTGAATGTGTTGACATGCTGCACTTGTCCCAGAATTCGACCCTGTCCCCCCCCGTTCGCTCAAGCCAAAATAGTCTGGTTTGCAGTCACAAGGCCATAGACCCCCTCCTGATGCAGCCGCGCCCCCGTCGCCCCATCCCCCACCTTTTCGCTCTCCAATCTTCCCTCAAGATGCGGATTTGAGCCCGCAACCCTTTGAAAGAAATTCGCGTTCGTGTTGCGCCTCCAGCAGCAAACTATCCAGTGGAATTGATTCGTTTCTTCTTCGGCGCCAGTTATCTGTCGCTGTTTTTAATCGTTCGCACTCGTGGACAATGGCTTTATTCCACTTCCCAGTTCTCTTCCTTTGGTTAAGTCTTCCCAACATCTACCGAGCCTCCCTGCATCTCCCTGTTCCCCCTTAGTAGACGTCATAACCGAACCCATTGACCTCACCCTCCCGCGATAGAATAATGTACCCTTTCCTTGAACCTTCCCCCTTCAAGGAAGTCCCCGATTCTTTGTAAGCCCTACCCCGGGCCCCGGTAGGCGTTTTTCCCCTTTTCCTCCCTCGTGAAAAATCGCCGTAGTTCAGCTACACCGGGCTTCCCTCCGGTTCCCCCCCCTCCCGAGAAGAACACATCGCCCTGATTCGCCCTATGCACTTCATCTCTTCTCCCGTGGTTTTGTTTTTCCCCTTATGAAGTAGGACCTCATGCAGTTCATCGAATTTCCTTTCGAAAGTTTCTTCGCTCTTGCATTGTCAGGACCCGGTGCCGCCGCCATACATAGTCCGAGCGGCGCTGCCTCTCGTTTTTCTTTTGTTTCACTGCTGCCCTGATTGTCGTGGCATCAGCTCTCGGACATCCCCCTTGATTCGTGTCCCACTGAAGGGGCAGGTTCAATCAGTATCTCGCATCCGCTGAAGGGGACAGTTAACGATGGCTTCTCGCTCCGTTTACCTTGCGATGCGGCCCGCGCTGAGCTTTTTCCGATTGAAACCGGTTACCTGATGCGACGATTGAAACCGTCGCCACTTTGCCGAAACAAGCGTTGTTCCCTTGACGGATGTCCGCATACGCTTACGATCCGGCGCCGCGACCCGCGACCTTGTCCCTCAACACCTCACAACTTTCTAAGTTTCCCCGCTGTTGAGCACAGAGCACACCCTGCATTCTTTTAATCAGGTTGTAGTTAAGGGGTAAGGCTTGACCTCAGCTTGAGTTGCTCTGCTTTTTGATTTTTTTGACAGATGGTGGTTTCTTGCTTCCTGTGCCTCTTAATGCTTCATGCCCCTCTTGATTTCTTGGGTTGTGCACGGCTCCCGTCCAATTTTGCTTAGACCCCCCCCCCGAGTTTCCCCAGTCGACCTTCGTCTTCGCCTCTCTCGCCCCCGACTCGTTTTTCGCTGCTTCTTTTTTTATCAAGTACGGCACTCACCACCACCCACACAGGCCAAATGGTGCTCGCCTACAAGGTAGAATTCACGCAGAACACTCCGGCCCGCTCGGACTTCGACAGGACTTGCAACCTTTCGAGTCCATAGATGACCTTCTGGTCGCCTTTGTAGGGAGTTGTCGACGGCTTTCACTCAAACACCCCTTACCCTGATTATTTGCCGAAGTTCGTCCTCCCCCTTTAGCCAGGTGACTTTACCTTGCTTCGAGTCTAGATGCGTAGACAGTATAAAGTGGTCGTCGGTGCCCTCAGCGGTCCCTCCTCTCCGATGTACGGCCATCCCGGGTTGGTCAACCTTGCTTGGACCATGACTTTTGACTTTCGCAGTGGTACTATGTTGAAATTTTCGGTCAGCCCTTAGTCCCTCCTGTGGGTTTGTTGCCACCATTTGCAGTGCATTCCCCCTATTCGCTTGTGTTTTTCCGGTCCTGCCGTAAATGGCCCTTCCATCTCACTGTATCTCCCCCCGTCATGCGTAACGGCGCCCGCCACAACTTGACCTCCGTCCCCGAGACGACTGTGAGTAAGCGTCCACCGTTTCCACTTTTTCCACTATTCGGGAGACGAACGTGCAAGAATGTCGGCACTTGCCCACCGTCCCGTTCCTCCTCACAATCGGGTTCTCGTACGAGACTACTTCGTCTCGTAGATGCTTGGTTCTCCATTGAATTGTCCATTCTCAACTTAATAGCAATTTCCTCTAGTTTGCAGTTTCTGACGATTTTTGGAGATCCTCCTTAGATTTCCTCCATTTGGCTCTTTCCCCCCCCCCCAAAACACCTTCGGAAGGATAGATCAGGCCCCCTTTTCCCCCCCGCTTTTTCAGCACCGATCGGTACTTCAAGGGCGCAAGCCATCACCCTTTGGGCTTTCCATTTGAGCTTTGCTTCCGTTCACTGTCAGTGTCCCTCGTTCTTTTCTCGCGGATTCTTTGCCCAACGAGGGGAAAACTTTTTGCACGGCCCCTTTGTAAATCCATTTTCGAATGTCCCGGCTTATCGTTAGGGTCCGCCTGTCCCCTTTTTGGCTTCCCCCGCCAGCGGCAGACGAATTCACCAAGGAGAAGCGGGTCAGACGCACTGTTCAGGTTCAGCCCGTTAAGACCCCGTAGTGGTGGCAGCGATCACCCGGCTGTTTTCT
>Ga0179593_1358988_pt1 | contig 13494 bp, 19 predicted proteins | sample CZODoug2_1_08_16_FD_185931 | JGI IMG/M metagenome (GOLD analysis project Ga0179593, IMG submission 185931) | Vadose zone soil fungal communities from Angelo Coast Range Reserve, California, USA - CZODoug2_1_08_16fungal (PacBio error correction) | ecosystem: Environmental > Terrestrial > Soil >... | reverse complement strand
GCGCCAATCCGTCTCCTTCTTCCCTTTTTTTTCCGCGCGCTCTGCCATTGTCGGTCTCCTCTAGTCTCACTTTGCGCCCCGCTTCGACGCATCTAGCCCCGCCCTTCGTTCCTCCTAATCCAGTTCTCCAAAAGCAGGAAGTTCCCCCTTGCCCCCCCCCCCCCCAACCCATTTTTAGCTCTCTTCCCCTCTCTTTCTCAAATGCGTCACTGACAGCGTCCACTCCCTTGTGTTCTGCCAAGGTCCACAGACCTCCCCCACCTTCTCCTTACCGAGTTCTTCCCTCTAGCCGAAGAATTTCTGCTCTCTCCATAACGAATTGCTCATCTTCACGTTTCGATGCCCAACGCTTTCCCTCCTTATTCACACCCCTGCGCACAGGCCTACTATGCCAAATTCCCATTGTCCCTGCTCGCTTGCCCCTTCGAATCTGTCAGTCTCACCCAATCTCAGTACCAGGACGTCCTTTCCCACCCCAGTTCCGCAGTCCCCTCGCAAGTTTCCACCCCATGCCTCCTTTTCTTCATCTTGATGGAGTATCGTCGTAACACCTCCGCGACCTTTTCTTTTAAACATCCCTCCCCGTGATTTTATTTGGCGGCAGGGCCTACCTTTCTATCTTCCGCAAATCGTCTCATCCTTCCCTTCCCCTTTCTCTGTCCATTCTTCGATTCCACCCCCGGCATCACTTTCCAATCCTACATTATTAATGGTTCCGCTCATGGGTTGGCCACCCCTCCCTCCACCCCACCGGCGGTTCATTTCTTCACGAAATCCGACGCGGTACGCCTTTCATCCTTCTCCGCTATAGACGATTTGGTAGATCCTTGCCCAGTAGACCTCTTGTTGCTTTGTTTTTAATTTCCCAACGTCCCGGCCATGATGCCGCCTTGCCTTTTACCTTGAACCTTCTCCAGACTAAGATGACGTTACCCCAAGATGATCTAACGACACATCAATTGCCTCCCCCCCTTAATCAAGAATTTCTCTCATGTGGCGGACTTGTTTTTGACCCTCCTATCGTTTGGTTAGCGGCTGTTGCCTACAGCCTGACTCCTTTCCATGGGTCCCCAGAAAATCGCTCGGCCCCCGTTTTTCGCCTACCTTTTAATCGTCAAAGCACCTCCCCCCATTGACGTCCTTTCGTCCTGTACTTTGAGACCAAATGATAATCCGACCCCCACGGAACCCCAATGCCCATCACCATGTTCTTCTTCGGACCCTACCATCGTGTTCTTGAAGCGGTATTACCCACCCTTCGAAACCTTCTGTAGGCCGTTCACCTACTTTTTAGATGAAGAGATGGCAAACAGCCTGGCCCCCTACTTTTCGCCGCTAACTGTAAGCAACTAGTTGTAACATTGCTTTCCGGTTTTTGCAATATGATCAGTTTATTTTGAGACGACTCCCCCACCGTTTTGAATGCCCGCAACCTTACATGGGCTCCCCCCACCCACCCCGTCCTCCTGGTCTCCTATTGCCACATAGCCCCCCCCCTCCTCTATTCTCCGTCAGATTTCTTTCGCCGTGTGTGCTATCAGATCGGAAATTCGCCTTATGCGATCCAGTCTCCGATGTTCATTCGTTCTTTTCCGACCAACCCGTCACCGGTGTATTTTGGACGTCTTTTCCAACATACCTACTCGTCCCCGGCCTTTCCCCCGACTCAGTTTGGCATGATCCGCCCACTCTTCTGAGATCAACAGTCCGTCCCGACGATACGCCTTCGCATTGTTACTTCCAGTGGCGCTCATGACCCTTTGGGCCTTGAAAATGCCCCCACAATTGCACCAAGCATTCACCTGAATTTTTTGCGAGGACTCCGCACCGTCAACCACTTACTTCCGACCACTGTTGTCTTCCCCCCCCCCTATTGAGTACCCCGGAATAGAGAGGCAGCATTGAATGCTGCCCCCCATCTCCGGTGTTTATATCATCCTTTGTGTACAGCTTCAGCTTCTGCGTCTTGACTCTGCCCCCATAAAAAGGTCGAGACCCGCCCCCCCTGGACCGTTTTTTCCCGTAGCTTTTTCCGGTTCAAATGGGGAAAACACGTTGCGTCTCCCCTCTTTCTGAGGGTTACTAACACCTCCCATCACCACCCCTGTCTCCCCTATCACCCTTGACTCGTGTGTTGTTTCCAAAATCCTCCTTTTGTTCGGATTCGATAACACTTTGAAAACGGCCGGACCCGAGTTGCAGCCGCATCAGCCATACCACCTCCCCGCTCCACCATTTCGATTTACCCACCTTCCTTGGCCTTCTTTGATGGCGATAACCGGCGCCTTTTTTCTCTTTCCTCGTTCCACCCGCCTTTGTATGTCTTCTCCCTCGACCTCACCCATTACTCCGCTCTCTGCCCATGAGATTTTGCCACCAATTTCTAAATCGACCAGAGTATGAATTACTTCTCATTATCATACGAAGTAATTATACTTTTCCCCCCTCAACTAAGTCTTTTTTTTTGCGATGGGTAATTGATTCTTCTCGAATAGCTTCAAGGTACGGAAATTACCTCTTTTCCCCTTAATTTTTCACACACTCGCTTTCTCTTATTTCATGGGTGACTTTCCTAGCAGCCCCAACACTTTTTGTGGAATGTTGTACGTTCGAATTTAACGCCAGTTTTTAGTCACCCGTATTCTCTTCCCCTTTCATGTCCATTGAATGGTTTCTGATCTTGATGTCATTCTTTTCTCCTTGCTGACCCTCTTTTTTGATTCCCCCTTTGCAAAGTCTTTCAGTTTATCTCTGACCAGTTCTAACCCTCCACGCATTTTTTTTAATTCTATTTCTTCTTCCGCGTTTCGGGAGGTTTCGGAACACTACATTTTTCCCCCTTTCTCGTCCTTCGCCCGGTCCATTTTTCCCCCTATTAATCTGCTGCCTTTCTACCTTTTTCGGCGGTCGTGTTGTGTGTCTCGACCTTTTTTTTTTTCGTCAGGTTTTTCAAACCTTGCGCGTCTTTCCCCTGCTGTTACCACCCCAGGCGGATCCCTCTCCCAACCAGGTTTTCGGATTGTTGCGGAAATCATTCTTTTGATCTTCTTCTATAATGTTCTTAACCTTCCTGGCTGGCAATTACGTTTCTTTCCGGTTGTTCACTGGAGCTCAAAAGCGTCCCCCTGAAACTTCTCCGCGTTGCCCCCTCCTTGTGTTTTTTCTTTTTCACATGGCACTTGTTCATGTCCCTTTTCTCTGGCCTCCCGGCGCTTTTTCTCTCCTCTGTTCTGTTGCTCGACACAATCTGGCCTCGTTTTCTTCCTTCACCCATATTTTCGTCTATGGGCCACTTTTTACCCCTCATGATGTAGGTTGCAGCCAGATTTCCTGTTCCCCCTCCCTTATTCGGCCCATCCCGAATAACATTTTCTCTCCCCCTTTCCCTGCCTCTTCATCCCCTTTCCTATCACACCACGCTTCGAAAAGAACATCTTCGTCTCTCATTTTTTGGGCTACTTGGCCACCCTGTCCGCCTACGCTTTCGTGTTTTTCCTCCCCACATTATTTTTTCGCGGCCCGCCCCCGTTCCCTTTCGGGTTTCTCCTGAAAAACCCGATATTCCTGCCCCCCTAAGGACCCATTCAATTTTTCCCCCTTGGTGGTTTCCCGGTGGATGGCGCTTTTCCATTACTTTCCCCTCTTGCTGTTTCCCTCGTCCGCCGGCCGCGACCCGGGGCCTGACCAGGTCCTTTTCTAGGTCTTGTTTTTTGGATGTACCGCTGACCTACCCGATTTCCCTTTGGCGACTTTCAAATTTGTTATTTTCCTTTACGATTACTTGCAGTGTTGTTTTCTCATTGAGATCCCAAAGTCACCGTCCCCGAATGTCTAACTCGGTGCTTTCCGATTCCACTTTGTATTTCGTTATCTTGTCCCCTCTCCTTTAAATGACTATCGTGTCTGCTGTTTCATGCAATCCGATATCTGGCTACCCTTCTTTTTCCCCAGGAGCCCAGTCTTTCCCTTCGTTCTTCTGTGGCGGCCCTTTCTTCCTGCTTTAGTTTTTTTCGCTTCCCATGGAGCTGTTACGAAAACCCTCTTCTTCAGGCATTCCCTGGGGAGACGCTTCTTTTTTTGAATTTCCCACACCGCTCCTCCACATTCTCATGTTGCACCACTGGGGCCCAGTATCTCCATGTATATCGATGGACTCTTTCCAGCCCCCTTTTTCAGACGCCTTTTTTTGACGAAAACCCCCACCAGCCGGCCTTCTTTTTGAAGCGACCACCAATGAGCGCCACTTTTTTTGTGTCAATTTGAGGGATGGTTGCCCCTCCATTCGTCTTCTGTCCGCCCCGTTTTTAGGACGATGAGAACCTCTCTTTGCGAGAGCCTTCTCATCGCAATTTTGATTCCCCATCGGATGGGGCGTGTTTCCGCCGTCGGTCTTTTTTTTTCTCTTCCATTCAGCGATCTTACTCCCGAGACAGACATTTTCTTCCCTGCGTACTTCCGGTGAACTTTCTTGGCCCGGAGTACTTTTTCTTTGAGCAGTGTGAGCTGCACACCCGGTTCAGATGGCACTCGCGCCTGAACACACCTTTCCGGTTTCCTAGTCACTTCTCCGGGGTTCCCCGTTACATCCTGTTTCTTCTCTGCTTACCCTCTTTTTGATCCGCTTGTACCTTTTCTTCCCCATCAGCAATTCCTTATTCTCCTTTTCCTTCCCCTTTTTCTTCACTGAGGGGCCCTTTCTTTTCCCTTGGACAGACCGACCGCCCGGTGGCGTTGCTGAGATCCTTTCCGTGCTGCTGAGCGGTGGAACTTCTGCGCTACTGTTTCCTCCTTTTTATCTGGCTATTGGTCTGCTGACGGGTTTGGAATCAACGGTTTTCCCGCCAGTGCTCAGCTTCGGGCCGAGCCACCCCCCTTCCTTTCTCCCGGCGCTTGAACCCCCCCACCGAAGAATTTTTCCTTGATTCAGTTTTTTCGGTCCTCTCGTTTCCTGTTGTTGCGAGTTTCTGCTCCGCACCCTCAGCTCCTCTCTCTTCTTTTCGATTACATCCGTCTCGTCCCCTTCCTCTCCTGGTTGTACAGATTGACCCCCGTTCTGTCCACCCTCCTCACCCCTCCGCCAGCCTGCCCTAAGGACCCTGTGCCTGAGAGAGCGCAAGCATAGGAGCCCCTCTTTTTTCTCCTCAGTGACCCTCCACACCTTTGGCGGTTTATCCTGTCACCCTCCCGTCCTCCTCTCCCGCGTTTGACCACCCTCGGTGATCAAGTAGAAGAAGTTAATTGGCTTGACTTTAATCCAATCTCCCCTATCGCTCATCTTTCGACTCTTTTTTTTAAATTTTCCCAGTTCCATGTTCCTCTTCTTGCCCAAATGCGTAACCTGCTCCCGATTCCCACGTCATTTTTCTCCTTAGCGCGTCCATTCTTCAGCCCCCAGAGACACCCCCTTCCTCCAGACAAGGCTGCCTGTGTTAAAACCACTATGCCGGTCACTTCCTTTTCCGCCCGTCCCCTGTTCATTTTGAATGGAGTTCCTTTTCTTCCATCGCTTTCACCAACGAGCCCTGATGAATCCCTCTCACCCGTCCCCTCCCTATTGCCCCTTTTCCAGGTCCCTTCCCTTGCTCGCGCAACTCGGTTTTTGTCACTCCTCTCCAGCCAGTTTTTTCCTTCCATGATTTTTGCGCCACCACCTGGCAAATTGCCGCTATTCTAATGACCCCTTTTCCTGGGCTGCTCATGGTGTGACCCTGCTCCCCCCAACCACGGAGTTCCTTTTCTGCACGTACCTTTCCCTGACTGCGCAGGTCGCTTGTCGCTTTTCTTTTCGAAGTCCGATGGGGTCTTTATAATTTCTGCACAGTCAATTCCCCTCGGGGTCGCCTTTGTTGCACTTTCCAACTGACGCGTCCCGGACATTGCCGTCCCTCCTCCCCCGTTCACTTGACCCAGGCTCAGATAAGATTGACCCGAACCCAAAAGTTGAGCTCCTTTTACTCAAGGCCCTCCCCCTTCTTCAACTCTTGCAGATTTCGTTGCCGTTTCGAAGGCCGTTTCTTCCACTTCTTGTTGCGGGGCATCCAGCCTCCCCCGATAGTGCCTGGGATTTGACCCTTTAGAAGGACCGAGGCACCGATACCGAATGGGACTACTTCATCCCCGTCCTTCTCCTTTTAGGTCTTTTTGGATACCAGCATCTCAAACACTGCCGTAATCTTTCCCTTAACCCCTTGAACCTTTTGCGGCCCCACCCCGAAACATTTTTTTTACCGTGTACGTCCACCCACTTTTTTCTCAACAGTCCCTGTCCTTCCCCCTATTAACTACTGTGTTTTGACGTGAACGAGAGTTTGCCCCCATCCTTTTCCCTTTTTTTAGATGACTTTCCTTTTTGTCGTTTTCATCACCAGTTTTAAACCTGTTAGGCGTCGTTTCCCTGATGAGCGTGGTGTTTGTTTTAAAGTCCCCACCCGAACTCCGCTCCAGCTCCCTAACACAAAATTTTTGTTTTATCGCCCCCATCCTACTTTTTTTGCGCCTTTTTCTTCCCACTCTATAGTCCCCCCAAACCATCATGCGATAGCGAAGATGTCTTCTGCTCTTTGGTGCTGTCTTGGACGCTCGCCCCTCAGGCTTCAAGGGCGCTTCTTAGACTTCTTCTGCCTTTTGAAAAACCCCTTTGCTGGAACCCTGATCGGGCTGCATCAATCCCCCATGTGCCCCCATCCGACTGTGGTTCCTCTTAATTTGATGGTCCCCCCTCTTCAGGTTTTAGTAACAGTCAGCCCTTTTTTCGACCCCCCTGCGCCCTGTCCGTTCCTGCGCCATGTCTTTGTTGCCGTGCCATGACCCACCCCCTTTAAGGGCCCCCCCCACTCATCAAACCTTTATGCCGCGTGTCGCCCTCCCCCTTTTCCCCTCACGTCCCCCACGTCATTCATCCCGACCTGGTCTCCAGGATGTTTCCAAATTTCTCAGTAGGCCATCATCATACTATGCCCCAACCTCTGGGGTTTAGGAGTAGCCCTCGATCTTTGGGGTTTAGACGGCCAGCTGCGCCGTTTTTCAGTCAGTTCCGCCAAAGGCTCCAGCCCACGACCGCGATCAGGTAGACTTTCCAGCATTGTTCACTAGGGTCCCCCCCGTTTCTTCCCCCTTTGAGGAGGCTTTCCCTGAAACCCCCCAGTCCCCCCATCTTGTCCTCTCTAGACACTGCTCATTTTTTTGTGATACACTGAGATATGTGTCTTTTCCCTCTAAAAACGTGGTGTGACCTTTGCGGTTTGACTCCTCTGTTTGCATCCGCATTCAGCCATGACAGCCCCCCTTCAGACACCATCCTCTGGACAATTTTTTATCGAATACATGGATGGACTGACTAATTTCGTCCTTTCCGAAAGACTCCCCTCCAACAGTTTTCATGATAATCGCTCGACTCACCACATCCCTTCTCTATTCCGGATTGTGTTTCAACCTTGTGGTTAAACCATCGTCGCCCCTTGGTTGATCCCCCATCTCATGAACTCTTTCTTTTCCCTCTCCGTTTGTTGGATATCTCCTTCCGCTTTTCCTACTTTATTTTTCTCCTAGATTTTGTGTGAGCTTTTTTTCGATGGCCGTTACACCCTCTCCTGCCCTCGTTTCTCCGTGTTGTTTTCGAGCTTCTATTCCACCCCAAAACGTGTGTACGACTTTCCGGGTACTCCCCTTTATTTTTTTCCTGCCCCATTTATCGCAATATGTACTTCGACCCTGCCCCTTCCCCCATCGGAAATGTTGTGTTGAGTGCGCTTCCTTTCATTGGTTTGACTGGCTGCAACTCGGACATTCGTTCAGTTTTTTTTTCTATTCCCTCACCAACTTCAGTTATCACATGCCCGGACGATCTTGTTTGTGATCATATTATCCCCCCGCAGTCGTGATTCTTCGGCCCCCCCGTACTCATACCTTGCTTATTGAGACGGGACATGGTGTTTTCCCCAATTTGACTCTCTTCTTCAGTTTGTATAAATTGCTCTCTGGTAGTTTGGATGGTATAGACCTTTTAGTTGATGAGGTGACAAACTTTAAGTTGATTTGACCTGCTCGGTACCCCCCCCCCTGCGATTAACGTTCCCCGTGGGCAGGATTGGTTTTTTCCCCCATTCTTGATCGGCCATCTGATCCCTGTCCCTCATCGGCTTCAATTTTTTCGAAGTACGGGTGACGGTTCTCCCATTTTTCTACCCTCCGCATGACGTCCTAGTTCCTTGCCTTCCTTTTTTTTTGCATTTACCGGGCCACCTTCATCGCTCTGTGGCCCCTGCGCGTTTCCCGTTTGTTTGGGTTTGGCCTTTTCCTGCACAGCACTTGTTGGCCCATTTCCCCCCCACAAATATCTATCTGGCAGTTTACGCCCCATGGTCGTTTTGGTTTTCATTTGTTTGTCTTGCAAGATCCTGTTCCTCCCACTTTTTTTTCTTGCCCCCTCCTCCTTCTACCGTCTCCCATTTTGTTCGGCATTCTTTCCTTTCTCTCAGCACCACACGCGCGACGTCAAGAAAAGACCCCTTCCTTTTTCTTCCTCCGACTTGCTGGTTTGGTCCATTTGCCAGCCGCCCCACTCTCCTCTTTTGGTCCGCCCCATTGTAGGGTTTTGCTGCACCAGCTTCTCTTTTTTTTTCTTCGACACAACCACCCCCCCATAACCTCTCCCTTAACGACTCCCCTTTTCAAGGTTTTCACCCATGTTTCCCTTTTTTCGCGGCAGTTTCCATCATATCCCCCTCTGACTGATTTTTTTCCAATGCGTAGTTCATCGTCAAGTCTGGGCCAAAGGGGCCTTACTCTTTTCTACCCGTTTTCCCGTTTGTTTTGTGGAGTACCAGCGTCAGACCCCTCTCTTCGTTGTAGAGACCCCCTTAACTGTGCTTCCGGCTATTATGTCCTTTTTTCTGGACCTACGGTATTTCCACAATCACAGTTTTTTTCTGCTCCATGTCGTTGCTTGTTACTCCCCATCTTTGGTTCTTCTTGGCTGCGTTTCTAACCCTCCCTTTTTCTGGGAATGCCTTTTGCCCCACGTTCATTGGCTCCCCCGGCTTCCTCGTCCCTTCTTCTTGCAAATGATCATTTTTTGGCCCTCCCCCTGAGGCTTCTCGCTCTCTTCCCACACTCCATTTTGTTCGTAACTCTTCTCTGGCTTGTCAGGGAAATCGGTTGGCTGCCCATTTTGTGCCGCGTCGTTGTTGCTTGCCCCCCGCATGACACCCCTTCCTTTTACGGCATTGGCAAGATCTCCCATCGTCTACGCTGGGCCTATTCTCAGCTTACCGGCGCCTCCCTGGCTTTCGTGCATTTGTACACTTGACCTCTTCCTTCTTGTTTGGATGAATTTTGCCCCACACCATGAACTCTATCTCCTCTCTTAAATCCGGCCAGTTCTTTCTTTTGCCTTGCATTCCTTTTGTGGCCGCCAACGACATTCTGGTTTCCTTATGTGACCGCCCGATTGTTCTTCGAGTCATCCTTTCTCCTCCGCAGTTTTTCACACCCCCTTTCTTGGCTGTGTTTCCTTTTTAGTTCTTGCCTTTTTGTTTTCGCGAACTTAATCAGCGGCTCATCAAGAGCCTTGACATTTTTTTTCCTTAGGGGTCTCTTTCCCGTTTGCAGGTTCCTGTTTGGTTTAACCACAGGGCGTCTTTTTTTTTTGATCATGTGTGGCGCTAAAATTTTTTGCCAGCTGCCTCCTCTTCCCACCCATGGAAGTTTAATTTTTTCCTTCCATTTTCGCCAGGGGGGGCACCCGTTACCATCTTTGTGGCAGCTTCTGGTTTTTTTTTTTGCAAAACCCCAGATGTATGCTCGCTGGGGTCTTCCCTGTGGAGTCCTCAACTGAAAATTCCTTTTCCATTTGACCCCCCGTGTTGTTCCCGTTTGCATATGATGTGTCTTTTGGCCTGTTATCACGAACGACAAAGGTGTGGCGTGGTTTTCTTAGATTTCCGCCCGGACCCGCCCTTCTCCTTTTTCCTTTTCTGATTGTAATCCCCTGTTCTTCACACTTCTTGCTGTTGGTTCTTGTCTATTTTTTTCCCTCTTTTACTATCCTTTAGCGCCCTGCGTCCATTCAGCTACTTTTGATTTCAGAGACGCACTGTTCGAGGCGATTCAAACACCTCCAGAATCGGTGCGCCTGATGCAGGCTTTTTCTGCACTCTCGCTTTCCCTTTTTTTTTAGATTATGCATCGCAAGCATTCCAATCCGTGCACCTTCTCTTCCCCTTTTGTAAGAGATCTTCTCTGTTGTCCTCTCCTTCTGAGCAAACTGGCGCCCTTTTTTAACCTCACTATTCCTCCCGTCCTGCAGTCAACAGACAGCACCATCCACCCTCAGTTGATTCTCTATAGCGCACTTTCCAGCCCGGCGCACCTGCGTACCCGCATGCCCTTTCCCAGGCGTCTCTTCTTCCCCTCCATAACGCCTGCGATTCCAGGCCTCTTTTTCTTCCCCGCGTCTCAAGTAGACTTCCTGGTCATTTTTTTTCCTTTGACGCCCCCTTACACACCCGCGACGCCTTTGTTTACCCCTCCTCCTCTTAGTCCTTAATGGAAGCGGATGCCCCCAATCCTCCCAGGTTTTGAAACATCATGTTTCTTCGTTCATCTGCGACCATGCCAGTGACGCACATTTTTCCCACGTCTTTTGTTTTTGTGTTAACCCACTTTCCTTTTCCCATTTCTATCTCCCCCTCCATCACATTCAGCTCATGGATCTTACCTGAGTTCTTTTTTTCCTGCTCTGCCCACCCCCCGATGACGACCGCGAGAAACATTCCTCCCTTCTTTTATCCGCGGCTGGACGAAGTGTCTCTTCGCGTCCCCTGAGCACTCTTCATCAAGCCAGGGATTTCCTTTGTTTTTTTTTCTATCGAAACCACCCCCTCCTGCCCTGATAATTCCCCCTTTTCCTTTATTTCCCCCCTTTCTGGTTTTTGCCCATGAGACAACAACTCGGGTTGCGGCACTCCCTCCTGACGGCTTTCTTTCGTACTCGTCCTTATATCCTCTGTTGGTTCTCTTTGCCACGTTGCCATGCCCGGGTTTTTTTTCCTCTTGTGTTTGCCACCCCCCTGACGCCCTTGGGGACCTTTGCCGCCAGTCCCCTCTGTTCCTTGAACATTCACATCTTTCCCTACGAACACCCCCTTGCGCGAAGCCTTCCCCACCTCAATTGGCCCCCCCTCCTCAAGCTTCCTGGGCGGCGTTTTTCTTCTTTTTTTTTCGCCCACCTTGTAGCGTTTTTATGCCATCAGAACAATTCATTTTTTCATGAAAAAATCGCATAGTCTTGAGTCAACGAGCCCAGAACGTCCTCGTTCACCATACATTGCTTTGTTACCTTTGGATAAAATTATTTCAGACCTTTCCCCCCCACCCCCCGGCCATATCGTTTCTATCCCCCATACCCCCTTTTCCCCCCAGTGCTGCGACAACGAACATTGGTCTTTCCCCTTTCCTCTCCAACCCCGTTCCCGAGAAACAGTCCGCCCGTCCCTCCTTTCCCTGAAATTTGCTGGATGAAAGCGAGGGCAACCTTCCGTTTCTGTGCATATCCTTCGCGGATTGTAAGCACCCAGTGTAAACTTCTGTCGGTCGGTCGGTGCTGGCCTGATGAGCGTGTTTTTTCGACCCCGACACGACCACCTTTGTTCCTCCGTCCACATACATTGTGCGCACCACTCCCTCCCATTAGGTCTAGATTGACACTTCCTCTTTCCCCCCCCCTGTGACTGCCCTCTGATGTCTGTATCGCCTTTTTTTTTGCTGATCATCTCGGACCCATGTATTAAGCAGGCAAGTTCCCGACTCGTCTTTTCAATCCGTACTTTGCCGAACCTTTTTCCCCCCCCCAGCAAGGGCTTCCCTGGATTGTTGTCCCCGCCATACTCTCCCAATGGCCATTCTCGCCGAGTGTGGGCCTTTCCCGAATTTCCCCCTTCGCGGTAGCTTTACACAGCCCCCACACTCTGCGCCCTCCCTCTCCGGGCCAGCCCGCAAGAGCCCCTACTTTTTTTCAAAATGCCCCCCCACACAACAACCCCCCCCCCCCCCCACCCAGTCAAGGGCAACTCTTCCCCCCTCCTTCTTGTGCTTCTCTTCGCACCCCGCCACCACTTATTCCCTTCCCGAATTTCCCTTCAGATGCTCCTTGCCTTAGGAAGAATCAGCCTGTCCAACGCCCCCGGGGTGAGTTTGCTGAGAACCTCCTGGGTTTTTCCCTCTTCCATTCCCGGAGCCTTTCCTCAGGCCGAAAAGTTGTGTGAGACAGTCCCCCCTCCCCGCCGTCCTTTTCTGAAACTTTAGCTCGCAATAGGGTTTTTTTTTTTTCTTTTTGTTTTGGGGTGAAACCCCCGTCCGGGCCTACGACCAGCCCTTGGAGTTCCTCTTCTCCCCGACCCCTTAAACATCGCTTTCTCAAGATAGATCTCCTCCGTGGCCGTTCCCTGACTGATATTTTTTAGGATCTACCGGAAACCAGTGCCGGTGACCCCGCTTTGCGCCGTTATTCCCGCCTCCCCAGTTCCATTCCCCATCCCCCTACACTTGCCTTTATAGAATACTGGATTTCTTGATCACTTCTCTCCTGCCCTACCCAGACGCTGTTCCCAACTTAGATAGATCTCTCCCTCACCCATTCGCGGCGAATATGCTGCTATTGTGTCCGGACATCGACGGTAATTCCCCCTCCCCCTTTTCTTCCTCTATCAGCGAAGAATATCTCCCCTTTTTTTTGAGCGAGATTTGTAGTGTCCTGATTAATGAAACCCAGGTGGCATTTTACGATTTTCGTCGTCCCTTTGACCCCCCTTCTTTCCTCCCGGCGCCTGTGGGTGATTTCTCTTCCAGCTACACCAATCTGGTGGACGATTTCCCCGTCCCCTTTTCCTTTTTCCCCCTTCCCTCAGGTTATCGCCACGTGGCATTTCCCATAGGAATGGTTTTTGCTGGAGTGAATGTCCTTTTGATGTTTGCGGTCTTTCCCCCTCCCCTGCTACCCATGCACGTTTTCGTTTAAGCCCCGGACTTCCCCCCCTATCCCTTATCACCATCTCTTACTGGATCCTGTTTCTATATATTATTACGCGCTTGGGCGTCCTGAAATCCCCCATCCATTCTTTCCTTTTTGTGATCCCCCTTCCCTGTTTTAACATATGTTAACAATTTCGTCCTTTTTCCCTTTTTTGCTAGAGGTTCTGTTGGATGATGGTTCTAGACCTTTTATGACTGGCGGGCCCCCTGTCGTCTTTAAGATTTTCCACGGACGCTCCTCCCTCCCCAGGTCCAACCCATTGGTTTTTGCTGGGGCATTCATTCTGATGATGGGCCTCATGCTCCATGTTTCATAATCTTTCAACATGGTTGGTTTGACCTCCTCTTTGGTGAAGGTGCTGACTTGCTTGAAACTCCCCCCCCCCCCGGTGCTCGTTGATGGTTGGCCCCTTAAGGGTGGGGCATTTTTTTCCCAGATGTCTTTGGGCCACTTCCGGCGCTGCT